>Ga0070734_10000819_pt1 | contig 54637 bp, 47 predicted proteins | sample Coa_R1_8_FD_66444 | JGI IMG/M metagenome (GOLD analysis project Ga0070734, IMG submission 66444) | Surface soil microbial communities from Centralia Pennsylvania, which are recovering from an underground coalmine fire - Coalmine... | ecosystem: Environmental > Terrestrial > Soil > Unclassified ...
TCCTTAGTCCTTAGTCCTTAGTCGTGAGTCCCTAGTCCGTTGCGAGTCCTCCCGACTAATGACTCGCGACTCAGGACTCTAGTGAATCGTTTCGCGCGCCACTTCTTCGAGCGTGGTCATGCCGGCTGCAACCTTGATAAGTCCGCTGCGACGCAACGTGATCATGCCGCGTTCGATCGCCTTCTTTTTCAACTCCACGGCGGAAGCGCCGACGAGCACCAATTCGCGGATTTCGTCGTCTACTTCCATGACTTCGTACAAGCCGCAGCGTCCCTTGTATCCAGTGTTGTTGCAGACAGTGCAGCCTTTGCCTTTCTGAATTTTTACGGTCTTGGCTTCTTCCGGCGTGTAACCGGCGTCGATCAAAGTCTGAGGCGGCACGTCCATAGGCTCGATGCAGTCTTTGCAAATACGCCGCACGAGGCGCTGAGCGCAGATAAGGTGAACCGACGTCGCCACAAGGAACGGTTCAATACCCATATTCATGAGACGGGTAATGGTTTCTGGGGCACCGTTGGTGTGAAGCGTGGAAAGGACCAAGTGACCCGTCAGAGCGGCCTTGATGGCGATTTCAGCCGTCTCGAAGTCTCGAATCTCGCCGACCAGGATGATGTTCGGATCTTGCCGAAGGAACGATCGCAGCGCGGCTGCGAAGTTCAATCCAATCTGCTCTTTCATCTGAACCTGGTTGACGCCGCCCAACTGGAATTCGACCGGGTCTTCGGCAGTCATGATGTTGGTATCGGGCTTATTCAGCGTCGAGATCGAGGAGTACAGTGTGTTGGTTTTGCCTGATCCCGTCGGCCCGGTGACCAGCACCATGCCGTACGGCTTCAAAATCGCTTTCTCAAATTTCACCAGCGACTCGGCTTCGAAACCGAGTTTGGTCATATCGAGCCGCAGGTTTTCTTTATCGAGCAACCGGAGCACGATCTTCTCGCCCCAGAGAACGGGCAACGTGCTAACGCGGAAATCGAGCTGCTTCTTGCGCCCGCCGATATTCATCTTCAGCATGATGCGGCCGTCTTGGGGCAGACGCTTTTCGCTGATGTCGAGCTTCGACATGATCTTCAGACGCGAGGTGATCGCGTCGCGAAGCTTCATCGGTGGAGACATGATCGACTGCAGAACACCGTCAATACGGAAGCGAACGCGGAATTCTTTTTCGTAAGGCTCGATGTGAATGTCGCTAGCGCCGCGCTTCACTGCGTCACCTAGAATCACGTTCACCAACTTGACGACGGGAGCTTCATCCGCTGCCTTTTCCAGCTCCGAAAGCCCGATCTCGGCCTGCTCGGCTTGCAGTTCGACGTCCTCATCGCTCATTTCCGACATCGACTGCATGACCGACTCAAGGTTTTCTTCGTTCGTCGCGCCGTAAGACTTGTCGATACCAGCCAGAATCGAACTTTCAGACGCCACAACCGGCTCGATGTTGAAGCCAGTCATGAACTTGATGTCGTCCATGGCGAAGACGTTCGTCGGGTCAACCATGGCGATGGTGAGCGATGCGCCCACGCGGCTCAGTGGAAGAATCTGATAGCGCTTGGCAGTCTCGAATGGAATCAGTTTGACGACCGCCGGATCAATTTCGAAATACGAAAGGTTGATGGCGGGGACGCCATACTGGCGCGAAAGGAAGTTGGTGACGTCTTCGTCGGTGAGAAAGCCGAGCTTCACCAGCGCAGAGCCGAGACGGCAACTCTGCTCCTTCTGCACCTTATTCGCTTGTTCCAACTGCTCTGGTGTGATGATTTTCTCTTTGACGAGAAGATCACCAAGCCGTTGCGACATACGCAGATCTCCTGACCACGTAGATGGAACGGCGCCTCACACTTGTGCAAGGCACGGCGCGAATGGCTGCGCATCATTGGGAGAGAATGCAGCTTCTCGCGTTGACATAAATTGTCAACGCAAGCGCATTACCGCACCACTTACTTAAGTACTTGCACTTGAATGGGACATCGCATCTGCCAGCCAAAAAGCGCGAAAATCGCGGCTTTTTCAACTTTCTCGGACGGCAACATCAGCCCAGGTACATGCACTTCAGTAAGCCCTAAGACGTTCCAACGTGGAGCAGCTGTCAAGTTCAAAGGTCGGGTTACACTCAAAATGGAGCAAAGACCTAGTGCCTAAGAAATCCAAGCATGAGGAAATCAAAATCTTCTACCGCACGCTCTATCGGGCGTGGGGCCCGCAGCATTGGTGGCCTGCGGAGACTCCTTTTGAAGTAATCGTCGGCGCGTATTTGACGCAAAACACCACATGGACCAACGTCGAGCGCGCTATGGAGAACTTGCGGCGGGCTCACGTCTTATCAGTGGACGGCCTCCGGAACCTGAAGGTGGCACGACTGGAGCGCTTCATCCGGCCCTCGGGATATTTTCGTCAGAAGGCGAAGCGGCTGAAAACGTTCATTACCTTCTTGGATCGGCAGTACGAAGGCTCTCTGGATCGGATGTTCGCGCAGCCGACCGCGAAACTGCGTGAGGAGTTGCTCTCGCTGAACGGAGTGGGGCCCGAAACCGCAGATTCGATTCTCTTATACGCAGGCAATCATCCCGCATTCGTCGTGGATGCCTATACCCGCCGAATTCTTGACCGTCATCGAATCCTGCCCGAGAAGGCAGATTATGAAGAGATTCGAATTCTTCTTGAAAACTCTCTGCACCAGCTTGCTGACGAGCAGGAAAAAACAGATGCGCCCCTTGAATCCGGTTTTCCGGGCACAGTGCATCCTCCATCTTCCATGAGCAGCGCACATCGTACGGCGCTAGTGCAGATTTATAACGAGATGCACGGTCTGATTGTCGGCGTGGGTAAGTTCCACTGCGGGAAATCGAAAGCAAAATGTGATGGATGTCCTTTACAGACGTTTCTGCCTGCTGTACCTCATAAGTAATGAAGACCACATTGCAGATTGTGCGTTTAGCCGGATGCTCAATCGCCTTTGTCACGCTCAGCCTTTTCGCGACTCCAAACGGGACGCTACGACACGCAGCCGAGCAGACTCATCTCCTCGTCGGCACTGCAGTTCGTCCCACGCTTTTCTCTGAAGCCGCTTACTCTGCAACGTTGTCCCATGAGTACAACATGATCGAACCCGAGGACGTAATGAAGTGGTGGGTAGTGCGTCGCGATCGAAGCTTCGACTTTCAACAGGGGGATGAAGTAGTCAGATTTGCGCAGGCTCACAGAATGAAGGTCCGTGGACATTGCCTGGTCTGGGATCACGACAATCCGAAATGGCTCGCGGAAGGCCACTTCACTCCGTCGCAACTCTCGGATCTGTTGCACGAGCACATCACAACCGAGATGAAGCACTATGCCGGGCAAGTCTTCGCCTGGGATGTAGTCAACGAAGCTCTAAATGAGAAAGGCGAACCCAAAGATTCGATCTGGTACAACCAGCCGGGCATTGGGCTTGCAGGCCGTGGCACCGCATACATTGAGCAGGCGTTTCGCTGGGCGCACGACGCCGATCCCAAGGCCGTGCTCTTTTACAACGAAGCCGAGGGCGAAGGAATGAATCGGAAGTCCAACGCGATCTATGCGATGGTGAAAGATTTCAGGCAGCGTGGCGTTCCCATCGACGGCGTCGGACTGCAGTTGCACCTTTCAAATCTCGACTATGACACAGACGCGCTGGCTACCAACATCTCACGTCTGGCCGCTCTGGGCCTTCAAGTCCACATCACCGAACTCGATGTTTCGCTCCCATTGGACTCAGGTGGGCGAGCGACGGAACGGGATCTGCGCCGGCAAACCGAAATCTATCGCGGCGTCGCGGGTGCCTGCCTGAAAAATCCCGGGTGTACCGCCATCCAAACATGGGGCTTCACCGATAAGTACTCGTGGATCGGCAGCCATTCCCATGGCGCTCGGGGGGCTGCTCTTCCCTTCGATACTGCATACAATCCGAAACCTGCTTACGAGGCAATACTCGATGAGCTTAAGTCCGCGTTTCGGCGAACCCGCTGATGACTAGCCGGTTCGCGTCTTTCACCTCTTTTCTGCATCTATAATGCCCAGTGAGGGGGGCGCAGGTTGCGCCTTTCGATTGGCGTGAGCGCTCCAGTTTCAACACGGCCACCAAAGCGATCCGACCGGAGGCAGGTCATCATCCTGCTAAGCATCGCCGTGATCGCACTGTTCGTGGTGCTTGCCTCGCAGACAGCTTTCAACAACACCATCCTTCAGGCCGAGACTAACCAGCAGGCGGTTGTGTTCTACGCGCTCTCCCTGCTCATTTCTCTGCTCTTCGTGGCGCTCACGTTTGTTCTTGCCCGCAACCTGCTCAAGCTGTTCGCGGAGCGGCGAATGGGCGTGTTGGGGTCGAAATTTCGGACCCGCATGGTAGCGGGTGCGTTGCTGCTCTCGTTCGTGCCCGTCATCGTCATGTACTGGTTCGCCTACGGCCTGATGAACCGCTCGATCGATAAGTGGTTCTCGACTCCAGTGGAAGAAGTGCGGTCCGACACGCAGGCGATGGTTTCACTCTTGTCGCGGTACGCGCAGCAGAATGCAGTTGCCGAGGCAGCATCCATTGCTACCGCCCCCGAAACCGGACGAGCGTTTGCAGGACACGGATTCTCAGCGGTCACCGATGAATTCCAACGTCACGAGGTTACGCTTCAGGGGGGATTCGCGGTCGCGTTGCGCGACGGCGATGCAGAAGCCAGCTTCAATCTTCCCGCACCCTGGGCCGTGCTGAAACGCTTTCTTCCCATCCAGGATTCGGCTGCCGGAAAGCCCGTGCAATTCACATGGCAGCAGACTGATTACACGCTTGGGAGCGCGGCGGTTCCCGGCGGAGGGTTGATTCTGGCCGCGATTCCGCTGCCTCACGACTTCTCTCAAACCGTTCATCAAGCCGAAGCTGGCCAGCAACGATATTTTCAACTAAGCCGTGAGAGGCACCGGGTGCGGCAAACCTATGTGGGCCTTCTGCTGCTGATCACCATGATTGTTCTTTTCGTTAGCACCTGGCTCGCGCTGTTCCTGGCAAAACTGGTGACTCGTCCTCTGGCCGCACTGGCAGCAGCCACGCAAGAGATTTCCCGCGGCCGCTTGGATTACCGTGTTGACGTCAGCGCTACCGACGAGATCGGCGACTTCGTGCGGTCATTCAACCAGATGGCGGAGGAACTCGAAGCTAACCGCCGCAAGCTCGAGAGTTCAACGCGTGAACTGGCCGGCGCCAATACGGAACTCGATCAACGTCGCCGCCAGATGGAAACCATTCTGGAAAGCATACCGACCGGCGTGCTTTCGCTCGACGCCAACCTCCGCGTTACGCACACTAATCAAGCATTGCTACGCATCTTTCATCCTGACGGGCGAAAGGAAGAGGGGTTCCCGATCACTCGTGGCGCATCGCTCGCGGAGATTTTTCCTGCCGACGTTGTCGAAGATTTCGAACCGCTCCTCCGGCGGGGCGACCGCATGGGACTTACCACCAGCCAGATGGAAATGCCGCTCGTACACGGCTCGTTGAACGTTGCGGTTACGGTGGCTCCTTTGCGCCATCAGGGTGAGCGTGCTGGATATGTGGTGGTCTTCGAAGATCTATCGGACCTGCTGAAGGCACAGAAGCAGGCGGCCTGGCGCGAGGTAGCGCGCCGGGTGGCGCACGAGATCAAGAACCCGCTAACTCCGATTGCACTCTCGGCTGAGCGAATTCAACGACATCTCGACCGTGCCACTTCCAATGATTCCTCGTCGATGGGCATTGTTCGGTCTTGCGCCGATACGATTGCGCACGCGGTAGAGACGGTCCGGAGACTGGTCGATGAATTCTCGACTTTGGCACGGTTCCCGGTGGCGAAGCCGCAGCCCACTGATATCAACGAGATCATCGAAAACGCCCTATCGATGTTCGATGGACGCCTCGATGGAATCACCCTGCATAAATCGCTGGCTACCGACCTTCCCAAGGTATTGGCGGACGATGAGTCAATCAAACGAGCCATGGCGAACTTGGTCGACAACGCTGCCGAGGCGTCGCAGAATGCGGTAGTTCGTGAGATTGCGATCTCCACCTCTCTCGTCGCGAGCCGCGACGCAGTTGAGATCGTCGTCGCCGATACCGGCCTGGGCGTAACCCGCGATGTCAAAGAGAAACTCTTCCTGCCCTATTTCTCTACGAAGAAACGCGGCACCGGACTGGGACTTGCGATTGTGAGCCGCATTGTAGAAGATCACCATGGATCGATTCGGGTGGAAGAAAACCATCCGGTGGGAGCTCGTTTCATCATAGAGCTTCCGGTCGTGCCGGAGGCGGTGCCGGCTGCGGTCCTCCAGAAACATGCATAACATTCTGATCGTTGATGACGAAGCCGGCATTCGTGATTCACTGGCCGGCATTCTAACGGACGAGGGCTATGCGGCGTCCTCGGTCGAGAGCGGTGAGGCCTGCCTGGAACTCCTGCGCAAGAGCGCATTCGACGTGGTTCTGCTCGATATATGGCTTCCCGGCATCGACGGCATGGAGACACTCGCCAAGCTTCGGGAGTTCGATAGTCCGCCCGAAGTGGTCATGATCTCAGGACACGGGAATATCGAAACTGCTGTGCGCGCGACGAAACTCGGAGCTTACGATTTCCTCGAAAAGCCACTGAGTATCGAAAAGACGCTTATCGTCGTAAAGAACGCGATCGAGTCGCAGAAACTGCATCGTGAAAACGTCGACCTGAAGAAGCAGCTTCAGACAAAGAGCATCATCGTTGGCGACAGCATTCCGATGAAGGCTCTTCGCCAACAGATTGGGTTAATGGCGCCGACGAATGGTCGGGTGCTCATTTATGGCGAGTCGGGGACCGGAAAAGAGCTTGTCGCCCATGCGATTCACGCGCAGAGCCTGCGAAAGGATGAGACGTTTGTCGAGGTGAACTGCGCTGCAATCCCGGAAGACCTTATCGAGAGCGAATTGTTCGGACACTGCAAGGGATCTTTCCCGGGAGCGGCTAGCGACAAGGAAGGCAAGTTCCAGCGCGCCCACGGAGGCACGCTTTTCCTCGATGAAGTCGGCGACATGAGTCTGAAGACGCAGTCGAAGGTGCTGCGCACTTTGGAGGAGCAGCGCTTTACGCCTGTGGGTAGCGATGAGACGATCACGGTCGACGTCCGCGTGATTGCATCAACGAATAAGGACCTGGAAGAAGAAATTTCGCGGGGCAACTTTCGGGAAGACCTTTTCTATCGGCTCAACGTGATTCCCTTCTTTGTGCCGCCGCTACGCGAGCGCAAGGAAGATATTCCACTATTCACGCGGCATTTCCTGAAAGAGCTAGCAGCCACGTATGGACGTCGTCCACGCGAGATTACCGACGACGCCATCGAAGTCTTGATGCGCTATTCCTGGCCGGGGAATGTGCGGGAACTGCGTAACGTCATCGAGCGAATTGTGATCATGAATCCCACGACCACGCGCTTCGATGCCAAGCACCTGCCGCCGCTTGTCTACCGCGATGGCGGGCGCCGCGCGCCAAAGAGCGAATTCTCAACACTGCATCAGGCGCGGGATGCTTATGAGCGTGATTACATTCTCAAGAAACTTGATGAGACACACGGCAATGTGACACGCGCGGCTGAGGTGCTCGGACTGGAGCGGAGTCATCTTTACCGGAAGATGAAGGCTTTGGGAATTGCAGCGAAAGAGTGAGGCGCCTACCGCTTCACCATATGTATCTCGGTTCCGTTCTTGCGGAACTTCACTTCGTCCATCAACTGATTGATCAGGAAAATGCCGCGGCCGTGATTGGAATATAGATTCTCGCCGACTGTGCAGGTCGGGATAGTACCGGGATCAAATCCCTCGCCGGGATCGCGTACGATGATCAGCACGCCCCGTTCTTCGTCACAGGCGACGAGACATTCGACTGTCTTGGTGGGATCTTCTTTCGCGCCGTGGACTACGGCATTGGCCAGAGCTTCCTGCAGTGAGAGTTCGATTGCGTCTTCTTTGCCGTTGACGCACTTCATCTCGCGAACGGCCTGCATCACCTGCTCGACGACGGGGTCCACAGCCTTGCGGTCGGCCGCAAGCGCAACCCGTACCCGCACCTTCAACTTCTCGGGATCGAAGTCATACTCCGGCAACTGTTCCTCGGCAGAATCCCCAGCTGGCATGTTCTCGACTCTTTCCACCCGTCCCGCACCCAGTCTTGCGGCTCTCTGATTCTAGCGAGAAAAAGCAGGAGTCGGCAATGACGGCCGAAGGGCAGCCATACCATAACACGGCTTATTCGTCTGCCGTATCGGCGTGTTCCTGATTGCGATCCGCGTCAGGTGCCTCTTCTTCGTGCCGCTGCAGCATGCGATGCTCTAATTGTCGGCGCCAGTCGAGTTCTTCGACGAAGCTGCGGGAATCGCGCCAACCCGGCTCGGCCTTTACGTAAAGTTCGAGGAAGACCTTTGTCCCGAGCATATGCTCAATCTGCAGACGAGCGGCGGTGCCAATCTTCTTGAGCATCCGGCCGCCTTTGCCAACCAGAATTCCCTTTTGTCCCGCACGCTCGCAGTAGATTGTGGCTGCGATCCGGGTCAGCCGCTTCCCTTCCTCGAAGCTGTCAACAATCACCGTCGTGGCATAAGGAAGCTCCTCGCTCGTATTGAGGAGGACTTGCTCGCGGATGCTCTCGGCGGCCATGAAGCGGGCGGGTTGGTCCGTGATTTCATCTTCTGGGAAATATGCGGGCCCGGCTGGAAGTGCCGAAAGAATCGATTGCAACAAATCTTCGAGGCCCTTGCGCTTGAGCGCGGAGATCGGGATCACCTCGGCGAAGTCGTAAAGCTTACGGTGTTCCTCGATCAGCGGCAGAAGCTTTGACTTCTCGCGAATCAGATCGATCTTGTTCAGGATCAAAAACGCCTTGGTCTTCGACTGCTTCACCAGATCGAGCGCGAACTGATCCCGCGCGTCGAGCTTGTGTGTCGCGTCCATGATGACAAGCACCAAATCACAACCCTCAAGCGCTTCGCGAACTTCGACCATCATCTTGCGTCCGAGAGAACTGTCGGGCTTGTGCACTCCGGGCGTATCGATGAGCACGATCTGCGCGCCGTCCTTACCTTTGCGCTTAGGAACGTGGACCACACCTTGAATGCGGTTGCGCGTGGTTTGCGGTTTGGGTGAGATGATGGCAAGTTTCTCGCCGACGAGCGCATTGAGCAATGTGGACTTGCCCGCGTTGGGGCGGCCGAGGATGCAGACGAATCCGGAACGGAATGGCATGAAAAAGCAGACCTCAGACCCCGGACCCCAGCCCAAGAAGCCGCGTTGATAGCCGAGGTCTGAGGTCCAAGGTCCGACGCCTGACTATATCAGTTTCAGCTGCCGCGGCTGCACGGCCGACACTCGCACCCGCTCGACTTTGCGGTCGGTCGACTCCAAAACTTCGAAGCGGAGGCCGTCTTCTTCCACTGTTTCGCCCTTGCGCGGAATCCGTCCGGCAAGTTCGCTCACCAAACCGGCAATGGTTGCTGACTCTTTTCCTTCGGGCTTGGTACCGAAGAGTTCGTCGAGGCGGTCGACATCCATGCCACCGGCCACGATGAATCCTCGGTCGCCGTCGCGTACGATTTCCGGCTTGTCGCGCTCATCGCGAATTTCACCGACGATCTCTTCCACCAGATCCTCGATCGTGACCAGGCCCGCAACCCCGCCATACTCGTCCACAACAATGGCCATGCGGATATTCTGCTTTTGCATCTCACGAAGCAGGTCGCTGCCTAACTTGCTTTCGGGAACGAAGTAAACATCGCGCCGCATGATCGAGTCGAGTGTGCGGACATGCGCTTCCGTATCGGCAACTTGCAATACGTCTGCAGTGTAGACGATCCCCTTGATGTTATGGATGCTGCTCTCATACACGGGCACTCGCGAATAGTGTTTGGCGCGGAGCATCTCGATGAACTGCTCGACCGTTGTACTGGTGGGGACCGCGAACATCGCGGGACGCGGCTTCATCGCCTCGCGGACCGTTTTGCCACTGAACTCCACGACCGACTGAATCAAGTCGCGATCGCCTTCCTGAATGATGCCTTCCTCCTGCCCAGCTTCGATGAGCGCGTCCACCGCTTCGGCGTTCGTCTCGGGCTGTTCGGTTGTGTTCTCCCGCGTCAGAGTAACCACGGACTGCAGGAATCCAACAACAACGGTTACTGGCATAACGAGATAGATCAGCCCCTTCAGAAGCAGCACCCATTGCTGGAGCCATTCACCTTTCGTGCGTGAGAAGAACAGAAACGGCAGGAAGCGATTGCAGAGGATGACAATCAACAGCAGGCTAATCGTCGCCTGTACGATGTCGTAGACATTCCAATCCTGATCGTGGAATAAGACATACCCAACCAGCACGGCGATGGCCGCGACCGTCAGTTGCGTAAGCACGGCCATCGAAAGCGAGGCACGGCTGCGGCTGACTTTGAGGGCAGGCTCGATCTTCTGCTCAAAGGCGTCGATATTGTCCTGGAATTCGCGGGAAAGAAACCGTCCCGCTTCCTGGTAGACGCGGTCCACGTACGAGACCAGAGTGAGCAGTCCGATCAGGAGCAACAACGCGAAAAAGACGGCGAAGGTCATGCCGTCCTCGAAGCTCTCCTCAAACGCGGGATGTCGCGTTGGGGGTCGACAGAATCTGCCCGGCTGGATTCGCCGCGCTCGGTAAGGGACAACGGCAGTCTTAGGGCCCGGCGCAGGTAGGCTTCCTTGCTCGCCATCTCACCATTATCGCGCTCGTGGTCGTACCCCGCCAAATGCAGGATGCCGTGGAGAATAAGCACCTTCACCTCCATGGCACCGGTGTGACCCAGGCGACGGGCATTGTCGAGGGCAATCTCGGCAGAGATGGCAATTTCGCCCGCCAACACCCTCCGGCGGCCATTCGGAGAACATTCGGACGGAAATGAGAGGACATCAGTTGGCTTATTCTTGCCCCGAAAACGCTGATTCAGCGCGCGCATGTCACTGCTGCCCGTGATCACCACGTCGACGGTGCCTTTGAGTCGGGCGGCTTTGCGAGCTCGAAGGACGAAGCGGTTGAGCGACTCCGCACTCAAACCGGCAATTCTCTTCTTGAAGATCACCAAGCCAGCAGCCTCGTATGTCTCTGCAACTTGTCGGGCCAAATGCAACGAGAGGGCCGGCTAGCCCTCCCGCAAAGTTATAAAACTTTATTCCTCAGAGTCAGATGAAGCCGCATTTGCTTGGGCAGACTGCTTTTCTGGTATAGACGCGGCTTCGGGAACCTTCGGTTCGGCCAGCAAGAGCATCTGCTGCTCCGCCACGCGGACTTTGTGTTCATCGTAGGCACGCACGATCCGCTGGACCAGGTGATGGCGAACGACATCACCTTCGTCAAAGTGCACGAATGCGAGTCCGTCTACATTCTTGAGAACATCGATTGCCTCAAGCAGACCACTGCGGCGCGCATTGGGCAAGTCAATCTGCGTGATGTCGCCGGTAATCACCGCCTTGGAATTGAATCCGAGACGCGTGACGAACATCTTCATCTGCTCGGAGGTCGTGTTCTGCGCCTCGTCGAGAATGACGAACGAATCGTTCAACGTGCGCCCGCGCATGAAGGCGATCGGCGCAATCTCAATCACGTTCTTTTCCAGATACCGGTCGACCTTCTCCGGATCGAGCATGTCATAGAGGGCGTCGTACAACGGGCGGAGATATGGATCGATCTTGTCCTGTAACGTGCCGGGCAGGAATCCGAGGCGCTCGCCTGCTTCCACAGCGGGGCGCGCAAGGATGATGCGGTTCACGCGCTTTGCCAGTAGCGCAGAAATTGCCATTGCAACGGCAAGGTAGGTCTTGCCCGTACCGGCTGGCCCGATGCCGAACACCATGTCGTGCTTTTCGATGGCTTCGAGGTAGCGGCGCTGGTTGCTACTCTTGGGCTGAACTGTACGTCGCCCGAAGGAGCGCTGTTTGCCGGCATCGGCCAGACCGCGCAGCGTGGAATTCGGGTCCGAGGTCAGCACGCGGAGCATGCTGTTCAGGTCACCATTGTTGAAGGTATAGCCGGAGCGCTGCAGGCTTTCATAGTCGGTGAAGACCTGCTCGGCGCGAGCGACATCGCGTGCGGCACCTTCGAGCTCGATGGAGTTTGCACGCAGATTGATGGTGACATTCAGCCCGTCTTCCAAAAGACGCACATTCTCGTCCCGCGTGCCGAACAGCGTTTCGATGTTGGGGCTAACCCCGATGCTTTTCTTCATTCGTGTGCTTTAACTTGGCAGACCTCCGCAGGCTGGAACGCGGGATTTGATCGGAACTCGAAATCCGGCGAACGCGGAACACACCAATACCTGCTCGCTGACAAAGCAGGGTTTTGCTTGGAGACGGGACCCAATCGAACTGCGCATGCCCAGTGGGCAGTCACTACCATTGAGTAAAGCGTACCCCGGAAATTGGAGGGGCGTCAATGGGAAGAAATCCTAGGCGCTAGCCGAGCTAGCATCACGCGCCGACGCTGGTACGGCACGGGTATTCGCCCATTCGCGCAGGGCGGCTATCTCCTCGGCGCGGGTGGTCGAAAGCGGCACCGTCTGGGCGATTGCATTGAGCAGATGCTGCGTCGATAGCGGCTTCTTCTCGGAGTAGGCTGCGTACATTGCCCCCTGCACAGCGGCGTCGAGTTCGGCACCGGAATAACCCTTCGCGGCCGTGGCAACTTTGTCGAGGTCAAACTCGGCGGGATTGCGCTTACGTTTGGAAAGTTGAATCGAAAAGATTTGCATTCGCTCGGCTTGATTGGGCAAATCGACGAAGAAGAGTTCGTCGAAGCGCCCTTTGCGAATCAACTCCGGTGGAAGCACGGTGACGTTATTGCAAGTGGCGGCTACGAATACCGGAGACTTGCGATCTTGCATCCACGACAAGAAGGAAGCAAGCAGGCGGGAGGAGACTCCGGCGTCAGCAGAGGCGGAATCAGGTCCGCTGCCGGCAAACACCTTTTCCAGTTCATCGATCCACAATACGCACGGAGAGAGGCCTTCGGCGACCTGGAAAACCTTGCGGATACGCTTTTCGGTCTCACCAATGTACTTGTCGTAGACCGCGGAGGTATCGAACTTGACCAGAGGCAATTTCCACTCACCAGCGACAGCGCGGGCGCAAAGAGACTTGCCGCATCCTTGAACGCCGAGGATGATCATTCCCCGGGGAGGTTCCAGGCCGAATTCGCGTGCGGAGTCTTCCCACGCACCTCGACGCTGGCCCAGCCAGTGTTTCAGGTTTTCGAGCCCGCCAACTCCCGCTAAGTTGTCGGAAGCCTCAACAAATTCCAGCATTCCAGAATGCCGCAGCAATTGTTTCTTGGCTTCGAGGACATCAGTGATGGTCTCGGAACACAGCGCGTAACGGGTCACCAGAGCTTGCGAGATAGCGCGCTCGGCCTCTTCTTCGGTTAGACCGCGGAGATTCGCGGACATCGCGTCCACGCCGGCTGCATCGAGTTGGACCTTGAGTGAGTAGCTCTTCGACAAGCGCGTGAACGTGTCGTGAATGATTTCGTGCAGACGGTCGCGATCAGGCAACGGAAGGTCGAAGTACTCAACTAGCTTGCTCAATTCTGGCGGAACTGTCAGTTCGGGGGCGGTAAGGATGACAGTGCGGCGGTTGGCTGAGAACTTCTGCCCGACATCGCGGAGACGCCGGATGACAACTGGATCGTCCATGTGACGGTGGAAATCCTTAAGAACGAACACAGCCTCGACCGTCATCGATTCCATGTTGGCCAGAGCCTGCACGGGTTCGCGGGTGTTATAGATGGAATTGCTCGCGGCCGCGGTCGCCGCTTCGGATCCCATCGAGGACATGACCGCTCGAGTGAGACGATCGGCCTCGCCGCCGCCGGGAGTCAAGACCGTGTGAGGCTGCGCAAGGGTACCGGCATTGACCTTGGTCCATCCACCCTGCTGCGCGACCGGTGGCGCCGGGGCCTTGTGAACCTCTGCCGGTACATTGCTGCCCGACCGCACTAGGCCATCGGCGATGCTCCATTCGAAGGTGGCCATGTTTAGTTCGGAGCAGGCCGTGCGCACCAGGCTGACGGCGCGCATCTCCTCCGACGTCTCCATCACAATGATTGGGGTCGAGGAGTTGATAAGAACTTTGAGGAGATCGAGTCCGTCGGTCATGATCTGGTTAAATCGTTAACCACCAAGGTCACGAAGGGACACAAAGGAATACCTATGACTTCCTTCGCGCAACTTCGTGTCCTTGGTGGTTGATTGCCTTTCCATACTGCGTGCGCAACTGTTTGACCGGTCGAGCGTTGCACCCCTATAATAAGGAATTCGGACCCACCCGAATATCTCTCTGAAGACACGAAGGTAACGAACCAGACATGGCAAATCATCTTTCGGCGCTGAAGCGCGCCCGCCAGACCGAACGCCGCACGACGCGCAATCGCGCCAACACCTCCACTCTGCGCACCCAGTTGCGCGACCTGCGCGAGACCATCGCCAGGGGCGACAAGCCAGCTGCCGAGCAGATGTACCGCAAGACCGTTTCTGCCCTCGACAAGGCGATCCAGAAGGGCACGCTGCACGAAAACACCGCGTCGCGTTACAAGTCCCGCTTGGGTGCGCGCGTTGTGGCGATGAAGTAGCGCTCGTCCCCTAAGTATTAATTCCAGCTTCTGAAACCAAGGCAGGTCCCTTTCCACGGGCTTGCCTTTTCTTTTTTTGTTTTTTCTTGCGCTTTCCTTCGTTTATCGGACTAGAATCTTGCCGGAGGTTTGCGGACATGGGAAACGATCAGGCACCCGAGAACATCTCGCGTCGAAATTTCATGGTGCGCACTGCCATGGGCGGTGCCGGGCTGGTAATTGCCAAAGACATCTTGAGCGAGAGCGTTTCGGCAGCGACTCCGAAGAGCACAAACCCAACGATGATCGGCGTTCCTTTCGAGGCAAGAGAACGGGTGAAGCTGGGAATCATTGGTGTCGGCGGACGGGGCACAAGTCTGCTCCGCGATCTGCTAACGGTCGACGGTGTCGATGTGAAGGCAATCTGCGATCTGGTACCCGAAAAGGTTGAACACGCCCAAAAGATGGTGACTGATGCCGGCCAAGCGAAGCCTGCCGGCTATACCAAAGGCGACTGGGACTTCAAGAATCTGACCCAGCTTGATCTGGACATCGTTTACGTCGCGACTCCGTGGAACTGGCACGTCCCGATGGCGGTCGATCTGATGAAGAACGGGAAGCACGCGGCGGTCGAGGTGCCAACTGCCACCACGATGCAAGAGTGTTGGGATCTGGTAAACACCTCGGAGGCGACGCGCAAGCACTGCGTCATTCTGGAAAACTGCTGCTACGGCGCTTCAGAGATGATGGTCCTGCAGATGGTGCGCGATGGATTCTTCGGCGAAATTACGCACGGAGAAGCAGCGTACCTTCACGACCTGCGGGGCATTCTGACGGCAAATGAAGGCGAGGGCCTGTGGCGCCGATTCCCGCACATGAAGCTAAACGGCAATTTGTACCCAACGCACGGATTGGGCCCTGTCGCGCACTACATGGATATTCATCGCGGCGACCGGTTCGACTACATGGTTTCGGTGAGTTCTGCGGAAGCGTCGCTGAGCGCCTATGTGAAGGCAAAGTTTCCAGATGGGGATCCGAAGCGCGCAGAGAAATACGTCTGCGGCGATATGAATACGAGCATTATTAAGACCGTGAAGGGACGATCGATCCTGCTGCAGCATGATGTGGTGAATCCGAGGCCCTACAGCCGTCTGAACATGGTCCAGGGACCCAAAGGGATTTTTGCGGATTATCCGCCGCGAGTCTTCGTGGACGGCCAAAAGGATGAAGAATGGCAGAAGCTCGATGATTTCAACGATAAGTATGAGCATGCGCTGTGGAAGAACAACGGAGAGATGGCGCGCAAGACGGGCGGGCACGGCGGCATGGATTACATCATGAATTACCGGCTGATGGATTGTATAAAACGCGGCTTGGTTCCTGATATCGACGTTTATGATGCCGCCGCCTGGAGCGCGCCCGCGCCTCTGAGCGAAGCATCGGTTGCGGCGAACGGAGCACCACAGAAGTTTCCGGACTTCACGCGAGGCCATTGGCAGACACGACCAGACTCGGAGAGGTTTGCAGGATAGAAATTCTCGTCAACAGCGGTGAGGGTGCTCAAAAAAGTCAGGGCTTGATGAGGAGGCTGTATGGGGACAGCACAACTTGAGAGTCTGCAGCAATCGGTGGTGATCAGGCCGGCTGTCGAAAAAGCAGCACCCCTCACTCGCCTGTCGTCGTTGGACGCACTCCGCGGAACCGTGATGGCCCTGATGCTCAATGAGGCCACGCGGCTGCACGAAGTGGCGCGAGCGTTTCCGCACAGCACCTTCTGGGCGGTTATTGCCTACAATACCGATCACGTGGACTGGCAAGGATGCTCGTTGCACGACCTGATCCAGCCAGCCTTTTCGTTCCTGGTTGGCGCAGCGCTGCCGTTCTCGATTGCAAGCCGCAAAGCAAAAGGACAAACCTTCTGGGAGATGCTGGGCCACGCCGTCTGGCGCGCCCTGGTTTTGATCGTCTTGGGAATCCTTCTGCGGTCGATCCGACAATCGCAGACCTATTTCACCTTTGAAGACACCTTAACGCAGATCGGACTCGGCTATGTCTTCCTGTTCCTGCTGGGATTCACGCGAGTGCGGACTCAGGTGATCGTCACTGTACTGATCTTGATTTGTTTTTGGGGAGCGTTCGCGCTCTATCCCGCGCCTGGGGCGAATTTTGATTATCCGCACGTAGGAGTTCCGGCAAACTGGGAGCACAACTACACAGGATTTCTCTCACATTTTAATAAGAACTCCAACTTGTCGTGGGCCTTCGATGTCTGGTTTCTGAATCTGTTCCCACGAGAGGAACCGTTTGTGTACAACACGGGAGGCTGGTCGACTCTCAGCTTCATTCCAACACTCGCCACGATGATTCTTGGCCTTATCACAGGAGAGTGGCTCAAAACCGACAAAACGAAAGAGCAGAAACTGCTCGGACTCGTGATCGGCGGAGCGGGCCTGACGCTTCTCGGCCTGATGTGCCAATGGCTCGGAATTTGTCCAATCGTGAAAAGGGTATGGACTTCGTCGTACACGCTTTACAGCGCCGGATTGGTGGTCCTGATGCTCGCCGGGTTCTATGCCCTTCTTGACTGGAAGGGCTGGCGGCGTTGGGCATTTCCGTTGATCGTGATCGGCATGAATTCGATCGCCATTTATGTGATGAGCTGGACAATGGAGGACTTTGTCCGCAAAGGGCTGGAGACGCATCTGGGGGGCATCATGTCGGCCCTCGTTTCACCGACCTTTCTGCCGGCCGCTTATGGCCTGGGAGTGATGCTGATCTTCTGGGGCATCTTGTACTGGATGTACCGCCGCAAGATTTTCCTGAGAATCTGAGAGTTCACGACTGCTCAAAACCTTCCGGTTGCATCCAAGTTGCTCTGATAATATCTTGCGGAAAATCGCTTTCAGGAGGGCTGCTTGGCTGAGACGAGAATCCCTGGACAAGAAGCGACAGTTGGAGTGAACGGAAGCCAGCGCCTGAGGGTGCTGGGCATTGTTTTGGCCGGCGGAAAAGGAACGCGGCTCTATCCGCTGACGCGGGAACGGGCGAAACCGGCGGTTCCTTTCGGGGGCAAGTATCGCATCATCGACTTTGTGCTCAGTAATTTCGTCAACTCCGGCATTTATTCCATTTATGTATTGACACAGTTCCGCAGCCAGTCGCTGCTGCAGCATCTGAGCGAAGGCTGGCAATTCGGAGGAATGCTGAAGAGCAACTTCATCACGAACGTTCCGGCGCAGATGCGTTCAGAAACCGAATCGTGGTATCAGGGGACGGCGGACGCGATTTTTCAGAACATCAATCTGGTGGAGCAATCCGATCCGCACCTGGTGGCGATTTTCGGTGGTGACCATATTTATCGAATGAATGTGGGAAGCATGATCGACTTCCACATGGCGAACAAGGCAGAGGTTACGGTGGCAGCAATCCCCGTGGCGAAGCACCAGGCGATTGAGTTCGGAGTAATCGAGGCCGCCGCCGACGGGCGCATCATGGCATTTCACGAGAAGAAGGCCAATGCGCCGACCATGCCGGGTGATTCCAGCCGCGTGTATGCCTCGATGGGCAATTACATTTTTTCGACGCGAACTCTACTGGAACTGCTCAAGTCCGACGCTACACAGCCGGGCAGCCGCCATGACTTTGGAATGGACATCCTGCCGAAGCTGGCCGGCAATGGTTCCATGTACGCATATAACTTTGAGTTGAACCGCATTCCCGGCGAAGGCGAAGACTCCGTGCCCTACTGGCGCGACGTTGGTACGATCGACGCGTATTACGAAGCCAACATGGACTTGAACCATGTAAAACCGGATCTCAATTTATACAACCGCCAGTGGCCGGTACGAAGTACAAGCTATCCCGATCCTCCGGCGAAGTTCGTCTTTGATGAGGAAGGGCGACGTGGTGAGGCGCTCGATAGCATTGTTTCGGGCGGATGCATTCTTTCCGGTGGGCAAGTGCGCAAATCGGTCCTCGGACGCGCAGTGCGCGTGAACACGGGCGCCCTGGTGGAAGGCTGCGTGATCATGGATAACTGCGACATCGGAAGGCGGGCGAAAGTGCGGCGCGCAATCCTCGACAAAAACGTGCGGGTGCCGGCGGATACCGAGGTTGGTTACGATCTTGACGCGGACCGTGCGCGCGGATGGCATGTAACGGAGTCAGGGATTGTTGTCATTGGACGGGAGTATAGTCCTGTGCCAATGGCCGAGATGCTGGCGTGATACTCGCGTTTGGTCCCGATTCAAGAGCTCTTTTACCGCTGAGTGCGCAGAAAAAGGCCGCCGAGATCGCGAAGAAGAGCGCGTGCCGAACTGAGTCTGAAGGGATGCAGATCGAACTCTTCTGACGTTTTGAAGTCGCAGGCCGTGTGTTGCCAAAAGATTAGTTCTCGGCGAACTCTGCGGAAGTTCTCAGCGTACTCTGCGGTAATGCTTTTTTTGCGGTTGAGACCCCGGAGTACGCATCTAGGCTCCCATTAGTGCGACTGGTTCCACTCCGATTCGATCTTTGGTGGACGCAGGAGCGTTTGCATGACCACGCAATACTGCTCTGTCTTCTCTTGCAACGCCCGAAGCTGATCTGGAGTCGCATCCGGTGCGTCTAGATTGAATTGCAGTCGGATCGCCTGGAAGCCGACGGGGATCTCCTTTGAAAGGCCCAGCGTTCCCTGCAGGTCCATTTCGCCGCTCACCGTTACATCGATATGGCGTGTGGGAACGCCCATCGCGGTAGCGACCAATTGACAGGTCAGCTGGGCACAGGCCGCGAGGGCACCTAGCAGAAGATCTCCGGAACAGGCGGATGTGCCCGTGCCGCCTACGCCTTTGTGCGCTTCGGCCTGATAGATCGCACGTCCGATGTCTACGGAGCACGACAACGGTGTTGCCGTCTCGCTTCCTTTCGCAGTTAGTGTGATGCGCGAACTTGTCGGCTCACGACGATACTGTTCCTTCAAAGGCTTTTGCAGCGATCTGATATCCACGATTCCCTCAGTTTTTTTCTGATCTCATCGACAAAGAGTTTACTGTACGCGTGAACCTCTCGATTTGCTGGGAGAAACTCCCGCTAGGAGTCGGAGGCAATCTTTTTCGCGAGGCGTTTGGGTGCGACGAGTACATAGCTGGTTAACAAAAGATCCCTTACTTCGCTCCAGTCAACCTTGCTTCGATCGAGGCGAAGCGCCACCCAGCCTCTGGAAGCTATATACGCGGGCAGATAGAATCTCCGCGGCTGAGCTTCAACCAGTGACTTGTTCTCTCCCGGAAAGACCTTGCATGTAACTCCCACGATGCCATCGCCATGATGGTTGTTAAGAAAGTAGGCGAAGGTCTTTCTGCGGACCAAGAACTGCGCGTGCGATCCGTAGATCTGGCGCGTTGTTTCGGGCAGAGTGAGCGCGATCCGGGTCAGGCGGGAAAGGCGCGGGTCTTCCGAGGAGCGCTTTGGCATATTTTCCACCCCGGAGCGATGTGCGCCTACGTCTGATCGTTCAGACCGGCAACTGTTCTTGCATCCAGCCGGGCGTCTCGAACTTGGGCTCGGTCGTCAGATCGATAACCAGGCGCTCGAGCACCATGCGCTTGCTGACCGGGTTAGAGCGTAGAGACAAATCAGCCTTAGCAACAAGCCGGATCGCCCGCGTGAGTTCGCGGCGGGACTTGTAGCGGCGGGCCTGCTTGATGATATCGTCGGCGGCGAACGGAGGCACGCGGAATCCCTGCCAGAGCGCAGCCCAGAGCATGCGCTGGTCACGGACGTTGCGCTCCAGAATTACCAGCATCTGGCGAAAGGTTTTTGCGAGCATGTAGACGTGGCCAATGGCAGCTTCTTCTCCGTCACCCGAGGACAGGATCGCGTCGAGCACTTCCAAGGCACGGACGCGGTCTTTGCTTGAGACGGCATCCGTGAGTTCGTAGAGCGAGCGCTGTTTTGCGGCAAGGACCATGGTTTCGACGTCGCCGAGAGTAATGCGCTTTTTCTCGCCGACATAGAGAATGAGTTTCTCAAGCTCGTTTGAGATCATCATCATGTCGCCACCGAGAGCGTCGACGAGTTCGCGGGCGCCGTCGGCCTCGATTTTGACTCCGCGGCCGGTGCAATAGTCTGAGATCCAGCGAACCGCTTCTCCCTCCTCCACGCGCGCGAGTTCGACAATGCCGCAATACTGACCCATCGTGTCGCGGATGCGCTGGTAGCGATCTCGATCCTGCATTTCCATTTTGCGAACGTCGGCGGGGATGCTGATGTGGTCGGCGACAAATACGATCAGTGCATCAGGATTAGGATTCTTGCAATACTCCTCGATAGCTGCGAGCTTTTCTTCGTTCGATCCGCGGCCATAGAGATTCTTCACGCCGCGCACGAAGAAGACCTGAAATGGCGCCATGAGAGACGGCGTTCGGGCACGGTCGAGAATCTCAGCAAGATCGTTTTCTCCAAGGTCGAATTCGAAAAAGCTGAAGTCCCGGAGGTCAGCGGGAACGAGATGCTCAAGAATGGCGTCGCGGAAGCGCTTGCGGAAAAAAGCTTCGTCGCCCACGAAGACATAGGCCGCGCGCATTTTGCGCGACTGCAGATCACTGACGAAACGTTCGGCTTGGGCGAAAGCTCGCATTAGAGGTTGGTTATCGCGGCGCTCTCAATCATGGTCGACGTTCGGACAGCTGCCAACGAACAACAGGTTCCTTGTCACTTCGCTCGTCGGAATGACAAGGCTAGATTTCGACTTTAGCATTCGCACGATCATTCGCATAGTCACCCAATGGCAACCACCATGCGGCAGGGCCGCTCCCGTCGAGAGATGTCCTGCATCAGCCTACAACTTGCTTAAGAATTCGAGAATTTCTGGGGAATCCCAATTGGTCGGCCCCACGACCTTGCGGCGCATCACACCTTGCCGATCGATGATGTATGACTCGGGCCAGACCGACGTGCCGTACATGCCGGCCACTTTCTGATCAGGATCCCGGACAGTCAGAAAATTCACGTTCCGCTGTTGGATAAACCGATGATAAGCGTCGCCGTCCACATCAATGCTCACGCCCAGCACCGTAACTCCACGGTTCCGCAGACGATCCTGCATCTCCATCATCGAGGGAAGCTCTGCGATGCAAGGTGCACACCAACTGGCCCAGAAATTCAGCACCACAACCTGACCACGAAGCTGGTTGAGACTGACGGTGCGGTCGGAATCCTTCACCGTAAAGTCGTTTGCCGGCGAGCCCACGCGCGGCGGATGCGATCCGCGATTGCACCCACACGAGAGCACAAGCGCCACAGCCGTCAAGCACATCCAGCTCTGACGCATCGCTTAGAACCCCTCCAGTACGTTGGAGACCAGCGTGCGAGCGAAATCCTGTGACAGGCGCCGGAAGGCAGGCGAGTCCTCTTCGAAAAATGTCGTGAGATCCTGAGAAACTTCGTACTGTTCGCGGAAGAGGTACGCCGGATTCTGGTAAAGGACTTTGCCATTGCGGGCCGTCAGGGAAACCTTAAGGCTGACAACGATCAAAACGCTGGCGACGCGTCCGGTCGAGGTGTCGTAGGTGAGAGGAGTCGCGACTGTCGAAAGCACCGTGCCGCGCAGAATCGCATCCGCGTCATCGCTGTCATTATTGATAATGTGGTAGCGGGTGCGCGTGTTGAATTCGCGCACAACGGCAGCGGTCAACATTTGCTGAATTCCGTAATTAAGCGTTTCGTTTTTGAACGCGGGAATCGCGATGGTTTGTACGCTATCAGGAAGCTGCGAGTGACCGGCGGTGTGATATCCGCAACCAAGACTGAAAAGCAGCGTGAGCAGCACGAGTGGATGCCCGCGACGCACGATCACTGAATCTTCCCCGTCGGACGGGTTGCCGTCATGCTTTCGGCGCACTCCACGGCGGTAATCGCGGCAATCCTCAGATTGTCAGCAGCAGCCCACAACCAAACAGCGTTGGGCTGAACAGGGTCAGGCTTGAGCATGAGCTGAATGTCTCCCTGCCCTGCCGAACTCACGTTGCTGGGCGCTTCTTCATCAGCACCAGGGATGGTAATGTGGTCTCCAGACAGCGCTTGCGACAACGCTGCGAGATCAGGGCGAGCTTCCATCTCGAGGAGTATTGCGGCGGCGTGTCCGTGAAAGATCGGAGCCTGCAAAACGATAAGCGAAGGCTCGATTGCATTGGTCCCGGCAATCTTGCGGTAGTGGCGAAGTACGCGGGCTTCCACGGAATCAAGCGTAGGCTGCGATTTCTGACCGTAGCGCGCGACCAGATTGAACGCGACCTGCGCATCAAAGACGTCTTTCGGAAGAGGCTGGAAGGATAAAAGATTCACAGTCTGCTGGTGAAGTTCGTCCATGCCACGCTGTCCATGCTCAGAGGCAGGCTCAAACATGGTGGCGACGGCTCGCGTGATCGTACCGGCTCTTTTCGCGCGCAAGAGCAGAAGCGCCAAAGTTATGGCCATCGGATGAGCGGTGACACACGGCCCGGGCTGCAGATCGGGTGGGGCAATCTCGCCGCGCTCACGTTCGATCCAAAGCGAGCGCACCGTGGCACCGGGCTGGTCTTCAAGCACCGAGGACAAGTCGATAATGGCGCTGCCCGCGTCACGCGCATCTTTCCAACTTCGGCGCGTGCTCTCCTGATCGGAGGCGAAGAACGCGAAATCCACATGCTCGAACTGCTCTGCGCGGACACGCTGGATGAAACTGATCTCATCGCCCATGGCTTCGAGTTGGCCGAGCGACTCATCGTCATCGAGCAAGCGAATATCCGCAGCGGGAAAGTTGCGTTCATTCAGCATCTCGGCGACTTCTTTTCCTTTCAGAGAGGCCGCACCGACAATCGCAGCGCGATACAGTTTACCCCTCTGCGCTAGGCCGGTTGGGGCTGGCGACGACTTCACGGGCTCACTCATGAGGCTTGCGATGCCTCCTTGTAGGAGGGAGGTGGAGGACCGGGGCGGCGGCGGAAGATCCACTGCAGGCGCCAGAACACTCCTGACACCATGTAGAGCAGAGCGATCGCGAACAGCACTTGACCGGAGTAGAAGTAGATCAGCGCGAACAATGCCGCGAGCAGGACGATTAACCGGAAGGGGTGTCGCGAACGGAAATCGATGTCTTTGAAACTGTAGAAGCGCCAGGTGCTCACCATGAGATATCCAACTGTCGTTACCATAGCCGCCCACGCTACGGCGGTGTAGGGAGAAATGAGCGGTTCCCCCTCCGCAAAGTGCACGACGGCGGCGATCACACCTGCTCCGGCTGGAATCGGCATACCGACGAAATACTTCTTGCCTGGACGACCGGGATTGGAAGGCTGTGGGTTACTGGTGATGTTGAAGCGCGCGAGGCGGCTCGCCCCGGCGATCAGGAACAAGAAGCTGGCAATTGCGCCGACCTGCGTCAACTTAACGGCCCACCGTCCGCCGCTTAGCAACACTTCCGGCATCAGGTGAAAGCCCCAAGTCCACGCCAGCATGGCTGGGGCAACGCCAAAGGTGACTACGTCAGCCAAAGAGTCGAGTTCGCGGCCAAAATCGCTGGTAGTGCCCGTCATGCGGGCAATGCGCCCATCAAGTCCATCGAAGAGCACGGCAAACCCGATGGCCTTGGCGGCGTTGTCGAGGTGCCCGAACTCCGTGGCGGTGGCGTGCATGACTTCGAGCATGGCGTAAAAGCCCAGCGCCACATTCGCGGTGGTAAACAGCGAGGGGAGGATGTACATCCCTTTGCTGTGCCGACGCCGCGGTTTTGTGAGGCTCTGTTCCATCAGCGCGCTCTCTCCGAGGTGACGGTAGTTGCGCCGGCAAAGGCTCCCTTGGGCTCAAGATAGGCGATAACGCTGGATCCGCCTTTCACGCGATCACCGACTTGGACATTGACGCGCGCACCGGCATCGAACAGAACATCGGTGCGTGATCCAAATTTGATAAGCCCGACCCGTTGTCCGCGCTCCATATGATCCCCAACCTTCGGGGTAAACACAATTCGACGGGCGAGCAAACCTGCAATCTGCTTAAACACAATTCGCTGTCCGTCACCCTCGACGGTCACCGCATTCTGCTCGTTTTGGTCTGCGCAATCAGGGCTGCGAGCATCAAGAAACTTCCCCCGCTGGTAGCGAACATCCCGAATTACTCCGGCAATCGGAGAGCGGTTCACATGCACATCGAATACGCTGAGAAAAATGCTGACACGCGTCTGTTTGCCGTTTTCGGTGTTAACCATTGAAACGTCAGTGACCTTTCCGTCTGCCGGCGAAACCAGCGCGCCAGGTTCCCGCGGAATGGCCCGTTCGGGGTCACGAAAGAACCACAGGAAGAAAAGGGCAGCCAGAATCGGCAGGATAGCCCAGGCAGGCCTGGTCAGCCAACCGAGCAAAGCCGCGGCGACAATGAGCGCGAAACCGTAATAGTAACCGTCACGAGCCATGGGGGATTTTTCTATTATAGTCGCCTGCGGTTGGACACGACCCGCACCGCGCTGTAAGTATAAATAAAAAAAGGCGCTTCAACCGCGCCCCAGGCAGGTAGATTTGGGCCTTGGCAGCCGCGCTGCCCTCAGAGTTGGCCAGGAAAAATTAGGCTACGTTGACGCCGTATTGCAGCCGATACTCCCGCTCGATCGTTTCCATCTGATCTTTGAGCCGGAGTTTCAGCTTTTTCAACCGCACTTCTTCCAGCTTTTCGTCTTCGCTGAGGTAGCGTTTTTGGGTGAGTGTTTCGAGGCGTTCGGCGTACTGCGTATGCTCCTGAGCCAGTTTGCGGAATTCCTCATGACTGGTCAGGAGCTGGTCTCTCGAAGTCAGCATCCAGCGGACCTCCAAACCTGAATATGAGGCCAAATTAACACAGCTGTAACATGTGCAGCAATGCCAAAAAAGTGGTGCATGTCTCAGGATGAGATTGGGGATTGTCGAAGACTTTTGCAGTAAAGAACAGCGTCCTCTATGGGACTGCTGTAGTAGGACTTGCGACGTCCGGTTTGATGGAAACCCAGCCTTTCATATAGCGCTCTCGCAGGCGCATTCGACTCCCGAACCTCAAGAAACACTGCTTGGCTATCGGTTTTTTGTGCGCGAGCTAAAAGCTCTTCCATAAGGCGTGTTCCAATACGCTTTCCACGCGCTTCGAGAGCGACGACGATGTTTTCGAGTTCCCACTCAGGGGGCAGATGGCGGGCGATGAGGAAGCCAAGGACCGCCGGATTCGCCTCACACTCTGCGACGAGAGCCAGGGTTGAGTTGTCGGCATCGTTAGCCCCAATCAAAGATTGATATTGCAATTCAGTCCAGTGGGCAGCGCCATTCGAAGAGCGTTCCAGGCGGAGCATCTCGGTGATGTCGCGTTCAGTTGCCTCTCGGATTGCAATTGGATCGTTGGTGTCCAAGGAGTCAGACCGGTTTCGCTAGAAGCTAGCAGCTAGGAGCTACTAGCTGGTTTGGAAAATATCTCCGCGTCGGAGCGGCGGATGTAGTTTGCGTCCAACTGCTCGGGAGAAATCGTTTCGCCAGCGTTGAGTTTCTGCCAGCCGATGCGCGCGACCTCTTCGCTGCGAGGACGTCGCAAACTACGGCGAACGCGCGCGCGAAGGGATTCCGGCACTCTCTTTCCCAGACCATCGAAGACGGTTTGATCAGGAGTCGCGATCCACTGCGCCGCCTCGGACTCGAGCAGGGCCGCCAGATTATCGAGCGTCAACAATGTCTCGCCGATTGCTCTGAACGAAGCCTTCTCCTCCAAGGAGATGGCCATTTCGTACTGGCCTACAAAAGCCTCTTCCCGTCCCGCATCGAGGGCGACTGCATAGGAAAATACGGCGGGACGATTCGGGTCGTCGTGACCCGCGGCAATCCTGTGGCTGTAGGAGGCAAGTACCTCAAGCAGCGAAACGGGAATGATGGGCTTGTGCAGGATCTCGGCGAGAGCTTTGATTGCGGCCAAGCCGACGCGAAGACCGGTGAAGGATCCCGGACCTGAAACGACGATAAACGCACCGATATCGGCCTTGGTGTAGTTGTGTTTCGTCAGCAAGCGTGAAATCTGTGGCACGAGCTGCGCCGAAAATGTTCCTCCCGCAAGAGGTACTTCTTCGATAACCTCGATTGGACTCGCCTGCGCACCTTCGCCTGCGCGCACCAACCCTATGAAGCCGTCTTTGCCCGAGGTGTCTGTGACGAGAAAGAGCATTCTTGGGTTGATCCGTGAGAATCCGTGTACATCCGTGACTAATGCGGTTCAGCCTTGCACTAGTTCGAGCAACACTCCGCCTGTGCTCGACGGATGTACGAAGACGTACTGATGCCCGCCGGCGCCAGTCTTGATTTCGTCTGACACAAGACGCACGCCGTCTTTCTTTAAGCGCTCGACCGCCGCTCGCAAGTCCGGGACCTTCATGCACACATGATGCAGTCCTTCGCCACGCTTGGCGATGAACTTTGCGATCGTCGAGTCTTCGGATGTCGGCTCCAGCAGCTCAAACCGGCTCTCTCCTACGGGAACCATCACCAGGCGCACCTTTTCATGCTCGACCGTCTCCTCAGCCGAGACGGTGAGGCCCAGTTTCTCGTAAATGGCCTTCGCAGAAGCCAGCGACTTTACGGCGATGCCGAGATGGTCGATCTGAAACATTAGAACGCCTTGACTATTGGAGCGGCAGACTCCTTCGTCCTCTGCCTTAGGCTTTCGACACCCCAGACGAGGGCATCCGGGGCCCCATGCTTCCCCCAGGTCCCGCGATTTCTTCGATCAGCGTATACGGGTCCCTTTTGTGTTCCGCCACTTCCACGGCCAGCTTCGTGAGATTGCCGTCACCGAATTGCGCTCTCGCTCTCTCGAGCATCGCATCGCGTAGCATTTCGATCAGGCGCTCTTGCCAGTTCTCAACGCTCTTCTTCAAGGCGCGATTTTCTTTTTGCAAATAGCCCTCGTACTCAGCAATAGCCGCGCCTAATTCTTGCACGCCCTTGCCCTCACTGGCGACTGTCTTGATGATGGGAGGGGTCCATCCATCGTGACGAACAGCGAGCGACTGCAGCGCGCGTATCTCGCGCTCGACGCGTTCAGCACCCTCGCGATCGCTTTTGTTGATGACAAAGATGTCGGCGATTTCCATAATGCCGGCTTTAATGGTTTGTACGTCGTCGCCCATGCCAGGAACGAGAATCACGATGGTCATATCGGCCAATCGAACGATCTCGACTTCATCCTGGCCGACGCCGACGGTTTCGATCAGGATCACATCGCGGCCGGACGCGTCGAGCACACCGGCCACATCAGCGGTAGTGCGGGCGAGTCCGCCGAGCGAGCCGCGAGTGGCCATGCTGCGGATGTAGATGCCCGAGTCGGCATAGTGATCTTGCATTCGGATCCTGTCGCCGAGAATCGCCCCGCCGGTGTAGGGGCTTGTGGGGTCGACAGCAATGATCCCGACACTTCGATCCTGTTTGCGATAGAGCTTGGCGAGCTGATCGACCAGAGTGCTCTTCCCCGCCCCGGGGGAGCCGGTCAGGCCGATGACGCGAGCTTGGCCTGTGTGCGGGAAAAGTGCTTTCAGAAGATCAGACCACCCTGGCGCTCGGTTCTCAACCGCAGAGATGGCGCGGGCGAGTGTACGGGGATCGCCAGAGCGCAGAGACTCTATCAGGGAGTGGAGTTGAGTTTCCAACTGATCAGTGTAAAGCAGTGAGGAGAAGAAAGACATCTTGACGGCCCGGTAAGAGGTTGTGAGAATGTCTCGCCTCACAATTGCACGTACGTGATGTGCCTGAGGGGAATGATCCGCTTCGAATCCGTTTGTCTCAATTCCGCCACGAGAGTCCGGGTTCGCTTTCCTGAGCTCGAACTGGCCAGATTAGGCCAGATTCAATCTCGAATTTACAAAGTGGTGACATCGCCAGTCGAGAGGGTTGATGTACTATTGCGTCCGTTTTCTTGGCATCTTGCAAGTACTCTCTGGTCTGCGAACACTCTGATCTAAACCCCGTTCTTGAACGAATAACGAATTCAGAATCGAGGAAATCACATGAAATTACGCCTTCTCGGTCTCTCTTTCTCGGTGTGCGCCCTGATGTGCACACTTGCCATTGCCCAGAATAACGAAGCTCCCTATCCCCCGTTTAGGGTTGGGACAATTCCGCCCGCCGTTCAAATGGGCCCTGTTCCTAATGTCGCTCCGGAGACCTTTCCGCCTGCGAGTGCATCCTGGACCAAGGCTAAGAACACTCCGGCGGTTTCGGTAGGTGCCATGCTCCTGCTCACGGACGGCCGCGTGCTCGTGCATTCCGAGCCGAATTGTGGCGGCTGCACCGGCAACTACAATAACTGGTACACGCTCACTCCCGACAACACCGGCAGCTATGTCAATGGCACGTGGACGCAGGTGGCTTCACTGCCGAGCGGATACGATCCGCTGTTCTTCGGCTCTGCCGTACTCCCCGATGGCAAAGTGGTCGTTCAAGGCGGCGAATATAACTGCCCGAATTCGAATTGCTCTGGCGTCTGGCAATCGTTGGGAGCGCTTTACGACCCTGCCGCCAACAAGTGGACGGCAACGGTTCCGCCGACCAGAAGCAACATCGGTGATGCAGAATCCGTCGTCCTGCCAAATGGAACCTGGATGCTGGCAGAGTGCTGCGCCCTGGCGTTCGGAAACAGCACTTTTCCCGTTTATTACACCTTCAACGAGTCCACGCTGGCCTTCACCAACAAGGCGAGCGCCACCGACGGCAAGAACGACGATTTTGACGAGGAGGGGTGGAATCTGCTGCCGGGCGGCTATGTGCTGACCGTGGACGCTTACACCAGCAACACCGTCCTTACCGGTACGAATTCGGAATTCTATAACTCGACTACCAATAAGTGGGCATCGGCAGGCAGCACGATCGCGCAGCTCTGGGATTCCAACTGCATGCTGGGCGGCGGCAGCTTCGAGGTCGGGCCTGCAGTATTGCGTCCAGATGGCACTATTTTTGCCACTGGCGCCAGCGACTGCGAGGCAGGCCATACTTCAATCGCGAGTATCAAGACCAGAAAATGGACCAAGGGGCCCGACTTCCCCAATAGCGATGCTGCCAATGACGCGCCCGCAGCACTCGAAATCAGCGGTAACGTCATCGTCGAGGCCAGCCCCTTCGCCGGCACATTCAGTGCGCCTGCGAAATTCTATGAATGGAACGGCACGGCTCTGAGTGCATTTCCTGCTCCGCCGAACGCGGTAAACACACCTTCATTCGTCGGACATCTGTTGGTTCTGCCAAACGGGCAAGTCATGTACACCGATTACTCCACGGACGTCGAATTCCTCACTTCGGTAGGCACCTTCAACTCCGCCTGGCAGCCCACGATCAAGTCCGTGTCCACCACGCTCACCCATGGATCGACGAACAATGCGATCTCCGGAACTCAGTTCAACGGCTTGTCGCAGGCGAATGCCTACGGCGACGACTTCCAGGACGCTACCAACTACCCGCTGGTGCGCATCACCAACAACTCGACCAAACACGTGTTCTACTGCAAGACACACAACCACAGCACGATGGCGGTCGCCACGGGCACGAAGACCGTTTCCACACAGTTCGATGTGCCTTCAACAATTGAGACTGGAGCAAGCACCCTCGTCGTAGTCGCGAACGGTATCCCCTCGGCTTCCGTCGCAGTTACGATCAACTAAGACAATTGCGCTGAACTCGCCGACAGTGTCAAAAAGGCCCAAGATTCCCATCGGGAACTTGGGCCTTTATGCTGTGCCTCAAGATTAGCGCCAAAGGATGGAGAGATCGTTCTTAGGGTCTTGAGCGCACCACCGCAGCGTAAGAACTTTACTCGCGCTCCAGCTCACCTTCCATGACACCGGTAATGGTCACGAAGCGAATCACTCCCTGGGCGTCTTCGAAGACCAATCCGGTCGATCCATTCCTTACCACCGCGGTTACCAGGTGTCCGTAGGACTTGGGAATGCCTCCATGAGAGGCAGATCCTTCGGTGCGAGCCAGTTCTCCTTCTTTCATCCCGGTAATGCTGACAAAGCGAATAACGCCCTGCTCGTCTTCAAAGACGAGTCCGGTGCCGATGGAGTCCGCAATCGCAGTAACCATCTTTCCGTATGCTTTCGGAACAGTCCCATGAGTCATGGACTGCGCATAAACGACGCTGGTGCGATGCGCGCCGGTGAAGTAGGCTGCGACGATAAGACAGAAAATTCCCAGAACAGTGAGTGCTCGGTTGCGCATAAGTCCCTCGATTGTAAATGGCTAGGGTTCTACCAGAATCGTGTGCATCATGCCCAGATCTTCATGCAGCAGGATATGACAGTGAAATACGAACGTTCCAGCCGTGCTTGGGTCGCGGAAATCCATGCGAACCTTCACGCTGTGATACGGATGCCCGTTACCCTCCCAGTAAGGAATCTCGACTGTGTCGAGTAAGTCCTGATTGGGAGCAGGTTTCCCGTCGACCTCAAGAAGTTTGAAGTGAATCTGGTGCATGTGAAAAGCGTGGGTCTCAAGTGCCCGGTTCTCGATGGTCCAATCCTCTACGGCTCCGACTTTGGTTACGATCGCAGGTTTTTCGTTGGGCTCGAAGACCTTTTGCTTCTGGCCGTCGACGGTAATATAAAACTGGATCGGACCGTTCGTGCCGCCAAACTCCTCTGAGAAGAACAATTCCCGCTGCGTGGTCGCCGGTTGCTCAGACAGATTCGCGAACTTCAGCGCAGACGCATCCGCGGGAGCTGTCGCACCCGGCATGTGATGCCCGTCTGCAGTATTCGTGAGCTGAATTGTCGCCAGAGTCTGACCTTCATCGAAGTTACCGGTGGGTCCGGTCGATACCGAATTCGTCATAAAGGCTGCGGTTGCCCCGGTGGCAGGAGCCTGCACAATGAACTCAGCTCGCCCAGCGGGCGGAATGGTTATCGTGTTCTGCATCCGCGTCTGAGCGAGCGGATATCCATCGAGCGCGATCATTTCCATTTGCTCCGGACTTCCATTCACCTGAAACTGGAGCGCCAAAAAGTCTTGCAGGGTCGCATTAGCAACTCGCCAGAACTGCTTCTCCCCGGGTTTCATTTGAATGATCGGCCCGATCCCTTTTAGCAGGGGCGCAACTTGATAGTTCAATGTCAGCTCGTACGGCCCCGGAACCCAAGGCACAAGAAATTGCTGGCGGATCACGAACACTCGCTCCGTAAGCCCCGCGACTTCAGGACGATACTTTTCCATGCCCTCTACGACGATCGCTCCAGCAGCTCCCCCGTTGACCTGGAATTCCGTGAATCCGTGCACATGCGGGTGATACCAATACAGTCCCGGGGGCTCAGCCGCAGGAATCTGCATTTTGTACTGGAAACCCGGCGAGCCCGGCTGAATCAGCGTCGTGATGACGTCATCCTGATGGCATTTGGGTGGAACGTTCAGCCCATGAAAATGGACATTGGTCGAACTGAGGGTCGCCGTCCCAGTGTCGCCGCATACAGGCGCGTTAGCGGGAGACATATCCATCTTCATTCCGCCGACCTCCGGCGGCGTGTTACGGTCGAGAACGTTTAGTGCCAGCGTGTCGCCCGGATTCAGCCGCAGCGTTGGCGACTCCACAACTTGATTCCCATTGAGATACCGATAGCAATAGTGCGTGTAGCCAAAGTTATCGACTGACTGCGCCATCGTGAATTGCGCCGACAGAGTTCCGTTCTGCGAAACGATACTAGGAGCATCGGCGACGACGGTTCCGGAATTTGGGCGATCGGGACATTGGGCGTAAGCAGCGACCGACAATGACAAGCCGAGGGCAAGGGCGAAACCGTACTTGGACTTGCAACTCATTTTTTTCTACTCCTGCTCAAAGTTTGGTCGCGGCTTGGGCAACCGCGACAAGCAGAAACACAACAAATTTCCGCAACCGCGCGCGATACGTCATTCGACTATTGAGAAGTCGCCACTCCGATGGACAGCAATCCGGTGCTCTTGGCATCGAGGAACGGCGATGCCGGATCCTCTTGCATCGTGCACTTGCCAGTGCCGGTCGATGAGTACCGGACCAGCGCAATCCCGGAAGTGCCGCCGAACTCCGCCACGTAGACGCCGCCACCGTTTCCTGAATCCGACACGAGCGCTGCACTCGCCAGATAAGACCACGACCCGGATTGCCCCTTAATGGGCCCGGATTTACACCCGTACCTCAATTTACCGATCGTCTTATCAAAGAAGAAGGCGCTTACCGCGTCGCCCTGCGTATTTACGGCGTACAGAACTGTTTCGTCGGGGCTGAGCAGAATGTTGCTGGAACTGATACCGAACGGAGATCCAAAAGCCACTGTCGGTGAGAGTTTGCCGGAGGAGAGATCAGACACTTCAACGGCTACCGCCGTGGACGTATCGCCAAAGATCGCATAGTGCCCGTCTTGCGTGATTACAATCTGGTTCGCAAATGACGCGCCATAGGTCTTGCGAGTGACAGTCGAAATCTGTTCGTCACCGTTCGAAGTAGGAGTGCCATTCGAGATATTGAAGGACTCGATGGATCCGTCGGTGAAACTCGTGACCAGCATCGTGCCATTCGCTGCCATTGCGTTGATCCCGCCACCATTCAGCCCGATCACTGTGGTGTCGTTGATGAACATCAGATTGCATCCGGTTTGAATCTTGAAGGTACCGATCGTGTTGGGATCGGTAAAGCTTGCGTAGAGATAGCCACCCGCAGACAACAGCCCAATGCCATTGCTCAACCCCGTGTCAGTGCTGGATCCGAAGGCCACACCTCCCACAGTCTGGCTGTTCACGATGACTCCCACGATATCTCCACTGCTGGCTTGGGAGGCATACACGCAATTCTCCTGGCCATCGTTGGCCACGGCTAGCCGGTTTTCTCCAAAGTATCCGCCGCCAATGCCATACCCGCCGGTGTTTACCTGTTGCTGAAAGGTGAGCAATCCCTGCGCGTTCTCCGAAAAGAATGACACTCCATCCGGGAGCGGGAAACCGACGTCGTCATTGGTAACGATGTAGCGAGTCTGAGCGAGCACGCTGCTACCGATGACGTGAAGCAACGCGGCCAGAACAAGGGTTCGCAAAATGCCAGGCAACATTCGCATACTCACTTCCTGAGAGGCTGTGTTACGACGCGGACGTTCGGGTGGAGAAGCTATTGATGCGCTAAAACTCGACCCCACTACCAATCGCGGTACGCTATCACATGCTGAGGAACGAATCATAGAGCCTTTCGGCCTACTCAGAATTAACCCCTCTGAGCACTATGCAAGTTCTTTCATAGTCAAATTCAGTTAGCGTCATTAAATCCGATATTCGACCCACGTCAGTTCGACTTGCCTGAAGTAAGATTGCCGTGCCTTGAAGCGCTGGTTGTTCTCCGCGCTATCGAGTCCCAAATGATGACGTGAGTGCTCTTTTCTTCGCCAGCGTCTTGGTGTACACGATAACTTCAAGTGCCCTGCTGTGAGCCGTTAGATTTCTCGATTCAGGAGTGTGGAGATGCGTAGCGTAGCCCGGATTTTGCTGGTCATTGCCGCGAACGGCGGTATTTGTTTGACATTGGCCGCCCAGTGTCCTCCACGGCCGAACCCAGACACAGTTGTCCAGGACGCCCCGAGCATCTATTCACAAAACGGTGTTCTCCAGGCGGAACTCGGCCTCGGGCACTCCGTTGACTCGAACGGCTACACGCACTACTGCTACACGTATAAGACTCCGACTGGCGTCGTCGAAGCGCCGACCCTGCGCTTGAATCCTGGGGATCACCTGCTCCTGCGCGTAAAAGACAACATCAACCCCGGCTCCGAGAGCGTCAGCGCTATGGATATGCCGATGCCCGTCTCAACGTGTGGGGATGGTGGCAAGGCTACTCTGAACTCCACCAATATGCATTTCCATGGGCTGAACGTTCCTCCGACATGTCACCAAGATGATGTGCTCACAACGCTGATCCAGCCAGGTGGGGATTTTCAATTCAACATTCAGATTCCAGCCAACGAGCCTCCGGGACTGTATTGGTACCACCCTCACGTTCATGGGTTCACGGAGTTCCAGGTGAATGGAGGCGCTGCTGGAGCAATCGTCATCGAGGGAATGGACAAAGTTCGTCCTGAGGTGGCCGGTCTGACCGAGCGAGTCTTTACGATTCGCCAGCAGTTTCTGGTGCCGTGGGTTCCGGGACCTTACGAGTTGACTTTCAATTTCCAGCAGGCCGGGATCGTCCAAGGACCTTCCCCGATTATCAACATGAAGCCCGGAGAAAAGCAGTTCTGGCGTGTGCTGAATGCTACGCTTCAGGATTTTCTTCCGCTGCAGGTCTGGGTCAACGACGTGCCACAGCCAATGGAAGTGGTTGCGCTGGATGGATACCCAGTGGCCAAGCCTCGCACTCAGACCACCATTCTCGTTCCCCCGGCTGGTCGCGCGGAATTCATTGTTCAGGCTCCGCCTGCGGGCACAGATGCGTACTTCTACACCTTGAACTACACAACTGGTCCCACCGGCAACGCGGATACGATCGAGCCTCTGGCGAAAATTCAGCTTAGTAACAATGCGATTTTGGCAGTTTCGAAGCCCGCATCGTCGCCGCAGATCTCGATGGACAAACTCAAGTTCTCAGGATTGCAGAACCAGGCGCCTACTGCGGAGCGCAAGCTATTCTTCTCCGAAGAGTTCGGTGGAACGAATGGTCCGATCCAGTTTTACATCACCGTCGATGGCCAGAAACAAAAGGTATTTCAACCCAATGAGGATCCGGCGATCACAACCCACGTTGGAGCGGTGGAGGATTGGACGATCGAGAATCGCGCTCTGGAAACGCATGTGTTCCATATCCATCAGATCCACTTCCAGGTGCTCGAAATTGACGGAAAGCCAGCTCCCAATCAAGATCTCCGGGACACAATCGAAATTCCCTACTGGGAGGGCAACGGGCACCCCTATCACAACGTAAAAGTCCGGATGGACTTCCGCGATCCGAGCACCGCCGGCACCTTCGTCTTCCATTGCCACATTCTCCTTCACGAAGATCTCGGCATGATGCACAAGATACTCGTGAAGCAATAGGTGTGTTTCGGAGGCCCAGAACTGCAAGTTTCCATTGATTTCGGCGCCAAACCGGCCTAACATTGCGGCCCAATGGAGGGTTCCACGATGATCCCCTCTGTCTGGTTCCACAAGCTTCCTTTGCAGCTGGCCGTAGTCGGCATGCTCACCGCGGCTGCATTTTCCCAAGCGCCACCCAAGTATGACCGGGCCACGGAAACCACTCTCAAAGGCACCGTTGAAGAACTGAAACTTGTACCTCCTTCAGGCGCGAAGCCGATTGCCTATCTTTTGACCCAGACTGGCCCTGACAAGAGCAAAGACACGGTTCAAGTCTTCCTTTGCCCGAAGAGCTTTCTCGACGAGTTGGGCATCGCCTTTAAAGCGGATGAGTCCATTGAAATTACCGGCTCGAAAGTGAAGCAGGACGGCGCGGACCTGATTCTGGCGCGCGAGCTGGTCAAAGGCGGCGAAACGCTCACCTTCCGCTTCCAGGATGGAAAGCCTGCGTGGTGATGCGGCAACACCTTGTAGGGCGACGGAGTGACTTTCCGTCACTGCCCGTCAAGTGAGAAATCCAGAGCTCTCAAAGCCGTTCACCGCTACCAAACGCAGTGAAAGGCAAACAGTGTCCTTAGGGCAGAGCGACCACGGTTCCAGGATTCAGCTAATACTTTTGATAGTTTCCTTTAGCATTGCCCACTGCTTACCCTGAGGTCTCAGGGAGGCGGAAATGAGAAACCGAGCCCTATCTTTCACTGCCGGACTGCTGTTGTGTTGCATGTCTCTCGCGCCTTTGGCTAGTTTGCTTGCGCAAACGCCGGCCGAGAAACTCCAATCTCTCTCACAGACGCTGAATCTCACTTCTCAGCAGAAGGTCGAGATGTTGCCCATCCTTAGACAAGAGGCACCGAAACTGGAGGCCATCAAGAGTAATTCCAATCTCACAGGTCCTCAGAAGGTCATGCAGCTTAGAGCGATTCATCAACAGACAGACCCTCAGGTGAAAGCCATCCTCTCACCACAGCAGTACAAAGAGTGGCAGACCATACGCCAGCACGAGATCGAAGAAGCTATGCAGCGGAAAATGCAGACACCAGAGTAGAACACTGGAGGAACTTGGTTAATCGCTACGCGTTACCTAGTCCTTCAGCAGTTGCCTGGCGATCACCAAGCGCTGAATCTCGCTGGTCCCTTCGCCGATCGTGCACAGCTTTACGTCGCGATAAAACTTTTCCGCTGGATAGTCTTTGATGAAGCCATAGCCGCCGTGAATCTGCACGCTCTCGTTGGCGCACCTTACAGCAACTTCGCTGGCGTAGAGCTTGGCCATTGAAGATTCCTGCGTCGTCTTCATTCCCGCGTCTTTCATCGAGGCGGCCTTCATCGTGAGCAAGGTCGCGGCTTCAATTTCAGTGGCCATGTCGGCGAGCTTCCACTGGATCGCCTGAAAATCGCTGATGGCTTTGCCGAACTGTCGCCGCTGTTTGGAATATTTCAGCGCGCACTCGTACGCGCCTTCGGCCATACCGAGCGAAAGAGCGGCAATCGAGATACGTCCGCCGTCGAGAACGCGCATGGCATCCGTGAAACCTTGTCCTTCGGCGCCCAGCAGATTTTCCGCGGGAATAATACAGTCCTCAAAGATGAGTTCAGCGGTGTCGCTCGCGCGCAGGCCGAGTTTGTTTTCTTTCTTCCCTGGACGGAATCCCTTCGTATCTTTCTCCACGACGAAGGCCGAGATGCCGTGCGTATGCGCGGTACGATCGGTGACTGCCAGAACGACAACGACGTCCGCATAATGGCCGTTTGTACAGAAAGTCTTGGTGCCGTTCAGGACCCAGCTGTTTCCCTTGCGGACCGCAGTCATGCGGGCGCTGCCGGCATCGGAACCGGACGAAGGCTCGGTAAGTCCCCATGCGCCGATGAATTCTCCGGTCGCCAGTTTGCTAACGTACTTTTTCTTCTGCGCTTCGTTGCCGGCAAGAAAAATGTGATTGGAGCACAGCGAAGTATGAGCGGCAACAATGATGCCCACCGATCCGTCAACGCGCGAGAGTTCCTCGATGGCGGTAACGTATTCGACGTAGCCCATACCGGCGCCGCCGTACTCCTGAGGAAATACCGTTCCCATGAGCCCGAGCTTGCCCAGTTCTTTGATGGTCGCGAGCGGGAAATCGCCCTTCTCGTCCCACTCCATGACGTGCGGCTTGATTTCGCGCTCGGCGAATTCGCGCACGCTCTTTTTCAAATGCAGCTGCTCTTCGTTTAGTTGGAAATCCAAGGTTCCCCTCCGCAGACACGGGCTCCGCGCGTTCCCACGTTTCCGATTAGCAAAAGGAATGCCGAGCCCGAATTTTTGATTAAAACACAGCGCTGAAAAGGGAAGAAGTTACGTCCGGAGGGGAAAGGAGAAGGAAGGAGAAACCCGCATGAACACTGGCAATTCGCTGCGCTTTCGTGCGCCAACCTACCGACCGGATGGTCTGGCAATTTCGGCCTGCAACGCTTTTCTCAACCAGCGCTGAAGATCCGAGTGCAATTATACGCCCGACTTTCAGATTTTCGCGGCATCGGGAGTAGCGAGGAATCTCTCGAAGGCCTCATTTGAAAGCAATCGTCCCCGTGGCGTTAAACGCACAACATTGCCGGAAGCATCGACCAAATCGTCGGATTCCAAGTGCTTGACCGTCGGAAATACTCGCGCAACAGCTTCACATCCAAACTTATCCGCGATCTCCCGCAAGTCGACACCACGATTCAATCGCATTCCGAGAAAAAACGTTTCTTCCAGCGCATTCGCTTGCGTGACGATGGTCTCTATTAAGCCCGCGCCGCTGACATATTTGTCGAGTGAGTCAGCCGTGGAAAAACGAACCGCCTCCGGGTTCGGGAGTGAAGAGACGACCATCGAGTGTGCGTCGACGCCAAAGCCGAGATAAGGCTGGCGAGTCCAGTACTTCAGATTATGGCGTGATTCGAACTCGGGACGGGCAAAGTTGGAAATCTCGTATTGCTTCACTCCCGCTGCATCGAGTCTTTCACAGGCCAGCGTATAAAAGTCAGCGACCACATCTTCGTCTGGGACGAAATGCGCGTGGTAGCGCGTACCTCCAGCAATGAGTTCGCGTCCGAGGCGCGAATCTTCATCGACTTCGAGCATGTAGACGCTGACGTGCGGCGCGCCCGTGGCGATGGTATCGGCCAACGATTCTTTCCAGCTCTCGGCAGTCTGATGCGGCAGTCCCGCGATCAGATCGACGTTGATGTTTGAAATTCCGGCGGAACGTAGCCGCGAGATGTCGTCGAGAGTCGTGGCTCGCTTGTGCAGGCGCCCCACAGCCGCCGCTTCGCGATCAATGAACGACTGCACGCCGAGGCTGACGCGATTCACCCCGCAGCGTAGAAGTGTTTCAAGAACGTGAGGAGCCAAAGTTCCGGGGGCACATTCGACCGTCACTTCAGCATCGTACGTTACAGAAAACTTCGATCGCACAGCATCAAACACGCGGCGAAGTTGACCTGCTTCGAGGACAGTCGGCGTCCCTCCGCCGAGATAGATCGAGTCGACTTGCCGTTCGATCTGCCCTCCCATTTCGATGGCAATCCGGTCCGCACGTTCGATATCGGCGCAGACACGATCGACGTATTTCTCAAAGACGGCACGCGAAAAGACATCTGACGCAAAGTTGCAGTAGCTGCACTTGGTGCGGCAGAACGGCACAGAGATGTAGATTCCGAGGCTCACTCCCTTCCATTATCCCAAACCTTTTCCATCCTCTCGGGCGTTCGGACCATCTATTTGAGGTACCCTGTTGGAGGGCGTGACGGCACTTTCTGCCCGTCTCGTGCACGCTCTGATCTCAAGCCCATGGCTCAGGAAGAAGAGGTATTAGGCAAAGCGTACGACAGCCGTCTGATGAAGCGGTTGCTTACGTACCTGCGTCCGTATCGCTGGCACGTAACGGTGGCACTTGTCTCGATCGTCCTCAAGTCGATCGCGGACGTACTCGGGCCTTACCTGGTGAAAGTCGCGGTCGATCGATATCTGGCTCCGGCTCCGGGCGCGACGAACCGAATCTGGAACTGGCTGAGTCCCCATCCGCTGACCGGCATCGCACAGATCTCGGGGATATACATTGGCCTGCTGATCTTTACCTTCGTACTTGAATTCCTGCAGACCTACTTCATGCAGTGGACCGGGCAGCTGGTCATGTTCGACCTGCGCAGCCAGATCTTCCGCCACCTGCAGCGCATGCACGTCGGTTTCTACGACAAGAATCCGGTAGGGCGGCTGGTGACGCGGGTAACGACCGACGTGGATGCGCTGAACGAGATGTTCACCTCGGGCGTGGTCTCGATTTTCGAAGATTTCTTTGTGCTGGCCGGAATCGTCGCGATCATGCTCAGCATGAACTGGAAACTGGCACTGATTACGTTTGCCGTGCTGCCGTTCATCGTGGTGGCCACAAAGATTTTCCGCGACAAGGTTCGCGACTCCTACCGCCGAATTCGCGTTGCGATTGCCCGCATCAATTCCTATCTGCAGGAACACGTCAGCGGGATGGTGGTGCTGCAGCTCTTCAATCGTGAGCAACGGGCGTACAACCGCTTTTCCGAGATCAACCGCAATCACATGGACGCGTACAAAGACGCGATCCTGGCGTATGCGTTTTATTACCCCGTCGTAGACTTGTTTTCCTCGATTGCGATCGCCTGCGTGATCTGGTGGGGCGGCAAGGATGTAATGCGCAGCGTTTCCCTGCACCTGGTAGGGAGCGCAGCCTCGTTGGGAGTGCTGATCGCCTTTATCCAGTATTCGATGCGATTCTTCCGTCCGATCATGGACTTCAGCGAGAAGTACAACATCCTGCAATCAGCGATGGCAGCTAGCGAACGTATCTTCAAGCTACTTGATATTCCGATCGCAGTAGTCTCTCCCGCCGCTCCAATGAAGCCAGCCGGCGCCGGTCGCATTGAATTCGATCATGTGTGGTTCGCCTATCGGGAGTTGGCAGACGACAGCAAGGATCATGTCGAGACAGCGGCTCCTGTGGGGACGGCCCTCGGCCGTCCGGTCGAGCAAAGCTCGACAGCAGCCCCCACCAACGGCAATGCTGCTGAAATTAGTAAGAGCCCGGACTGGGTCCTCCGCGATGTCAGCTTCGCGATCGAACCGGGGGAAACCGTTGCGGTCGTCGGACATACCGGCGCAGGCAAGACAACGATAATCTCCCTGCTCCTTCGCTTTTATGATGTGCAGAAAGGCGCGGTACGCATCGACGGCGTCGATGTGAAAGATATGGACCTGGGCGATCTCCGCGGCCGTTTCGGGGTAGTCCTGCAAGATCCTTTCCTGTTCACTGGGACAATTGGCGGTAACATCCGCCTGGGCACTGAACGGATTCAGGATGCGCACGTACAGCAGGCCGCGGAAGACGTGAATCTCGGCGAGTTCATTCGAGAGCTTCCCAAGGGCTTCGATGAAGAAGTGCAAGAACGCGGATCAACGCTCTCGACCGGACAAAAGCAGCTGATCTCGTTTGCTCGCGCCCTGGCCCATGATCCGAAGATCCTGATTCTCGATGAGGCAACTTCCAGCGTGGATACCGAAACCGAATTGCGCGTGCGCGACGCCCTGGGACGCATGGTCGAAGGACGCACGTCGCTGATCATCGCCCACCGGTTGTCGACCATTCAGCGAGCCGACAAGATCATCGTCATGCATAAAGGACAACTCCGTGAGATGGGCACCCATCAGGAACTGCTGGCGAATCGAGGGATTTACTACAAGCTGTATCAGTTGCAGTATAAGGATCAAGAAATTCCGGCGGGAAGCCAGTCGACCGTCAGCGCTGATGACTAGTTGCTTGTCTTTGAGAATGCTCTACTGTCGCGGACTTGGAGATTTGTCATCCTGAGCGGAGTCGAAGGATCCTACCCGTTCAATCTCACTGGCGATGCGCCGAATCCTCTCGGCTCCCACTATGATGAACTCACCGCGACGGTCCACTAGAATTCAGAAGCGGACGTGATCAGTCGCCAGACATGCTGGCTAACTGCCGCCCACTGGTGCGCGCGGCTACCAAAAGCGTTCCGCCCTGCCCAGCCAGCGATCCAAGCCACACCAGTGGCAGTGAAGCGACGGAGAAAAGCGGAGCGGAGATGCCGCTGACAATCCGATCGAACAACGTTCCCCGAACCTTCTTGCGAGATAGAAAATCAAACAACACGTTCGGCGTCGGCAAGAGGCGATTGAGCGCGCTCTGCCACCAGCCGATGAGGTCGTATTCGAATTCCTGATGCCAGTGCGCCACCGGGACGAACTCCGACTGATTCAGCATGCGGTCGATCGAAGTCGCGGTAAAGTGATACAGATGCCGCGGCACATCAAGATGCAACCAGCTCTGGCGGAATGTCTTGGATTGCAACCCTTCAAAATCAGGAACGGCGATCAAAATAATGCCATCGTCCGCGACGAGCTCGCGAATTTTCGCGATTACCGCGCGCGGGTCCGTCATATGTTCCAGGCTGTGCCACAGCGTGATACATGAGAATGGACCGCTCGCGGCACACTCTTCCACGTTTTCGAAGACATCGAATCCCATCCGTCGCCCCGGATCGGGATTGATTTCAGTCCCTGTAACCTGCCAGCCCTGATCATGCGCGGCCTGAAGAAAGCTGCCTTCGCCGCATCCCACATCGAGCAGACGGCGTCCCTCGCCCTTGCCCATCATCTTGGTCACAAGCGCCATTCGCCGCTTTAGGCAGAGTTTCGCAGTGATGCTATGGCGAGACCCGTAGTAGCCCGCGTAATGAGTGTGCAGACGCTCAGGAAACGGACTCGTGATCCCTACTCCGCAAGCGTCGCATTTCAGTACATCAAACTGCCGGCCCGTGACGGTGTCCGTGACTTCTTGAACATAGGGAGCCAGCCGGTTGTGGCACACCGGGCAAACGCTGGTTTGGCGGGACTGCAACACGAGTTCAATTATTTGTGAGCAGGTCCGACATTCCCAGATTACGTACGTACTGGGTCCATTTTGACTTCCGTAAGCTTCCGTATCTCCGCAGCCCACAAGACTTTACAATGGTCGGGTGCTGATCCTGATCTCGGCCGGGGAGGCTTCCGGTGAAATGTATGGGGCGCAGCTGATCGAATCGCTGCTCCGGGCTGCTGAGAAAAGCCCGTCCGAAGTTCACTCTGCCGGAGCACCGGGAGTGGTCGTCCCCACACGCGCAGAGAAACTCTCCTTCTTCGGCGTGGGCGGAGATCGTATGCGCGCGGCGGGATGCGATACCGTCGTCGACGCCAAGGATCTGGCCGTCGTCGGAATCACTGAGATCCTGAGCCATCTCCCGAAGATCCTCGGGCTCTACAAACGCCTGATTCGCGAGGCGGACCACCGAAAACCCGACCTGGCCATCGTGATCGATTCGCCGGCGTTTAACTGGCGCGTGGCACGGCAAATGAAGCGCCGTGGCATTCCGACGATTTACTATGTCGCTCCGCAGTTCTGGGCATGGCGGCAGGGGCGAGTAAAACTACTTCGCGACTACATCGACAAGGCGCTCGTCATTTTTCCATTTGAAGAAAAGTTCTATCGCGACCGCGGAGTTGACGCGACATTCGTCGGACATCCTCTCGCGGATCTGTCACGCCCCGCGATCAGCCGCGAGGAATATGCAAGAAATTTCAACCTGGATCCAGCGAGACACTGGATCACACTCATGCCGGGGAGCCGCAGGAAAGAAGTTCGCATGAACCTGTCGACCATCCTCGAGTCGGCGGCACAGCTCGGCAACGGTTACGAATACATCCTGCCGGTGGCACCCACACTAGATCCCGATTTCCTGCGTAACATGATTGGTCAACAGAAAATCACACTCGTTCCCGAGGCCCTGCCGGCGCTCTTCCACTCCCGAGCAGGGATTGTCGCCAGCGGCACGGCCACGGTAGAAGCCGCCATGATGAATACCCCGTTTGTTATGGTCTACCGAGTCTCGCCTTTGACCTATCTTTTGGGAAAGCCGCGGGTGAAGGTATCGCGCTTTGCCATGGTGAATCTGATTGCTGACGAGGAAATCGTCCCGGAGCTCGTGCAGCACGATTTTACTGCGGACAAAGTAGTCCATCTCATGAAGAAAATCCTTCCCGATGGCGATGCCCGGAATCGCATGCTCGAAGGGCTGACCCATGTTAGAGCCCTTCTCCGAGGTGCCGAAGCCACAAATGAGTATGTCCAACCGGCAGACCGGGCGGCCGAAATCATTTTGACTTTTAGCAAGGTCGGCGCATCCAACCCTACACAGCAGTAAGTCAGTACGCACCATCGGGGCGTTATTCCATCTGGAACAAGGACCCGCGAGCACTGGGGAGATTTCTGCCTCGAGGCGCTGTGACAAGTATTTGCGACGCTCTCGAAAGTGGGTTCAGAGTGGGGCTGCGCAAAATCTTGCACTGTCGGACGAGAAAGAGCCAAGGGCCTGTCGAAGTCAAGCCGTCGCGCATCCGTCGCTTCGCAATCGAGTGCCTGACGGCCGTGGGCGTTCTGCTCGGGACGTTCGGCGTATCGCTGTCCGCGCAGTCGCAACAGGTTCCTTCGGCATCTTCGACGATCGCGAGCCCCGAGCAGCTGCCGAATGCACCGACTCCCGGTGGGACAGGCAGCATCAATGGCACAGTCATCGATAAGGACGGAGCAGTCGTTGAGGGCGCGAAAATCGTCCTAAACTCGGGGGCCTTTGCTGCTGAGTTGGAGTCCGGGAGCGCGGGAGAGTTCGACTTCACGAACGTTCCTCCGGGACCGTTTGAATTGGCCATCAGTGCTCCGGGATTCGCGAGTCAAACGAGGTTCGGAACGGTGCAGGCGGGCCAGGACTATATCGTTCCCGAAATCAAGATGGTCGTCGCCACCACCATTGAGATTAACGTCACACAGACCCGAGAAGAGATAGCCGAGCAACAAATCCACATCGAAGAGCAGCAGCATTTGTTCGGCGTGGTTCCCAATTACTACGTCAGCTACGTGTCCGATGCAGCCCCGCTGAATGTTCGCCAAAAGTTTGAACTCGGCTGGAAATTCACTGTGAATCCGGTCGCTTTTGCCACAGCTGGAGTCTTCGCAGGAATTGAACAAGCGAGAGGTACGTATAGCGGCTATGGCTCGGGAGCGCCGGGGTATTTCAAGCGTTACGGGGCAGCTTACGCCAACTTCGTGTCGGGAACTTTTTTCGGCGATGTTATTTTCCCGTCACTGCTAAAACAGGATCCGCGATACTTCTACAGAGGCACTGGAAGCAAGAAATCGCGGCTACTCTATGCCATGGCGCACGGCGTGATCTGCAAAGGGGACAACGGCCACTGGCAGCCAAATTACTCGAGTGTGCTGGGTAGCCTGGCCGCTGGAGGCCTTTCCAATCTTTATTATCCGGCGGCGAACCGAAACGGGATCGGCCTGACGTTCCAGAATACGGCGATCGGGCTTGGCGGAGCCGCGATTGGCGGCATCGTTCAGGAGTTCCTCCTGCACAAAGTTACGACCCATTCGCACGATGAGTGACCAGAAAACCGGGCTGTGGCACCTTACACATGTGCAGGAGTGACGCCGACTTGCGGCACCACACATAACCTTGTGCTAGCAGCATCTTTTAGTTCAGAATCTTCATCATAGGAAATTGGGTTATCATTTCCTGGAGATCCTCTTGAATGTTGATTGACCGGCGGCGCGGTCTTTGCGTCTTCACGACTTCTCTGACTCTGTTGCTCATTGCAATGGCGCAACCCGCAGGCGCCGCAGAGAAAGCGCGCCTGCGCGTCGACGACTATCAGATCGAAGCGACCCTTGAGCCGCATCTCCACCAGATCACAGCCAAAGCCAAAGTCAAGTTCACGGCGCTGCAGGACCTAAGCGTTGCTGTGTTCGAACTGCACAATGACCTTCGGGTGACGAAGGTCGTCGATGAAAAGGGCACGCAGTTGTCGGCTGAGCGTGTCACGCAGGATTCAACAGTGCGGGTGCCTCTACCCAATGGATTGTCGAAAGACAACTCCATGACGTTGACTTTCGAGTACGAAGGCCAGCTTGAGAATGCCGATAACAGCCCCGTCCCGGGCTTAAGCCTTGCGTACATCGGGGATGACACCAGCTACCTGCTCTACGCTGGACGCTGGTTCCCGGTCAACGGATACGGGTTGAACCGCTTCACTTCGACGATCAGCATCACTCTGCCAGCACACATGCTGGTCATTGGCAGTGGCAAAGAAACGGTCTCAGATGTGGCTGCGGCCAAGAAGCCAGCCAGCAGCGTACTGCCGACGAAGACATTTACGTTCGTCTCGAATAAGCCCAGCTTCCCGGGAACCATCGTTGCCGGCATCTTCCAGGAGTACAAAAGCGATGAAGCCGGCATGGACATGCATGTCTACTTCAAGCCCACACATCAGAGCATCGCTCCGGCGTACACGACGACCGCAGTTCAGGAATTCACTTTCTACATCACGCTTTTCGGACCTCTGCCTTCGCAGAGATTGAATCTGGTCGAGCTGCCCGGGGACACTTTGCCCTATGCATGGGCGCCTGAGATGGTTGGTCTGGCTGCGCCCTCTATCACGGAGAAAACGAACTATCGTTTGCTGTCGAATGGCATTGCTCACCAATGGTGGGGAGTATCGGTAAGCCCGGAGACCAAAGATGATTGGTGGCTGAGTGACGGCTTTGCGCGGTATTCGGAAGCGATGTATGTGGAGAACGCTGCCGGGGCTGCGGGTTTGGAAGAAGCTGTCAAAGATATGTCGGTGGGCGCGCTGGCCTACGACACCGTTCCGCTTTCCAGCGCCAGTAAGCTCGATACCTTCTCTACCGAGTTTCAGTCGCTCGCCACGGACAAGGGCGCGATGATCCTGCACATGCTGCGCTGGGTTCTGGGAGAGGACAAATTCAACAAGACCATGCGTGACTTTGCCTCGCAGTATGCAGGTAAATCGGCTACGACCGATGATTTCCGCGAGGTTGCGGAAAAGGTCTACGGCGACCAACTGACGTGGTTCTTCTCGCAGTGGCTGGACTCCACCGGTGCGCCAGAGTTCAAGGTGAAGTACACGACGTATCGTTTGGGCGGAGCGGCAGCACAGAATCCAAAGGAAGAAAAGACTCCCGGCTTCCGCGTAACAGGCGAGATTTCGCAGGACCTTGATCTCTTCCGCATGCCGGTGGATCTCAGAATCGACACCGACGGAAAGACCGAGAACAAACGAATCGAGGTTGTGGGGACAAATTCGCCATTCACGATTGAAACATTCGGCCGTCCGCGGAAGATTTCCGTCGATCCCGATCATCGCGTGCTGACGAACTCGAGTGATGTGAAACTGCGGGCTTCCATTCTGCGTGGACAGGCCTTGCAGCAGCAGGGAGACCTGTCGGGAGCTCTAACCGAATTCAATAAAGCACTCGACCTGAACAAGAACAGTTCGCTGGCGCATTACCGCATCGCGGAAATCTTCTTCCTTCAGCGCAATTATCAGTCGTCGGCGAACGCATATCGCGCAGCGATTGATGGTGATGGCGATCCTCGATGGACAGAAGTCTGGAGCCGCATCCAGCTCGGAAAGATTTTCGACGTCACCGGACAACGAGAGAGAGCAGTCGGTCAGTATCGCCAGGCACTGCAAACCAACGACAATACCTTTGGTGCCCTCGAAGAAGCGCGCAAATATCTACAGAAGGCCTACGAGCGGCCAAAGGGAAAAAGCAGCCAGTAGCCAGTTCGACGACTTTGACATTTAACTTTTGTTCACAGGCCAAGCCACTCTTCCGCCTGCGCAACTGATTCAAAAATCTCAATGGTTCGATGGGGCCGCAGGAACTTGTGCATGCGGGCCGCCTGGTTCTGCGCCGAGGTCTGCGCAACGAATGCTCGCCTGGCAGTCAGCGCAAAAGGATCAATCTGATCGGCAAGGGTCAGGAAATCGTTGGCTTGCAGATCGAAGTGCTGAACAGCTCTCATATCGGTAATCTCCGAGAATGAGGGATCAAAGTGGGGATGCGCCACGAGGCTCTCGACATATTTCGCAATTTCCTGGACGCTGACGCTGCCTTCAAATTTCACAACGACCAGCCGTCGTTCTGTGTCGATGGAGAACTCGACGTTGCCGTTCTGAAATGAAGAGATGGGGGACTGGGGAAATTCGTTCCACTGCGAAAGTTCGTTGAGCGCCATCGACCACCTCCAACCAATTCATTGGGCTACGGTTTGATATTCGGCAGTCCTCCCGGATGACTTTAGTTTTCTCGGGCCCCCAGATTCGCGGAGCCGTCGAGCGATTTTGCTGTCCAGCTAACCTTTTGCGTTTCCGATGGGTCTAAATGGGTACATGCCAGCGGGGAACTTTACCGAACCCGGCTGCGTATTTCTGATCAGATGGTTAGGCGGGATTGAGACCCCTCGCCTGAACGTTACCCGGGGCCCCCACGCTCCTCCCCGGAGGCGTGGGGGCATGATTCTGTCGAACTCACCCTATGCGCATGCTTGTCGACATTGTCCGGCAGTCGCTGGCGACCCTCTGGGCGCATAAGCTCCGCTCCTTTCTCACCATGTTCGGGATTGCCTGGGGAGTTGGATCGCTGTTGCTGCTGGTTGGTTTGGGAGAAGGCTTCCGCAGCGGGCAGGAAAAGCAGCTCGCGACCCTCGGACAAGACATCATGTTTATGTTTCCCGGCCGGATTCCGGCGGTCGAAGGGAGCACACAGTCCGGACAGCTTTATTACTTCACTTATAAGGATTATCTGGCGGTTCGGAATGAGGCGCAGCTTGTGGGCGCGCTCTCGCCGGTATTGAACCGTGAGGACATCCGCGCGGTTAGCGACTATGGTTCAACCAACGGCCAGGTCTTTGGAGTGGCTTCCGATTACAACCAGATTCGGAATGTGCCGGTCGAGCCTGGACGCTGGTTCAACCCGCAGGACATCACGGAGCGGCGGCGCGTTGCGGTGGTGGGATGGGAACTGTTGAAGAACATGTTTCCGGGGCGTCCTGCGGTCGGTTCAACGATTCTCCTTAACGGTGTCAACTTCGACGTGATCGGTGTCGTCGCGAAGGTCGGTCGTGACGGCAATAACGGGACGAATTCGCGCATCTTTATTCCGATCGATACGATGCGTGACCTGTTCCCGCTCACGAAGGCGAATTCGGAAGATGCGATTTCGTTCCTGAATTACCGGCCGATCGAGAAGAACCTGCACGCCGAGGCCAAGGAAGAGATTCACCGGATTATCGCGCGGAGGCATGGTTTCAATCCCAAGCTGCAGGATGCGTTTGAGGACTGGGACACGATCGAGAACATGAAGCGCGTCGGCAAGATCTTCGACGCGATGGACTGGTTCCTCGGCGTCGTTGGCGTGGTGACGTTGGGCCTCGGTGCAATCGGGATTATCAACATCATGCTGGTCTCGGTCACTGAGCGTACAAAAGAGATCGGGCTGCGCAAGGCGCTGGGCGCGACGTATCGAGCGATCCTGACGCAGTTCTTTATCGAGGGCGCGTTCCTGACGGCATTCAGCGGCGGGATCGGGCTCGCGATTGCCGTCGGATTTGTAACGGTGCTGGCGATGCTTCCCTCGCCCGAAGGATTCGATACGCCACGCATCATTCCGGCATCGGCTCTGGCTGCGATCGGGTCGCTGGCGATTGCAGGGATCGCGGCAGGATTGTATCCCGCGAGGAAGGCGGCATTGCTTCCGCCGGTGGAAGCTTTGAGGCAGGAATAGAAAGTCATTGTTGATTGATGATTGCCGATTGTTGACTGAAAGGCGTTAAGTTCAGGGTGGTTCGATCAGCAATTAAGAATCAGCAATCAACAAGTTGTTTAGTTCTGACCGAATAAGGAACGCTGACAGTTATGATCGTCGATCTCGCAAGTCAGGCTTATCACGCGCTTCGGCACAATCGGCGGCGCAGCTTGCTCACCATGCTTGGCATGGCTTGGGGCATTGCGACGGTTGTGCTGTTGCTGGCTTACGGGACGGGATTCGAGCGCGGACTTTGGTCGGCCTTCCGATCATTTGGCACAAACCTCGTCTTCATCTTCCCAGGACGAACTGAACTGCAGGCGGGTGGAACCAAGGCTGGCACGCAGGTACGGCTAAATGTCAACGATATCGATTACATCCGCGCAGAGGTTCCGCTGCTTAAGCGTGTTTCCCCCGAGGCCACGAAGAATTGCGTGGTCGCGTATGGCACACGCAGCGCGAACTACGGAGTAAGCGGCGTTTATGCGGCTTACGGGCGGATGCGGAAGTTGGAGATCGGTGAAGGCAGTTTCTTCAGCGAAGCAGATGATTTCACTCATACGCGCGTCGCTGTGATCGGGTCTGACGCGAAGAAGAGACTGTTCTCGGGGCAGGAGGCCATTGGGCAAAGTATTCGCCTCGACGGGATCTCGTACCAGGTCGTGGGCGTGATGAAACATCAGATTCAGAACGGGGACGACAATATCAACGAGCACGTGTACGTTCCCTTCAGCGCGATGAGCGATCTGATGAATACGTACTATCTGAACGCGATCGTTATGGAGTACGAGGGAGATCACGGGAAGGTCGTGGAGGGGGTTCGACAGTCGATGGGATTCCATCACAGCTTCAATCCCAAAGACCAGCGCGCGATCTTCGTGTTCGACGTGTTCGCGGATCTGATGGACCTGCAGGTGATCTCGACGGGCATCAAGATTCTTCTGGGATTTATCGGCCTGCTGACTTTAGGAATTGGCGGCGTTGGGCTGATGAATATCATGCTGGTCTCCGTAACCCAACGCACGCGCGAGATCGGCGTGGAGAAGGCTCTGGGCGCGCATCGCTGGCATATTCTGTTCCAGTTTCTTGCTGAAGCGCTTGTGATCACGGCCATTGGCGGACTGATGGGCGTTGTGCTTGCTTATCTTGTCTCCTGGTCAGTCGGGTCACTCACGCTGTGGAGCGCTTTTGAAGACAATGCCAGCGAAGGCGATATTCATCTGTACATCGATGCGGCGACACTTCTGTGGTCGACGGCGATCTTGAGCTTCGTCGGGATCATCAGCGGGATGCTGCCTGCGATCAAGGCTGCTCGGCTCAACCCGATCGAGGCGCTGCGGTACGAATAGCCTTCCACTTCCAAAAACTTTTAACCACTAAGGACACTAGGTACACGAAGGACTACAAGCTTGCTTCGTGTTGCTTCGTGTTTTTTGTGGTTTTGCTTTCATTGATTGGCAGATCGTCTACAATCCTTCGCGATGCCAGAAGCTTCGCAAGTCCGTCTTGATCGTGTTACGGCACAGCTGCGGTTATATGAGCATCCACTATTGAACTTCTCGGCGCGCGCCAAGGGTGATGGCGTGGAGGTCATCATCAAGTTCAAGGATGCGAGTGTGCCTGTACACACTTATTACTTTGACCTGCATCCGCGGGACCTGGATGATCCGCAGTTTGAGTGGAGCTTTCAGCGGCAACTTTACGACGCGCTGCACGACTACTTTGTGGAGATGTTCATCCGTACGCCACAGGATCGAAAGGATCGGCAACAGAAGGGCCTGTGAACGACCTGCCGCGGAAGATCGAAGAGGAGATTCGAGAGCGTGGGCCAATTCCCTTCTCGCGGTACATGGAGTTGTGCCTGTACGATCCGGAGTTTGGTTACTACTCGCGGAATGCGGGGCAGTTCGGGAAGGCTGGGGATTTCTACACTTCGAGCGATGTGCATGCAGTGTTTGGACGGTTGCTTGCACGTCAATTCGACGAGATGTGGCGCGTGATGGGATCGCCTGAGCGGATTGTGATTCGAGAGCTTGGTCCGGGACGCGGACTGTTTGCGCAAGATGTGATGGACTGGTCGGAGAAGAAGTTTCCAGAGTTCTTTCGTGCTCTGCGATATGAGTTGGTGGAACAGTCTAGTGCGTTGCGGGAACGGATTGCGCAAACGCTGGCTCGGCGCTTTGAAGTGGGCAAGGTTTCGTTCTCTGGTCACGAAAATCCCAAAGAATTCTGCTCAGAGGATGCTCCTATGATTGTTTTTGCGAACGAGTTCTTTGATGCGATTCCGGTGGACGTGATCAGCTTGCTCGGATCGCTTCGCGTCGATTCGCGGGATGGGCGATTTGTGGAGACTTGGGTTTCTGCTTCGGCGGAGGAGTTGGAGTTTCTGGATCGGTATTCGGTGCATCCGGAGGAGGGAGAACGGGTCGAGGTTTCGCTTCGTGCGCAGAAGGAAATCGCTTCAGCTTGTGATTTCGAGACTGGCTTCGTAGTGGCGATCGATTACGGCTACACGCGCGATGAGCAACTTGCGGGACGACATCGGGGGACAGTGAAGGCGATCCGGCAGCACTCCGTGAGCGCGAATGCTTATGAAGCTCCGGGAGAACAGGACATTACTGCTGACGTGAATTTCACCGCGCTGGCTGCGATCGCGGAACAACGTGGATTCGAGGTGCAGAAACTCGTTACGCAATCACAGTTTCTGATGGGGATCGGCGAGGCGAATCAGTTTGCCGATGCGTTTGAAGAATGCCGCTTGCCGCAGGAGCGGGCGAAGGTGGCTCTGCAATTGAAGCATCTGGTGACGCCTGCGGGAATGGGAGAGAGCTTTCACGTGCTAATGGCGAGTAAAGGGGTTGATCCTGAGAAGGCGTCGGCGTTGGCGGGTTTGAATTTTGGTCGGAGGAAGTGAGCTTTTCCCAATTTGGGAACGGTGTACTTTGTGTGGGGTACCCCCTCCCCCTCGGATCTTTGGAATGTTCAACTTAGCGGGAAATCTCGAAGTAATCTATGGGGCTCAATAGGTTACGGGTAAAATATTGAGCGCCAAGGACTTAGCTCCAATTTCCGCCGACGACTCTCAATTCCGGCCGAGCCAGGATCCCGACCCGCGGCAGTTGTTCCAGGGTAGGGATGCTTCGACTCCGCCGGAGTTCCGCTTCGCTGCACTCCGGCTCCGCTCTGCATGACACTGCCCTTGGTGTCACAGCGGAATGGGGCGCGGTATTCCTAAACTCCTCTAGGATTTCGGACATGAGGCACGGTGTCAACAAAGAGTTAAGGAGAAATCAGGCGCTGGTTCCGAATTGGGAATGCTTTGAGCGATCGCGATGCCGTGTCTCACTTTCCGGCGCTGACGTTCAGCAAAACCAAGCCATCGACGGGAATCTGCAGGTCTAACTCCCCGTCATGCAGTTGAAGACTTTGCGGGGAATTGTTCTCGGCCACAGCGTTCAGCTCGCGGACTTGTGCTTCGCTTGGGTATCGTGGATATCCCATGTTTTGGTAGGCGGCTAGTGCGTTGGCGTGATCGGCATCAACTCGGGTTACGGTCACGCCGGCATTCGGCTCTACACCATGAATCTTCAACTTGATCATGCGGGCAGTTCCCTTCTGATCTGGGTCAACGAGATTCCATGCAGCGATCACCAACGTGCCGTCAGTACGACGCGTTACGAGGATTTCGGGAGCATCGAGCGGGATGCGTTCCTGGCCTAACTGATGAAGCAACGCGAATGCCGCGTAGCTTGGCTTCTTGATTCCGCCCATGGCCATCAAACCGAATCCACCGTCGAAGGGCTCGCGCTCGGGGCCGTCTTCTTCGAAGACATCGCTGAAGGTCCAGAACGACATCATGTCGACCAGGCCATCGCACTGGCGGATGTCGTCGGCGAGCGCGGGGCCAACGTAGGTCGTGTCGCGGGCGTGAAGCAGCCCAAACGAGGGGACATTCCATTCCGTCCAGAAGAGGGGCAGTCTCGGACGCGGGGAAGCGGCGATCTGATCGTGAACCTTGCGAATTGCGGCACAGACTCGGTGGTCCATTGGCATATCGGGTGGGATGTCCGGATCGATTCCGAACAGATCTTTCACGGTATCGTCGGCGTATCCGTGGCTGGAGATGAAATCAACGGGGACATTTTGCTCAGCAACATGGCGGAGAAACGAGTCGACCCAATGAGCCGAAGAAGTGGCCGGGCCACCGACTCGCAAACGCGGGCTGACGGATTTGAGAGCTCGCGCGGTGTGATCGTAGAGATCGAAGTACGTGGCTTCTTTCGGGTCGCCGGTCCAGAAGCCGATGTTGGGCTCGTTCCAGACTTCGAAGTACCACTGGGCGACCTCATCGAGCCTGTAACGGCCGATGAGATGCTGGGCCAGCGCGCGGATCAGGTCGTCCCATTTCTGATAGCCCTTGGGTGGCGAGACGATGGGGTGGTACCAGAAGGGATGAACGTCCTGGCGAAGGGCCAGCTTTTTCGGCATGAAGCTGATTTCGACGAGTGGGCGGACATCGTTACTGAGGAGTCCGTCGTATATCTGGTCTACATAAGAAAAGTTGTAGACCGGGCGGCCCTGCGCGTCTTCGTCGTAGACGCCGACTTCGTCGTGCAAGATGTTGTGGAAGCGGACGTAACGGAAATCGGTGACCTTCTTTACTTCACGCAGATCGTTTCGATAGCTCTCTCGCAGGGAGAGGATGGCGCGCCCAGAGCCGAAGGCTTGTTCCCAAAAATGTGGGAAGGGCTGAGCGGGAGCAGTAGCATCGATTGTGACGTTTACATCCTGCGCAAGGGCCGCGAATCCCACAGCCAGCAGCGCGGACATAACAATTGTTGCGAAGTATTTGATCTTCATTAACTTTCGTTTCCAGAGGTTCTGTTTATCACACAACTGATTCTCGGTGTCGCGTTCGGCCAGCTTAGGGCGACAGCAGTTGTTCTGGGTAGGGATGTTTCGACTCCGCCGGAGTTCCGCTTTGCTACACTCCGGCTCCGCTCAACATGACATTGCTGTGGGTAGGACACACGACATTGCTGTGAGTGCGACAGAAGATGGGTCACACACTTTCCACATCGCTCTAGCCCCAATTGAATTTTGGGCTCTGCGCAGGAATCTGAATAACTCTTCGATTAACGGGGGTTTTCGAAGAGGGGATTTTTCAGTACGCTCGGGAGGATGAGCGAGAGCGAATGGACAAAGATTCTGGGATGGC
>Ga0070734_10000820_pt1 | contig 54484 bp, 43 predicted proteins | sample Coa_R1_8_FD_66444 | JGI IMG/M metagenome (GOLD analysis project Ga0070734, IMG submission 66444) | Surface soil microbial communities from Centralia Pennsylvania, which are recovering from an underground coalmine fire - Coalmine... | ecosystem: Environmental > Terrestrial > Soil > Unclassified ...
ATCGCGATGATCTGCTCTTCGCTGTGTCGCGTGCCCTTCATTGCGGTTCTCCTCCTGGGGTTTGGGAGAACTCACATTCTAGATGGTCCAGTTTTTGGGGGCTGGGTCACCACCACTGGCCGTCGAATGAGTTGGCCGCGGACCCATACAACGGGCATAGCATTAGCACAGCAAGAACAGTCAGCCTTTTGATCGGAGAGTAATAGTGCACGCGCAGAAGTTTCCTAAACGGGTGAGAGCTCCTAGTAGAAGTCCGAGCAGCTCAAATAAAACCCACACTGCGGACACTTCAACTTGCAGCGGCTCTCGCGAAGTTTCGTTGAGCAGTTTGGACAATACTGCCCTGGATCTTCCTTGATCGCGGAAACTGTTTCGCGCGCGGGCGCTTCGGGCTGATTTTGATTCATTCGGTCCCCAAAGTTAACTTGCGATGCCCAACCACCGCAAGTATCACCTGCAGGTCACCAGGGATTTCTATATCAGGCGGCGCGCTCGTTCGCGGCTACCGGCGTCCGGCTCCAGCAATCCGCCATGAGCAGCCATGCTCCCAGGCGCCGCCATACTCTCACATACTTGCCGCGCTCTGGCGCAACGGTACCGTCTTGCTTTTGCAGCACGACCGAGAACAATCCCAGTTCCATCGCCATATCGCCGGAGTGTTCGACGCGAGTCGTCTCCATACGGAGGTTGCAGTAACCGGTTTCACCGAGACGGCGAAGTAATTGCTCGACCGGCTTTTGCCCCGAAACTCCCTCGTAATGGGGCGCCATCAGCGTGCCGTCGTGCGAGAACATGCTCGCTGCCTGATCGTAATTGCCTGTGTTAAAAGAAGTTGTAAAATCCTGGGTGAGTTCTCGCAGCAAGGACTCCACATCCCGAAGCGGACGCGAGTCCGCTGGGAAATTCGGGTAAGGCCGATACATCTACTACCTCCTGGGGGAAGGCAATCGAGAAACCGCACTTGCTAGCTAAAAGACCCTAGCGCAAAGTTCTCCGATTCTAACGCAAAAACCTAAGACGAAGAGAAAAGTTTTCTTCCACAGGCCAGAAACCAAGCAGTAGCCAATTTGAAGTAGCCCGCAAGAAAAGACTTATCGCTCTAACGGGACGGAGCGGCTGGGCAGCCGCAAGCTGGCATCGGCGTGGATCGCCGTTACTGAACCGTCAGGGCGGCTCTGGCCCGAGCTGTCCCGCTCGGCAATCTGGCGTTTCACACGTTCCATCAGAACCGCCAACTTTTTGGTCTCATGATCTCGCTCGGCCTGCTTGCACATTTTCTGGACGTCCTGTGGAGCATACGTTACGCGATTGGTCATGAAGGGGAGGCCTCAGTTCCAGTTTTTAAAGAAGGCATAGCCTAACTCATCCCCGACATCTTGCCAATCCCCCGAATGCCGCAAAACACCCCTATTTTGCACAGCTGCAACGGCTGGTCCAAGGGACTAAACCCGTTCCCAAACGGGCAGGAGTGCCATTTCCTATGGGTGCATGACCTTAGTTACCTATGACACGGTACGGACTTTCGTCACAATCGTCAGGAACGTTTCCCCCGTCAGGGAGCGAAGTGTGTTCCACCGTCGAATCTTAGCTACGACCTTATTCATCGCGGCGGGAGTATCGGTAGCCGCCGCGCGAGACCTGGCCGTCGTGTCGAACAAGGCCAATGGTCTCTCCGCGATTACTTTGCCGGACCTGGTAAAGGTCTGCAAGGCGCAAACAAACCGCTGGCCTGACGGAAAGCCCGTAACTTTGATCATGCGTGCGCCCTCGGCACCCGAGATGAAGGTCATGCTCGAAAAGATATTCGAGCTTCCCGAGGCGCAGGTGATCGAGTTGATTGCCGCTGCGAATCACGGACGCGCCAATCATCCGGCCATCGTCGTTGTTGATTCCGACGAAGAACTGGTGAACAAAGTCGCTTCCATTCCGGGGGCGGTCGGCGTGGTCGATGTCTACTCCATTAACAGCAGCGTGGCGGTCGTGAAGCTCGCCGGCAAGCTGCCGCTCGAGCCGGGGTATTTGCTGCACGGGAATTAACGAAGAGTGAAGTCGCGGCTTAGCAGCCGCGACAGATTGCATGGACAAAAATACGAAAGCCCGAGCAGCCGCAGCCTCCTCTGACGGAGGCGCTTCGGCCCCCGCTGCCAACTCGAGCCCGGCCAAGCCTTTCACACGGCGATTCCCACGATTCGTGATCGATGTCCGCTTGCAGGTCAAGATGTTCCAGGCGGGTGAATTCCGCAGTTGCTGGGGACGATCCACTGAAATGGGCCAGGACGGCATCGGCGCGACTCTCACCGGCAGCCTCGAGCCCGGCGAAATCGTTACGCTCGAAATTCCGCTACCCCTCACACCTTATCCGATCAAGGTGCGCGCCATCGTACGCTACCGCCAGGGCCTGCGCTACGGCTTCGAGTTCCTCACACTCAACGACAATCAGCGCGACACCATCAAGCGCGTTTGCGATTACCTGGCGACGAAAGCCTAGTCTCGGATCGCCTTCACGTTCCTATGAGCCATTGAAACCCGGCTAGGGGACAAGGACCGCTCTCCTTCCTTCCCAGTTGCGTCCCCAGGCGGACTCAACCTCAGCAAGCGGCACTCTCTCGGTATCGATCTTCAACGCGCCGCTGGCAACGTTCCCGAGGAGCCACTGAATCGCCTCACCCCATGCCTCGCGCGAAGCCGGAGCATTGCCGCTTCCCGCTCCCAGAATTTCAAGTCGAGAACTTCGCAGCACGGCCGCCGGAAGTGAGATTGTAGAACCGGCGCTCTCCCCGACCTGAACGAGTCGGACTCTCGATGATGCCGCGCTGAAATCCTTCTGGGTGATGCTGCCCAGCATCGCCTCAATGGGAGAACCCCAGAGATAATCAATGACGACGTCGAACCCATTTGCGCCCGCCTCGCGCGCAAAGACTTCTGAAAGTTCTTTTCCTGTCTTGTCCAGTCGGATGATCGCGTGGGCGCCCAGCTCCCGGAGCGAGTTCAGCACCTTTTCGTTCCGGCCGGCAGCGATCACGCGCCCCGCTCCCAGAAGCTTGGCAGTTTGAATGGCCAGTTTCCCAGTGACTCCGGTTGCGCCCAGAATCAACACGGTCTCTCCTGCGACAACCTGCGCGCGCCACTTGAGCGCGCCGAATGCCGACAACCCGGGATTAAAGACGGCAGCCGCGGTTACGTCATCGACGTTGTCAGGAAGTGGAAAGCATCGCATCCCGGCGACAACGGCGCGCTCTGCCATGGTGCCGTACGGCGCTCGTGGTGCCGCGAAGAAAACCCTGCGTCCGTCGTCGAGAGTGCCAACGCCATCCGTGCCACAAATCATCGGCAAGGTAAGCTGCGATGCATAATGCGCCCCGCTTGCCAACTGGCGATCGATTGGCTTGAGCGCTGCCGCACGCACGCGAACAATGACTTCGCCTTCGCTCGCCATGGGCTCCTGAAACTCTTCGCAACGCGGAGGCTGATTGAGAACGGAGAGTACTGCGGCTTTCATGGTCGAGAATTCTACATGGACGGCCGCAGTTTATCTTCCGGAGACCTTGTCCCAAGCGATGTCATCCTGAGGAGGGCGAAAAGCCCTCCGAGGGACCGTACGAGGGTATGCATCACGACTGCAGTGTCCGGGACGATCCACGCTGCCGAAACTTTCCCGTCAACTCATCGATGCATCCGCCGATCGAAGGTCCCTCACGGCGGCTTCGCCGCCGTTCAGGATGACATCAACAAATTCGCACTACTGGCCCTCTGTCACACGCTGGAAGTGCCATGGCGTTTTCTGCGGCGGAGCCTGATCCGGTGAGTTCTTATCCGGCGGATCCCCCACTGCAAGCACCTCAGCATCATTGGCTCCCTTCAACGTGAGTTCAAAGTAGATGGAATCGTGCCCGCCTATCCGCAAGTTGAGCTTATTCCCGGAAACTTTAGCCTCCAAGATTTCCTGCTCAACAAACTGGTCGCTGCTTGGGATCAGCGCGCCATCTACATCAGCCACCCGGTCTACATGGATACACGTTCCACCCAGCTTACCGTTCTCTGACTTGAGTTTTATCGTGATAAACGTCTGGCCTTTGTACTTCGTTACCCATGTTCCTACGAATCGCTGATCGCTGAAAGAAGTGGTGTCGGAACCAACCCGCAGCGAAAATGCAGAAGTCAGCAGCGAGACTGCGCTCACTAGAACAAAGGCGATCAGCATTCTTGCGCGGCTTCCACGTGCCGAACTCTTTGGCATCCTGAGAACATTCATAATTCGCTCCTCTAAAGCGTGCGTATCGAACAGCCCCATTGCATAGTTCGACTTTGCCGAAGGGGCAGCGGCAAACACAGTCTGCGCGATGTGCAGCAGCGAGCGGGCGTACTGCTTTCCCGAGGGCAGCAGACGAACAGCCATCTCGTCACACGCCAGCTCTCTCGTTTGCGCGATTCGGGTCTTAATGAATGCCGTCGCAGGATGGAAGCACAACGGCACCGAAATCAACTCGTACAAAAGGTTCAGCGCGAAGTCGCGCCGCCGGATGTGCGCCATTTCGTGCGACAGAGCGGAGATTGCATCTTCTTCGCGGATGTCGTCGGTGAAGAAACTCTCCGGAACAAGCAGGACTGGGTTGCGCCATCCCACCGTCGACGGGCTTGAGATTTCCTCTGAGCACAACAACGGAATCGTTGGAATCGAAAAAAGACCCCGACAAGTTTCCGAGGCCTGAGCAATCGCAGGCGGAACACTTCTCTCGTAAGCCGAGCTCCGGACGTGCGAGGTACGACGATAAATCCATGCAAGCTGCAGGCACCGAAGGGCAATGAGAATCAGGTACGCCCATGCGGCGACATTCAACAACACCGGAGCGAACTGCACGGGACGAGTGCGGCTGCGAAGACTGAGGAAAGACCATCCTCCCTGGTGAGCAACGGCAACGTGGGTCCTCGTTTCGGCGATCAAGGGAGCGCTGTCGTCGACCTGTCCGCCCGCACGCACCTGCATCACGACTGTGGCCGCAGGAACGAGCACACACGCTGCCAGGCATAAGACCCACAAGCCGTGGCGATATCGGGCGGGTGCCCGCCGCAGGAATACCGAACACGGGAGCGCGAGCCCCGCAATCACTGTGATCTGCCAGAAAGAATTCAGTACATAGGCCACGATCATCCGGTCAATCGTCTGCATGGTCTTCCTCCTTGCTCCGCTCCTGCTCATCGATCAATCGCTGCAGCTTCGCGAGTTTTTCGGCGTCGATCTGGCGGCTCTTCACTAGGCTCATCAAAAGTGCGTCCACAGAGCCGCCAAACATCCGGTCCAACAGATCACCCGCCGCATCCCGTAGCGCCCGCTCACGGCTCAAGACCGGACGATATTCGAACGCCTTGCCCACCAGCCGGCGCTTGACCTTCCCCTTGCGCTGCAGCACGTTCAACATGGTTTGCACCGTGGTGTAGGCCAGCGACTCTCCCGGCAATTTTTCCTGCACAGCCTGCACGGTGCTCGCACCGTTCTCCCACAGAACCTGCATGATCCGAAGTTCCAGAGGAGTGAGTTGTGACGGGGATTTGCGGTTTGGACCCAACGGAAAATACCTCCTAAGTTTTTAGGACATTACAATGAAAAAATATGCTTGTCAACTAAAACTTTAGGAGGTTTGTGGTCGGAAGACGCACTTAGAGGCTTAATCCCTTACCTTGCTCAGCCCCGACAGCCGCACACCTCGAAGAATCATCTGGCCAGGATGTTCTTGTAGATCGTTCCGTTCTTCATGATGACCAGAAAGTTTTTGTCCGGGTCTTCAATGAGCTTGATGTTTTCGATGGGATTGCCGTCAACCAATACCAGATCAGCCAGTGCTCCCTGCTCAACCACGCCCAGCTTGCCAGGATAAGGGTTGATAAATCCGGAGAGGGCCATCAACTCGCCGTTGTCGGCGGTGGCCATCTTTAGCGCTTCGGCAGGCGTATACCAGCGAACCAGCTTGGCAAGTATGGCTCCCTGCCGGGTCGTGAGCTTGGCATCAAAAAGAATGTCGGTACCAAAGGCCGTCTTAATCTTGTACTTCTTCGCCAGCTTGTAGGCGTTGTCGGTTCCGGCAAAGACTTCGAGCGCTTTTTTCTGAGACACCGGGTTGGCGAGCGGAGGCGCGTCTTCATCGTCGAGAAAGGGCTGCAAGCTCCACCAGATTCCTTTTTCCGCCATCAGCCTTGCGGTGGGTTCATCGATCAATTGTCCGTGGTCGATGCACTTGGCGCCTGCGGCAATCGATTGCTGAATCGCCCGTGGGGTATAGGCGTGCACGGTGACATAAGTTCCCCAGTTTTCGGCGGCCTCCACTGCGGCGCGGATCTCCGGTTCGGTGTACTGGGTGGATTCAATAGGATTGTAGGGAGAGGCGACGCCACCTCCAGCCATGAGCTTGATTTGGCTCGCACCCGCGCGCAGTTGCTCTCTGGCTCGAAGCCGCACCTCGTCGGGACTGTCGGCTATGGCTGCGATGCCCTGAGCCTCGGTGTAGCTGAGAGACTTTCCGGGAAGCCTCGGGACTTCGAAAGAGAAGCGGAAATCTCCATGTCCGGAGGTTTGTGAGATAAAGGCTCCTGACGGATAGATCCGCGGACCCACGACGATGCCTTCGTCGATAGCGCGCTTGAGCCCGAAGACGGGACCTCCGAGATCGCGCACAGTAGTGAAGCCTCGCATCAGCGTCGCCGTGGCCTGTCGTGCAGCCACCAGTTGAAGGTAGTTCGGGTCGGCCATCATCAGGACGGGTTGTGGAACTGACGCCATGACGGCGTGCCAATGCGCGTCGATGAGACCGGGCATCAGCGTGCGGCCATTGCCTGCGATAACCGTGACACCCGGGCCAGCCGGGATCGGTTCTGACGAGATGCGCTCGATGACGATGCCTTTGACGAGCACGTTGGACGGAGGCGACAGCGCTGCGTTCCGGCCATCGAAGATGCGGACGTTTTGAAACAGGGTGGAACTGCTGGCCGGCGCAGTCGCCGCAGGAGTCTCGCCCGGTGGCGCTAAGTCCGCATCGCCTTGAGCGAGAGCCATCTGGCAAAGCGCTGCAAGAAAAAGCGCTGCCGATGCCCGCACAATCTTTGCCCAAGTGTTCTTTGAGTGCGTGCTCTGCTTCGTTGCCATGTCTAAACACCTCATCGTCGCGTTGATGTGATGGCTGACCCTGATGGGCATCCCTCGATACGATGACGGGACTGACGGTGTTGACGACTGGCAAAGCTGACAGGCCGAGCGGCCGAAGCCTCAGTCGATTGATCGCCAACAATAGGGGGCAGACCTCAAAAACCGATCCTTCGTGAGGGAAAACCGGGACAAACATCGCTCTAGATAAGTGGACGGCAAAGTTCGCCACACAGCCCGAACCGGGCAAATTCAAATATCCAGAGAGATGAAACCATGAAAAAGCTCGCCCTCGTCTTATTTCTGTTGCTGATGCCTGCCGCAGTGATGGCACAGCAAGCGCCCCCGACTGGAGACGCCTACGTCGCCAGTTCCGAGCCAAAGGCTAATTACGGCTCGAAACCAACTCTGATGGTCCAGAGCGGAGTCACCAGCTTCGTGCAATTCAACCTCGCCGGCGTACCTTCCGGCAGCAACGTCAACAAGGCGACGTTACGGCTTTACATCGACGCTTTCACGGCATCGGGATCATTCGACGTTTACGACGTGACCAGCGCCTGGGCGGAAAAGACGCTGACATACAGCACCATTCCGACGCTCGGGACCTCGGCCACTGGCGGGAATCCGACAGCCATCACGTCATCGAATCTGAACCATTTTGTGCTCATCGACATGACGACCCTGGTGCAGCAATGGGTGAGCGGAAGCACCGCCAATAACGGCATTGCTCTGCAGTTAACAACCACCAGCGGCGGCTTCTCGTTCGACAGCAAGGAGTCGGCCGCCACCAGTCATGAACCGGAGTTGGAAATCCAGCTGGAAGGTCCGCAGGGCCCACAAGGTCCGCAAGGCTCAGCCGGACCTCAGGGAGCGCAAGGACCACAAGGCCCGCAGGGACTGCCCGGCAACCTGAATCCGGGTTCACCGTACTACCTCCAGAACGGGACGACCCAGCAGACTGGCGCCAGCTTCAATATCGATGGAACCGGCACCTTGGGCGGTGCGCTTTCCGCGTCAACGGTTAACTCCACGAATGGATATCAGATCGGCGGAAGCACCCAGTTCAACGCCAGTGCCAAGCTTAACAACGTGATGATCGGAACCTCGGCTGGGAATGCTTCCATGACTGGTGGCGACAGCCAGTTCATCGGACGCAGCACTGGCGCGGCCATCACGTCGGGCAATGCCGATGTCTTTCTCGGCGGCGGGGCCGGCACATCCACGATGACCGGCAACGGCGACGTATACGTTGGCTGGTCAAGCGGCTCCTACGGAACAACTGCCGCGTACAACACATTCGTCGGGGCACAGACCGGTTTCTACAATACCGCAGGAACTCAGGATCTCTACCTCGGATTCAGCGCCGGAGTCAACAATACATCCGGGAGTGGCAACATCTATCTTGCTCACGGCGGCGTCGACGGTGAAAGCAACACGATCCGCATCGGCAGTGGTCAGCAGGCTGCATTTATCGCCGGCGTGTATGGAGCCACCAGCGGGAGCGGCGTTCCTGTGTACGTCAATTCCAATGGGCAGCTCGGCACGCTCACCTCATCTCGCAAGTACAAGCAAGACATCGAGGACATGGGCGACGTCACCAGCGCCCTGATGAAGCTGCGGCCGGTAACCTTCTTCTACAAGCCCGAGTACGACAAGGGTGAGCGCACCCGCCAATACGGACTGATCGCCGAAGAAGTCGCCAAGGTTTATCCCGACCTCGTCGCCTACAACCCGGACGGCTCGGTCTACACAGTCCGCTATCAGTATCTGTCGAGCATGCTGCTGAACGAAGTTCAGAAGCAATACCGCAGGGCCGAAAACCAGGCGGAATTGATTCAGAACCAGCAGCAGAAAATCGAAGAACTGGAATCGCGGCTTTCCCGCCTCGAGGCGAGGATGGACGAGCAGCACACCGGTTCCTCGCAGGTCACGGGGCTCACTACCGCTCCTCGCGATCTGGATGCATCGGCCGCCACTGTGGAGCGCGTTTCGGTTCACTAGGCAGAATTGAAAACTTACGCCGCAACTTCGAGGCGGACTCCGTCTCGAAGTTGCCTTTGTGCGCGATGTTAGCCGGAAGCTTTCGCCTCCCATCTTTTTGTAATCTTGACGAAGGAATCTGATTCGAAACGTCGCTTTCATAGGTAAGGGAAGAACAAGCCTAGTGGGGGAGTTGGCCGCGGGACAAATGCCCGCGGCTAACCTTTGTCTACCCAGGATGTCGCTGAAAAACACCTTCCGCCACAGCCTATTTCCTTAAAACACACCACCTTCAGGAGACCAAAATGAGCCTCATTTAGCACACCAGCTGAGCAAGCGCAAGCCGAAGACGCGTGTGGAGATGTCACCGAACCAGGACTTGAAATAGCTGTTGCCGGGACTCCCGGCTTCGCAATGAGGCCGGGGAATTTGTCCGGCTGAGTGGATGGGATCCTCTATTTAAGAAACTTCTCAATGGGCCATTCCCATCCTCACAGGCCACAGCTATACAAATCGGCGCTGACCTGATCCTGCTAAGGGGACTGGTCCTCAGTACGAATCCGATAGATCAGATAGAGCACAATGCCCACGTTCACCAGCAGCACCACAACTTTTATGACGGTCGGTCGACGGACAATCTCATACACCTCGACCGGGACGAGCATTCCTGTAAGCACGACCGTGACCCACTCACCCCACCGTTTCTGGAGCCACAACCCAGTGCCTTCTACCAGGAAGAGACCGGCATAAAGCAGCCCTGCTAATCCCAGGTTCCGGATCTGCGCGGGGCTCAAGTTTGACACGCGCATCAGCACGTGTTCGATATACCGGTTGCCAGGATCGAGCCGCATGGCCCGCACCCAATGATCGAGCCGCATCCCGAGATCCTGATGCAGCAGGCGGAACATTCCCGCCGACAGCGCAACCAGCAACGTTGCTTTCAGGAACTTGAATACGGCGATCAGGCGCAACAGGCGTCCATCCGCCGGGCGCCTGGAGGTCGAACGGACCGTGCCTTTGCTAGCCATTTTTGGGTTCAGAATCAGAAGCTTGATGACGCTGCCATAATCTATTTTGTACGGCAGCCGAGAACGGAACGTCTAATTTTTTTCAAACCACCGCGAAAACCGCTCGCCGGAGGCATTCGCCAACCCCCGGAACAATTTCTTCCTGCATGGCGATGATGTGCGCGCGCAGGAACGCAACGCGGCTGGCAGTCTCGCAAATGTTGGCCCTGCTCGCAAATGCCCGGTCCGCTTCCCGCATGCGGCCGGCGATGAAGGCAAAGTTGGCGGTAAGTGTCAGGGCTTCCTGGGAGGTCAACTGCGAAAGCATAGGAAGGAAATCCTTCTGAGCGGGTGCCGACAGTTTATCAAAGACTCCGGAGTTTGGGTATCCGCCAGATACACGGGAACGTTACAAACAAGGCGGTAGTTGATGTTTTATCCAAGCCTCGCAGGATCTAGCGTCATTCGCGCTTGAAACTCCGCATCCCACCGTAAAATACTCACGAAAGAATGCGTGTCCTCTTCCTGACCCTTGCGATTGTGTGCACGGCTGCGGCCCAAACGGCGACCGGCCCGACGATCGCGGTTGTCGACGAGAACGGAGTCGCCGTCCAGTCGGCGCAAGTTTCGCTCGAAGTCACCGGACAAGCACCTTCCCACTGCGAGACCAACCACACCGGACGCTGTTCGCTTCCGGGCCTGGTTGCAGGTCACTACACCCTCCGCGTCCAGAAAGAAGGCTTCTACGCGCTGGAACAAACCGCGATGCCGGTCTCAGCGGGTGCGACGGTTGAGGTTGCTCTGACGCATGCGGAAGAAGTTCACGAAACGGTCGACGTCCGCGAATCGCCTCCGACGATCGACCCCACCCAGATCTCTTCCAAAGAAACTCTCACCGGCCTCGACGTCGTGAATATGGTCTTCCCTACCGCTCACGACTATCGCAACGCGGTTAACTTCATTCCCGGCGTCGTGAGCGATCAAAGTGGACAACCCCACGTGGCTGGCGCCCAGACCTATCAGACGATCACCTTACTCGATGGCTTCAACGTGACTCAACCGGCCAACGGTGAGCTCTTGATTCGCGTCAGCACCGACGCTTTTCGCTCGCTTCAAGTCGAACCCTCACGCGAGCCCGCCGAAGCGGGCAAAGGTTCAGGCGGCCTGCTGCAGTTGAATACCGGCATCGGCGATGATCACTTCCGCTTCTGGGCTACGAACTTCATTCCTTCGTTCCAGGACAAGCACGGATGGCGCTTCGACCAGTTCCTGCCTCTTCTTACTTTTTCAGGCCCGATCGTGAAGCACAGAATCTGGTTCTATAACGCCTTCGACGGTGAATATGACAATCTCATCTATACTGCGCTCCCCGTCGGGCAAGACAACGACCACATTCTGCGCTTCGGCAATCTGACCAAACTGCAAACGAACATCACCGAGCGGAATATCCTGACTACCAGTTTCTTAGTGAATCATCTCCACGATCAATATGCGTTTCTCTCGCCTCAGAGCCCGCAGTTTGCGAATCCCAAAGATGTCGAGTACTCCTACTTCCCCAGCATCAAAGATCAGCACTACTTCGCCAACGGGATGCTCGTCGAAACGGGCCTTGGCTTCGATCAGTACGACATCAATCTCACTCCTTATGGATCGAACCCGTACTTCGTGAACACCAACACTACTGGAGGCAACTACTACCTGAACGCGGAAACCATAGCGACGCGCTGGCAAGGTCTTGCGAACGTCTATCTTCCTCCGCAGCACTGGCACGGACGCCACGATTTCAAGGTCGGACTCGATCTCGACCACATCTCCTACGACGCGCACTTCTTCCGCCAACCGATCTCATACCTCAGTGCGAACGCCACTCTGACTTCCGGCAATCTCTGCCTCACCGCCGCTCAGAACGCGCAATTCCCCTGCACGCGTTACTCCACCTTCACGCAGGCACCGGCAGTCGAGCAGACCAACTCCGAAGTCTCCGCCTATGCCGAGGATCGCTGGACCATCACCGATCGCCTCCTCGTCGAACCCGGCGTTCGATTCGACTGGGACGAAGTCGTCCATCACGCCAACTTCGTTCCCCGCCTCGCAGGCACCTACGTCCTCGATAACTCGGGCACAACGAAACTGTCCGCAGGCATCGGCCTGATCTACGAGTCGACTCCCATCTTCCTGATTGCTCGCCCCTACTCAGGCACGCGGCAAGACACCTTCTTCTCGACGAATTCAAACTGCACCACTCCGACGAATTGCGTCAAAGTCTCGGGCCCGGTCGAGACGCGCTTTACTGCAAACACTGCCGATCTGGAGTCTCCACGATTCCTCAACTGGAGTATCGGCCTTGAAAAGAAACTTCCCGCCGCAATTTACATGAAGGCCGAATACTTCCAGCGTCGGGGCAACAGCGGATTCGTATACGACACGCCTGCCAATTCGCCCACGGGAGACTTCGTTCTGCAGAACACGCGCCGGGATCACTACGACGCCTTCCAGATCTCACTGCGCCGCAACTTCCGCGAGACCTACTCAATCATGGGCGCCTACACACGCTCGAACGCTCGCACGAACCAGGCGCTCGATTTCAACGTCGACAATCCGATTCTCGCTCCGCAGCAGAGCGGGCCCTATCCCTGGAACGCACCGAATCGTTTTCTCTCCTGGGGATATCTCCCGTTCTTCCCGCTGCCGATCATTCACCAACTCGAGATTGCTTATTCGATGGAAACCCGCACCGGATTTCCTTTCAACGACTACACCGACCAACAGCAGTTAATCGGCAAGCCCGGCGCCCAGCGATTCCCCGACTATTTCTCGCTCAATCTCCAACTGGAAAAACGGTTCCATTTGCTCGGCTACTACCTCGCTCTCCGCGGCGGCATGGACAACATCACCGGCCGCTGCGATCCCTACGTGGTGAACAGTGTGATCGATGCGACCCATCCCCAACCAACATTCACGGCATGCACTGGGAGGGCATTCACGTCACGAATCCGCTTACTGGGAAGAAAATAGGAAGCTGGCTCGGAATTGTCATCCCATCTCTCGCAGCGATGTCATCTCAGCGATGTCATCCTGAGGAGGGCCGAAGGCGCTCCGAGGGACCGTACGGTCGTTGTGCATCACCGCTGCAGTCGAGATGACTGTCACGCTGCATGCATGCTATGCGCTCCCATCCGCCTCATCCCCACCGCACAACCAAGTGAGGGCCCTCACGCGACGCCGGTTTCGCCGCCGCTCGGGATGACAACCATTTCAGAAACCACAGCACTGGATGCAGCAATCCCGCAGTCTGCCCTGAGAGAGCGAAAGCGACCGATGGGCACGTCTGGCTCGCATCCGTAACCACGGCGCTATAATGTTGGAACCTTTGCATCGAAAAACAATTTCCCGTCATCTCAAAAGCCTGGAGGAATGATCAAAATGGCTCACGAATTACCCCCACTGCCGTATGCGTATGACGCATTGGATTCCACGATCGACAAGCAGACCATGACTCTGCATCACGACATGCACCATGGCGCCTATGTGAAAAATCTCAACGCCGCTCTCGAGAAGCATCCTGAACTCGCCGGCAAGTCCGCCGAAGATCTGATTCGCGATCTCAACGCCATTCCCGAGGACATCCGCGGCGCGGTCCGCAACAATGGCGGAGGCCACGTCAACCACACCATGTTCTGGAAGATCATGAAGCCGCAAGGCGGAGGCGATCCGAACGGACCGATCGCTGAAGTCATTCAGAAGACCTTCGGCAACTTCGGCGACTTCAAGACCAAATTCAACGACGCGGGCACCAAACAGTTCGGCTCCGGATGGGTTTGGCTTGCGGGCAAGTCGAACGGCGAAGTGCAGATCATGTCAACGCCGAATCAGGACAACCCGATCACACAAGGCCTCTATCCCATCTTCGGTAACGACGTATGGGAGCACGCCTACTACCTGAAATACAACAACCGCCGCCCGGAATATCTCGCCGCCTGGTGGAACGTCGTCAACTGGGACGAGATCAACGAGCGCTACGCCGCCTTCAAAGCCGGAAAAGCAGCGCACGAACCAGCGCTGGCCCACCGCTGAGCATATGTAGGGGCGGACGCAGCTTGCCCTGTGCGGCAGCCGAAGGTCCGCCCCGCAAACCCCTGAAATTGGCGCCAATCCCCTCGCGTGATTGCTGTAATCTGCTCGGGTGCCTTCCCTGTGTACCCCTGTGACCCCTGTGGTGCTGCTGCACCTTTCCCAGGGAACCACGGCCTGTCCTTTGTCGTACTACTTCCAAGGCATGCATCTTTCGCGCCGCACTCGTCGCCTTCTATTGGCATTTCTGGTTTATCTGGCCGCCTGCACCATGGCGGGAATCTACGTAGCAGATGGCACTCTGCATCCGGGACGTCGCCCCCTCACGCATGAAGAAGAAACCGCCGTGGGCAACGCTGTTGGTGAGCTCAATGCCGATTTGTCAGACCTGTCCCTCACGACGCCCGATGGTGTCCTTCTAGGTGCCTGGCTGGCCAAGCCTCGGCGCACAAATGGAAATGCCGTGATCCTGCTGCACGGCTTGGGGGACAATCGCCTTGGCATGACTGGGTACGCAAAGCTCTTCCTCGTCCACGGATTCAGCGTGCTTCTTCCGGATGCTCGCGGCCACGGTGCGAGCGGCGGCTCGCTTGTCACTTACGGTCTTCTTGAGCGCAATGACATTCACCAGTGGGTCGGCTTGCTGCAGACACAGCTGCATCCCCAATGCATCTTCGGCCTGGGGGAATCGATGGGAGCGGCAGAATTGCTCCAGTCTCTCGCGACGCACCCGGATTTCTGCGCCATTGCTGCCGAGAGTCCCTTCGCCGATTTTCGCGAGATTGCCTACGACCGCATGGGACAAGCCTTCCATATAGGCCCATGGATGGGCCGCACACTTCTCAGGCCATTGGTCGAGGTGGCATTTCTGCGCGTGCGCTGGAAATATGGGCTCGACATGCAGGCGGTTTCGCCGGAACTGTCCATCGCCGACAGCAAAATCCCAGTACTGCTGATTCACGGACAGGTCGACAGCAATATTCCTGTGCGCCACTCGCGAATGATTCATACGCAAGATCCGCGCACAGTCCTGTGGGAAGTCCCCAACGCCGACCACTGCGGAGCAATCAGCGTGGAACCAAGAAAATTCGAAGAGAAGATCCTGGACTGGTTTTCACCAAGACCGCAGAACGTGGCACAGAAAAAAGGCGCTGCATAAATTCTGTGCGTGTCTCGGCAAGAGATATTCTCAGCGCCCTCTGCGGCCTTTCTCCGCGATCTCAGCGGTAAAGCGTTTTGGTTTTTGCTAAGGCTGGCAAGCACGTCTCGCGCGAGAGATAGATCACCTCGGCGCCAGTTGGCGCCGCAGCAGCAGCAAAAGAAAAATGACGACAACTCTCAAGTTCCTTCCCGGCATCGCTCCCACCACTGACCACTGACTTTCTGCATTTCCTGTGCAAGCCCTGTGGACAACCCGGTGGCCCACTTTACCAAATTGACGCCGCGATGCAGCCCTTATTCGGAAACTCTCGTGGTCACACGCATCGCCAACGGCTCTCGGAGATTTTTCTTGACCTTCGAAAATTTCTGGGAACCTTCACTGGAATTTTTCCTCAGTTGCACCAAAAATATTGAATTGACCGGCAACGATTTCGACCTTACATTCAGCTGCGCCCACACAAAATAAGCAGCACGTCCCAGTTGCGAAGAGCCGCTTTAAGGACGGGCACTCACAGAAACATCAGCCGTACTCTGGGGTCAGCGTCGCCATGAAATCAGTGGAATGGAAAACTTACCGCACTCGCTTCCTTGTCAAAGCCAAACAGCTCAGCTCGAACCTCAGCTTCACCGATCACCTTGGCCGACAACACTGCGGACGCAAAGGCGACTACCTGGTTGAGTCCGCCGACGGAGTTCTGAGCATCGCCCCACGCCAGATTTTTGAAGATATTTACGTCCTCATGTCCGCGCTGCCGGATCCATCGGACGGCCACCCTGACGAAAGCGAGAACCCGCTCCTGAGGGATTTTCGGCTCGAACCGCTTCCGATCGAAAAAATTAAAACCGACTTTGGCGACGGTCGACAGCAACGCGTCACAACTGTCGAGAGGATGCCTCGCATTCGAAAATCTCCCCAGCCAGTTCGAGTGACCGGCTCAAGACTGGGCCTCATGTGAGCAAGGCAAGGTTTCAAGGTTTCAAGGTCAGAACGATCGCAAACCGTTCCCCGGATTCGGAATCACTGTTGGAATTTGAGATTTAAATGTCGCAACGGCAACCTTCGCGGTCCGGTCGTATTTAGAAGCAAGAAGCAAGAAGCCGAATGCCGAAGAAGCCGAAGTCGAGTTCTTTGAAACTTTGAAACTCTGAAAACCTTGCCTTTTGTGTGGAAATCCCGTCCCCAAGACCGCATCAAGCCCGTCATTGCTAGGGATACAACCTGTAGTGTTTCCCTCTTGACATGCACAACCTGCAGGAGTAACTTTGCAATCCCAAGGCATCAAAATTCCACCTCACGGGAATGGGGTCGGAATTTGAGAAGTAAATGCGGGTTCTGCGGTGAAACCGGGCCAGAGGTGACTCGGCAACCCCGCAGACAAAATAAGGAAGGCGCCCGGGCTTCCAGATCCGTAAGTCCGGCGCCGCACCTTAGACGATTCGAACCTCAGCCTCCCGGAAGCTGCGCCACGGCAACCGGAAGCCGAAATTGAAGTGCGGTGACCGTGCCCGTCCCTCCCCCGAGCACGACGAAAGCAATATCAGATTTAGGAGCCCGCAATGGAAACGCTAACTCGTCTCGTGTCTGAATCGTTGGCACGCCACGGCTTTGATCGTCCGCTGGACTATCGCCGTCTGCAATGGTCGCGTTGGTTCCGCTGCGAGTCCCACCACAGTCTCCTGGTCGTACCCAGCAAGCCAGGCGTATTCGCCCTGGCGGAAGAAATCATGGACTTAAGCCCGACAAAGGCGGCGGAAGAGCGGTATATCAGCAACGTGGAAGAGCGGCGCTTCAGCGCTTGCCCTGAGCTTGCCGAACGGGCCGCGTCAGAGCCGGAAAGAAGAGGGGCTTCAGCCCCCGTGTCCCCGGAAGCCGAGAGCCGGAAGCCAAAAGCCGACTCCTCCCGCCGCATGCTAGCCGTCACCCAATTCTTCGAAGACGACGACATGGCCTTCGTCCTCGATCGCATGCTCTCACGCAACCATCCGATGCACACGCGCCTCGAATCCGGACGCTACTTCATTCGCTTCGTTGAAATCCATGACGAAGCCCAGCGCCGCAGCATCTGCAGCGCCCTGAATCAATGGATCGCCTCCTCGTCGGAAAAAGCCACCGGCATCGGCTCGCACTTCGCCTCTTCGCTCGAGCTAACCCCGACAACCGAACCAGCCAGTGTGGGGCGGACACTCCTGTCCGCCAACTCCGAAACCGGGCCAACAGAAGTCCGGGAACCAGATCTTCATAATCCAGCAAACAAGGCAGCGCCACCGGAAGTCGTGGCCGACCCCGGTATTCATCGCTCGTCGCTGTTCCCCTCCGGCTTCTAGCCGAGAGCAGCCGCGAAGCGGCGAAAGAATGCAGCCCACAGCGCAAGCTGTAGGGTAGTTCGTTGAAATGAAAAACAGCCCCGAAGGGGCGAAAGATCGATCTCTTACATCCGAATTCCGCTCCACCCGGTTCCCCGCCCCAACCTGGACGCCCGAATCGGCAGCACCACCCATAGAATCTAATAGGAGAGCCCCGAAATGGCAGAAGTAAAGACCACAACCGAGACCAAAACCGCCGCCCCGTCCACCTCCGCGCCTGTTGCAAGCCAGAAGAGAAAGGCCCCCGGACTCACGTTCCGCCGCCTCTTCACCGAGCCGGGCGTGTCGCCCTATGACGAGGTCGAGTGGGATCTCCGCACTGCTCAGATCACCGATGCCCAGGGCAACGTGATCTTCGAGCAGAAAGAAGTCGAAGTCCCCAAAGATTGGTCGATGACGGCGACTAACATCGTCGCCTCCAAATATTTGCACGGAAAGATGAACACTCCCGAGCGCGAAACCGGAGTCCGCCAGCTCGTCTCCCGCGTCGCCGAAACTATCCGTGACTGGGGACACGCACAGGGTTATTTCAAGACTGCCGACGACGCGGCTACTTTCCACGACGAGCTCGCACACATCCTTCTGCGCCAGTACGCAGCCTTCAACTCGCCCGTCTGGTTCAACGTCGGATGCGATCGCATCGAGCCCAACTCCGACGGACAGAACTGGCACTGGAATGCGCAGACGCAATCCGTAGAATTCGGCGTCACTGGATACCGCAAGCCCCAGTGCTCCGCTTGCTTCATCAACTCGGTGAAAGATTCGCTCGACTCGATTCTCACGCTCGCCAAGACGGAAGGCATGCTCTTCAAGTGGGGCAGCGGCACCGGCACGAACCTCTCTACTCTGCGCGGATCGTCTGAAACCCTCTCCGGCGGCGGCACAGCCAGCGGACCGCTCAGCTTCATGAAAGGATTCGACGCTTTCGCCGGCGTCATTAAGTCCGGTGGCAAGACTCGCCGCGCCGCCAAGATGGTCATTCTCAACGTCGACCATCCCGACATCGTCGACTTCATCGAGTGCAAGCAGAAAGAAGAAGCCAAGGCGCACGCGCTCGTTTCCGTGGGATACGACGGCTCGCATCCCGACTCCGACGCCTACAGCTCCATTTTCTTCCAGAACGCGAACAATTCCGTCCGGGTCACCGACGACTTCATGTACGCCGTCGTTCGCGACACCGACTTCTCCACGCGTACTGTTACCGACAGCTCGGTGGTGAAGACCTACAAGGCGAAAGAACTGCTGCACAAGATTTCCGGCGCCACCTGGCACTGCGGCGATCCCGGCATGCAGTACGACACCACAGTCAACCGTTGGCATACGTCGAAGAACACGGCGCGCATCAACGCCTCGAATCCTTGCAGCGAATATATGTTCCTCGATGATTCGGCCTGCAACCTGGCCAGCCTGAATCTGCTGAAGTTCGCGCCCAACGGCACGTTCGACGTCGAAGCCTATCGCCACGCCGTCGACATCTTGATCACCGCGCAGGAAATCCTTGTCGACAACGCCGGATATCCCACACAAGCGATCATGGCCAACTCGCACGACTATCGCCCGCTAGGCCTTGGATACGCGAACCTCGGCGCGCTCTTGATGGCAGCAGGCCTCCCATATGACAGCGACGCCGGCCGCGACTACGCCGCCTGCGTCACCGCGATCATGTGCGGCGAAGCCTACTTGCAAAGCAGCCGCATCGCCGAACAATGCGAGCCATTGACTCCTGCCACCGAGCCCACGAAGAAGTCTCTCGCCGAGACCAATCTCGGCTCGAACGTGATGCCCGGCGGAGCATGCCCCGGCTGGTACATCAACCGCGAACCGTTCCTGGATGTAATTCGCATGCACCGCGCATCGGTGAACGGAATAAATAAAGGCAACGTCCCCACAGCCCTCTACGAAGCCAGCAAGGCCTGCTGGGACGAAGCCCTGCAGCACGGCGAAAAACATGGCTACCGCAACAGCCAGGTAACGGTGCTAGCCCCCACCGGCACCATCGGCTTCATGATGGACTGCGACACTACGGGAATCGAGCCGGATCTGGCGCTGGTGAAGTACAAGAAGCTCGTTGGCGGAGGCATGATCAAGATCGTCAACAACACCGTGCCCACCGCGCTCTTCAAGCTCGGATACACGCATGAGCAGACCGACGCCATCGTCAGCTACATCGACGCCACCGGCACCATCGAAGGTGCGCCGCTCATTAAAGAAGACGACCTCGCCGTTTTCGATTGCTCGTTCAAGCCGGCCAAAGGGACGCGCTCCATCCACTACACCGGACATCTCCGCATGATGGCGGCCGCACAGCCCTTTATCTCCGGGGCGATCTCGAAGACCGTCAATCTCCCGGAGAACGCCAGCGTCGAAGACATCATGGACGCCTACCTGCAAGCCTGGAAGCTCGGCCTGAAGGCAGTCGCCATCTATCGCGACGGATGCAAGAAGAGCCAGCCGCTAAGCGCAGCCGGAACCAAGACTGCATCGTCGGAGAAGTCCTCTGTGGAGCTTGTGCCCACTGTGGTGGAAGAAGATTTGAACGCTCCGCCGCGCGCCGTCCGGCACAAGCTGCAGGAAGAGCGCATGTCGATCACGCACAAATTCAAAGTCGGAGACCACGAGGGCTATGTCACCGTCGGCCTCTATCCCAACGGAGATCCCGGCGAGCTTTTCGTCAAGATGGCCAAGGAAGGCTCAACCGTCTCCGGCCTGATGGATAGCTTCGCGCTCGCTGTCTCGCTGGCGCTGCAATATGGCGTTCCGCTGAAGACGTTCTGCGAGAAGTTCGCCCACACCCGCTTCGAACCCAGCGGCTGGAGCGGCAATCCAGAGATCGGCTACGCCAAGTCGATCATGGACTACATCTTCCGCTGGATGCAGATGCGCTTCCTCACCGGCCAGCAGCAGTTGCTGTTCGAGAACCTCAGACCGCGGACCTCAGTGGTCAGTGGCCAGTTGCCGGAGATGGGAGACACTAGCACAGTGAGCGCCGCTCCGGAAGCCGGAAGCCGAAAGCCGGCAGCCGGACCAGTTCACGCGGCAGACGCCCTCTCCAGCATCGTCGACCTGGGCGACGCCCCAAGCTGCAGCTTCTGCGGCAGCATCATGACCAGAAACGGCAGCTGCTACCGCTGCATGAGCTGCGGGAGTACGAGCGGCTGCTCGTAAGCAGTTTCGTATCAGGACGGGTTCGTTCGTTCGGTGGTTCGTATCAGTGCACGGCTTTAGCCGTGCCGTAAACGTGAAACAAACCTCACGCGGCTTGAGTCGCTGAGGCCAACGAATCGTAAGTAGCCGAGTAGACGCAAGCTGTGAAGGGACACGGCAACCGCCGTGTCCTTCCTATTTCCGTTTTCGTAATAATTTCGCGGTCGCCCTTGCACTTCCACCCCCCTCTAGAGCAAACTCCTCTAGCTCTCCCCCAACAAAGCGGCGTTCCCTGAAACGTTTTCGGTCCCAGCCGCACTATCCATATTACGGAGCTCCTCATGCCCACTGGACTCGACCAACTCCAGCACATTGTTGTGTTGATGATGGAAAACCGTTCCTTCGACCATATGCTGGGATCGCTAAAAGCCGTGAATCCGGCGATTGACGGTTACGTCGACGCCGACGCGTTCACCAATCCCGATACCAACGGCAATGCGGTCAAGCCGCAGGCGCTGGCTGAATTCCAGGCGCAGTTGCAGCCCGATCCCGATCATCACTTCCCTGCGGTCGACCTCCAGATTTTTGGCGGAGCCACCGGCTCGAACCGCACGCCCAACATGCAGGGATTCGTGAAGAGTTATTTCAATCAACAGGGCGACGTCTCTCACTCTCAGAAAATCATGTATTACTTCAAGCAAAGCGATCTGCCAGTACTCACAACTCTGGCACTCGAGTTTGCTGTATTCAACCGCTGGTTCGCATCAATCCCCGGGCCGACGATCTGCAATCGCGCCTTCGCTCACTACGGCACCTCCTTCGGACGAGTCGACCTAAACCCGATCTATCCCCCGGAAACCATAAAGAGCATCTACACGCGCCTGATTAACGCCAGTCCCAAACACACCGCCAAGGTTTTTTACTACGACACGACGAGCTCCACGATGGAAGTCGCGAACCTGCTGCAGAATCAGCCGGAGCTCTTCGGAACCTACGGTCAGTTCCTCGACGACTGCAAGAATGGAAATCTGCCCGAGTACTCATTCATCGAGCCCAATTACAGCGATCACGAAACCGACAGCGGCGAAGAGATCGCCAACGATCAGCATCCCGATCACAATGTGCAGGCGGGCGAAGTGTTCATCGCCTCGATTTATCAGGCGATCAAAAACAATCCACAGCTATGGCAGACAACGGCTCTGTTGATCACCTACGACGAACACGGAGGCATTTTCGACCACGTCCCACCTCCGAGCTGCGGCACGGATATATTCACGGCCGATGGCAACGCCACGGGTACAGGCGTGCCGTTTCAGTTTGATCGCCTCGGCGTCCGCGTCCCTGCAGTGCTCGTGTCGCCGTGGATTCTGAAAGGAAAGGTGGACAACCGGGTTTTCGATCATGCATCGATACCTGCGACAATCACGAAATTCTTCCTGGGAGACGCCGCGCCGCGCTCTCCTCGGGAGATCAACGCCGACGTGTTTATCGAACCGAAAAGCGCGAACGTCGATCCCACGCGGAACTTGCTCTCACTGGACGCGATGCGCAGCGATTGCCCGGACTTCGACACCTAAGACCCAAGCGGCTGTTCACTTCTCGCCGTGGTTGTGACAAGTAGGACGTTTACAACTCGCGGCACGGTGCCGCAGACAAGGAGTTTTTCAAAATGGCTCTCATCCAGGTGCCGCGGCCAAAGAATGGTTATGACCCCAATCGCCCCATCGGATCGCTCCTGAGGGCGCAAGTCGAACACTTGCGCGAAGCGGAAAGCAAACTTCCCTTACGCTATCGCGACGAAATCGACACCTACATCAAGGCCATCAAGACTGAGGGTGAGGGAGCCCGCTACATTCAAAAGGTCACTGAAGCGATTCACGAGGCGCACGCGGATGCCGAGCACGCCCGCAGCGCTCGCGAACGCAAGCCCGCCGCAGCGCGTAGACGCGTGATAGAAATTGCCGCCGTCGCCGACGAAAGCGCCGAACGCAAGCAGAAGAGCGCGCGTAGCCGCAGCGCTACGAGCGCGAAAAAGCGCGCAGCCCGCAAGCCGCGGAAGAAATAACACGAGGCACTCTATGCGCTGGATCGCAGCCGTTCTCTTAGGATTTTTCTCGACACTGGCCTTTGCCCAGAATGAAGACTGGGTTCATGCCGACTTTCGCCGCGAAGCCGAACGCGTGGCCGATGCCTGCACGCTTCACAACTTTATGAGCGTTGGTAGCTGCGGCTACACGCTCTTCACGGATCATCCGCTCCATATCGCCGCCGGCAGCATGCCTCCGCAGAATGGATTCGGCCTCGGGCTCGCCTACGTCGCGGATCGCAACACCGAGAACTGGCGTCTGAGCTGGGACCTTGATGGCGTCGGCGCTACCAGCGGAGCCGCGTGGCGTGCCGGCGGATACTTGAAGCTGATCCACGTGCCCGTCCAGCCAGTTCATATAACGATGTCCGCCCCGACCTCTCCCGGCGAGCAGCCTGCGAATCCGAAAAAACACACGGTCAGAGTTCACCCTTTCACTGTTTTCAACCTCTACGCGCAAGCCATCTCAGTGAACAAGGTGAACTATTTTGGGCTTGGCAATGACACTTCCCTGCTTGACGCCTCGGTATTTGGAATGACGCAAACCATCGTCGGCGCCAACGTAACCAAACCCGTGTTCGAGTTCCCGTCGCTCAGCAAGCTGAACCTGTCGCTCTTTGGGGAAATGAACGGTCGTTTGGTGAGCATCCGCCCCGAGAAGGGCCAATCAGTCCCCTCCATCGAAACGCTCTACACGAACGCCACCGCCCCGGGACTGAGCAGCCAGCCAGGTTTTTTGCAATTCAGCGAGGGAGTCCGCGTCAACCCGGTCCTTGGCGATCATCTTGAACTAAACTATGCGGGGAGTTTTCAGGAGTTTGTCGCGCCCTCCAATTCCCAGAACACCTTTGAACGCTGGATCGTCGACCTGAATCACACCTTCTATTTGTATGGCTATACGGAATCCGGACCGACGAGCACCACGCTGACCGGCCCGGATGAGTGCTCCCCGTCAGGCCAGTCCTGCCCGAAAGTCTCGCGCTCGCGCAATTTGAATGGATCCCTCGGTGTTCGATTCCTGCTTTCCGAATCGATGAACTCCGCCTCCAAGGTTCCGTTCTATTTTCAACCGACTCTAGGCGGCCAGGACATCAACAGCAATTTCACTCTGCCCAGCTATCAGGACTATCGTTATCGCGCACCCAATCTCCTTTTGCTCGAGGAAAACTTCGAGCACTCAGTTTGGGGCCCGATCGGCGTGAAGTTCTGGTTGGACCAGGGGCGCGTCGCCGTGGATCGGGGAGATCTTGGCTTCAGCCACCTACGCCACAGCTATGCGGCTGGCTTCACGCTGCGGGCCGGCGGGTTCCCGATGGTTCAAATGATGTTCGCCTGGGGCGGCACAGAGGGCCACCACAATATCTTCAACCTGAACTCGTCCCTGCTCGGAGGCGGATCGCGTCCCTCACTGGACTAGCATCGCAGCCAGGGTTTTGCCCCGAATTAGTCCGTTGTAGCGGCTATCCTACCCCACGCTTAAGCCCAACATCTGGAGCGCTTGCAGGAACGTTGCATCATCCGGCGCGATGCCTTCCGCACCTTCTTGCGAGATCTTGAATGGTTCGAAGAGGGCCCAGTTTTCGAGGTCGTGTCCGAAGCGCGAGCGGTAATAGATGCCGTCGAAATTGCGGCGCCGCGCTTCGAGCGACGCCAGCTGCGTGATGCGGCGGGGAGCGTGCTGCTGCAGGACCGATGCGTCCAGATCGCTTACACCCAGACGCACCCATGCGCCGGCCAGCCGGTGACGCAAGAGCAAGATCCATCCGGAGGTGTAGATGTCGGCGTAATCGCCATCGGCGTGCGCGAAGCCGAGCAGGCGCTCGTCACACCACTCGTGCGGCACCGTGCCGAGCAGAAGGAAGTCGTTCTCTCCTTCAATCTCGTTCAATTCGGCGAGCAACGACAGATCGGCACGGAAGCGCGCCAGCGTCTCCAGATAACACGAGAGCTTCTGCGTGGCCGCGTAGAGGACGCGGTAGTAGCCTTCCGGATCGTCGAAGCGGTTGCCGAATGTGCCGTCAGGATTGGCGCGCGACCAGTCGGGCGCCTGCCAGGGATCGGGCTTGCGCGCGAGGCGGAAAATCGTCGCGGGAGGGCGCTTGCTTTCGAGCACGAACTACTAGCCTCCGGCGATGAATGCGCGCGCCGCCGCCATCACTTCCGGACCGACCACGCTCAAGTCTCCTTCGCGCAGCAGCCGCAACGGAATGCGGTCGCCCAGCTCCGGATTCACTCCGGCGAGCCAGGCCTGCACGATCCGCGGAGAATCATGCTCGCTGAGCGTGCGCACTACCTGGAACGCCAGTCGCAGCCGCTCCTCGGCATCGCGATAAGGCTCGTTGCCCTTGATCCATCCATCGACCGTGCGGACGTCTTTCACTCCGGCAATGTAGGCGGAAAGCTTGCGCCCAATGATGTCGGCAAGCTGCGAAACCAGCTTCGGGAACGGCAGCGTGATGGCTTGCCGATGCGCCTCCAGCCCAGGACGCGGTAAAGTTGTAGCCGTATGTACGGCCATAATGCCTCCAAACTACAGACAAATTGTCGCATAAATGTCACCAAAATGCAAAAGGCGAGGCGTATGCGTATTGGCAAGCTATAGATATCATTTGATTTAGATCAAATGATGACGGAGGGAACGTTAGAGCGGAATCGGCTGTCTTTCCTGCACTTCCGGACGCACAACCTCGGCGGACATCTTTCGCACTGGGCCTTTGCTGGCAATCTTCTTTTTGCCAGCAGCGTTTTGTCCCGGGAAGCGCCACAGGTACATCGCGGCGTAGGCTCTCCACGGGCGCCATGGTTCCGCCAGGCGTTCCAACTCTCGCGGACTGTTCGCCGACAGCGCTCGGAGCAGACCGAGGTCGCTCGAGGGAAACGCGTCCGGTTCACCCAGAGCGCGCATGGCGACGTACTGGGCGGTCCATGCACCGATTCCCGGAATCTCGCAGAGCCGGCGCAAGAAATCTTCGGAGTCGACCACGCCTTCAAACTTGATCTTGCCGTTCGCGACAGCACGCGCCAACGCGCGAATTGTCTCCGCACGCGCGCCGGTCAGACCAACGCCTTCGAGCTTGGACTTTGCGAGAACTTCGGCCGACGGGAACAGATGCGTGAGACCGTTCGGGCCGTCGAACTTTTTGCCGAAGGCGCTCGTCAGTCGACCGGCCAGCGAAGTCGCGCCGCGCACCGTCACCTGCTGGCCGAGGATCGCGCGCACGGCGAGTTCAAATCCGTTCCAGCATCCGGGCACGCGGATGCCCGGCTCTGCATGCACGCTGGGCCCTAGCGCAGCATCGGCGCGCAACGTTTTCACGATCGAGGCGCAGTCGGCGTTGAGATCGAACATCGCGCGAATGCGTTCGACAATACTGAACAGCGACCGTGGATCGGGGAAGTCGATGCGCGCCACGAGTGCGTCATGCTCCGCATCGAGGGAGACTTCGAGATATCCCTCGAAACCATTCACCGCGATGGTGCGGCGGTATGTCGCGCCATCGACCTGCTCCACTCCTGGAGTCGCGCGCGGAGCGAGGAAGTCGAGCATCGCTTGCCAGTGATACGGCGGACGAAAATTCAGCCGGAACATGTATTGATCGCTCGAGTGCAAACCTGTCTTCCGCGCCAGGCGCCGGATCTGCGAGGGCGTGCGATGGTATACCTTGAGGATTCCGGCGTTGAACCGCCGCACGCTGCCAAAGCCGGACGCGATGGCGATCTGGCTCATCGGTAGTTCGGTCTCGTCGATCAGCTTTTTGGCAAAGTGCAAGCGGCGCGTCTGCGCCACTGCGATCGGCGTTGCGCCGAGATGGCGCACGAATAGCCGTCGCAGATGGCGCGAGCCGACGCCGAGACGTTCTGCGAGTGATTCGACGCCGCCGTCTTCGAGCCCGCTTTCTCCGATCAGTCGAAGCGCACGTGACACTGTGCTGGAAGTCCCGAGCCACGCTGGTGTCCCCGGGCAGCTTTCGGGGCGGCAACGGAGGCATGGGCGGAAGCCCGCTTCAGCCGCGGCCGCCGCCGTAGGAAAGTAGCGGCAGTTCTTCTCCTTGGCCGTGGGCGCAGGGCAAATCGGCCGGCAATAGACGCGGCTACCGAGCACTCCAATATAGAACTTGCCGTCGAAGCGCGGATCGCGCGACAACCTCGCGCGTGAACATACTCGCCAATCCAGTTTCATCACGATTCCCTAATTCCTTACCTTGGGAACTCAGCGATCAAAACACTTAAATCGCAGAGATCGCTAAGGGTGCGCAGAGTTCGCAGAGAAAAACACTTTGCTCTTAGACTCGTTCATCATACTCAGTTGCGAGTCCCGGTATGGACGTTTTCGGACCACAATAAAGCCAGGCTACCGTGTCCGAAAACATCTATTTCACCTCCATTCATGTCCGATAACGTCCAGCTTTTCCGCACAACATTCGATAACGTCGCACAAGGGGGCGGGCTTTTATGGCTCGGCGTGTTCGTCATTGCGTGGAATGTCCGAAATGCTTTACCCGATATCTGATTGGGTTCAGTCCGTACCAGAACGGCTCGTATCTGCTGCCGACGGCACGCGGCTCGCATACCGAGTGGACACTCTACTGCTCGTGCGGATCGCCTGCGAGTTCGAGCCGCTGGAGTTGCGACGATTTGCGGCCTTATGAGGTTTCGGGGTCCGCCCACGTTCGTGGCTACGGGCCGCCGGATGAAATCGTCCGATTGCGGCGTGTGCGACTTGCATGAAGCTTTTCATGGCGAGCGAAATACGCAAAATCACTCACCACAGGGGTCACAGAGCGCCACAGAGAACATCATCTCTTCTTTACAGTCCGTTTCTTGGCAGCCATTGGTGACGGCTGCTTGCCAAAGACTCGGGCAAAGATCTTGTCGACGTTCTTCAGTTGCCGCTGCAGATCGAAGGCGTACTCGACCTGTTTTCGCGGAACCTTGCCGGTGATCTCTTTGTCGGCCAGGATCTCATCATGGAAGTTCAGGCCCTCCTTCCACGAACGCATCGCATGGGACTGCACCAGGCGATAAGCGTCCTCGCGGCTCATGCCATGCTCGACCAAATCGAGCAGGAGTTGTCCGCTGAAGATCAAGCCCCGAGTGCTTTCGAGATTGGCGCGCATCCGCTCGGGATAGACGAACATGGTGTCGACTACGTGAGTGGTCTTGGTGAGCAGGTAATCCGCGAGAGTGGTTGAGTCTGGCAGGATGACGCGCTCGACCGAAGAGTGCGAGATGTCGCGCTCGTGCCACAGTGCAACGTTTTCGAAGCCTGCTTGCGCGTTGCTGCGTACTACACGGGAAAGGCCGCTGATCTGCTCGAGCGTCACCGGATTTCGCTTATGGGGCATCGCCGACGACCCTTTCTGCTTTTCGCTGAAGAATTCTTCTGCTTCCCGAACTTCCGTGCGCTGCAGGTGGCGAATCTCGGTGGCAATCTTGTCGAGCGTGGATGCGATCACCGCCAACGTGGCCAGATAGTTGGCGTGGCGGTCCCGCTGGATTACTTGTGACGAGACGGCTGCCGCTTTCAATCCCAGACGAGCACAAATCTTTTCTTCGAGCTCGGGCGTAAGGTGCGCGAAGATTCCGACCGCTCCAGAGAACTTGCCGACGCGCATATCTTCGGCAGCTGCCATGAACCGCGCGATGTTGCGTTGCGTCTCCGAATACCAGTTGGCGATCTTGAAGCCGAAGGTGATGGGCTCGGCATGGATGCCGTGCGTGCGCCCGATCATGGCCGTATCTTTGAACTCCCAGGCGCGGCGCTCTAACACTTCGGCGAGGTGCTGCAGGTCTTGCGCGATGACTTCTGACGCCTGCCGGATCAGCAACGCCTGCGCTGTATCGACTACGTCATTCGAGGTGAGTCCATAGTGAAACCAACGTGCGTGTGGACCGACGATCTCGGCGACCGCGGTGGTGAAAGCGATGACGTCGTGGCGCACCTCGGCTTCGATTTCGTGGATGCGTTCGACGCGGAAGTCAGCGCGCTCTTTAATCGCTTTGGCGGCGTCTTTCGGGACGAGGCCAGCCTCGGCGAGGGTTTCGGTAGCGGCGACCTCGACGGCAAGCCAGGTGCGGAAGCGGTTTTCGTCGCTCCAGATGCGGGCCATCACGGGGCGGGTATAGCGCGGGATCACAGTTGAGCTCCTTGGTGTGGTGGACAAAGGATTCTAAATGGGCGGATGCGGAATGGGCTAGCGGCTACGGCTGCGACCTTTTCACCACAGGGGGCACAGGGAGACACAGAGGATTCGCGGGCGGGGGCGCCCGCCCCACACACCAACAATTAAAGCTCCGCTTCCCGACCTGACGCCAGAGAGGTCGAGAAGAAGGGCTTCCCGCGATCGCCCCCTCGGCAATCGCGGACCGTAGGTGACAGTAATTCCATTTTATATCGCATCACGATATACTATGTAAAGACTATCGGAGCACGATAGAATTGTGGGCATGAAGAAGCTCACCCTGGTGGACTATCAGGCACTAGCCGAGTTCCGCTATCAAATCCGTAAGTTTTTGCATTTCAGCGATCGTGCGCTCGCGGGGGCGGGCCTGGAACGCGGGCAATACCAGTTGATGCTGTCAATCAAGGGAATGCCGGAGGGCCTGCGTCCGCGAATTCGGGAACTGGCCGACCGCATGCAGATTCAGCATCATAGTGCTGTCGAGTTGGTCAACCGGCTGGAAGCGGGCGGGTTTGTGCGGCGGGAACGGGCGCTGGAGGACCGGCGGGAAGTGATGCTGGCACTCACGCCGAAAGGCGAGAAAGTGCTGTCGGAGCTGGCGCTGCATCATCTTGAGGAGTTGCAGGAAGCTGCACCACAACTGGTGGCGGCGTTGCGTCGAGTGACGAGTAGGAAAAGCACGTTACGGAAACCAGCCGTGGCTGGCAAGGACAACCACAGGAATAAAACTCTCGATCTGCTTGAAAATCGGCCGTGAGGCCCGCTGGTCCCACGCTAATGTCAGGTCCCAGAAGGAAAGAAAGATCACTGCATGAATAGTAATCACAACCATAGAGCAGGTACGGCCAATGAATCGCTCGCCGTGTCGGGCGTTTCGCCGGTGGCGCCGGCCGCACCGGCAAACTTCCGAATTGTATTGATGTCGTTTCTGGCGGCGGGCATCGGCCTGTTGGCAGGAGTTGTCGCCTACATCCTGTACAAACTGATCGGACTCTTCACCAATCTTTTCTTCTTTCACGAGTGGACGACCACATTCCGCAGCGTCGGCGGACATCACCTGGGGCCCTGGGTGATTGGTGTTCCGGTGATTGGTGGGCTGATCGTCGGCGTGATGGCGAAATATGGATCGTCAAAGATCAAAGGGCATGGCATTCCCGAGGCGATGGAAGCCGTGCTGGTGAATCGCAGCCGGATCGAACCGAAGGTTGCTCTGCTGAAACCAATTTCGGCGGCGATCGCGATCGGGACCGGCGGCCCGTTTGGCGCGGAAGGCCCGATCATTCAGACCGGCGGAGCACTCGGCTCACTCGTAGGCCAGATTCTGCATACCACGGCGGTTGAACGGAAGGTACTGTTGGCTTGCGGCGCAGCAGCCGGCATGTCGGCGACCTTCAACACGCCAATCGCGGGCGTGATCCTCGCCATTGAGTTGCTGCTCTTCGAGTTCAAGTCGCGTTCCTTCATTCCTCTGGTAATCGCAAGTACCCTCGCGACCGCGGTACATATGCAGTTGCTCGGTCCGGGACCGATGTTCCAGGTCGCCCAAGTGGACTTCGGCATTCCGCACGCCTTGCCCTTTTACCTTGTGTTAGGGCCGCTGTGTGGACTGGCCGCTGTCGTTCTGAGCAAGGCTCTTTACTGGGTGGAAGACACATTCGAAAAGCTGCCGATCGACGAATTGTGGTGGCCCGCGATTGGTGCGTTGGGATTGGGCATCATCGGCTACTTCGTACCGCGCGTGTTCGGTGTGGGTTACGACACAATTGGGGCCATCCTGAACGGAGAGCTGGCCTGGAAAATTTTGCTGCTGGTGATGGTCGCGAAGTTCGCGGCGCTGGTGATCTCGTTGGGATCGGGCACGTCAGGAGGCCTGCTGGCGCCGACCTTCATGTGGAGCGCGGCAATGGGCGGGCTCTTTGCGATGATCGGGAATCATGTCTTCCCCAATGCTCACCTATCTCCGGGCGCTTTTGCGCTCGTTGCCATGGGCGCGGTTTTTGGGGCCGCGTCGCGAGCTACTTTCTCATTTATCATCTTCGCGTTTGAGATTACCCGCGATTACAACTCGGTGCTCCCACTGATGCTGGTGGCGGTCATTGCAGATGGGGTCGCGATGCTGTTCATGCCTCGAAGCTCAATCATGACCGAAAAGCTGGCGCGCCGGGGACTGCGCGTGTTTCAAGATTATGAGGCCGACGTCCTCTCGCAGGTAACTGTGGCCGAGATGATGGAGAAGTCCGCTCCTGTCGTTACCGCTGGGACCAAGGTCGGCCAACTGGCCGATCGTATTGCGCGGCATGACCCTGAAGTCGCAAAGCACGAGGCAATGTTGATTGTCGACCATGCAGGGAAACTCATCGGAGTCGTGACGCGAGGCGACATCTTGCGTGCCCTGGAAAAGGACTCGACCGGAATGATCGCCGTGCAAGATGCCGGCAGCACCAAGCTCGTCGTTACCCATCCCGACGAACTCGTGTCGGAGGCCGCGACAAAAATGTTGAATCACTCGGTGGGGCGTTTACCGGTGGTCGAGCGCAGCGATGACCGCACGATCGTGGGCTACCTGGGCCGCTCAGCAATCCTTGCAGCCCGCATGCGACGGCTGCACGACGAACACTTCCGCGAGCCGGGATGGCTGAAATCGAGGGCGTAGGAGATCTCAAGGTTGAGGTTTCAGAGTTTCAAGGCTTCAAAGACGTCGAGTTCTGGAAATCCGACTGCGCGAGACCGCGCGGAGGGTCGTGTACCGAGGTAAGCTTTCCAGCGCTCGCTAACGCCCTCGAAAATCTACGCACCAACGTATAATTGAAGCACTTCCTATGACTCCTGGCCGAATTGCATGCGGGCTGGCGCTGCTGGCCGCATTCTGCGTGCTGGGAATTTTCTTCTTCCCCGTTGTGGATGGTCCTTATTCGGCAGTGCACGGTCCTGTAACAGCGCTGCTTTCTATCCGGGCGGCCGCGAGTTTGCGTATCGCGATTGTGCGCGCGGGAATTACCGCGATCCGCGGATGGTTCGGCCGCGTCGGTACGGCGTTGGCGACCTTGTCGTGGACTGCGCTTCAGACTGCGGTTGGTCCGAACAGTCTGCCTGCTGAACTCGCTATCGTTCTGCGCTGCTGATCTTCTCCTTTCGTAGTCGCTTCTGAATCTATTCTCTCTGGTTGCAAGTCGGATTGAGGCTGACGCATCTGCGTCGGCACTCGTTTGCAGCCATTGAGCAAGTCTTTCCGCCATTTCAGGCTTAACTCGAGTTAATGAGGAGAATTCAGATGACAAAATCAACATGGAATGCAGTCGTATTCGCAGGGATTCTTGCGGGTGTGATGTCGCTTGCGGGTTGCAGCAAGAAAGCGGCTAAGGCGACCCCTCCCGCCGCGCCACCGCCGGCCGCTCCGACGGCGACACTCGCGGCAAATCCCACGGTGATTGAACAAGGCCAGACCGCCACGCTGACCTGGAAAACAGATAATGCGTCAGACGTCACGATCGATGGGATTGGAGCCGTTTCGGGATCCGGGTCGAAAACGATTACTCCGGGTTCATCTACGACCTACACGCTAACCGCAAAGGGGCCCGGAGGAACGCAGGACGCGTCGGCAAGGGTGACAGTGAACGCGAAGGTCGCGCGGAGCACGACTCTCGGGCCTTCGGATGAAGATCTATTCGCACGCAATGTAAAAGATGTACTGTTCGATTACAACCAATCGGAGATCCGGACAGATCAGTCTTCGACCGCGCATGGGGACGCGTCGTTTTTGGCACAGCATCCCTAGGATCAAGGTGGTCGTCGAAGGACACTGCGATGATCGCGGATCGGAGGAATACAACCTCGCGCTGGGGACGAGCCGTGCGGAGTCACTGAAGCAGGCGTTACTGCGAGAGGGAGTGTCAGCGGACCGGATCAAGACGGTCAGCTATGGCAAGGAGAAACCGTTCTGCACGGAAGATAACGATCGGTGCTGGCAGCAGAATCGGGTTGATCATTTCGAGATTGCCCGCTAATTGCCCGCTTCGACAACATGCACTTGCTCCGGCAAGCGCGATTCATCAGAAATGAGGCGGTTCGCGGACCGGGCCGCCTCTTTACTCTTTCCACTGGATTGAACTTCCCTTTTCACTTTCCGGATAGTATGTGAAGGAGTTTGCATTACGGAGCAAGACCAAGGCATGGCATCACGAAGCTTCGCGAGGCTCAACTTTTATCTTCGGCAAAGACCGACGATGCTGGCCATGCTCTCGATCCTGGCGCTGATCTCTTTTCTGGCCGTGACGGGATTATCACGCGTGTATCATGCCCAGCGCGCATCCTTGGGAGATCGTTGGTACTCGCGGGGAGTTGCAGACCTGAATGCGAAGCAGTATGGCGCTGCGGTCACCGACTTTCATGCGGCCCTGCTGTACTCGCGCGATGAATATTCCTATCAGCTAAGTCTTGCTGAAGCCCTCATTGGTTTGGGACATACAGGTGAGGCGTTTGCCTACCTGCTCAATCTGTGGGACCGGGAGCCCGAGAATGGGCTGGTGAACCTGGAGTTGGCGCGAATTGTGGGGCAGCGAGACCAAATCGACCAGGCGGTGCGTTACTACCACAACGCCGTCTATGCAGCGTGGCCGACGGGCCAGGAGAGCAAGCGTCGAGAGGCTCGGCTGGAATTGATCGAGTTTCTGCTGCGAGCAAAGCGTCAGGGAGATGCGCAGGCCGAACTCATGGCGCTCTCCGCGAATGCCGGAGATGAGCCATCGGTTCAGCAGACCGTCGCCGACCTGTTTATCCGTGCCGGAAACTATGAGCGTGCATTGGAAGCCTACCGAACGATCTTGAAGACCGATGATCACAACGCAGCGGCGCTCGCGGGAGCGGGAAATGCGGCGTTTCAACTTGGGAGATACCCGCTGGCTCAGCAGTATCTGGACAGCGCAACACGCATCAACCCCAACGATACGGAGAGCACACAGCGCCTGCATATGACTGAGATGGTGTTAGGTATGGATCCCTTCCGCCCGCAAATCTCGCCTGCGGACCGGAACAAAAACGTGATCGATGCTTTCGTTATCGCCGGTCAACGCCTGAATACATGCCCGCAACTAAGCCGTGACACTTTCGGAGCCGCGGGGTCGGCACCATCGTTGCTTGATGAGTGGTCCAGTCTGAAGCCTCAGATCACCGAGGCCGGATTGCATAGAAAGCCTGATCTGGCCCAAAGCGCAATGGATCTGGTGTTCCGCATCGAACGCCAGACGAGCACGGTTTGTGGAACGCCAACGGGAACGGATCTGGCCTTGTTGCTGATTTCAAAACTGCACGAGGGAAGTTAGTGGACCTGGAATCGAATCCTGAGACCGAAGTGTTGGCAGAGAACGGACGCACGCATCATGCCACTGCTTGGATCCAGCAGCATTCACCGGGAGCGCTGTGGAGGTCGGCTTTTCGCGAGGATCGCTTTTTCTTGATCCTGTCCGTTTTCATTGGCGTGTTCTCCGGACTCGCCGTGGTCTGCTTCCGGTTCGCCATCGAGTGGTCGCGGCTGTACTTTCTCGGCACAGGAGCAGTGTTGACGCCGACGCGTATGTTACTAGCACCTACGCTGGCGGGGCTCGTGATCGCCGCGCTCGTCATTCATTTCTTCCCGACCGCGCGCGGCAGTGGCGTAAATCAGACCAAGGCCGCACTCTACATCTTTAACGGCGATATCCCGTTTCGAACGGCGATCGGTAAGTTCATCACGGCAGCTCTGGCAATCGGGTCTGGACATTCGCTTGGGCCAGAGGATCCATCGTTGCAGATTGGCGCATGTCTGGCGTCGCTGCTCGGGCGAAAGATGCGCTTGTCGCGGGAGCGCATGCGGCTGATCGCTCCCGTGGGGGCGGCAGCGGGATTGGCCGCGGCATTCAACGCGCCGATTTCGGCCGTGCTGTTCGTGATTGAAGAAGTCATCGGGCGATGGTCGGCGGGAATTCTGGGATCGGTGGTTCTCTCAGCAATTTCAAGCGTTGTAGTGATGCGCTGGTTCCTGGGATCAGAGTCGATGTTTCGAATCCCAGCAGTGCAATTGAAGAATCCGACCGAACTGATTGCGTATGCCGTACTCGGCGTGGTTGGCGGATTGGCGTCGGTAGTCTTTGCCAGCGGCATCACGACGCTGCGTCCCAAGTGCAAAGCGCTGCCTAAGTGGACCCAGTATTTCCAGCCGGCAATTGCGGGATTGCTGATTGGAGTCATCGCGATGCTGGGCGCGCCGCAGGTGATGGGCGCCGGTTATGAATACATCGATCAGGCGATGCATGGGCAGTTCACGTGGGAATTTTTGGCGATTCTGGCCGGAGCGAAGATTCTGGCAACGATGCTTTCATTCGTGAGTGGGACACCCGGCGGAATGTTTGCTCCGACATTATTTATTGGAGCGATGCTGGGAGGAGCCGTAGGGGGCGCTCAGCATCTCTTCTTCCCGCATCTGACCGGGTCGGTCGGAACATATGCGCTGGTCGGCATGGGAGTCTTGTTTGCCGGATTCTTGCGCGCGCCCATGACTTCCGTGTTCATGGTGCTCGAAGTGAGCGGAAACTATTCCATCATCGTTCCGGTGATTGTCGCGAACACGTTTGCCTATGTGATCTCGCGAGGGCTGCTGCCGATTCCAATCTTCGACGTTCTGACGCGGCAGGATGGGCTCGACCTGCCATCGTTGGAAGAGCAGCGCGAAGAGAATATTCTCCGCGTCGAAGATGCGATGCAGCCGGTGGAAGGTCCCGTGCTCGATGGAGAAAAGACGCTTGATCAGGCGCTGGCAGAAGTGGATCACAACAAGCATGAAGACTTGCTGGTACGGTTAAGCCCGAGCGGCTGGAAGAGCGTCACAAAAGACGACTTGGGAAAACTGGCTGCACAAGGCAAGGGTGCCACGAAGCTGGCTTCTTTATTGCCGGCTCAGCAGATCCCGTACCTGCATCCGGATCATCCGCTGGAGACGGCGTTGCGCTACGTCGACCGATGGCCGATTGTGCCGGTGGTGAACCGGGCGGATTTTCGGAAGCTGGAGGGCGTGGTATCGCAGCGGGGTGTACTCGAGCGGTACAGGGAGTTTGGCGAGACATAGCGTAGCCACGGGCGCATGCATCCGCCCTGTTCAGAATTCAGATTGTTACCTTCGTACCGCGTTCTTTTCTTGAAAATCAGCAGGCCGATTCTGTAAGCTTCGGGGAAATCCCAAGAGGTCATTGACAAGGCAGAGCTGTTTCCATAGGGCTATGGCAGAAATGAGATCTTTTGATTCCAGAGATCGCGCGGGGATGCGGCCCACGAGTGTCCTGGCCAAGCCAAGCACTGCTAACGTTTGTCGATGTCTTCTGAAAACGAATCTTCGATAAAAACAACTCAATATCAAGCAGGGCGATGGGAGAGAAAGTATGTCGGGTTCTTCGATCAGGTTCATGGTTATTAGTGTCGTTGCCTTAGCGCTGACGGCCGCAGCCTTCGCGCAAGGCGGAGCGACGGGCGCGATTACAGGCACGGTGCAGGATCCCAGTGGGGCAGTCGTGGCGAATGCCGAGGTCCGCATCACAGAACAAGACACAAACATGTTGCAACGCACGATCACGACCGAGCCAGACGGAAGTTTCACCGCTCCTCTACTCCCGGTCGGAACATATCGCGTGGATATCCATTCCTCGGGATTTGCCGCGGGTAAGGTGGCCGACGTCGTAGTCCGCGTCACGGAAACGACGCGACTGACGATCAAGCTGACCACTGAAGCTGTGCAGCAAAAGATTGAGGTCCAGGCCGAAGTGCAGACCGTCGATACCAGCGATGCCACCACTGGACAGGCAATTGACACGACAACAATCCGTGCATTGCCGCTGGCGACACAGAACTTCCAACAGTTGTTAACGCTGTCGACTGGAGCTCAGGGCGAATTGAATAAGGCTACCGGGCTGGGACGTGGCGATGCCCGCATACAAGTGAACGGACAGCGTGAAGACAATAACAACTATCTGATTGAGGGTATCAGCGCGACCGACTACAACGTCGCGGAATTAACGAATACTCCGCTGCCCAACCCTGATGTCGTGCAAGAGTTCAAGGTGCAGACCTCCCTTTACGACGCGAGCCAGGGACGCAACGGTGGCGGCAACATCAATGCGATCTTGAAGTCGGGAACATCAGAATTTCATGGGGATGTCTACGAGTTCTTCCGCAACACCGTTCTCGATTCGAACGAGTACTTCCTGAAGCAGACGGGATCACCGCGTCCGGTAATTCAACAGAATATTTTCGGGGGAAGTCTCGGAGGGCCAGTCACTCCCGGCGGTAAACTCGGATTCTTCTTTGTGAACTATCAGGGTACGCGGCAACGAAGCGGCGACTCGCCAGGAACGCTGATCAGCACGTTCGTCCCATATGTTCCGGCATCGGATCGCGGAGCAGCTAACGCTGCGAACCTCGCAAAAGATTTTGGGCTGACCGCAGCCGACCCGGTCGCCGTGAGCCTGCTTGCATTTAAAAGCGATCAATTCGGAGCACCAGCGAACGGGTATCTTTTTCCGCTGCCGAGTGCCGGAGCCAGCACCTGCCCTCCACCGCCGTTTACGCAACTGTGTTCGGTTCAATTTACTGTAAGCAAACCTGGCAAATTCACTGACGACCAACTGACAGCGAACTGGGATCATGAGTTTCGTCAATCTCGCGACTCAATCGCGGCACGCTTCTTTGTTTCGAATTCCGAACAGAATATTCCTTTCGGCGCGGGAGGATTGCAGGCATCACTCGGAGCAGCAGCGGCCAGCAGTGACTTGAATTTTCCGTATCAACTACCAATCCACGACCGGTTGTTCATCATCTCGGAAACCCACGTCTTCAATCCGCGGCTGGTTAATGATATTCGGTTCGGTTTGGTGCATATCAACAACACTGCGAACAACATAAACCCAGTGACGGCGACCGATGCGGGGATCGTGCGTCCTACGAGCAACTTGACCAGCAGCATATACAAATTTACGTTCGGCACTTCGGGTTTTCAGTTCGGGCCCACTCCACAAGCAAATCAGGCACAGACCCAGAACAACTACAACATCGTCGATAACATCAGCTGGGTTCGTGGCGCGCACACGTTTACGGCTGGTGGACAGTACATACGCGTGCGGCTGGACAAACTCTTCCCGCAGGTCTTCAATGGGCAACTCTTCTTCACCAATACCGGCGCCGTAAGCGACTTCCAGAACTTCCTGCAAGGCACGCCAGAGTTCAGTTTCGGTGGCGGCGGCGTTTACAACCACGCGTACAAGCAGAGCGATTCAGCGCTCTTCCTGCAGGATGACTGGAAAGCGAGTTCCAGTCTGACCATCAACATGGGATTGCGAACCGAGTTTCTCGGCGCATGGACCGATGGAGACTGCCACATCGGCAACATCGAGTCGGATCTGACCAAATCCGGAACGTACCCGTTCATTTACCCCAGCTGCGTTGACAAGCTTGGCGTAACCGGCCTAACGGGCAATGCAAACGGATCGACGTTCAAGAACAACGTCTCGACCGGATGGGGACCGCGCGTGGGATTCGCCTGGGATGTCTTCGGGAAACACAACACCACGCTTCGCGGCGGCTACGGTATTTACTACGTTCGTGAAGACGTCGGCGCGGTCGATCAGCTGAGTTTCCAGTCTCCCTTCATCCCGATCGTGTTCTTCGGACAGACACCGGGATTCACCATGTCGGATTTCTTCACCGGAACTCCGGCAACGAATCCGAATGCCGTGCCCGCTGCGGGAGCACTCTCAGCCGCATGGCTTCCCTGCCTGGCCCAGTTCACTGGATTTGTTGACGGCAACGGCAACAGGACAAACAACACAAATCTCACCGGCACTTACAACGCCTGCACCGGACCGGGCGCAAATACCACGCAGAACCTGTTCGTGCTCGAAGTGCCGCGGCACTTTGTGGTTCCGAACACGCAGCAGTGGAACCTGACGCTGCAACGTGAATTCGGCAAGAGCTGGGTGCTCGAAGTCGGATACGTGGGCACACGCGGCATTCACCTCCGTGAAACGCGTGACGCAATCCAGTCGGTCGATGCGATGAAGCATCCGATCACTGTCACCGATACGACCGGTCAGTCGTACACCATCACGACCGACACCTTCGCCAACGCGATTGCTCGTACGCCTACTCCGGGATTGAACGGGTACAGCGGATACCAGATTTTCGCCAACGACGCTTACTCGATCTATCACGCGTTGCAGGCAACGTTCTCGCGGCGGTGGAACCAGAGCTACTTCCAGGCAGCGTACACGTACTCGAAGAACATCGACGCCACCTCAACTGGAAATACCGCGTTCAACACGGCGTACAACGATCAGAGCAACATCAACGCGTCGCGTGGAATTTCGGACTTCAATCGCCCGCAACGCCTGTCATTGAGCTATGCGTATGATCTGCCGTTCTTCCTCCACGCCACAGGCGCCAAGAAAGCTGCGTTTGGTGGATGGCAGATCAGCGGCGTGAGCATCTTCCAAAGCGGATTGCCGTTCTCGATCTACGATTCGAGCGCGGGAACCGCGTTCCTCGGACAAGGCAGCACGCCTCTGTTGGGTGCGAGTCTTGCACCCGGAGCAACCGTGAAGAGCGGCCTTGCGGGCGGCAGTATCCAGCAGAAGCTAACCTCTGGATACCTGGTACCGACGGCGTTCGCGCCAGCTCCACTGGTCGATCCAACCGATTGCGCTAACGATGCGAACTTCTGTGGTACCGGATTCGGGGATCTCGGCCGCAACGTCTACCGTGGTCCGTTCGAGCAGAATTGGGATGTCTCGTTCCTGAAACACTTCAAAGTTGGCGAACGGAACGATATCCGCTTCGCGGCGGACTTCTTCAATCTGTGGAACCACACCAACTTCGGAAACCCCACGGTTACCGACGTGGAGACGATTTCCTCGCCCAACAGCCCGTTTGGAAAGATCGTACAGACGAACGGCAACCCGCGTTTGATTCAGTTCTCGCTGCGCTGGGCGTTCTAGATTTGGGAAGTTTCGTGAGCCGGGAGGCGAGAGCCTTCCGGCTTTTTTAGTGTTCCAACATCCAGACGTTAGCCGTGCTGCTATGCACGTGCAGGGCAACGTACTTTCCATCGCGGGATGGTATCGCCCAGCTCACTCCTACGTCTTTGGGACGCCACACAGGCGTAGCGGTTCCCTGCAGGTTGATGCGCAAGAGCGCGTTAGCTTTTTCGCCGCTGGTTGCTGCCCAGATGCTTTTGCTGTCGGTGGCCCAATCCAGCGAGGAGATACCCGGCCAGCCGTGAACGGTCAACCATCGATCCGGGCCGCCGGTAAGTGACACAAGGCGGATTCGCGGCTCTTCCTCACCGTACTTTCCTTTGGCAATGGCGAGTGTCGTTCCATCCGGCGACAGGCTCCAGTTGTACATTTGTCCCAGCTCGTCTTTCACCTGGAGCACTTGCGCGCCGGGTCCGCTAAACGGATCGAATCTGAAGAAGGTGAGCCCCTCTTGCGTAACGACGCTGTAAACACACACGTTCGCCGGAGCCCGCGAGCACTGCTGGTTGTTGATCGACTTCGCCTTAGTGATCTGTTGCGGAGCACCGCCTGCTAACGGCACTCGCATCAGCGGAACCTCAAAGTTATGGTCGTCGCCCCAGTTGGGATAAACCACATAAAGAATCTGACTCCCATCGGGACTTAATCGCGGCGCCATCGATTGCTCCGCGCTCGATACCAGCAAATCGGGCACAGTCTGATCCACATTCTGTTTGTAGATGTCGAAAGTTCCAGTGCGGTCAGAAACAAAGATGACTTGTTTATTATCGGGAGTCCAGTCGTAAGGCATGTCGCGGTGATCGTCGAGTGTGATGCGTCGCGGATCTTCAAGCAGGCCTGAAGGCTCGATCTTCGCTACGTACACGTCGGGTTCCGGAACTCCCTTGATATAGGCGATCCGCTTGCCATCCTCCGAGGCGCTAATACCGGTTACAGCACCTTGATCGTTGGTTAACCGGACTGGTGACGTGCTGGGCCTGGAATGTCGATCAAGACAAATCCACCAGAGATTTGAATCCGCCTGTCGAGGACGCTGCTCTGCTACTGTGTAGATGAGGCGTCCGTCTGGAGCCCACGTCAGCGGTCCGTCCAGACCAAACGTCGCAAGTGCGATCGTTGGCTGTGAAGGTAGTACCGAATTCTTTGGCACTTCCAGAACAGCAATCGATGCCTTCGCACCATAACCATACGTGAACTTCGCGGTTGTGTAGGCAATTCGTTTGCCGTCAGGCGACCAACCGATCCTGCCAAAAAGATCGCCGTCCGCGCCGGCCAACACCCGAGGTTCTTCGCCGTCGTCACTCGCGACCCAGATCCGCTGATGCAAAGGCTTGCCGGCGATGAATGCAACCTGCCTGCCGTTGGGCGAAACCGACGGTTGTTCTCCTTCATCGATAAGCTTGCGCGCGCTGCCGCCCAAGGCCGAGATCTCCCACAAACTCGGCTCCCGATTCATCCCGCGCAAACCTAGCACCAGGTGAACGTTGTCTGGAAACCAACTGATCGACTTCGCCAACAAGCCTTCGGGCAGGCTGATGCGATGAGTCTCACCGGTCTCCACCTGACGCAGATAGAAACCATCTTCATCGGAAAAAGCTAGACAACGGCCATCGCGAGAAATGGCAGCAGAGATGATTGGATCGTCGACCGGATTCGCAGTTAAGCGCGTGATGCGTGGAGGAGCAAAAGCATGAGATGCGAAGAAGAACCCCAGCGCGACTCCTATTACTATCAGGATGACTGCGGCAACGGCGGCCATGATCCACCAGCGGTGTGCTCGGGATGGAAAAACTTCGGCTGAGATCGGAGCAGTGATGACAAGACCGTTGCCGTTCGTAGGTGTCGCACTAACCGGAGCCAGGAATCGGTAACCGCGGCGCGCGACAGTCTCCACGAACGTAGGATTCTCCGCGGAATCCCCCAGCGCATCGCGCAGACGCCGGATCGCCGCGTTCAAGCTGTGGTCGAAGTCGACGAACGTGTCCGCAGGCCACAGGCGAGAACGCACTTCCTCCCGAGTCACCACTTCGCCTGGACGTTCCAACAACAGGGCCAGGACCTGAAATGGCTGCTCCTGCAATTTGACTTTCATTCCGTTGCGTCGCAGCTCGCCGCAGCGCAGGTCGATCTCGAAAGCCCCAAACCGGCACACAGCGGAAAGTTCATTCCCGTTTGCGCCCTCATCGAAAGCTGAATTCGAGACTCTGGCCGGCCTGGTCCCCATGTAACCCCACTTTGTAACTTTTTGACGGCTGGAACCTTAGCTTGTCACCCACGTTTCACCGAGCGGTTATCCACAGAGTGTTGAGACACGCGTCTCGCTGGACCACCTTGAGTCAGGTACGGAGGTCAAGGCCGTGGGGTTCCGACGCAATCTGCGGTGGGCAGAAATCGCCATCGTTATGTTATGGATCAGTGTGGCAAGCGCTCAGGTGAGAGACGTGTCACTCATCAACGTTCTCGTCTACGACAGCGTAAAGCTATCACCATCGCTTCTCAGGCGAGCCGAAACAAACGCTGGCAGGGTGTTTCGGGAATCGGGCATTCAAATTCATTGGATCAATTGCTTCAAACCTGGAGAAACAGATAACTGCAACCGCGTTCCACGGTCGGACGAGTACGTGTTGCACATCGTCCCCGATGGCAGAACCGGCAGCGATCTCGTCTTTGGTGAGGCATTCCTCGGAGAAGACGGAACAGGCAAGTACAGTGATGTTTTTTTCAACCGGATTGCTCGCGCAGTGGACGGACCGAATGTCTCGAATCTGCTGGGAGCGGTTGCGGCCCACGAACTTGGACACCTCTTACTAGGAACCCGCTCGCATTCTCTGGTGGGAATCATGGAGCCCGTGTGGGCGAACGAGAGCCTGCGAAGAGTCGGGATGGGGACACTGACCTTTACTCGGGAACAGTCCCAGCTGATGAAAAAGCGGCTCGCCCGAGGGACGGTGAGCCTCGCGTTGCGAGTGGCAAACAGAGGTATGTTTGAAACGTGGTACTGAATTTAGCCCTGTATGTGTAACCGTAGACGAATGGGTCGACCCAATACTAGCGCGCGCTTTGTGCTTCTTGAATCAGCGGGCGAAGCGATTCGACCGAAACGCCCAATGTGCCGCCACTGAAGCCATCCATGTAAGCGGAGTTCACTCCGATGACTTCTCCCTTGGGATTGAAGACCGGGCCGCCGCTCCCGCCGTGAGCCGTGGGAGCGTCATAGATGAGCTTGTCCCCGACGATATCGCCGAGATGTCCACACGTGGTCGAGGGACGGATGAGAGAGAGCGCCGCCAGTTCGCTTGCGGCACTCAAGTCGTTATGCCGATAGGCGAGACGTTCATAAATTCCTGTGGGCGATTTCGCAACCATGCCCGCAATCCCCATCGGATATCCAATCACTGTTACCAGATCCCCGGCCGAACCAGCCGACTTGGCAAGGGGCAGCGAGGGCAGTGAGCGCACCGTTGGAGAGTCTTCCGCATGAAGCACCGCAAGGTCGGAAGTCTTCGACACCGAGGCCGGAGTCAAATTCACCGGCGTAGGAGATCCGGGGAAGAATACAACCAGACTTTCGAGCGTCCCGATTGCTCCTTCGCTCAACAGCTTTTCTGCCTCAGGGTCGCCGTACCACGGTTCAGCGACGTGGCGATTCGTAGCAATAAGACCTTTTTCAACCAGAAATCCGGTGCCCGAGACCCGCGCCCGAATCGCCGGACGGCGATTCGCAAAACCGACCTGATATACCCCGGAGATGTATCCGATGGAGTTACGGTAACGGCTCAGCACGGTGGCCGGCATCGCATGCTCCTGCTTCAGGCGCTCGACCTCTGCGGTGAGTTCGTGAACCTGTTTCTGCAGGTCGTCCGGAGGCATCCCTTGAACTGCCAGCGGCGCATAATAATGAACCATCGCCACGGCGCCGACCAGCATTAGCACCCCTAAGACGGCCTGGATCATCTGCTGCCAGCTGTCACAAACGATGTTGGATTCCTGCTGGGGATCGGTCGGGGGACCCAGAGGGTCTGAACTTGCACAGTCGGACGGAATCGGATGTTCGGCCATGAGTGTCGAAGTGGCGGCTCGGTACTCAATCCCAAGCCCTTGCCGTTGCAGCGTTTTGCCTGCATGGCAAGAACCTGGAGCCGATATCTTCGCCCTTTCGGCCACGGTTGGCCACAGTACTGAAGGGGATGTACGGGGGTTACTTTCGGCAAATGCGCCCTTGGCTATTCGCCTTTGGCTCTTGGCGTCTCACGCCTCAAGAAGATGAATTAGCGGTCTTTAATGCCTAAGAGCTTCGACATTTCTTCGTAGAGAAAGCCCTCGCCAATCCGATAAGGTTGAACCCATCGCCCATCGATGACAAACTGCGGGATGGCGCGCTTGCCTGTGCGCCGGACGACCTCCTCGGCGCCACCGGGAGTCATCTCGATATCGACCTCTTTATAGGAAATGTTGTGCTTGGCGAGAAATCGCTTGGCCTCGCGGCAATCCGGGCACCAGAAGGCAGAATAGACGGTCAGTTCCATCTATCACGATTTAACCACACATATCGGTAGTTTGATGGAACAGGTTCTCACCGAACGTCCCTAGTGGTCAGTGGTCAGTGGTCAGTGGTCAGTGGTCAGTGGTCAGTGGCCAGTTGCCAGTGGTCAGTGGTCAATAGTCTGAGGTCCAAGGTCCGAGGCCAGCTCTCTGACCTCCAGATTCACACGCGCTCCAATACCTGATGCGTGCGATCGTTTACCACATTGCCCGTGTTCAGCGTGCCGGCCGGCTCGAACAAAAGGAACCAGCACTCCTCCTCAGCAACCGGCTTGTGCTCGACACCTCGCGGCACGACGATGAACTCCCCTTCTTCGATCCATTCGTGCGGACGGTCACGGAACTCCATGCGGAAGCGGCCTTTCACTACAAGAAACAACTCGTCCTCGTTATCGTGATGGTGGAAGACGAACTCTCCTTTGATTTTGTCGAGCTTCACCATTTGGCCGTTGAGTTCGGCGGCGACATAAGGCTTCCAGAGTTCAGTGACCTTCGAGAACTTCTCCGCGATGTTGACCTTCATGCCGCTTGGGATTATGCGGGAGGAAGAAAGGTCGCAAAAGAATTAGACACTTAGCCTAGGACGCAGCCTGCGCGCAAAACGCGCAATCGAAGCAGTTGGCGGTAGGGCAAGAGTTGAGATCATCGCCGCCGCCCGGCACGCTTCGCTTCGGCGGGGCGGACGCTTCATCCGCCCCTACACGAGCGAAAACTACATTCCTGGTGTGCCCGCTGTCGCGCGTCCGCCATGCAGCGTCACGCGAACGCCGCGCTGATCGTTAAGTTTGGTCGTCGTGGTCCAGTCGATATCATCGGTGCTGATAACGCCCGAGCCTCCTCCGACCAGCGTGTATGTGATGCGATTCTCGGAATAGCCGTAGCCGCTGACCGAGAGCACCGCACCGCTATTCAGAACGAATACCGGCATGCCCGGCGCGCTCTGAATGTTGGTGGGTAAATCGACGCTGCGTGTCACGTAGCTAGCGTAGCTTGCCTGAACCACGGTCGAGTCGCCCGCGGGGCGAACCGTCAGCTGAGGCCTGTTGTTGCTCGCCTGTGAATCGTTGTAGGTGTTACGCTGAAACTGTCCGAAGAAGCGCCATCCCGGACCGTAGGTTTGCGACGAGGCGTTCAGCTGTGGAATCTGGACGTCATCCATCAGCCGCAGACTGAGTACGGTCTCGCCTTTCAGCGTGGGACGCGGCCCGCGCGCCGGCAACATGATCACTTTCCATGGCCAGAGCGGAGGCAACATCCACTCGACAACGTCGCGTGTGGCATGCCCCTTGCCCTTGATCGCCCCGGTCTTATCGACCTTATATCCGCGCGTAGCAATGACTTTCGCGTCGAGCGGCAGATCGCCACTGGGCACGCCGATGCGGTCGAACTGCAGTTTCAGATTTCCCTTGCCAAAGAAGTGGCCGGGGTCTTTCGCCGATTCGATGTGTCCGACGAGGTAACTGCCGCGCGGGAACGCCTGCTGGCCGAATTCTGTAACGCTGCGGAGATGGCAGAGAACGGGGTCTCCGACATCAACCGTTGCCGATGAGAGATTGGGTTCGTTCAGCGTGCATTGCAATAGAGTGCCGGCGGGCAAGACAATATCGCGCGCGCTGGCGTTGAGAGTGAAAGCAAAAAAGGACACTGCGAGAAGGGCGAACGGCAGCCTGCACTTCATACTTCACCTCGGTTGCGCGGCCCAGCGTGGCGGGCTGGAGAGCCAGGTCCGCGCGTGGATTCGGGCATCTAATCACAGCTCCAACACGAGGTCAATCGGGAAGTTTCGCACGGCAGAGTTTTTGACAAAGAGCGTGGGAAATCAAGTTTGCGTCAGGATGATCAGGCGGTGGCAGACTGCCAGGAGTGGTTGAAAACCACCACTTGATGGGATAGCCGCGTCCTGAATAGTGATGTCATCCTGAGCAGCGGCGAAGCCGGTGCGAAGGACCCGACGACAATGTGCAGAGCCGATGCGGCTTGTGGGAATCGCCTCCCATGTCGGCATCACAAACATCCCCGCACGCAGAGGAAATGCGATCGCCTCTACACAAGCTAGCGCTTCTCTTCCAATCGCTTGAGATAAGGAAAGAACGGAGACACTTCGAACGGCCTCTTCTCGGCGGCTGACGCCGACGGCGGTAATTTGTTCTTCTGCATCTCGATCCTATCCGACCATGGATCAACCTTGATTCGTGTGCCCAGCGGCAATGCCGCGATCTGATCCGGCTTGTCCAAGCCCAGCTTTTTGGAAGAATTTCCCGGAGCTTGCATCGCCATCAGGTGACTGCTCGCGAAATCATTACTGAATCGTGCATGCACAAGGTTGGGCAACTGCTCAGACCGCGCATCGAGAGCTTGGCGAAAGAGCGCGACGGCCGTGGTCTGGTCGTGATAAGGAGACTTTGAAAACAGTTCCTGGCCCTTCTTGTCAGCCTCTGCTTCTTTTGTCGCGTCAAAACGGAAATTGAGTTTGGTAAAGATTTCCAGATCCGAAAATGGCACATCGAACTTCGACGCGGACTCGGCACCGAGCGAATGATGCAAGACGATATGCGCGAGTTCGTGCGCCAGAATAGCTGCCAATGTTGCCTCATCGGGCAGCACATCGATAAGTCCGCGGCTGACGATAATCGTTCGACCAACGACGAACGACTCCAGCGGCGTCGTCAGCAGAACGCGGCAACGCACTCCGGCGAGATCAAGATTGTTGGTAATCATCAGATTGTTGACGACAGTCTCCAGGATCCGGTCGACGTCGCCATCGGGCGCCATGAGTCCGCCAACTTGGAGTCGCTCCACCACATCGTCTTCGGGCGTGTAGGCCGCTCCACCCACCGTCAATCGCGGACTCAGATCTTGCGAGGCCTCATGCCGTTTGGGATCGACGCCCGCCGGATCGTCCGTGAGAGGCTTCGTATTTTCGTGATGATCGCCCGCCGCTTGCAGGTCGTATCCCCAAATCCGAGTCTGTGCCTTGAACCAGAGGCCCCGGCTTGAAGGATCACTCGGGTCCGACTCTTCGGTATAAACATAAGCAGGCATCCACATGATGCCCAGGGTATTCAGCCGCCAACTATCGAAATGAAACGAGCGCTTGGAATACACCTTTCCGGCGTAGCTTCCAGTGAAGCGGACGATGTTGTAGTCCTGATCTTCCACCCAGATCCGCCCGACAAATCCACGATTCGTCGAATTCTCCCGCGGGCTCACATTCATGACAACGCAACGAACATCGCCAAGGATCTCCCAGCGAACGAACTCGAACGCGTAATTCTGCCGATCAAAGTGATTCAGGTCAGGAAAGACCGCCTGTGCGAAGCCAACCGGCGCGAACGCCGGCGCACGGTTTGGAAGTATTTTCTCCAACTCCTGCTTGGGGTGCTCTGAATTTTCAAACTCCCGATTCGCGGGAGCATCGCCGGTCAAGTCCAACCGGCTCAGGAAATAGTCGTCACTCTTAGGCGAGGTTTGTACCGCAGAATCGTGTTTTTCCTGTTGGATGTAAGTCTCGACGACCGGCTTGAAGTTGCGCATCAACTCGGTCAGGCGCCGTTCCTGCACGATGGCCGAGTCGACAAATTCGTTGAACGTGACACCCTTGCGGCCGGTGCCCGGAGACGTCGCCTGACTTTTCTCAGATGATTGGATCGATGGAGTCGCCGTCCGGGCCGCGACTGAACACACGAGTGCGACTTCGACGAGTGCGCGGGCCAACCACCAAAATCTCCTCCGCGCCGACATGTAAGGCTTAGTTTAAATCGTCTGCGAGCTCGAGTTGTCTTGCATTTGTGTGCAGCAGTTTGCGAAAGGCAAAAGCCATCGGCTTTTTCGCTGACAGCTGACCTCCTTACGCTCGCTTCGCGAGCCAGCGCGTTAAGAAGGAGCGCACCCCCGGTGATGTCATCCTGAGCAGCGGCGCAGCCGGTGCGAAGGACCTGACGACAGCGTGAAGCACCGATACAGCTTGCGGGAGTCACGCTTTCATGTCGGCATCACACATGTTCCCACACGCGTTCTGAGATCCTCATGGCGTCGTAAGGTCCCTCGCACCGGCTGCGCCCGCTGCTCAGGATGACATCGAGCCAAGAGCATTGATCGGGAAGAACGCGTCCACTTGGAAGAGTCTGCTCTGCAGTCTCTTCAAGCCCCGAGCTCGATACGCAATCACCTTGGACTTGGCATGGGAATTCCTAGCATAAAGCAAAAGCCGCCAGCGTTTGGCTGGCTGATAGCTGATGGCTGAAAGCTTGCTTCAGTTCTCGTACAGCAGCACTCCCTCCGCCTTCTCCGAATCCACCGGGCGGTAGAAGAGTTTGTTGTCTTCGAGGAAGACCTCGATAAACGCCGGACGCGTCGTAATCGTACCCTGAATCAGCGCCTCCGACAGCGGGTCTTCGATGTACTTCTGCAACGCGCGACGCAACGGACGTGCTCCGTAGCTGCGGTCGGTCAGGGTCTGGTTGAGGATCCACTTCTTGGCGTCGTCCGCCACCGTCACCGTGATCGACTTCTGCGCCAGGTTCGTATTGAGCTGCGTGACCATAAGTTCCAGAATCTGGATCAGGTCGCCCTCGCCCAACGCGTTGAAGATGATGATTTCGTCGATGCGGTTCAGGAACTCGGGGTTGAAGGTGCGCTTCACCTCGTTTTTCACGAGCTCTTCGACCTTATCGGCAATATCGTTTTCCTTCGTCGAAGCGAAGCCCAGGCCCTCGCGCTTCTGCAAGTGCCGGGCGCCGATGTTCGACGTCATGATGATGATCGTGTTTTTGAAATCGACCGTATTGCCCAGACCATCGGTCAACTGGCCGTCTTCAAAAACCTGCAGCAGGATGTTGAACACATCCGGATGCGCCTTCTCGATTTCGTCGAGCAGGACAACAGAGTAGGGCGCGCGCTTCACACGCTCGGTAAGCTGTCCGCCCTCTTCGTAGCCCACGTATCCCGGAGGCGAACCGATCAGCTTCGAGACCGAGTGCTTCTCCATGAACTCCGACATATCGAAGCGGACCAGAGCCTTCTCGGTGCCGAACATGAATTGCGCCAATGTACGCGCGACTTCAGTCTTGCCGACGCCAGTCGGTCCCAGGAACAGGAACGAGCCGATGGGCCGGTTCGGATTCTTGAGGCCTGCCCGCGAACGGCGAATGGCGCGAGCCAGTGCGCTGATCGACTTGTCTTGCGAGATGATCCGCTTGTGCAGCTCTTCTTCGATGCGGAGCAGCTTCTGCGTTTCTTCCTCTTTAATCGACGTGATCGGCACGCCGGTCCAGCGCGAGACGACATCTTCGATGTCCTCGCGGTTTACGACGCCGGTCGACGACTCGTCGAGATGATATTTTTCGCGAAGAGCGCGCAGGTTCTCGCGCTCTTTGCGTTCTTCGTCCGAATAGAAACGTGCTTTCTCGAACTCGTGGTTCGCGATGGCGTTTTCCATCCGGTGCACGATGAACTTGATGCGCTTCTGGACTTCGGTCAGTTCCTCAGGCAGCGAGGTCTGGCGCAGCTTCACGCGCGCTCCGGCTTCGTCGACCAGGTCGATGGCCTTGTCCGGAAGAAAGCGGTCCGGGATATAGCGGTTCGAGTGCGAGACCGCGAAATTGATCGCGTCGTCGGTATAGGTGACGGCGTGGAACTTCTCGTAGCGGTCTTTGATCCCGAACAGAATCTTGACTGCGTCAGCCTCGTTCGGGGGTGGAACTTTTACCGCCTGGAAGCGACGCTCAAGCGAACGATCTTTCTCGATCGACTTGCGATATTCGCCAGGAGTCGTCGCGCCAATGCACTGAATCTCGCCACGCGAGAGCGCAGGCTTCAGAATGTTGGCAGCATCGAGCGAACCTTCGGCCGACCCGGCCCCGACCAGCGTATGGAGCTCATCAATAAAGATGATGGAATTCTGCGACTCCATCAATTCCTTCATGATGGTCTTCAAGCGCTCTTCGAACTGGCCGCGATACTTGGTGCCGGCAACGATCAGCGAAAGGTCGAGAGCAAGAATTCTCTTGTCAGCCAGGAACGAAGGAACCTCCCCGTCAGCGATGCGCTGGGCGAGGCCTTCGACGATCGCAGTCTTCCCGACTCCGGGCTCGCCGATGAGAACTGGATTATTCTTCGTGCGCCGGCAGAGAATCTGAATGACGCGATCGACTTCGCCTTCACGTCCGACCAGCGGATCAAGTTGGCTGTCCATTGCAGCCTGAGTGAGGTCGCGCGAAAATTCCGCCAGCAGCGAGCTTTCCCTCTGACGTTGCGGCTGTGCCTTCTCTTGCGTCGTGCGGGCAAGTTCCTCGCGAATGGTCGACAACCGCAATCCGCGCTCATGCAGGATCTCGGCCGCGAAGCACTTCTCCTCCCTCAGCAATCCCAGCAGCAGGTGCTCAGTTCCGATGTGCCGGTGCGACAAGCGCTCAGCCTCTTCCGCCGCATACGCGAGAACTCGCTTGCATTCATTGCTGAGCGGCAGATCCACGGATGTCGAAACCTTTTCGCGGATCGTGGTGTGTCCTTCAATCTGCTTGCGAATCGACTCGACGGACGCATGAGAGCGCAGGAAACGGTTGGTTAGGGCCTTGTCTTCACGCAGGAGTCCCAAAAGAAGATGCTCGGTCTCGATATAAGGAGACCCGAACTGGCTGGCCTCGTAGCGTGCGAAAAAGATGACGCGCCTGGCTTTCTCCGTATAGCGTTCAAACATAATGCCCTTCCCCTTGACCTTCCTGGGTGGGGAAATGCTCCCAACCCGCTGAAGCCCCTTGGCCTAAAAAATCGGCCATTCATCTTGCCGTTACATTATGCAATCAAAAGGCCAGGAAACCCAAGCTGTCAATTCCGGCTGCCATCCCTTTGATCACGTTACCGAAGGAACCCGCTTCTATCTTTAATAGTGGCTCCCTGAAGCATTTTGTTGCACTTTGTCTTACTAATCTTGCCCTGCTTCGAACTCACTCCTTCCCTTATGCCGGGAGCGATTCCGGCGAAATCTCTTCGACTCTCCCACGCTGTAGCCGCAGAACTCGCTGGCAGCGCCGGGCGAACGACAAATTATGCGTAGCAATGAGGGAGGTGAGTTGGTGCTCGCGATGTAGACGCGCAATCAATGCAAAAACGGCTTCCGCAGTCTGTCCGTCAAGGTCTCCCGTGGGCTCATCCGCGAGCAACAGCTTAGGCCCGGTGATGAGCGCGCGGGCTAGAGCCACTCGTTGCTGCTCACCGCCGGAGAGTTCTCCTGACCGGTGATGGGCGCGCTGCTCCAGTCCGACCTCACGCAGCCAGCGTGAAGCTTCCGGCTCCGCCTGCTGCCATGTCTTCCCTCGAAGCAGCAGGGGCATGGCAACGTTTTCTGCCGCCGTAAACTCCGGCAGCAGGTAGTGAAACTGCCATACGAAGCCCGTCTCGCGATTGCGAAAGTCCGCAGCTTCGTCGTGGGACAAAGTGTTAATTCGCAAGTTGGCGCAGTATACGTCACCTGCGGAAGCCCGATCAAGAGCGCTCAGGATGTGCAAAAGGGTACTCTTGCCTGCGCCAGACTCGCCCACGATGGCGAGCATTTCTCCTCGCTGTACCTCAAACGACAGATTCTCAAAGAGCACCAGATCCGACTCGCCGGACCGGAAAACCTTTTTCAGACCTTCTACCCGAAGCATTCGATCTTCACCATTTAGATGCACATCCCCAAGGTTTCGTTCCAATGCGCGCCGGACTGCAGTTTCAAGGACGCTTGCCTACGGTCCGGCCAGTACCCCTGTACGTTTTCCCGGTTGATAAAACCTTATATCCGGGCGATACCACTTCATGTGACGAGAATCACAGCAGTAACACGCTCGGCCCAAAAGGGGATACGCGCTTCTAAGGTTCTCATTACTCATAACGCAGGGCCTCGGCCGGGAGGATTCGCGAAGCCGACCATGACGGATAAAGTGTAGCCACAAATGAGACCAGCAGCGTGAAAATTGCGATCCAGATGCCGTCGGCCACGCGCGGCGCAAATGGCACGTAATCAATCGAATAGACCTCGGGTGACAACGAGATGATATGGTAATGGCCCCCGGCGTAGGCCACAACATAGCCCAGCACGAGTCCGATCGCCGTTCCGACGACCCCAATCAGCACCCCCTGCGCAATAAACACATTGCGGACCTGTGCCTTGCGCGTTCCCATCGACATCAGGACGGCGATATCTTTCGTCTTTTCCATCACCATCATGATCAGGCTGATGAGGATGTTGAGCGCCGCCACGAAAACAATCAAGCCGATGGTAATGAACGTGACCAACCGCTCGAGCCGCAGCGCGCGGAAGAGAGCTTTGTTCTGCTCCATCCAGTTCGTCGCCATGAAACCCTTGCCCGCGGCATCTTCCAGTTGGCGCGAAACCTCAGGCGCCTTGTAGATGTCGTCGATCTTGAACTCGATCACCGAAATCAGGTCTCCCAGACCGAAAAGCCGTTGTGCGTCGCTGAGCCGGATAAACGCCCATCCTGAGTCGTAGTCGAAGAAGCCAGAATTGAAGATTCCGGCCACTTTGAATCGGGTGTACTTCGGCACCATCCCGTAAGGCGTGAGTTCTCCCTGCGGACTGACCACCATCACTGGAGAGCCAACGCTCACTCCCAGACCGTCAGCCATGTCTTTGCCGAGAACGATCGGCGGCATCGCAGCTACGCGTGCCTGCACACCTTCAAGAGAATCGGGGGTTTCACTCGTTGAGTGCCCCACTTCTCCCTGATTTTGGGAGAAAGCCTGCCCTGAGCCCGTCGAAGGGTGGGGATTTTTGTCGTTCTCCTCCAGCGCCGCCGCTGATCCCTGAGTCACCGAATTCAGCAAATCCCCCACCTGCCGTTCGTACCTGGGGATCATTCCCTTCAGCACAGCCCCGCGCGCACGCGGCCCACTGGCAATCAGCACTTGCTCAAAGATCGCCGGAGCCGCAGCCACGACGTGTGGCTCATGCGAGAGCCGCTCCATCACCGGAGGCCAATCTCTAATCCCATCGTCCGCAATGCGCTGCAGGCTGATGTGCGACGTCGACCCAAGCAACCGCTGCTGCAGGTCCTGACGGAATCCATTGTTGATGGCAAGCGCAACAACCAGAGAAGCAACACCAGCCGCAACACCGGCGATCGAGATGCCAGTGATGATGCCGATAAAGGCTTGCCTACGCTTGGCGCGGAGGTAGCGGGACGCGATGAAGAATTCGAAGCGCATTTAGAGCGGGCCTCAGACCTCGGACCTTGGCCAAGTCGGATTATACGAGACCGCCAGGCCGAACCAATCAGCGCAACCCTAGAGTCCGTCGGCGAAACTCACGAGAACTTTTTCGACAGGAAAATGCCATACAGTACAAGTTCCCACCACGCCAAGGCAATTACCGTCACCACGAATTCCCCAATAAACTTTTTCAGAACGAGATGACTTTCGGGAACGCCTGCTCCGACGAGTGAGCGAACGACGGCCCCTAGTACTGCGACTCCTACACCAGTCGAGATCACGAGTACCCTGCGCTCCGACAACGTCTTGGAATCCGAAACTCGTCGTGAGGGAGCTGTCGCCTGATACCAACGCACAAAAAACAATGCGAGGAGCCCAATTCCAAACACGGTGCTTCCGTGTTGAAACACCTTGTAAGTCGGCACTGAGCCGAGATGGGAAAGAGCAACGGGCCTGCTCAATAGTGACCAGTGGTGATACATCCACGTATTTGGATGGGTAAAAGAGTCCCAAGCCAGATGTGTTGCGATGCCGACCAATAGCGAGATGATGATCAGCAG
>Ga0070734_10000821_pt1 | contig 54398 bp, 43 predicted proteins | sample Coa_R1_8_FD_66444 | JGI IMG/M metagenome (GOLD analysis project Ga0070734, IMG submission 66444) | Surface soil microbial communities from Centralia Pennsylvania, which are recovering from an underground coalmine fire - Coalmine... | ecosystem: Environmental > Terrestrial > Soil > Unclassified ...
CCGGGGCGCCACCGGCGCGCGCGGCGCGACCGGCGCCCGCGGCCTGACGGGCGGCCACGGCGCGACGGGCGGCGTGACCGTCGGCGTCGTCCAGGTCCCGGCGCCCGCCACCGCCAGCACCCGGGAGGTCCCCGTTGAAAAGCCCTGAGGCCCAGCCCGCGGACGTCTGCCTGCTGGTCGAGGGGACCTATCCCTTCGTCTCGGGCGGGGTCTCGTCCTGGGTGCACGACATCATCGGCGGCCATCCGGACCTGCGCTTCGCCGTGCTGAACGTCGGCTCGCACCCGGCCGCCTACGGCGAGCCCCGCTACACCCTGCCCGACAACGTGGTGGGGCTGCACCGGGTCTTCTGCCAGGAGTCGGCGCGCCCGCCGCTCGACGGCGCGGGGCGCGCCGACCTGCGCGAGCAGATCCGGACGCTGCGCAACGCCGTCGACACCCGGGCCGTCCCCTCGCGCGTGCTGAGCGGGCTGCGCCGGCTGCACCTCGACAACCTGGACGATCCCGACGCGCTCGGCGCCATCCTCGACGATCTGGTCACCAACGATCTGGCGCTCGAGGAGCTGCTTTACGGCCGCGCCAGCTTCGATCTGCTGACCGCGCTCGCCAATCGGACAGCCTCCGAGGCGCCCTTCCTCGACCTCTTCTGGCACTACCGCGCGATCCACGTGCCGATGCTGCGCCTGCTGGCCGCGCCGGTGGTCCCCGCCGCCTGCTACCACGCGATCGCCACCGGGTACGCGGGCCTCTTGGCCGCGGTCTGGAGCCGCCGGACGCAGAGGCCGCTGGCGCTCACCGAGCACGGCATCTACGCGCGCGAGCGGGAGATGGAGCTGGCCCGCGCCGACTGGATCCGCGACGCCGCCGAGACCGACGACGGCGGCTTCGGCCTGCGGACCGCCACCTGGGCGCCGCACATCTCGCCGTTGCGCAAGATCTGGTCCAGCTTCTTCCGCGCGCTGTCGCGGCTGGCCTACGTCCAGGCCTCGCGCATCGTGACGCTGTCGGAGGTCAACCGCGGCAAGCAGATCGCCGACGGCGCGCCGTCGTCCAAGATCGACATCGTCCCCAACGGCGTCGACCTGCCCGACGACCCGCCGGAGGCCGCGGCGATCGCCCAGGGCGTCGAAGGCGCCGACGATCTGATCGTGCTGCGGCCGCCGCCGCTGCGGGTCGGGTTCGTCGGACGCGTGGTCCCCATCAAGGACCTCATCACCTTCATCCGCGCCTGCGACCTGGCGCTGCGGGGGGCCGACCTCGAGGTGCGCGTCATCGGGCCGATGGACGAGGACCCCGCCTACGCCACGCGCTGCCGCGATCTGGTGGCGCGCCTCGGGCGCGCCGAGCAGATCGCCTTCGTCGGGCCGATGAAGCCGGCGGACATCTACCCCAACCTCGACGTGGTCGTGCTGACCAGCTTCAGCGAGGGGCAGCCGCTGGTGATCCTCGAGGCCCACGCGCGCGGCGTCCCCGTGATCGCCAGCGACGTGGGCGCTTGCCGCGAGATGATCGAGGGGCGCGACGCCGCCGACGTCCAGATAGGGCCGAGCGGATTCGTGACCCGGGTGGCGACGCCCAAGGAGACGGCCGCGGCGCTCGTGCGGCTGGCGCGCGATCCGGCACTGCGGCGGCGCATGGGTGCGGCGGGCTACCAGCGGGTCTCCACCTACTACCAGCGCCGCGACATGCTGGCCTCCTACCGGGCGCTCTACGCCTCCATGGGCGCGGCCGACACTGTGACCGCGGCGGCACTACCTTGAGAAGAAGGGCGGAAGAGGAGGACGATGGCGGGGATCGGCTGGAAGCTGCAACGCCTCATCGATCGCGGATCGCTGGCAGGGACGATCGGCGCCTACCTGACCGGTGTCGCCGTCACCAGCGCCCCCTGGCTGCTGACCACCGCCGTGCTCACCAGCCTGCGCATCGTCGCCCGCCGCAGCGGCGCCGACTTCTACGTCGTCGAGCGGTTCCTCACCGTCGTCTACGCGGTCACCGTCATCCTCTCGGCGCCGGTCCACGTGGTCGTCTCGCGCTACACCGCCGACCGCCTCTATGACCGCCACCTGGCGAAGATCGGCGGCCCGCTGCGGTGGGCGACCGCGCTGACGCTGATCGGGTTCGCGCTGTGCGGGGTGGTGGTGGTGACGCTGATGAAGCTCCCGCTCGGCATGGCGCTGGTGGGGGCGCCCCTCTGCGCGATCATCGGCGCGCAGTGGCTGATGCTCTCGGTGGGCGGCGGGATGACCTCGCCGGTCGTCGTGCTGCGCGCCTTCGGCGTCGGCGCGCCGCTTGGCCTGGCCGCCGCCTGGGCGCTGGACAACAGCTTCCAGCTCGGCTCGGCCGGGTACCTCTACGGCTTCGCGATCGGCCAGTTGGTCACGCTGGCGGTCCTCGTTCAGGGGGTGGCGCGGGCCGTCCCCGGCGACGCCGACGAGTCGGCGCGACTCCTCCCCGCGTTCCGCGAGTACCGACTGCTGGCGCTGTCGGCGCTCGCCTACTACGTCTCGATCTGGGCCGACAAGATCGTCGTCTATCTGGTGCAGGGGGGCGACGCGGCGACCTTCTATGCCGCCATCGCCGCCGTCGCCTGGTTCTCGGTGATCCCGGCCTTCGCCTGGATCTATGTCCAGATCGAGACCGCGTTCTACCGCCGCTTCCGGGCGTTCTACGCCGACATCGAGATCGGGGCGCCGCTCAAGCGGCTGCAGCAGGGGGCGGAGGGGATCTCGATCGAGGCGCGGCGGATCCTGCGGGGCGCCGGCGTGGTGCAGGCCTCGGCCAGCGGCATCGCCATCGCGGCGGCGCCGCTGCTGGTCCGGGTGGTGGGGCTCTCGCCCGACGCGACGCCGCTGTTTCGCCTCAACGCGATCGGCGCCGCGGCCCAGATGATCACGCTGCTCGAGGTGCTGCTGCTCTACTACTTCGACCTTCGCCGCGACGCCCTCATGATCTCGACCGGCCTGCTGGGCGGCGAGGTCGCGCTGACGCTGCTGGCGCTCGCGCTGGGCTGGCAGCCCGTCCTCGGCTACATGGTGGCGTGCATCGCCGTCTCGGCGGCGGGGGCGATCCTGGTCCGACGCCGGCTGAGCACCCTCATGCTCGACACCTTCGCCTCACAGCCCTTCGGTGTGTGACGGCGGGCGCCTGAAGAGGCGGCCAGGTTAGTGCCCGGAAGGCGTGGCGATCTGCTGGCCGCGGCCGACGGCCGTGTGCAGGATCCGGCGGTCGAGCGGGGCGTTGTAGAGGTAGAGGCCCACCAGCGCCGCGGCCACCAGCCAGCCGCAGAGATGATAGAGGCTGCGCCGCCGATCGACCTCGTCGTGCCCGCCCGCGCCGCGCGCCTCCTGCAGGCGCGCCGCCAGGCCGCGCCAGACGTGGGGCGCAGGTCGGTCCGAGCCGAGCGCCGCGCCCAACTGGGCCGCGACCACCTCCGCCTCGGCGACCGCCTCGCGGCAGCCGAGGTGCGGAAACGGCGAGGCCAGGTGGCGCGCGCAGGCCGACCGCTCGCCCTCGTCGAGCGCGACCAGCGCGTAGGCCGCCGCCCGCTCTTTAAATTCGTCGCAGGTCATGCCGCCGCGGCTGATCACGAGAAGTCATCTTGAAGGAGGTTTTTCAACTTTTCGACCGCCAACTTAACGCGCATCTTGACGGTGCCTAGGGGGCTGCCGGTCTTGGCCGCGATCTCGGTCTGCGACAGGCCGTCGAAGTAGGCGAGCTGGATCGTGCGCCGCTGCTCGGGCGGCAGCGTGGCCAGCGCGTCCGCCACCTTGGACTCGGTGATGCGCCGCTCGGTCTCCACGACCGGCGACGGCGGCGCCGTCGGGTGAATGTCGGGCGTCGCGCTGGCCTCGTCCACGACCCGCCCGGCCGTGTTGGCCGAGCGCAGCCGATCGATGGCGCGGCTGCGGGCGATGGTGACGATCCAGGCGCAGAGGCCACCGCGCCGGCCGTCGAACTGAGGCGCCCGGCGCCACAGCTCGAGGAACGTCTCCTGGACGATGTCCTCCGCCTCTTCCACGTTGCGGAGGATCCGGCGGGCGATCGCCATCGCGCGCGGCGCGTACTCGTCATAGACCAGACGCAGCGCCGCCACGTCACCGGTCGCGACCCGGCCGAGCAGGACTCGGTCCGAGGTCTTTCCTGGCGCGCCCGTCACACCCGGGTGCAGCGCCGTTGCTGCTGCGGACTTGCTCAACGGGCGACTAGTATTCGAGACGCCACTGCGGTCCGCACGCCAAAACAGCGGAAAAAACCCTGCTTGAGCACTCATTTGTCTCTACGGATGAACTACGGACGCGCGCGTTCCGCGGACGTACGGCTCGTCCGTTTTGTTTTCGTGGCGAACAAAAGTTGACATACGGCACATCCGTTCCGTACGCTACGCATGTTCAGTAAAAGACCGCAGACAGAGGCAGAGGCAAAACGGATGACGAACGGATGGAGGAACGCATGGGCTCGCTGACTCTGGTTCGCGACGATTCGCGCGGCGTCCTCACGGACCGGCAGCGCGAAATCCTCGACTTCATCACCCAGTCCATCCGCGAGCGCGGCTACCCGCCGACCCTGCGCGAGATCGGGCTGCACTTCGGGATCCGCTCGACCAACGGCGTGAACGACCACCTGCGCGCGCTCGAGAAGAAGGGGCACCTCCAGCGCGAGGATCTCAAGTCGCGCGCGCTGCGGCCGGTCGGGCCGCGCGGGGCTCCGATGCGCACGCCGACCCGGGAAGAGGACATGGTCGAGGTCCCGCTGGTCGGCCGGGTCGCCGCCGGCGTGCCGCTGCTGGCGGTGGAGAACGTCGAGGACACGGTGAAGGTCGACCGGTTCTTCATCGGGCAGACGCGCGAGGTGTTCGCGTTGCGCGTGAAGGGTGAGTCGATGATCGAGGACGGGATCTTCGACGGCGACTACATCTTCGTGCGCAAGCAGCTGCAGGCGAACCGCGGCGACATCGTGGTGGCCATGATCAACGACGAGGCGACGGTGAAGCGCTACTACCCCGAGGGGGACACCATCCGCTTCCAGCCCGCCAACGCGGCCATGCAGCCGATCATCGTGCGCAAGCGCGACTTCAAGGCCGTGAACATCATCGGCCTGGTCGTCGGCGTCTACCGCAAGATGCGCGCGTAGGTGATTTGGGCCGCCCGGGCGCGTGATATTGTCGCGTCCGTGACGGCGGAGAAGGTGTTCGTTGCGTACGATTTCAAGATCGCCGGCGGTCTTCGCGACGATCTTCAGGCCGCGCGTGACATGCAGCCGCGGGAGTTCGATATCAGCTTCGCGGCCCAGGACGACGATCCCCTAACCGGCGAAATCTGGAGAAACCGCCTCCGGCCGAGATTGCTGGAGTCCCCAAGAATTGTCGCCTACGTCGACCTCCCCAATGCCAACGTAGGCTTCGAGATTGGCTTTGCTCTGGGGCAGCGCGAGGGGAAGAAGGTGATTCTGGCTCGGGCTGCCGCCGGTGAGCCCCCGTCCTGGGTGGGGCTACCCCCACTCGCGGGCTTTCTCAGCGCTCGATTCGAGAATGGCCGCCAGATTCTTGCTGCTATAGAGGGCGAGCAGAACTGGTACTCGAGCCCTGCGCGGCCGGAACTTGGCAACAAGACCATTCTTCTATGTCCGCAGACAGCAGGCGGCAGCTACGATGACCTTTTGAACGACCTGGGTTGGGCGCGACCACCGTATGAGGGTTGGAACCTAAACGATCTCTCACGGGTCCTTGACGGGGTGGGGGCCGTGGTCTGGATGATTCTCCCGCACAAGGAGGGACCCGACGGTCGCGACGGGGGCGAGAACGCCGCCCTTTCGATCATCGCCGGATACTGTCACGCTAGCGGGGTTCCTTTAGTGGTGCTTGCGCATGCCGACTCACGCGCGGTGGTTGACGTCGATTGGCATGCGATCGAATTCAAGAGTCGGCTGGAGTTAAAGGAAAAGCTGCCCGTAGTCACAGAGCGGATACGGGCCGAAATGAAGCAACGGGAGCCGAAGCTGGCGCAAGCCGTAGCTTCTGTCGTGCAGCTACGACGACCGGACGTCGGCAAGGGTCCGACGATGTCGTTTGGTGAAGTGAGGGAGCGCTTTGTTGGCCGAGAGGGCCTGCTCGGGGATCTGCGAGAGGCCGTAGGCGGATTGGCGGCGCGACAGAGCGGACAGATGACCGAGGGACCACGCGATGTGCGGGTGGCGTGGTACTTCGGCTATGGGGGGATGGGGAAGTCCTACTTTCTGCGTCGCGCGCTCGTCGAGGTCCGTGACCAACTCCGCGGCGCCAAGGTGGGGCTCGTCGACTGGGATGACGGAGCGTCGGAATTTCGCCTACCGCTTACGCATCCGCCGCTGACAGCGAGCGACTTGTTGCAACCGATCGCCTACCGGCTGGGCCAGCTTTACGGAGCGGAGGCGCTCGACCCATACTGGTCGGTCTGCCAGCGTGTGGACGCCGTTCAGCAAGAGAGAGCGGAGTTGCGCCAGAGCTTCCAGGAGCAACTGGATCGCCTGCGTCGCGGGGAAGATGTCGGCCAAGCGTTACGGGCTGTGTTGGTTGGCAACGCTCTGGCTGCCAGTGGACCGGAGCGACCGAAGACCGTCGAGGCATTGCAGGCGCCGCTCTTGCGCGAGGAGATCTTCATCCAGTGGTACCACCAAGGCGGCGGTGCGGTCAGTGATCGCGACGCGGCTCTCGACCCCGACGGCCTACGCGTGACTGCCCTTCAAGCCTGCATCGCGGAACTCAGCTCGCGTACGCCGCTCGTGTTGGTCCTCGATACCTGCGAGATCCTGCAAATGGCGGAGCAGGCAGATCTCGACGGCTGGCTGCGCAAGTTGGTCGTTCCCCTCTGTCAAGGTCAGTTGCCGTTCATGCTCATCGTAGCCAGCCGGTTGCAGCCCGACACAGGTGTGCGTGCGGGCGCGCGGGACTCATGGCGAGAGCGCTTGGAGGGGGGGCGACTGCGAGCCACCCACTTCGACGAGGGGCAACGTTTCACAGCGCGCGAGATCTCGGTGGCGGCTGCCAAGCTCAGCCACGTGTCCGAGCCTGATCCTGAACTGGTAGACAAGATCCACCGCCTCACGCTCGGCGTACCTCTGGCAGTGCGCATCCTATTCGACGAGTGTGCCGGAGATCCGCACGGGCTCGAGCGCATTCTCCATGAAGAGGAAGCCGGAAACGACGACGAGCGACCAGATGTTGATCCCGAGCAGGTCGTCGTGGCCCAGATGACCGGCCGCTTTCTCTTGCACCTCCAGGGTCGTCCCGAGCGCCAGCGGGACTACCACGCCATCATCGCCTTGGCGCTGCTCCGGGAAATCGACCACGAGATCCTTGCGCGGATGTGGCCAGATGCCAGCGTGGGGAGCCGTCTGCGTGAGCTGGCATCGCGCTACGGTCTGGTCGGCAGAGGCGACTTACACGCGACCGTGCGGAGATTCCTGCGCCAGCACTGGTTCTCGGGAGATCGCAACCGCGACGTAGAGGAGGTGATCGCGGTGCTCGTCAAGGCGGTCGACGGTACGCCCGTTCCGCACCAAGCGGGTGACCTGGAATATTTCCGGGCCATGGCCCAGCGGCTCAACGCGCGTCTGTGGGCCAAGGGGGCTGCTGCAATCGGCGAACTAGCCTCGGTACTGTGCCTTGCGCTTGCTTTCGACGAGCACGTCGACGAGCTCCTTGCCCTCGCGCGGGAGATCCCGCTCCCCGGTCGGGGTAACCCACGCGAGGTGGTGAGCATGCTTCATCACCTTCCTGGTGAGTATTGGTTTGCCCCCTGGCAAGACGCCGCGCTTATGCGCTGGCTCAGCGCCGAACGCACTGTCGCCCAACCAGCGTGGACGGAAGAACAGAAGGCCGCGCTGAAGATGTTCGAAGGCCTCAGACTTGCCGAGGAGGGGAAGCATCACATCGCTGCCGGTCATCTGCTGGAATCGCTGGCGTGCTTCCAACACTTGTCTGCGATTCCGCGCAGCAGTCAACTTGGAGAGACGTTATTCGAGATCGGGCTCAAGCTCGAGGATCACGTTGATGACGGCGCGCTCTCGATTCGTGTGTACGACGCGGCAGCCGCAGCGGGCTACGACCGGGCGAGCTGCGCCAACAACAAGGGGAAAACGTTGGCAGACGTCGATCGGCACGCCGAGGCCGAGGCCCAGTTCCGGCTGGCTGTCGAGCTCAACCCGAGGGAGGCGCTCTATAGCCGCAACCTGGCGCTATCGCTGGATATCCTCGACCGATCCGTCGAGGCGGAGGCAATGTTTCGTAGAGCCATCGAGGTCGACCCTGGATCGGTCGAGTCCTATGGCCTGTACGCTGTGATGTTGTCACGCCGTGGTCGCCCGGCGGAGGCGGAGGCCGTTCTCCACCAGGCGGTCGATTCGAATGCAGGGTCGGCCGCCGCGCTGTGCCTTCTCGGGCATCATCTTTTTGAGCGGTCTGATACGGACCGCGCGGAGCAGGCATACCTGAAGGCTCTCGAGCTCGATACCCGAAGCGCCGAGGCGCATAACGGATTCGCGAACGTGCTAGCCGCAAAAGGACAGCCGATTCAAGCGGAAGCCGAATATCTTCGGGCGATAGCCCTCGGCGCGAACGAGCCCATGTTCCAGCGCAACCTCGCGCTGGTCCTCGAAAAGGTCGACCGGGTTGCCGAAGCGGAGGCCGCCTATCGCACGGCAATATCCCTGCGGCCCGGGTATGCGTCTGGAGCAGGGAGCTTGGCCGCCCTCCTGGACAGGCTCGGGCGGGTGTCCGATGCCGACGCCGTGGTCCGGCGGTGCGCCGAGACCAGTCCGCCAGTGCCCCAGGCGCTCGCGCTACTCGGCAACCGCCTTCGTCAGAAAGCACAACTCGCAGAGGCCGAGGGACTCTTTCGGAAGGCGCTCGCGCTGGCGCCTCGAGACGCGGCCATCCACGACGGGTTCGCCGCCGTACTCGATGATCGAGCCGATGCGGATTCGGCCGAGGCGGAGTATCGGAAGGCTATCGCGCTCAACCCGGGAGAGGCGCTCTATCAGACCAACTTGGGGTTGTTCCTGAAGAAGAGGAAACGCCGCGCCGAGGCGGAGGCGGCCTATCGTAGAGCGCTGGAGATCCAGCCAAGATACGACAACGCCGTTAAGGAACTCGCGCGGCTCCTAGATGAAGACGGACGATCGCGAGACGCTGAGGATATGTTGCGTGCCTCCACCAGCGCCGAGCCTGGCAAGGCGAGAGCCTTCTTTGCTCTTGCGGAGTACCTCCATGACAAGGGGAGACTCGACGAGGCTATTCGCGCCTATGAGAATGGGCTTGCTTTGGACTCACGGGATCCCTCGGGACACAATAGTCTCGGCAACGTTCTATTTGATGCTCGAGAGTTTGCACGCGCGGAGGACGAGTATCGTCAGGCGATTGAACTCGACAGTGGAGAGCCCATTTGCCGGCGAAATCTCGGCCTTCTCTTGCAGAAGGTGGGTCGTCCCGTGGAGGCAGAAGCGGCGTACCGCGGGGCGATAGAGATCCGGCCGACCTACATTGATGGCGTCGCGAGTCTGGCAAAATTGCTGGCGGCGAACGGACGCGAGAAAGAGGCCGAGACCCTGTTAAGGAAGTGCGCCGAGGGCAATCCTGAGCAAGCAAAAGCGCTCATTGCGCTCGGGAATCACCTTTGTCATACGGGAGCAACCGAAGAGGCCGTGCGAGTCTATGAGCGAGCGATTGAACTCGCCCCGGATAGCGACGACGCACATACGCGGCTGGCGAACGTCCTGAGGGACAGGGGCGATCTGCTGCGCGCCGAGGCCGAGCATCGCCGCGCCATAGCGCTCGACGATCGTGAACCGATTTACCGTCGAAACTTGGGTCTGGTACTAAACAAGGCTGGCCGACTCGCCGAAGCGGAGGTCGCTTTCCGCGACGCTCTAGATCTTCGCCCTAACTACGTCGATGGCGCTGAAAGCTTGGCGGAACTGTTGGCGGCGAACGGTCGTGCTGTGGAGGCCGAGGCCACATTGAGGAGGTGCGCTGAGGCCAAGCCTGAGCAGTCAGGGGCGTTCCTAGCGCTGGGGAACCACCTTCGCGACGCGGGAACAACCGAGGAGGCTGTGCGCGCGTACGAGCGGGCGATTGAACTGGCGCCGGATAGCGACGACGCTCATACGCGGTTGGCGAACGTGCTGCTCGAGCGTGGCGATCTGACGCGCGCGGAGGCCGAGTATCGCCGCGCGATTGTGCTCGACTCCCATGAAGCGGTCTACCGCCGAAACCTGGGTCGCGTGCTGCGCAAGGTTGACCGACTCGCCGAAGCGGAGGTCGCCTACCGGGAGGCCCTAGAGCTTAAGCCGACCTACGTCGATGCCGCCAAGAACTTGGCAGAGCTCCTGACGGCGAGCGGACGCGCGGCGGATGCTGAGACCATATTGCGGCGGTGCGCCGAGGCCAAGCCTGAGCGCTCAGAAGCGTTCGTGGCGCTGGGGGATCATCTCAATGCCAGGGGAGAGACCGAAGAGGCTGTACGCGCATATGAGCGGGCGATTGCGCTGGATCCGAATAGCGACGACGCGCATACACAGTTGGCGAACGTACTGTTCAAAAGGGGCGATCTTGCGGGCGCAGAGGTCGAGTATCACCGCGCCATCGACCTCGATGCTCGTGAACCCATCTATCGCCGAAACTTGGGGCGCGCGCTGCACAAGGCTGGCCGATTCGCCGACGCGGAGGCGGCGTATCAGAAAGCTCTGGACCTTCGCGCGACCTATACCGCTGCCGCCGAGGACTTGGCGGAGTTGCTGGAGGCGCTTGGGCGAGCAGCCGACGCTGAGACCGTCTTGCGGAAGTGCGCCGAGGCGAATCCTGAGCGCTCAGAAGCGCTTCTTGCACTTGGAAGTCACCTGCGCGACAAGGGAGAGACCGAAGAGGCTGTTCGCCTGTACCAGCGGGCAATTGCGCTGGCCCCGGATAGCGACGAGGCGCATAACCGCCTGGCGAACGTCTTGCTCGAGAGGGGCGATCTGCCGGGCGCCGAGGCCGAGTACCGCCGCGCTGTCGCGCTCGACGCTCGTGAACCCATTTACCATCGAAACCTTGGTCGCCTAGTGAGCAAAGTTGGCCGCCTCGACGAAGCTGAGGCGGCGTATCGGGAAGCTCTGGGTCTTCGCCCGACCTTTACACCTGCGGCCGAGGACCTGGCCGCGCTGCTCCACGCGAGCGGGCGGTCCGAGGAGGCGACGACTGTGCTTCGCCGTTGCGCTGAGGTACCACCGGAGAGGGTGGACGCCTTCGTTGCGCTTGGCAGGCACCTACGCGTTAAAGGGGACCTCGTCGAGGCTATGCGTGCCTTCCAGCACGCTCTTGCCATGGCGCCGGAAGATGCCGACGCACACAATGGTCTCGGTAATGTATTTCTCGCCCAGAGCGACTTGATCGGAGCAGAGTCCGAGTTTCGCGCGGCCATCGCGGCCGCAGCAAAGGAGCCTGTTTACCGGTGGAACCTCGCCATCGTCCTGGGGCAGACCAAGCGGCATGCTGAGCAGATCGCTACGCTTCGGGAGACCCTCGATGTGACGAGCAAGGGCGACCGAGCAGACACGCTCAACTTGCTCGCTTGGACGATCTACGAGTGCAGCGGCGATCTCGTTGAGGCCGAGCGGCTGGCCAGTGAAGCGATCCAGTTGGCTCCACGCGAGGGGACGATCTTACACACGCTGGCCACCATTCAGCTCAGGTTGCACGGGTGGAAAGGGGCACAGGCCAGTGTCGGAGCGTGGATCCAGAGCCCCGAAGGAGCCTCGTTTGATAAGAAGTATATTAGGCAAGCGGTCCAGCTCGCGATGGCGGACGGTCATGGCTTGGATCTCTGCGAGCTCATGTCCTCGTCGACAAACAGCGCCCAGTGGCAAGCCTGGATCGACGCCATCCGGTCGGGCCGAGACGAGCCGCCGGGTTGAGCGGGTGGCACCTGGCTCGGTGTCCGTCGACCGCACGAACCGAGTACTCGGCGCCAGCCTGACCTGTCACTGGCCGAGCTCCCAGAAGACCTGCGTGAGCTGAAGCACGATCACGCATTCGGCCGAGGGCGTGCCTCGAGGTCGCGTGTTACGCTGACGCCCTCACATGCGGCAGCGGTTGTCGACACGCGCGCGCGGACATCTGTCCCGCGGCACGCTGATCTCGCTGCTGCTCCATCTCAATCTCGTGGCGCCGCTGGTGATAGCGGCCTGGGTCTACGGCGGACGCGAGGAGGCGCAGCGCGCCGAGGAGGTGGACGTCGCCTTCCAGGAACCGGATCCCAGCACGTTGCCGCCCGATCTCCCGCCGGTCGACGACAAGCCCGAGCCGCTGCCGCCCGACGCGAAGAAGGCGCCGCCGCCGGAGAAGAAGAAGCCGGCGCTGGTGAAGGTCCCCAAGCCGAAGAAGACGGAGCCGCCCAAGCCGGAGAAGCCCGAGCCCGAGGTGGTGGCCCCGCCGATGCCGCCCATGCCCCCGCCGCCGCCGCCGGAGCACAAGGGGCACGAGAAGATCGTCGACCTCGACAACAACAAAGACATCCCGCCCCCGCCCGACGCGAAGTACCTGGCGCAGAAGAACAACCGCGCCGAGGTCGAGACGCGCGCCCGCGACACCAACATGGTGGCGGATCAGAAGGGCGAGGAGAAGCAGGCCAGCACGCCGTCCGAGCGCGACGACAAGCAGGTGGGCGGCGAGAAGGAGAAGATCGCCCAGCTGCAGGACCAGAAGTCGAAGCTGGGGAAGCAGGCCCCCGACGTCACGCCGCACGTGAAGCCGGAGGTCGGGCAGCCGAAGGACGAGCCCGAGCACACGGACAAGTCGCTGCTGGCGCTGCGGAATCCCTCGCCCAAGCAGCACGAGCTGACGCCGGAGACGGCGGATCTGTCGCTGCCGCACGCCCCCGACGGCGAGATGCCGCTGCCCTCGCACGCGGCGCGCGGAAACAAGAGCGACCCCTCGCACCTGACCGAATCGAAGCGGGTCAAGCTGGCGCTCTCCGCCAAGGACTACGAGTACCTGTTCGGCGCCGACGCGGCCGCCGACCGCAAGCTGGCGCAGGAGACGCGCTCGACGCACCAGGGGAAGTTCGAGAAGCGCCTGGCGCGCGTGAAGTCAGCGGTCGAGAACTTCATCCCCGAGGTGCAGCCCGGGAACCAGACGGCGCTCAACACGCGCGCCGCGCCGTTCGCCGCCTTCATCGCCCGGATGCACCGGAGCATTCACGAGCTGTGGGGGTTCGGTCAGCTCGAGGAGTGGGAGGAGAAGTCGGGCTCGAGCCCCTTCAACAACCGCAACCTGGTGACCGAGCTCGAGATCGTCCTGAACGGCGATGGCACGGTCGATCGCGTCGGCGTCGTCCGCCCGTCGGGGCTGACCGCCTACGACGTCGCGGCGGTCGACGTCGTCTACAGCGCGGGCCCGTACCCCGAGCCGCCGCGCGCGATCCGTTCGGCGAACGGCAAGATCTACCTCCACTGGCATTTCTATCGGGACGAGCGCCAGTGCAGCCCGGCCTTCGCCGACCCCTACATCCTGGAGAACCCTCCGTCCGACTCGGACAAGACCTCCGCGCTCAACATCCCGCGACCGGTCCACGTGGCCGGGCTGGCCCCGCCCACGTCGGGCGGCCCTGGTGGACCGCGCCGGCTGCAGCACCTGGACGGCGACGACTCCGCTCACCGGGCCAAGCGCGCGGCGCTGGAGCAGGAGGTCGCCTCCGCCGAGGCCTCGGAGGGGAGCCCCGGGCCCCGCGGCGGCGAGCCCGAGCCCTCGGCCGCCGCGCCGAACAACGAGGCCGCGGCCCGCCCCAACGCCAAGGATCCGCTCGCGCAGGCGGCGGCCGCGCGCTGGTTCACCGCGCTGGCCAGCGGCGACACGTCCCGCCTGCTCGACATGGCGGCGCTCCCCTTCAAGACCAACGACAAGGCCGTGAACAAGCGGGCGGACCTCTCCGCGATGCTGACCGACCTCGCTGCGGAGGGGATCGGGCGGCACAGCGCGGTCCGCGTGGTAACCGCCGCCGAGCTGCGCGCCTCGATCGGCAAGCTCCCCGCCAGCCTCGACGACTCGACCGGCACCCAGCTGTACTCGGCCATCGAGATCGGGAAGGACGAGCTCCTGATCCTCGTGCTGGCCCAGCGCGCCGGGAACTGGCACCCGGTCGGGATGGTCCGCCGGTAAGCTCCTGCGCTAGCGCAGCTCGACCTGGGAGACGTGCCGCAGGTTGAGGAAGTTGACCAGGAAGTGCGCGATGACCGGCCCGGTCAGGTCGCCGGTCCAGAGGAACATCCCGCCGAACAGCAGCCCGGCGCCGAACGAGCTCACCGTCCAGGGGAGGTGGCGCGCCTTGGGCCCGACGTGCAGCAGCGCGAAGATGGCGCTGGAGGCCAGGACGCCGACGGCGGGGAGGAGGGCGCCGCGAAAGAACATCTCTTCCCCCACGGAGGAGGCCGCCGCGAGGACCACGATCTCGGCGTCGGTCAGCGGGAACAGCATGTGCCGCAGCTCACGGTGGAGCTCGCGCGCCCACTCATATCGATAGAGCGCCAGGCGAGAGGCGAACACCAGGGCCAGCCCGGCCGCCAGCCCGCACAGAATTCCGGCAAAGGTCACCGAAAGGCCGGGGTCGTGGCCCCCCAGATGCCAGATGTTGGGCTCGCCCCGCAGGTTGCCCCAGGCGAGCGCGATCACGCCGAGGACCAGGTACACGGCCAGGACCAGGACCGGGCGCGACCAGCTAGATCCGCGTGACCACACGGTTTCCCTTGGAGCCCATGAAGCGCCTCGCGTCATATTAAGGCATCCGGCGGGCAGGATTCTGTGAACTTCTCGACCGCCGGCTGCTTTTAAGATAACCAAGTAATATCAATGGGATACTGGATGTCCGGGCGGGAATAAATTTCCCCCGGTTTTGCCCGGCTGGCCCCCCGGCGGCATGGTAAACGAGTTTCTCGATGGCCGTCGCGGCACTACGCACCAGGCACCGAGCGTCGCGCGGTCCCCGGCTCCTGCCGACGACCGTCCTCCGCGAGGTCGGCCAGCAAAAGCTGCTATCGACGCGCATCTGCGATCTCGATCTGCGCCCGGAGTCGACGCTCGCCGAGTGCGTCGAGCAGGTGATCGGCGAGCTGCACGCAAAGGGGATCACCTTCGTGCCGGCGTACTACCTCGGTGACGACGACTTCTGGACCGCCGACCGCGCCGTCAGCGTCAACGTCCCCTGGTACCTGGCGAACCCCACGCTCTGGGGCTTGGTGAACGACCACCTCTTCGAGTACACGCGCGAAGAGGTGCTGATGTACCTGCGCCACGAGGCCGGGCACGCCATCAACTACGCCTTCGAGCTGTGGCGCCGGCGCGACTGGACGCAGACGTTCGGCGACTTCCGCCGCCCCTACCGCGACGTCTACAACCCGAACCCCTGGAGCCGCGACTACGTCCGCTACCTGCACCGCGCGGGCATGTACCACTACGCGCAGAAGCACCCGGACGAGGACTGGGCCGAGACGTTCGCCGTCTGGCTGGAGGGAGGCCCCTGGCGCCGGCGTTACCGCGACTGGCAGGTCGCCCTGGCCAAGCTGGAGTACGTCGACCGCGTGGTCGGCATCGAGCGCGCCTGCCGCGGCAACCCCGAGAACGTGCGCCTCGGCATGCGCGTCCCGTACACGGAGATCAAGGAGACCGTCGCCGAGTACTTCGACATCGGCGACGCGCTGGACCAGGACCTGCTCGAATACCGCAAGGATCTGATCGAGATCTTCGGGCGCCGGCCCCCGCGCGTCCGGGCCATCGCCGCGCGCGGGCTCACCTCGCGGACGGCGAACGCCCAGTCGGCCGCGCGCTTCATCCAGCAGCACCAGAGCATCCTGGTCGATCGCATCAGCCGCTGGATCGGCGACTCCGACAAGCGGGTGATCCTCAGGTTCCTGAGGCAGCTGCAGGCGCTCTGCACCGCCGAGCACATGATCGTCCCCGACGCCCGCCGCACCGAGAAGCTGGTGGAGCTGACGGTCGTCTCGACCTGGCACGTCGTCGACGGAATCCACCGACTGAGCTAGCCGGCGCGGGTGCCCGAGGCCGTTGACAGCCCGGGCGCACACGTCTATATGAACGTGCTCTCGCGAGGATGGCGGAACTGGTAGACGCACTAGCTTGAGGTGCTAGCGGTTAACAGCCATCGGGGTTCAAGTCCCCGTCCTCGCACTGCTTTGAAATCCTTAGACTTTCCGCCGGTGGACCTCGCCGGCGACCTTACTCTCGACTTGGCCGTGCGACCGTTATGCGACCGGAATTCGTGGGTCGCGGCCGCGTCGAGCACCTCGGCCGCCGCTTGCTTCTGCGGTCGTAGGTAACGCGCGGTGGTCGCCGGCTGCTTGTGCCCGGCGAGAAACATGACGCCCGAGAGGTTGTCGCTGACCTGTCCCAGGTAGGTGAGGCGCGAATGCCGGAAGTCGTAGTCGCTTATGCGGCTGGCACGGTACTCGTCGATCCCGGCGGCCTTGGCGGCGTCGCGAAGCAGGCGGCGGTAGTCGTGGGAGCCGAACAGCAGCCCCATGTCCGGGCAAACACGATCGAGGGCCTCACGTGCGGCGGCGCTGAGGGGCAGCTCGCGTCCGAAGCGGTTCTTGTCCGCTTCATCGCGGATGAGCAGCGTACTGTTCCCGGGTCGGTAGTCGTCGGGGGCGCGGAGCTGGTCGATCGTTTGGGGCCGTAGGGCTGTTTCCCAGGCGATGGTGAATCGGGCGCGCACAGTGAAGGGCGCCGGGGCGCGATGTCCCTGAGCCGTCTCGGGCAGCTTTGCCAGGATGGCCGTCACCTCACCAGCCGTGAAGATCAGGAACGTGCGTTTCCGGGTTCCATCGACGCGGGTCCCGACGACATGCCGGTCCGGCGTCTCGATCTCGGGGAGGCTGGGCAGGTGACCACGCTGGAAAGCCCACTTCGCGAACCGGCGGAGGACGGGCAGCTCCTTCTTTAACGTCTCGCGGGTCACGACCCTCAGCCGCGCTGCCTTGTAGTCCTCGACGCCGACCGTCGTGAGTCGGTCAATCGTCTTGAACGCAGGGGCGAAGTGCGTACCGACGTATGTGTCTCGGTAGAGCCTGAAGGTGTCCGAACTGATCGCCGATTCGATATCGGCCAGCCACTCTGCTGCGACCTCCTCGAACGGGAGTCCGGTGACAGGCACGGCTGGCGTCCGTCCCGGGATCCATCGGCCAGAAACTACATCTGCGTAGAGCCGCGCCGCTTCGCTCGAAGCTGCGCCAGAATCTCTTTCGCTCGTGGAGAGCTTGAACCTGCGGCCACCATGCGAGAACCGGACAAAGAAGATCTTCGTGCGGGAGTCACGAAGCAGCTTCCACCCTTTCGCTGTTCTAGCCATGTGCGGATGTCCTCTACGAAAAAGAGCACGCGGTTGCCGATCTGAACCGTGCTCACGTTTGGCTGCACGAATCGCTCCAGAGAGCGGATCGATATTCTACAGAACAACGCGGCCTCCGCCTTCGTGAGCAGAGGGGACGCGGTCTGTGGGCGAGAGAGATGGGTGGATGTCCTCGGGTCCGGGGCGGGCGCTGTGGGTCGCGCCCGAAGTACGTCGTTGGCCGGTTCCGATTCGAGAGTGAAGACGGCGTGCCCGTCGCCGCTCCGTCTGATATCCGGAGCCGAGTCATGGGGCGTTCTGGGGATGCTGAAGCGTTTCAAGGCCTGCCTCGGGCTGGGAGCGCCTGGCTCACTCGAGCGACAGCGGTTCCAGCATCAGATCCTTCGGGCGGCTGGCGCGGCATGTCCGCCCTAGGGCCACCGTCGGGCGATCCCGATCCGGGTACTCGATAGATCTTCGCAATTCGTTCAGTGTCGTTGCCATCGGCACCCCATCCCTACCGTCATTCTCAGGCGGCGCCGCTACTGCTGACGAATCAGGCCGATAGACTGGCAGCCCTGACCGAGGCGGCGATCGGTAACCAGCGTCACGAAGTATCGAACGAAGGAGGTCACGTCCACGCCCTGTCGGGCAGGCGCCGTTTCTGGCCCATGGTGAACAACAGCACCGATTGGTCAGCGCTGTAACCCATCGTCAATCCGGGCCACCGGCTCCTCGGAGACCGGCCTCCCGCCTTCGGATGCCCGCCGGCCTGGAGCAGCGCTGCGCACCCTCGCGAGGAAAGTTGGTCGGATTCTCGTGCCTCGGACCGACAACTCCCCGCGAAAGGAACCCCATGAAATCCAAGAACGTCATCGAGATCTTCGGCAATGACCTTTCGTGCTGCCACTCTTGCACTCCAATCGTCAGCGTCCGAACGCTGCTGCCCCCGGCCAAAAACAGACAGCGGACGACGAAAGTAGGTCCCTTTTTCGGGCCTCATCGCGACAACTGCGGGTGAAAGGACCATCGCGATGCTCACCACAAAATGGGAGTGCCTTCAGCCGCGAGCTACTCAAGCCGGTCGAGAAGCCGCGTACTTCAGAGCACCTCCCGAATAGCTGTCTTGCCGGCAGGGCGCGCAATACCCCACTTCGCACCGGCACCGTAGCTTTCCAGACCAACGCCGACCATCGTCCGGCGCGCACGTGAAGAAAGTCTGTTCGTTTCGAACCGTCATAGCCGAGAAGGCCACCGAGAGAGGACCACCAAGTCATGAAGTCATCACACCGAGGACCATTCTTTCCGAGGCGATCCTGGTCACGAGACGAGGCTATCAAGGGTTGCCTTCCCCTCGTCAAATCTCTGGTCGCACAGCTCAGGGTGGCACACGGACTTCGCACATCCTTCGACGATCTGTTCGCTGCGGGTGTCGTGGGTCTTGTCGAAGCAGCGGCGCGGTTCGATCCTGATCGCGGGGTGGCGTTCTGCACCTTCGCCTACCTTCGAGTCCGCGGCGCCATTCTCGACTCCCAGCGGGGCGAAAGTGCTGGCGACGTGGAGAGATCGGGAGCACGGACCGAACTCTCGGACCTCGTGAAGAAATGTCCGGCGAACACGAACGCGCTCACGACGCCCGATCCAGATGGCCGAAGGGCGAGCTGGGTTACTGCGAGGACCGCGCCCGGAGAGCGAGCCTCGATCGAGGACATCGACGAATCGGCGCCGACCCCGGATGAGGCTGTCGACCGACGGCGACAGTCACATCGTTTGCACGAGGCATTCCTCGAGCTGCCCAGTTCCCAGCAGCGCGTCCTCGAGCTCCACTATCTCGAAGGTGAAAGCTTCGCCGACATCGGCGCCCGATTGGGAATATGCAAGCCGGGGGCGTTTCGGCTTCATGAGCGTGCCCTGGAGAAGCTTCGGGAGGCGTTGGGAGTTGATCTCGAGCAGGGGGGGATGTCCAGCAAGGTTACCTCGTGAGCCCTTTCTTGGGCCCGCCCAGTCCCCTATAAAGGTCGAGCTCGTCCTGTCGCCCTTCGAGGCGGAGCAGTTTCTGTTCTTGGCCCGAGAGGTGTCTCCGTATCTCACGGCCGGGCGGGCTGAACGCGAAGTCGGCGGCGCGCCGGGCATAGGCATCCCAATCCCGCCGTTCAGCCGGGCGGGCCGCGCGCGCGCCCTCGCGGATGGCGGTCGCGATTTGCTCTCGTGAATGGCCGGTGATGGCCAACCGGGCTGCCACCTCGGCGTCGAGCCGTGAGGGATCGACTCTCCGGTCGGGCTGCTCCCGGGCGATCGCGGCCAAGTGGCGCTGGTAGATCGCGCCGGGCGTCATCGACGGTCGGGGTCCGGCGGTTCGACGGTCAATGGCATTGCCGCTCTTGGAGAGGCGGAGGTGTTCACGCTCGGTCGCGATGGCCTGCTGGAGATCGGGATTGGTGATCCTGAAGCGGTGCTCGGCCGCCAGCTCGATGCAGGTACGCTTGAACTGCGCGTCGCCGCGAATCCAAAACTCTCCCCACTTCTGCGCGCTCAACTGGAGCGCGGCCAGGACGGCCTCGCGGCTGCGGCCGTCATGAATGTCGATCGTCTTACCGCGATCGGTGAAGGCCGGACCGCTGCGCGGGCCGGCCAGGTGATAGTGCACCCGATCGCGCTCCAACACGGCCGTCACCGCCCGGATGTCGCGGGCCACCGGCGGATCGAAGGTTACGCCCCCGATCTTGGCGGGGTGTCGCAGCCTGTGTCGCCACTTGTCCCCCGCTTCCGGGTCGACCCGGGTGAGCCACTCTTCGTACGAAGGGAACCGCTCGCATGCGCGACGCTCGGCAGCCCGTTCGAGCTGCTGACGGTCGCGGAGGTCGGCCTTCTCTTGGGCCTGGCGGACGGCGGTGAGGCTGCGAAGGGCGTTGAGGGCATCGCCCTTGCCCTTCCACGAGCCGCGAAACATGTCGGCGCGCTCCTTCCGGTGTCGCTCGATAAGCCGGTCCCACTCGCCGCGCTGACGCTCCACGCGCTGACCCGGGTCGGCGCGCTGCTCGTAGTGCCTGTGGCGTTGCTCGAGGTAGGTCGTGACCAGGGGCGCTGTTGGGTCGAGCGGTCGAGGAGCGGCGGACCTCTGTGGTGGCGGCGGCAGCGTGTGCGCAAGCTCGAAGTCGCCTAGCCTCTTTCTGAGGGCAGACATCGAGCAATCACGCCCTGCGACGCTCGCCTTGACGGGCTGGTCACCGACCCAGAGGAGCGCACCGGAACCCTTCTTCTCGAACCGCACCCCGGCTTTGCCGAGGTTGTCGTGCAGCTCGCGCCAGCTCCCGGCGCGGCGGATCAGGGGAGCCACCTCTTCGATCGCGATGCGCTCGGCGCTACGGGCGCCGACCCTCTCCTCGAATGCCATGGCGCGCGCGCCGGGCTGGCGCTCGGCCTCCGACCGCTTCACGAGCTCGATTTCACCGGCGGCGTCTGGAGCGTAGAGCGCCCTTGCCTCGGGCTGCCAGCCCTGACGAAGCTCGATCCTGGCGATGGCGCGGTGGGCCACCTTGTGGTCGTAGCCCTTGTTCACGGTGACGAGCTTCTCGGTGTCGGGATGGACGCGGTTGACGGCCAGGTGGAGGTGCCAGTTGTGGGTATCGCTATGGAGCGCGTAGATGGCCTGGTGGTCCGACAGGCCCATCTCGCCGATGAACATCTTGATTGCTTCGTGGGCCTGGGCGGAGGTGGGTTGCTCACCCTCACGCCAGCTCAGTATCCAGTGCTGGACGGGCCTGGCGTCGTGGCGAGCGACCTCGGCGAGGTCGACCATCTCCTGCACCTGGCCGTCGTGATCGATCGCGAGGAAGTTGAGCGCGCCCCGGTGCTCGACCTTCTCGCCGTTGCCGCCCGCGCGGGGACCGGCGATGTAGTCGGCCAGGTCGCGGACGTTGGCGCCGATGGTCTTGGGAGCCGCCGCCTTGGACGGCGGAACCTTCTTGACGATCACGGTATGCCCCGGTCGCCGACGGCCAGGCGGGCGATGGCAGCGCGGAGGTCGGCGAGCGCAGCGGCGGTTTGGGTGCTGTAGGCACCGCCGCTGTCTATGTGGACCTTCTTGAGAAGGCCGCCGAGGCGCTTCAGCTCGCGAATGGCCTTGTCATCAGTACGGGCCACGACTGGGCGGCCGAGAGCGCGCGCTCTGACCAGCTCAGCGACCGGGACACCGGCGGCGGCGGCCAGGTCGCGGAGCCGCACCTTTTCGGCGGGCGCCACGCGCACGTCGAGGCGCTCCGTGAGCGCGGCGGTGCCCTTCCTAACGAAGGGCATCGGCGCCACCTCCGGTCTCTGGGCTGCGACAAGCGTTAGCGCGGAGCAGCTCCGGATCTGGGGACGGCTCGCACGAGAGAAGCGGAGCGCCGAACGGGCGGGGCGTCGGGGGGCTTGGGAGGACACGTGCGGCGTCAGCCGCATGTGTCCGGACAAGCCCCCATCCTGCTACCTCTCCGACCCCACTGGATCGATAGCCGCCGAGAAAGCCATGGCTCACGCTGCCGGTTCTCGCGGAGAACACGCGGTTGTTCGCTTGGAGGCACCGAATGAACCGTTTCCTTGCACGAGAACCAATGCGTGGTGGCTGTTGTCGTCGCTCGCGACGACGCCAGATCAGCCACGCGTTCGATCTGACTGAGGACGGCGGGCACATCACCTGAGAGTTATCGGCCCGGCGGCGGTTTTGTTGCCAGGTCCAGGCAACGAATCGTCAGAAATCGCGAAAACCAATATGGAAGCTGGTTCGTCCGCCAGGACGAAACCATCCGCCCCACGCCGCCGGACCAGGACGAGGAGCAACCCGATGGGAATACCGCGTGAACAGATCGAGAGGCTGCGAGCGGCGCTGAAGGAGGCGCCGGAGGTGCCGCCCGGCAGCGCCGACACGACCAAACAGGAAGCCGTGCGGCTACTGGCCGGAGACATTCAGGCGCTCCAGCAGCGTGGCTACTCCCTGGAACAGGTCGCCGAGATGTTCAGAAGCGGCGGGCTCGTGCTGACGACGCCGACGTTGAAAAGCTACCTGTCCCGGGCGAAAGGAGGCCGGAAGCGGCGGCGCGCTGGACAGAGGACGGAGACGGGGGGAGGCGCGAAGGCGCCTGCCGCCGTCGTGGTTGTGCCGAGGGCGAGCCGCACGGTGGTTACCGGTGGGGAAAAGAAGGAAGCGACAACGGCAACGCCGTCGGTAGTGGTGGCGAAGCCTCGGCCCGGTGGCGAGGCAGACGATGGTCGCAAACAGGACGGGGCGCCCGAAGGTGGCAAACTCCTCAGCGGCAAGGACGCGTTCCGGACCACGGACAAAGAGGAATACTAGAAAGGAGAGTCAGTCATGGAGAAACCAATCCTGCTCGTCGGGGGCGGTAAGGGTGGTGTCGGAAAGTCACTCATGTCGGTGGCGCTCGTGGACTACGTGGCGGTGACGGATGGGAGGCCATTCCTGGTCGAAACTGATACGTCGGTGCCGGACGTCTTCAAGACCTACGGCAGCGAGATCGGTGCCGAGCTGGTGAACCTCGACGAGCGCGAGGGATGGATCGAGCTTCTGAACCTGGTGGAGAGCCATCCCGAGGACACGATCGTCATCAACACGGGAGCCCGGAATCAGACTGGAATCAGCAACTTCGGGAAGACCCTGCGGAAGGCGCTGCCGCAGCTAAAGAGAAAGCTGATCGTCTTCTGGTTGATCGACCGCAAGCGGGAGAGTCTGGAGCTGCTCTCGGATTTTATCGGCGTGCTGCCGGAGGCCAGGATCAACGTCGTCCGGAACATGTACCTGGGCACCGAGCGGAAGTTCGAGCTCTACAACGACTCGAAGATGCGGGTGGCGGTCGAACAGGCCGGGGGACAGTCGCTCAACTTCCCCGAGCTGGCCGATCGGGTGACGGACGCCATGAACAAGGGACGGTTGACGGTCGCGAAGGCGATCGAGGAGCTGTCGTTCGGGGACCGGATGGAGGTCGAGCGCTGGCGAGACGAATGCAATGAGCTGTTCTCGCAGGTGATCCGTGAGTGACCTGGAGGATGCATTCGAACGTCTCCTCGGCTACCAGCCGTCGGACCAAGAGCGACAACGCCTCTACCGCGTTCGGGATGCGCTGAAGTTAAAGACGACCGACGCGCTCTGGTTGCTGATGATGGCACTGCAGCACTACGAGACGATCTACGAGAAGATCCCGGCTCGAATAGCAGAAGAAACGACCCGGACGATGAAAGCGACTCGCGTCGCGGCAGAGGCGCAGGCGAGGGCGGCGCAAGAGCAGACGAGGCAGGCGCTCATGAAGACCGTCGAGCAGGCCGCAATCGCTGCTCGGCGAGACGGTGCTCGTGCGGAGGTGATCAGGCGGGCGAGCTGGCTCGGAGGTGGACTGGTCGCCTTTGCCTTGATGGTATTTCTGATCAGCTTCCGCCTCGGCGGTTCCAAGGGCGAGGCGGCCGGTCGGGATCGAGCGAGACAAGAATGCGGCTACCTGGCTGCGGCGGCAGCCTGGGGTAACAGCTCGGCCGGCAGGCTTGCCCGCGCGATGGCCACAGTAGGGAGCCTGGACAACCTGGCTCGCTGCGACCTGCCCGGATGGGAGGTGACCCGGGACGGTTACTGCTTGGTGCGACCCTACAAGGGTAAGACGTTCGGCTGGCGGGTTCCGACAGGAGGTCCTTTACCCGGCGCGTTTTGAACCGAAGTCCGCTGGTGGCTCGAAATCGGCCGTCGGCGGACGGAAACGACGGACGGCAGCGCCCAATGACGGCGGTGTCTCCCCACGTCGCGGTTGCGCACAGAGCGCGCTCCTCCCCTTCGAATTCGTCGACGGGTAATGTCCTTGCGCTTGCTGCTGTCCAACGGACGCGGAAGTCAGCTCCGAACCGTAGGGGCTTTCCGGGTACTGCCGCTCGACCCGCGGCTGGTCTCCCGCGATGGAAGGACCAGCAAGTCAGCCGCTTCCTCGGCATCCTTCAGAAGCGTCTTGCGCGGCGTGCCCATCTGCGCGCGCATCGTCAAACCCTTGGAAATGTCGATGACCTGGCTCGTACGCGCGGCTACGGGAAAGTCAGCCGGGATTTCCCCCGCGCTGATCCCGTCCCGGAAACGACGTTCCACTAGCGCGGCAGCTCCAGCCGCTGCGTTCCGCAGGAACTGCCGGACCTCCGGGTCGTCCACGAGCGGCGCGACGCACACGAGAAGACAACCCACGGCTGAGCCTTCCTCGGTCGCACTTTCTACTGCGTGCCTCAGGAAGCTGGCGAGCGAGTCGCGAAGAGCCGTCGGTGAGAGAAGTGCCTTCGCAGCGCCAGCGCCCTTCGTCTCGGCGTACGCCCGGAGGACGCGTAGGAATAGCGTTCGCTTGTCCCCGAAGACAGCATAGAGACTCGGCCGCCCGACCCCCATCCCGGCGACGAGATCGTCGATCGTCACTCCGTCGTAGCCTTTCGACCAGAACACCTGGGTCGCCTTTTTCAGCGCTTCCAGCTCGTCGAAGGTGCGCGGTCGCCCACGAGGCTTCGTGGCATGTTGAATCATTCAGTTAAAAACTCCTTGCGGCCGACCATTCGCCCCATTAGTGTACTGAATAGTTCGAAATTGGCAAGGCGACCCTAGCGTTGCGAGGAAGCCACTCATGAGACATTCGATCGCTCTCGTCACCGGGACCACCTCCGGGCTCGGTTATGCGGCAGCCCGCATGCTCGCTGCCGAGGGCTGCCGGCAGGTCATCGTCACCGGCCGCAGCCTGGGCCGGGTCCACGAAACGGCCGCTGAGCTCGCGGCTGAGACCAAGACCCAGGTCTTCACTCCGCTGGAGCTCGATCTGGACGCACCGACCAGCGTCCAGTCCGCGCTCGCCGAGCTGGTCAGGCGAGGTCAGCCGATCGATTTCCTGCTGCTCAATGCAGGGATGGTCCCAGGTAAGAAGCGCGTGATCACTGCGGCGGGCATCGAGGCTTCTCAGGCTCCGCTCATCGGCCATCATCAACTGACTATGGGGTTGCTTCGAGCCAACCTGCTGAGCCCCAACGCGCGGATTGTCATCGCCGGCGCCGAACCTGCCCGCGGGGGCGTGCCGATGTTCAGCTACACCGATGTGCCAGCCTTCGCGGCCAAATACTTCCGGGGAGACCGGACCGCCGCTATCGAAGCCCTGATTCGCAACGGGCCAAACGTGAAGTACGTGCCCAACAATACGTACGCCGACGCGAAGCTCATTATCGCTTGGTGGGTCGCGGCGCTGGCGCGCCGGCTACCCACCGGCATGGCCGTGTACGCTGTCTCGCCCGGTGGGGCGACCGCCACCAAGGCGGTGCGAAACGCTGGCCCGGCGTTGAAGTATCTGTTTATCCCAATCGTGAACCTCATTCCCGGCATGAATCAGACGCCGGAGGTCGCGGCCCGTCGGTACCTCCAAGCGTCGGAGTTCGGAACCGACGTCTCAGGGCAATTCTTCGCCTCGGCTCAAGGGAAGTTCTCAGGCCCAATTGAGGTGCAGCGCCAGCCACACCTCTACGATCGCGCCAACCAGGAAGCCGCGTGGCAGGCCGTCGTCAAGGTCTCTGGCGTCGATTTCTCGCCCGTCAAACCCGCGTCGCCGTCGGATCCGCCGATAACAGAACGGCCCGTCGGATTGAGATAGAAGACCTTGTCGTCTGGTTCGCCGTCGAGCGATGTGATGCCTGACACTGACACCGTCGACGGCCCCGCTGACGATGGAGTGGCAACCACCATCGAGGTGCTCGAAGTGAGACCATTCATCGCTGGCGTACTCTTTTCTTGTGGTGTGCTCGGTGCCTGCGCCGTCGCACCACCGCCCCCACCGCCGGCAGGTCCGGGCGTGCCGATGGCGGCCGACAACGGACAGCCGAAGATGCAGGCTGCCTTTGCGGCGCTCCAGCGAGCAGACGACTCTCTTCAAAGGGCGACGCCGAACAAAGGCGGTCATCGGGAGCGCGCGATCCAGCTGGTCCGCCAGGCGATGGGGGCCGTTGACGCTGGAATGCGGTACGCGGCGGCGCACCCGACCGAGGTCGGTGTGGCCGAAGGTCCCGCGTTTCCGGAGCCGGTCGACCAGAACGTGCCCGGCGCGGAGAGGCAGCCGAACATGGCGCAAGCGGTGGTCGAGCTGCGCGAGGCGCGGCGGCAGCTCAGGGAAGCCAGGGCCGACAAGGGCGGGTATCGCGTTCAGGCATTGAACCTGATCCAGCAGGCGCTCGCGCAGGTCTGGGAAGGTATCCGGTTCGCGAACGGCGGTCGGTAGCAACGGCGAGGCGTGCCCGGTGGCAAGCTCGCGCGCATGGAGATTAGAAATGCTCGTCGTCATTCTCCTGTGCGTGATCAGTGGCGCCTCCGGCTGCGCGTTCCTCAGGTTGAACGGCTGCACGAAGCTGAGAACGTGCGGTGAGTTGGCGGTCTACGGGTGTGCAGAAGAGCTCATCTGCGCGGACGTCAACGGCAACGCCGTGAGGTCCGAAGCGACGGCGCCACAACGAAACTACTGCCGTGTGTGCGAAGGAGAGTAGGGACGATATTTCGCGGGACGCCGGTGCAGAAGGCGGGCGTGGACGTTCCGGCATCAAACCGGCTGACTTGCCCGAAATCGAATCTCTCGATTCCATAAGGGCCAAGCGGGAAGCGACCCTGGCCAGAGGCCGAGACGCCGTCCGACCCGAGGCTGGCGGTGTTCCCCCGGTCGACAACCAACGCGCGCTACTTCGAGAGCACGAGAAGCGCGACGGAGTTCGCGGCCAGCGAGAACCCAGTGATGGCGCCGCTGTTCACCGCAACTGCCGTGTCCGCCGCCGGCGCGGCGCCGCCCGTCATCCGGTAGACCTGAGCAGAGCCCGAGGGGGTGAAGTTGTTCACCGTGACGGAGAGGCCCGACTGCGCGGAGCCGCTCACGTTCACCAGCATGACCCAGAGCTTGGTCGGCGCAGTCGGCGAGTCCGTCGCGGCGTAGACGTTGACGCTCTTGTTGGGGCTGGCGGCACCGATCGAGGTCGCGCCGAAGCGGGCGCCCTTGCCGTCGTAGTTCCGGTACATGGCCATCGCGTTCCAGACCGGCAGGTGGGTCGAGCCGTTGACCAGGGTGACCCAGTACGCCGCTACCTGATATCCGAGCCGGCCATACATCCCCAGGATGTCCGCGAGCTGCGTCCCGGTGGTGGCGTCAGGGGTGCTCCCGTTGGTGCCGTCGTTGGGGACGTTGTACTCGCTGACGCAGATGCCGGTGCCGGGATAGGCGGAGTTGATCCAGCCCTGGATGTGCGGCGGCACGTACGAGCCGCTCGAGTCCCACAACGCCGACGAATCGCCGAGCCCCTTGCCGGGGAAGGGGTAGTGCATGTCCACGCAGTCGAGCAACCGCACGTGCGTCGAGGAGGCTTGCGCGGCGGCCATCTGGAGGATCGCCATGGTCAGCGAGTTGGTCACGCTGTACGGGCTCGACGGGTTGCCGCACTCGACGTTGTTGAGGGCCACCAGGTCCTGCGCGTTCTCGGTCGACATGAACAGGACGGAGGAGGTCGGGTCGCCCGACTTGACCGCCTTGGCGTAGGCGATGGTGCGGTTGATGAAATCCTGGTTGAGGCTGGTCCCGATGCTGGAGTTCGTCGTGTAGAACGGCTCGCACCAGGTGCCGGGCGGATAGAACGTCGGGTAGATGTCCGTGCGCAGCGCCTGCCAGTTGTCCGGCTCGTTGTCGAGCTGGTAGTAGCGCACGCCGCCGCTCGACGCCGAACCGAACGTCGAGACCAGGTGCGTGACCCAGTCGCTCATGAACGTCGTGTCGAGCACGGACGATCCCTTGTCGACCACCTCCTCTTCCGACGTTCCGAGCGTCTGGCAGCAGGTCGAGATGGCGCTGCTGCCGGCGCAGTTCGGTGTCCCCGGGTTGGGCGTGGCCATGCTCGACACCCAGCCGGTGATGGGGATGGTCATCAGCGTGTCGACGTGCTGGCCGATGTTGTAGTGGACGAACTGGTCCGAGCTGCTGGAGAGCGAGGCGTCCGGGGTCGGCGAGGTGAAGCGCCCCTTGTAGTTGGCGCAGTTCCAGTCGCCGCCCGAGTTCGAGACGTCGATCTTCCAGTTGTACGAGCTGGCGGCGTCGCCGCCCCAGCGGTTCAGGCCGGCGACTTTTATCGAGTCGTCGCTGTTGAACGTCACGCCGTAGATCGCGGGCGAGATGGGGGTGAGCTGGGAGCTGGCGTCGACGACGATGCTGGTCGTGCTCGACGAGGCGACGCAGGCGTGCGCCGATCCGCAGAGCTGCGACGGGCCGCACCCGCCGCAGGTGTGCCCGCATCCGTCGTCGCCGCAGGTCCTTCCCGAGCAACTGGGCGTGCAGCTCGCGGAGGAACCTCCGCTGCCCGTCGACCCTCCGGACGAGACCGTCCCCCCGCCGCCGCCGGTCCCGCTGACGCCGCCGCCGCCACCGGCCCCGCCCTTGCTGCTACCGCCGCCACCACCCGAGCCGGTCGTCGCGCCGCCCGAGCCGGTCGCCCCGCCCGAAGCGCTCCCGCCACCACCGCCGGACCCGCTCTGACCTCCGTTTCCCGTCAGCCCACCGGTTCCTACGTTGCCACCCGCCGCGTTGCCGCCGCGTCCCAAGGTGCCGCCCGACCCGGTGGCGCCGGCGCTCGCGGACCCTCCCGAACCGTTCGTTCCACCGGAACCCGTAGATCCGCCGGTTCCAGAGGTCCCGCCTTTGGCCCCGCTCCCACCGGTTGCCCCGGACGATCCACCGCGCTCGGCGCCGCCGCTCCCAGATCCGCCTCCACCCGCGCCGCTGGCGCAACCCACCGCGACGAGCGAGAGGAACCCGGCCGCCAACCTCACCGCGCGCCCGAGTCGCTCCGCTCGAGAGGGCGCTACTCGTCGAATAGATAGCGGGCCCGTGGTCAGAACCAGGTCCGTCTCGGTGAGTGGGGATCTCGGCATATGTTCTCCTTACTCGGCCTAGCTGTGGGCCGGCTCGTGCTCAAACGTGATCAGTTCCGCCAGCACTCGAAACCGGTTCACGCCCGGCGCTCACTGCACCCAGTCGCTGTTCGCCTTGGCGGCCAGCCAGGTCTTCACCAGCGTCCCGAAGTTGGTGAGCGTCATCAGGTTGCTGTCGCTGAAGATGTTGGGCGTCCAGGCGTTGTCGGTGACCCAGGCGGTCCAGCTGGCGCCGTCGCCGTCGGCGGTGCTCTGCAACGAAGGCCCGAATGTCGACGAGTCCGAGTCGACGTAGCCCCACTCGGTGATGAACACCGGGGCCTTCGTCGCGGCCAGCGCGACCTGACTCTGGAACGTGCTGCTCCAGTTGCTGGCGTAGATGTGCGCCGTGTACATCAGGTTCGCCCCGCTGGGCGGATCGCTGGCCGCGTCGCCCGGGTGCTGGTCCCAGGTGTTCGAGGGGACGATGACGACATTCTTGGGCGCGCCGGCGCGGATCGTGTCGACGAGCTGCTGCACCACCGGCTTCAACGTCGACCAGGGCACGCTGTAGTCGATCGGCTCGTTGAACGGCTCGAAGAGGACGTTCGGGTAGCCGGCGAACTGCGGGGCGACGTCCGTCCAGAACGTCTGGGCGTCCTGGGCCGAGGTTCCGGTCGTCGCGTTGTCAATCTGATGGTAGTCGATGATCGCGTAGAGGTTCTGGCTGGCCGCGTAGTCAACGGCCGGCTTCAAGACCTTGGTCACGTAGTCGGCCGCGGAGAGAGGAGAGCTGGGGGTGCAGCTGGCCGCGGGACCCGTGCCGATCGGGTAGGGACACGGCGAACAGGTTGGGCTGCCGCCGGTGTTGTAGTCGACCTTCGGGTAGACGGGCAGCCGCACCACGTGCCCTTGCACGCCGGCGGCCGCCACCTTGTCCATTCGGGCGGTGATGCCGCTGGCGCTCTTGCCGCCGTACCAGTAGAGCGAGCCGATGTCGATCAGCGCCGAGCCGCGGAGGATGATCGTCTTGCCCGACGGGTCCTGCAGGCGCGTTCCGCTCACGCTCAGCCAGGGGAGAGCGCCGCTGCCGGCCGCGCCGCCGGTCGCGGTAGCGCCCCCGCCGCCGCCGGAACCCGACGCGCCGGCCGCGCCGCCGCCGCCCGTTCCGCCGCCGCCGGATCCGGCATGACCGCCGGTCGCGCCGCTGCCGCCCGTGCCGCCGCCGCCGGATCCGGCATGACCGCCGGTCGCGCTGCTGCCGCCGGAACTGGTCACGCCGCCGCTGCCGGTTCCCCCGGTCTGGCCGAGGCCGCCGGATCCGGTGGATCCTCCCGATCCGCCGAGGCCGCCCGTCGAGCCTCCGCCCGTGCCGTTGCCTCCTGTGTTCCCGGAGCTGCCGCCGGTCGAGCTGCCCCCGCCGGCGCCACCCGAGCCGCCGGCTCCGGATCCACTGGGCCCGCAGGCGCCGGCACCGGCCAATGCGAGGGTCACTGTCAACAACAGCCGTGCGTGCCTCACGCGCTCCCCAGGCGAATCGAACATATTTTCCTTCCGTTCCGTCAGCCCCCGAAAACGGTTCACCGCCGGACGCTTCTCGCCGCAGCGCGAGATCAGGCCCTTGGCCGTCTGAACCGATTTCGCGCGCTGGCGTGACTTTACGAGGATGCGGGCGGAGTCAGCGAAATGTCGCGCCCGCGAGGGCTTCGGGCGGTACCCTGAGGCAGGGCGGTAAACCGACGAATGGGCCCGACGGATTCTTCCGCCAACTTGCTCAGGCTGGTCAACGCCGAGGAGCGCCCGGCGATCTCGGATAGTGAGCTGGTCCTCGCGCTCCGGGACGGGCAGAGCTGGGCGGCGCGCGCGATCTGGGATCGCCACTCGAATCGCGTCCATCGGTTCCTGGCCCGGGGCCTGGGTCCGAGCCAGGAGATCGAAGACCTGACCCAGGAGGTGTTCCTGCGGATCTTCGCGCGGCCACGCGCCATCCGCGACCCCGACGCGTTGCCGCAGTTCGTGATGGCGGTGGCGGTCCGAGTCCTCAAGTGGCAGCTGCGCTATCGCTGGGTTCGGCGCAACATGCGACTGACCAGCGACGGCACCTTGCCCGATCTGGTCGGGGACAGAGCGAGCGCGGAGGAGACGCTACAGGCGGTGCGGCTCTGCTACCGAATTCTGGATGCCTTGGGCACGCGCGAGCGGACCGCCTACACCTTGCGCTTTCTCGAGGAGATGACGGTGGAGGAGGTGGCAGCCACGCTCGAGGTCTCGATCAGCACTGCCAAGCGGCTGATCAACCGTGCAGCGGCGGCGGTGGCCACGAAGGTGGCCGCCATTCCCGACCTTCGAGAGCTCGTGTCCGCGGAAGTCATCGGAGGCGAGAGATGAGGGAGAGCGAGATCCGCGACGAGGCGACCTCGAAGCTGAGCGAAGGGGTTGCGGCGGTCATCAATGAAGAGGTAGCGGCTCACGGACGCTGGCGGCAGGCGGCCTCGTTCGCGGAGCTCGAACACCGGATGGCAGGACGTCTCCGTCGACGGTGGCTGCGGTTCACGCTGTTCGCGGTCGGGGCGACCGCGCTCGCCGGGGTGGCCGGCTTCTCGATCCACGCGCGATTTCGGGCCCCGTCGCCGGAGTCGCTCACCTTCACGATCAACGGCAGACCGTCACTCTCGGGCGGCACGACGACCGTCGAGCCGGAAGCCGCGGGAAACTCGGTACTGTCGTTCTCCGACGGGACCCGGATCGAGATGGCGCCCAAGGCGCGTGGACGTGTCCTGTCGCTCGGTGCGCGTGGTGGGCGGATCGCGATCGAGGAAGGAACAGCTCATGTCGAGGTCGCTCATCACCTGGGCGCCGAGTGGCTCTTCCAGGCCGGGCCGTTCGCGATCACCGTTCACGGCACGGCATTTTCCGTCGGCTGGCGCGCCTCCGACGAGCACTTCGATCTGCGCATGGAGACGGGCGTGGTCTCGGTGAAGGGCCCCCTGTCGGGTGGCGAGATCGTGCTGCGCGCGGGCGAGACGCTGTCGATCGGACTCCGCGACCGGCCGCCGCCGTCCGTCGACTTGCCCTTGCCCGAGAAGTCGGATCCGAGCCAACCCGCTCCACCCGCGACCCGCAACGCCGGTCCCGATCCTGAACGGCGGATCGTCAGAGCCAAAGAGCAAGGGCGCTGGCCTGCGGAGCTGGCCGAAGGACGTGCCGGTGAAGTCGTCCAGGAGGCTCGGCGACTCGGGATCGCCCAGGTCCTCTCCACGCGCGGCAGCGAGGATCTGTCTGCGCTGGCCGACGCCGCGCGATTTGGACGACAGAACGCCCTGGCCCGCGAGGCCTTGCTCGCGCAGCGCAACAGATTCCCGGGATCGCCCCGGGCGGTCGAGGCTTCGTTCCTGCTCGGACGTCTGGAGGATGAATCGACCGGAGGGCCCGAGCGGGCCCTCGGCTGGTACGATCGATACCTCGCGGAAGCACCTCGCGGCGCCTACGTCTCAGAGACGCTCGGTCGAAAGATGATGGCGCTGGAACGCGCCCATCGCCGGAGCGAAGCCGCGTCCATCGCTGCCGCGTACCTGCAGCGATTCCCCAGCGGAACCTACGCCGCAGCCGCGGAGGCGCTCGCCCGCCAACCATGAGCCCCAACCGCGGCCGGCGCCGGGGCATTCACCTGGCGCCGGTCTTCCTGCTGGTACTCGGGTGGCCATTTGCGCCTGCGTTGGCGGAGCAGCGGGCCGAGCGCGTGGTGGTGCTCGACCCCGCCGTCGCCTCGACGGAGGTCCATCGCTGCCTGACGCGCATTCGCGAAGAGCTGGCAGCGGGCGGCTTCGAGGTCGACGCGCTCGATCCAGGGCCCAGGACCGATCCCGTATCGATCGCGGACGCGATGAAGGATCAGATCGGCGCCATCGCGGTGATCGCCTTGATCGGAGATCCCACCGCGGCGTCCGCTGAACTGTGGGTGCTCGATCGCGTCGGCACCCCGGCGCAGATACACCGGATTCCGGCACCGATCGGAGATCCCGAGCAGGTGCCGGAGATTCTGGCCATCCGGACGATCGAGGTTCTTCGGGCGAGCGCGCTCAAGCAACTGGTCGAGTCGAGCCGTCCGGCGGCGGCACCGGCACCGCGCGCGCCAGCAGTCTCTCCATCGCCGCCGAGTGATGTGTCGGTTCCGGCGTCCCGTGTCTTCGGCGTCGAGACGGGGCTCGCCTTGCTCGACAGCATCGGGGGCCCGGGCGCCGCCTTCATTCCGGTGATTCGCCTGCGGGCCCAACTGGGCCGAACGATCTTCCTCAGATTGGGCGTGGCGGGACTCGGGTCCCGTCCCACGGTCACGACCTCGATCGGGTCGGCGTCGGTCAGTCAGGCGTTCGGGCTCGTCGAGGCGGGGCTGGCGTTGCGCCCGGGCAGACGGCTGCAGCCGCTCGTCACCGTGGGCGGCGGCGCGTTGCGGGTCGACGAGGTCGGCCAGGGCGTTCCGCCGTTCCAGGGCGTCGAGGCGGGCCGTTTCGCGGGCGTCATTGACGGCGGAGTCGGCCTCGGGGCCAGGCTCGCTCCCCACGTGGCCCTGGTCGCCGAGGCGCATGCCTTCGTTGCGTTTCCCCACCCGACGATCCGATTCGTCGACACCACCGCCGCGACCATCGGGCGTCCCGCGTTGGTCGAGGTGCTGTCCCTCGTGGTGTGGCTATGAGAGCCGTGTCGCTCCTCTGCCTGGCGATCTGCGTGGGCCCACTCGGTGCGGGTGCTTGCGGGGCCGGACCGCTCGACGCGGTGACCGTAGCGCCGGGAAGTCTATTGAATGGGCTCGTGGCGCACTGGACGTTCGACGAGGGAACCGGGACCGTCGCCGGCGATCATTCAGGAAACGGATACGACGGCCAGCTCACCGGAGGAACCTGGACCCCCGACGGCCGCTTCGGCGGCGGTCTGACGCTCGCTTACGGCGACTATGTGACCGTCCCGAACTTCCCCCAGGCGACAGCGAACTGGACGGTCTCTGCCTGGACGCACTCCACGTCCGCCGAGCTGGCAGAAAACTCGGACGCAATGACGATCCTGAGCACCGAGAACGTGTTCGCCGGAGGCTGGCAGCTCCATCTCGACAGCCGTCCCAACTACAACCGGTTCGACGCCGCGTACTGGGCAGGCGCCGAGGTCAACGACTACGTCGTGATCTATTGCGACTGTATTGCCCCGGATACCTGGATTCACCTCACTGCCGTCTGGGACGACAACGCCGAACAACTCACCCTGTACCGCGACGGGGTCATGGTCGATCACGCCAACATGCCGTCCCCGATCCTGACCGGTGACACGACGCTGTACTTCGGTACCTGGAACATGCTCAACCGGTTCCTCGCGGGTACGATTGACGACTTCGCGATCTGGAATCGGGCGCTGTCTCCCGCCGAAGCCGCCCTGCTATCGATGCAGCCGCCCAGTGGGTGAGGTACAGGCAAAAGCCCGCTTGTTCGTCCTATCCTCTCGAACCCGCGCGCATCAGGCAGCGCCCGCCCAGGGAAGCAGCGCCGGCTTGGCGAAGTACGCTGTCGACAGAGTCTTGAACTGGCCGTTGTCGGTCGTGATGCTCGTCTGGGTCGACCACCCAGCGCCGAACACGGCGCCCACACCACCGATGGCCACGAGCTCGCTCGTGTGGGTCAGGAAATAGTGGACGTGGTTGTCACGGTAATGGTTCGGCGTGCCGCCCGGGGTGCTGCTTGGAGCTCCGAGCGGTGTTTGCCACCAGATGAGCGGCGTGCCGATGCCGTCGTGGTACTGCTTCATCGTCGCGAGGTACTCGGTGTAGTTCGGGCTCGTCGCGTTCGACTCGTCCAAATAGGAGAGGGCTCGCGTGCAGGCGCTATCGTTGCCCGCCTCGTAGCAGCCAACGTCCCGGTCCGTCGTCTGCACCACCGTGAAGTCGCCGGCGCCGACACCGACCTTGTTCATGAACGCGATGTCGTCGGCGATGGTGGGCGCTCCCCAGCTGGACGGCGGAAAACCTATGCGCGCTTTCGGAGCATACGTCCGGGCGAGATGGATATAACAGGCTGCCAAGCCCGTCAGGTCGTTCGCGTACGCTGCACAGTCGGACTCGACCGTCACCTGCACTGCGACCTTCGTCGGGTCGCCCCCGGTGGCCTGCGACTCGACGAACCCCCAGAAGTCGGGCTCGACGCTCACGAGCGCGGGCTTGCCGTAAATCGCGAGCCGCTGGAACACCAGCTTCGCCAGGTGCCAGTACTGCGTCATGAACGCCGAATCCCCCAGGTAAGCGAGGTTGCCCTCTCCTCGGGCGGTCGACATGTAGACCGTGAACATCGGCACCGCACCCACCGCGTCCGCCGCGCCCGCCATCACATTGACGTAGGCTCCCTCCGGCGAGTTCCACGTCTGCCAGCCACTCTCCAGGTTCTGACCGGAACCGACCAGGTAGCGCTCGAAGATGTCGGGGGTGATGCCTTGCGCGGTGATGTCGCTCTGCTCGGAGCTACCGAGCCCGAAGAGGAAGCGCGCCGGCTTGCCGAGCGCCGTGGCGAGGTTGGCTTGAGGCGAGTTGCCCGAACCACCTGAGCCGGTCGAGCCGCCTGTGCCCGTCGCGCCGCCGGATCCCGTCGCGCCGCCGGACCCCGATGCGCCGCCCGCGCCCCCCGTGCCTGTCGCGCCGCCTGCGCCAGTGGAACCACCGGACGCCGTCGCGCCGCCCGTGCCGTTCGCGCCGCCCGTCGCACCGCCGGCCCCGGATGCGCCACCCGAGCCCGTCGCGCCACCGGAGCCCGTCGCACCACTTGTGCCTGTCGCGCCGCCTGCGCCAGTGGAGCCTCCCGACGCCGCGCCGCCCGTGCCGCCGCCGGCCGGCGACCGATCGGTGGTTCCGCCGGAGCCGCAACCGGCGAGGGACACGGCGAGAGAGAACAAGGCGATCGACGTTGCTCGCAAGCTCATGAAGCGAGACTCCTTCCACGCCAGAGGGCTGTACTTAGAGTCACGCGGCTCCCGAAAAATGGTTCAGCTGGACGGAGTCCCCCAAAATGAGCGATTCACGGCACCCGCCGCTCCTCGCCGCGATCGCGCAGGTGCATGGGGCGATGTCGTTCCTTTGGGCTGATCAACCGGCTCTCGCGCAAGAAGCTCGGGTCGGGTGAACCGAGGCGGCTCGTTCCGTAGCAGCGTGTCGCCCCACCTGCGGTCCTTCTTCCGAAGCGAGCTGCTGTACGCGACCGATCGGCCGTCTTCGCTCGGAATCCGCTGCGCGCGAACGCCAAGAAGCGATCGCCATGACAAGGCCAGCCTCGCCGGGACAATCGGACAACCAGTGAGGGGCTGTGCTCTCGGCCGGGTCGGCCGCCGCACACCTCCAGCTTGGGAGGCTTCATGACCAGTTGCTCGTTGCCCCGAGTGTTCGTCGCGTCACTCTGGATCCTGGGTGCCGCGTGCTCGAATTCCAGCGGGGGCGCGAGCGGGATGGGGGGCAGCGATTCCAGCGGCTCGGGCGGGACCTCGAGCGGCGGAATGGGCGGAGGCGGTCAGAGCGGCGGCGCGACCGGCACGGGCGGCGACGCGTCGACGGGCGGCGTGACCGGCTCGGGCGGGGACGCCTCGACGGGCGGCGTGACCGGAACGGGCGGCACCGCCCCGACGGGGGGCGTCACTGGGACGGGCGGCACTGCCTCGACGGGCGGCGTGACCGGGACCGGCGGCAAGGTTTCCACCGGAGGGGCCACGGGGACGGGCGGCACGACCTCCGTCGGCGGGCACGCTGGGACCACCAGCACGGGCGGCAGCACCGGCGCGGGTGGAGGCGGGGGATCGACCGTGTCGAACGCCATGGGCCCGTGTGACATCTACGCGACGGCGGGCAATCCCTGCGTGGCCGCCATCAGCACGGTCAGGGTCCTCCTGCATTCTTACACGGGACCCCTGTACCAGGTCAGGAAGGGCGGGACGAACAACGTCTTCAAAGGCAATCAACCCGCCGGCACCGGAGGCGGGACGACCGGCGGAACGACCCAGGACATCGGGTTTGGCGCCGACGGTTTCGCGGATTCGGCGGCCCAGGACACCTTCTGCGGGAGCGGCGGCACCGCCTGCACGATCTCGAAGATCTACGACCAGTCGGGCAAGGGCAACGACCTCATCCAGTCGCCGGCAGGAACCTACGAGCCAGGGCCGGACTACGAGGTGCCGGCGAGTCACGCGGTGACAGTCGGCGGCCACAAGGTGTACTCGCTCTACTTCCCGCATCCCCCGAGCCTGCCGTCGGGGTCCGCTCCGTCCGGGTACGGCTACCGCAACAACAAGACCACCGGCATGCCGACGGGCACGGCCGCCCAGACGGTGTACATGCTGGCGGACGGCACCTATGCGGGCAACGGCTGCTGCTTCGACTTCGGGAATGCCGAGACGAACAACGGCAACGGGCCGACCGGCGACATGGCGGCGATCAACCTCGGCACCTCGTACTGGGGCATGGGGGCCGGCAGCTCGCCCTGGTTCGAGGGGGACTTCGAGGCGGGTGTTTGGGCCGGCGGCTCGTCGTGCGGCACGCCGGGCTCGGGCCAGCTGACCTGCAGCGGGCGCCAGGCCAACCCCATGAACCCGTCGATGAAGAGCATCCCTTACGCCCTAGGGATCCTCAAGACCGCCACCACGAACGGCTCGCCGGTCTGGACCCTCAAGGTCGCGAACGCCACGACCGGCACGCTCACTACCGCGTACGACGGCGCCGCGCCCGGCAAGTGGATGTTGCAGGGGGCCTTGCTGCTGGGCACCGGCGGGGACAACAGCAATTCGTCATGGGGCAACTTCTACGAAGGCTGCGTGACGACCGGCGAGACCTCGGATGCAACGGATCAGGCGGTCGCCGCCAACATCATGGCCGCCGGATACGGCAAGTAGGCGCGGCGGGCGCGCGCGTTGGTCCCTGCCGGGGATCCCCTCCTGTGGACACGGACGGGCGACAGAACGGGCCGTCCAGACGCGCGTCCGGTCGTCGAGTGGCATGCGCAGTGTCGTGACCTTGGTGACCCTCTGTCCGAGGATCGGATAATCGAAGCGGTAGCGGCGGTTTGCACCATTCTCGAGGGCGAGACTTCGCGTCATGAGAAGCGCGCGGAAGAGGCGCTCGGGCGGCACGGGCATGAGTCCTCATAGATCGAGCTGCACCCTGCGCGTCTTCGCATCTCGTGGGAGGGGCGCGGAGTCCAGTGAGTCAGGGATCGAAGTAGGAGCGCTCGCCATCGCGACGAAGGCGGCCTTGGATGCCGTCGATTTCGTCGTGCTCACGATGACGGCGTGCACATCGACGAGCACCTCGCCGCACTGGGCATCGCTTCGTCGCTAGGCGGGCTCACAATGATCACGCCGAAGGAAGCTCCACACAAGGCTCATGCGTGATCGATCCGTCCTGGCGCCCCTGCCTCCCGGGGACCGAACGCAAAGATACCGGCCCCGGCCTCCTCGTGTAGAGTGCACCGAAGGCAGCCTGGACCGTGATGGCAGCGCCGAGGAGCCCACCAGTGCCTCCGGAGGACTCATGAGTCGTAACGCCCTCGCCTGTTTGTTTTCTTTTGGCATCTCGGTCGGCGTGCTGGCCTGTTCGTCGAGCGGAACCCCTGAAGGCGGAAGTGGCGGGAGCGCATCGGGCGGGAGCACGTCGAGCGGTGGCAGCTCGGGCGGCAGCTCCGCGTCGGGCGGCAGCTCCGCGTCGGGCGGCAGCTCCGCGTCGGGCGGCAGCTCCGGGTCGGGCGGCAGCTCCGCGTCGGGCGGCAGCTCCGCGTCGGGCGGCAGCTCCGGGTCGGGCGGCAGCTCCGCGTCGGGTGGAAGCTCCGCGTCGGGTGGCAGCTCCGGGTCGGGCGGCAGCTCCGGGTCGGGCGGCAGCTCCGGGTCGGGCGGCAGCTCCGGCGCAGGGGGCGCCGCCACCGGGGGCACTGGGGGACACGCGGGTTCGGGCGGCGCCGGTGGACACCCGGGCGGCGGTGCGGCGGGCGGCAAGGGCGGCGGCGGCTCCGGTGGCGGACAGACCGGGGGAGCAGGCGGAACGACGTCCACGGGCGGCGCCGGCGGCAACGCCAGCTACAACCCGTGCAAGGCCAGCCCGTGTGTCATCTTGCCGCTCGGTGATTCGATCACGCACGGTCTCTTCTCCTCCGACGACGCCGGTTATCGCTCGGCGCTGTTCAAGCTGACCGTCGCGGCGAACCAGAACGTGACCTTCATCGGGTCGTTGACCAACGGTCCTACCACCGTGTCGGGCAAGACGTTCCCCAGTCACCACGAGGGCCACGACGGCTTCACCGTCACGCAAATTACCGGCTACGTCCCGCCCGCCAAGGCGTTCGCCACGACGACGCCGCACATCGTTCTGCTGCACATCGGGACCAACGACATGACCATGAACGCCGATCCCACCACCACGGCGAATTCGCTGTCGACGTTGATCACCGACCTGGTGAATGCCGCGCCAGATGCGCTCATCGTGGTGGCGAAGATCGTTCCGCTCGGCTACTCGAACACCAACTACACCAGCTACATCGCCAAGATTCCCGGAGTCGTCCAAGCCTTCTCGAGCAAACACGTCATCATGGTCGACATGAGCACGCTGCCGACCTCCGACATCAACGGCAACGGCAACGTCCACCCGACCGATCAGGGATACGCCGACATGGCCAGCCTCTGGTACGCCGCCATCAAGAGCTACCTGCCGCAGTAACCCGCCAACTCCCGCGAGGGCGGCCAGCCCCGGTTTCGCTACCCGAGTCAGCCGGGAAGTCCGATAATTCACCCTCCGTCTGCTCCGGAGCCACGAACCTGCCGTTTTCACGGGGATATCAAAAGGCGTTCTACGCCCTTGACAGGTGTAGGTCCAAAGGCGCAGAAGACCCACACACAAACGAAGGGAGTCGGGACGTGAGGGGATATCGGGGGATCCGGGGTGGGGTCGTGTTGTTTTTGATCGCGATCAGTCACATGGGGTGCAGCGGGGGAGGGGAGGATGGCGCGGAATCACAGGCCGGCGGGAGCTCGGCGCTGGGGTCGCTGGTCACCGGGCTGCGGCTGATCGAGGGCAACTTCGAGCTCTCCGGCATCACGACGGACGACGTCGTCGCGGTGCTGGATCCGAAGCTGGGCGCGCTGGCCGTGCCGGTCAACGGCGATGCCGTTCAGCAGATCGATGCGACCTCCGACCAGGTCGCCGTCGCCGGGCCGGTGATCTATTCGCTCCACGGCGTCGATCCGACCAGCACCTTCGGCGACCTGACGATCTGGACGTCGGCGCATGGCCTGGTTCCGTTCGCGACCGGAGCCGCCACCTGGCCGCTCGCCGTCAGCGACGACGGCGAGTACATATTGGCGACCGCCCAGACCAGCAGCGACGGAGCGCAGACCAACCTGGTCGTCGGCGGGACCGACGGCACCGCCCCGGCAGTCCTCTTTCCGATCGGCCTCCGCGTGGATTGCCCGCCGGCGATCGAGTTCACCGCGGGCCGGTTCGTGGTGGCGGCGTGTGCGCCCGGCGTCTCCGAGGCCTCCGTCAGCGCGATCGATCCGTCCGACGGCGCGGTGACTCCGCTCCTGGCGCCGGCGCAGAGCCGGATCACCCGGATCCCGGCGGCGTCCGCCGTTGCTCTGCTGGACACGGCTGGTACCGCGTATCTGGCGGACGTGGCGGGCGGTCCCCCGAGAATGATCGGACAGCAGGTCACGGCGATCGTCCCCAGCCCCGGGGGGTCCGCGGTGTTCCTGCAGCAGATGGGAACGATCAGCGTCGTTCCGCTGACGGGAGAGGTCGGGACGGTCCTTTCTCCGGAGGGCGTGGTCGGTCTGCTGGGGGCGTCGCCCGACGGTCAGCACCTGCTGTTCCAGACCAAGCAGGCGGTACATCCGGGCTTCGGGGGCCTCTGGGTCACGCCGACGGAGCTAGCTGGCTACGTTCACCGTCTGTCGAACGAGGACGACACCACGGTCTCGGGTTCGCCGTTCACCTCGGACAGCCAGTGGGCGCTCTGGCTCGCCGATCACGACGCATACGGCGCGGGCGAACTGATGGCAGCGCCGGCTTCGGGCGGCGCCGCGTCGTTCCTGGGGGCCGGTGCCTGGAACGTGAGCGCGGCCGTTGGCGCGCGGATCATCTACACGGACGGGTACACGGTGGCCCCGGGGCGGTCAGGCCGAGCCCTCCTGCGGGCCGCCGATCTGTCCGCCCGCGCGGCCGGGACGATGCTGCTGGCCACCGACGTCGATCCGCACTTTTACCTGACGCGCGCGCACGACCAGGTGGCGTTCTCGTTCGACGACGGAACCGAGCGGTCCGGAATCTACGTCACGGCGGTGCCGCGCTGAGCGTCAGGAGGTCGCAGAGACGTCGCCCTCCAGCAACCCGCTCACGATAGGCCGAGACCCTGGCTGATCGACGAGGTTTCTATTTGCAACCGCTCGCTGACTGCCAGCGAGGCCCCGGCTTTATATGCGGAAGCGTCCGCTGGCAAATGCCCCTGACGCACGGTTCCTTTGAACGTTGGAGTTGGCCCGCAGACGTGTGCCGCCTGCATCACTCTCGTCAGTAATCGGGAGCGCAGCACTGCGCCCTATACCCATACCCCACCGTCCATCCATCCCCGCTCGAATGGGCGAACACGACGTCAGCTCTCCCTTGAGGGGATGCGCGGCGCGGGACATCTGCAACGAGATACACCAGCCGCGCGGGGCTTATCGTGCCAGTAGGGAACACCACACACCGACATGCCGTGGTGGGCCGCGAGGCGGTGACGAATCTTGGCCACAGGGCACAAGGGATCTGACAGTTGTACCTGTGCTTCCCGACCCTACGAAGAATTCGTCGCTCCTCGTCATTCTATCGGCTCTCTTGGCGCTTCTACTCGGCGCCGGCGCCGGCTGCTCGACAGGACCTGCGTCGTCGAGTAGCGGTGGAAGCAGCGGCAGCTCGGCAAACGGCGGTAGCTCGGCAAGCGGCGGTGCCTCGGCGAGCGGCGGGACCACCGGCTCTGGCGGCGCCGCGAGCACCGGTGGCTCGCCTGGCAACGGGGGCGCAATGTTCACAGGCGGCAGCACGGGCAGCGGTGGCGCCGCTTCGGGCGGCACGGTTGGGTCCGGCGGCGCCACGGGAACGGGTGGCAGCATGGCGACGGGGGGGGCGCAGGGGAGCGGTGGTCAGGCGGCTTCGGGCGGCGCGGTCGGGTCCGGCGGCGCCACCGGAACCGGCGGCGCAAGCGGTGGCGCCGCTGGGAAAGTTGGTTCGCAGGGCGGCGGCGGCGGTAAGGCCGGGTCCGGCGACGCCACTGGATCCGCGGGGGTCGGGTCCGGGGGCGCCGCCGGCGGCGGTGGGGCGGGGGGCAACGGTTGCCCCTCGGGTGGACCCGCCGACGCGAACGTGACCATCAACAACACCGGTTCCTGGAACGACATGACCGGCAAGCACATCCAGGCTCACGGCGGCGGTTTCCTTCAGGTCTGCGACACCTGGTACTGGTTCGGCGAAGACAAGACGCTGAACACGAACGGGACGGGGAACTTCCACGCTATCAGCTGTTACGCCTCCAAGGATCTCGTCACCTGGGAGCACCGCAATTCAGTCGTCACCACGAGCACGGATCCGGTGTTGAACAACGCCAACCTGATCATCGAACGGCCCAAGGTCGTCTACAACGCGTCGACGAAGCTCTACGTAATGTGGGCGCATTGGGACATGGAGTCCTGCTCTGGAACGAGCGGCAGCTATTGCGACTCGGAAGCCGTCGTCTTCACCAGCCCCACCGTCGACGGCAACTACACCTACGTGAAGCACTTCCAGCCAAATGGCGACGGCTCCCGCGATTGCACGCTGTGGCAGGAGCCCGACGGCACCGCCTATTTCGTCTCCACGGGAGGGCCAGGGGGAAACGCGGCCGGAGACTTCCACGACACGGAGGTCTACCAGCTGACCAGCGACTATCTGAGCGTGCAGAACACCACGAAGATCTGGGCTTCGGACACGCGCGAGGCGTACGCGTTCTGGAAGGTCGGTGGGAAGTACTACGGCGTCAGCTCGGCTCAGACCGGCTGGGCACCCAACCAGGCGGCCTACCTGACGTCGACCGGTACGATCGACGGACCGTGGAACAACAGCTTCGTCGGCCTCGGGGCGAACAACTCGACTTGGAGCTCGCAGCCGACCTACGTGATTCCGATCGTTGGCAGCCAGACGACGACCTACATCTACGCAGGCGACATCTGGAACTCCAGCAACCTCAGCCTTTCGACCTACCTCTGGCTCCCGCTCACTTTTGACGGCACGACCTGGCACTTGAGCTACGCCGCCCAGTGGACGATCAACCTCGCGACGGGTGTGGTTTCCACAAATTGAGCGAAGACTCGCAGTCCTTCTTCCACGGCGACCCTCTGTACGCGACCGATGGCACGTCTTCGGACGTTCGATTCACGCCCTCGCGCCGCTTTCCCGTCAACAAGCGCCGGGCTGCGGACAGTACCAAAGGATGAGACCTTTGCCGGCGATCGTGGCTCTCGCGCTCCCGCACTGCGATCGGATGCGTACGAAGTGGTTGCTGACGCTCGTTTTCGGATTGTCTCTAGGAATCATCGGCTGCGGAAGTTCAACCTCCGGGACGTCGGGTTCGGGTGGTACCGGAGGATCTGCCGTCGGCAGCGGCGGCGGCACGGGCACCGGCGGTGGCACAAGCACCGGCGGCGTGACCGGGACGGGCGGCACCGCGACCGGCGGCCGCGGAGGGGCTATCGGCACGGGCGGCGGCGGGACGACGGGCTCCGGCGGCACCGCGACCGGCGGCCGCGGAGGGGCTGTCGGCACGGGTGGCGGCGCGGGCGAAGGGACCGGCGGCACGAGCACTGGCGGAACCGGGATGGGCGGCACCGGGAGCGGAGGAGCTGCGGCGGGCGGAACTGCAGGTAGCGGGACCGCTAGCGGCGGAACGGCGGGTAGCGGAAACAGCGGCGGGAATGCCGCGGGCGGTAGGGCGGCTGGCGGAAGCGCCGGTGGCGTTTCGACTGGAGGAAGCTCTGGCGGCAGCGGAAGCGGGGGCGCTGCCGGAAGTGGGAGCGCCGCGCTGCCGAGCAAGGGCTGTGGCGTCACGAATGGCGCGAAAACGCTCACCACCGGCGGCATGTCGGTCGCGAGCGGCCTTCCCACGTCGACCAGACTCAACATCACGAGCGGCGGAATGAGTCGCGAATACATCATCGACATCCCGGCGAATTACGATCCGACGCACCCGTATCGCCTGATCTTTTCCTGGCACCAGGCGTACGGTTCGGACACCGGCAATGCGATTGGCCAATACCCCGCCTTCAATGGTCCCAATTTCAACGCGCAGGACTACGCCTTCTTCGGTCTCCACCGCGAAGCGACCGCGGCGAACGATCCCGTCATCTTCGTAGCTCCCGAGGGGATCGGCAACCTGCCCTGGGATTTCGCGCGGGACAGCGTCCTCTTCGACGACCTGCTGGCCCTCGTCGATGCGAACCTGTGCATCGACGACAGCCGGGTCTTCTCTACGGGCTTCAGCTTCGGCGCGATGATGAGCTACGCCCTGTCGATCACGCGCCAGACGAAGCTGCGCGCGGTCGTCGCCATGGCAGCGGCCAACTACAACCTCCCCAACGAACCGACCGACACCAACGCGGCGCCGATCGCGTACATGGGGACAACCGGCATGAGCGATACCACTTGTCCCTGGGTCAACAGTGACTCGGCGAAGCAGGGCGGGAAATACTGCGACCTCGAGCACGCCCAGGACAATGGATGCACGATCCCCTCCGGCAACAACATCCCGACGACGACGGTCGGCAGCAAGACCTACCTCTGTTACGATTTTGCAGGATGCAAAGCGGGCTATCCCGTCAAGGTGTGCACGTTCGATGGCGCGCACACCCCGGCGAGCGTCGATGACGGGACCAACACCGGGGACGACGGCCTGAAGGCCTTCATTCCACCGCTGGCCTGGAGCTTCATCTCGCAGTTCTGAGGAGGCCATCCGACCGGCAGGCCGTCGCTTGGCGCCTCGTCTACTCTGAAAAGAGTCCGACTCTGGTAGTGAGCGCGTATGGTGACTTGGCGCCTCGGCTACTGGATCTCGACTATTCGTGAGTGGGCACGCTGGCGGGTGGGAAGAATTCAGGCTTCCGCCAGGTTCAGAAGCCAGCACCTGCTCTTGGCGAAAAAATGCTGACCCGGTTTCGAGGTCGCTTGTCGGTCCGCAGGTGGTGATTATTTGGCGGCATCGAAGGAGGTGAACCACATGGCCAACGTGATCAGGAGAGACAATCGAGTGGCGCGCAGCGCCGGCACGGAGTACGGGCTGGACCCGTTTCGGGCGATGGACGCCCTGCTTCGCTGGGACGGCCTCCGCGCCGCGGACTGGGTCCCGTCCGGTCCGGACTTCATCCCCCGCTTCGACGTGAAGGAGACCAAGGGGGCGTACGTCATCAGGGCCGATCTGCCGGGGGTCAAGGAGAGCGATCTCGACATCTCGCTCGAGAGCAACCTTTTGACCATCAGCGGAAAGCGAGACCCGGACCACCTCGACGAAGGCGATGCGTACCACGCGGTGGAACGGGGTCACGGCACCTTCGCCCGCAGCTTCACGATGCCGGAGAGCATCGACGGCGAGGGCGTGACCGCGGACCTGAAGGACGGGGTGCTCACCCTCAATGTCCCCAAGAAACCGGAGGCGCAGCCGAAGCGGATCGCCATCGGAAAGGGGAACGAGTCCAGGGCGAGGGCCTAGCCGCCCCGCACGTCACTGATCAGAGCGGGCGGGCGCCGGACGTCGAGAACGCCCGGGCCCGCCCGCCACAGCTTCCCAGAAGTCCAGCGTTCGCCCTCGGAAAGGGAGGGCTCTCCAGCATCCGAAAGGAGCGACGATGTCGATTCGCCGATCCGGTTCGTTCCCACATGTGCTTGGCGGCAGCGCGATGGTCGCGGCGATCTGCAGCGCTATGTTGTTCGGGTCCTGTCATGGACAGGGCGGTCTCGGTTCGAGCGCCAGCGCCAGCGAGGCCCCGCAGACGGCGCCTGCCGTCTCCTCGTCCGTTGTGGCGGCCGCCGTCACTCCCCGCACACAGTCGCCCGACGTCGCCAAGAACCTCTCCCGGGCCTTCGCGGCGACGGCCAAGGCGGTCCGGCCCAGCGTCGTCCGCATCGACGTCCGCGGGGCGAGGCCGCCGCTCGCGCAACAAGGCGGAGCGCAGCGCGCCAACCCGTTCTCCTACGGGCCGAACCCGTTCTTCCGGCGCTTCTTCGATTTCAACGAGGCGCCCGATTTCCCGGCACCCACGCTGCCCGCCCCGGTCTCCGGCACGGGCTCGGGGATCATCATCGACGGCGCCGGCGATATCGTCACGAACTGCCACGTGGTGGACGGCGCCGGCGAGATCAAGGTGACGCTGTCGGATGGGCAGGAGCTGCCGGCGAAGCTGATCGGAAAGGACAAGCGGACGGACGTGGCGGTGATCCGCCTCGAGCGCGCTCCGAAGGAGCTCGTCGCCGCCCGCCTCGGCGACTCCCAGCGGATCGACGTCGGCGAGTGGGTGCTCGCGATCGGCAGCCCGCTCGGCCTCGACCAGACGGTCACGGCCGGAATCGTCAGCGGCAAGGGCCATGTGGGTCGATTGGTGCGGATGTCCGGCGACCGCGTGCGCGAGTACATCCAGACCGACGCCAAGATCAACCCCGGCAACTCGGGCGGACCACTCGTGAATTTGGACGGCGACGTCGTCGGCCTCAACACCCTGATCCGGACGGGGGCGGGCGGCGCCTACGGGTTCGCCGTTCCGGTCAACGAGGTCCGGAGGGTCGCCCAAGAGCTAATCGAGGTTGGCCGGGTTCGTTACCCCTTCCTGGGCGTCAGCGTCGTCGATCTCGGTGGCCTCGACGAGGCGGCGAAGGCGAAGCTCGGAGGAAGCGCGCCGGCCGAGGGTGCGTATGTCGCGGTGGTCACCCCGGGCAGTCCGGCGGCGATCGCGGGTATCCACACCGGGGACGTGATCACGAAGCTGGATGCCACAGCCATGAAAGCCAGCGCCGATGTCGTCGACTACGTCTCCTCGCGCACCATCGGCGACGGGATCGTCATCACGCTCTATCGCGATGGAGCAATGAAGGAAGTCAAGGCGACGCTGGCCGCATCGCCCGGAGAGGCAGATGCGGGATCCGAGGCGCCCGCGCTGGGGATGAGCCTCCAAACCTTGACGCCGGAGCTCGCCGCGTCCTTGGGCCTGCCGCTCTCGTCCAAGGGCGCCGCCATCGCCGACATCGCCGGAGGGAGTCCAGCCGCCCACGCCGGGTTGCAGCCGGGTGACGTCATCCTCGACATCGACCGCCGCCCCGTCGGCTCGGCCGACGAGGCATCACGTCGCCTCGCGGAGCGAGGCGTGGGTGCTCATCTCTTGCGCGTTTACGGCAGCTCCGGCCTCCGCTTCGTCAGCGTCTTCCGGAATGGTTAGGCCGTACCGCGAGTCAGATCTCGGAGGAGAACATGTACCTACCCGCGATTGACGAAATTGGGAACGGGCCAGATAGCGCGCTCGGCTCAGGAGATGATATCGGCTACCGCATGTCCTCGCTTCGGGCCGCGAAAACAAGGCCGCCGGAATCGTCCGCGGACCGCGCGGGTCGAACCGTGCTCTTGGTGGACGACGATGCGGACTTCCGGCACGCCCTCGCGGAGGCGTTGAGGGACGAGGGACACGAGGTGATCGAAGCGAGATCGGGTGAGGCGGCCCTGGCCGTGTTGGACCATGTCTCCAACGCAAAGGGCGGTGCTCCCGATCTGCTGGTTCTCGATCTGCTGATGCCGAGGATGAGCGGGCTCGAGGTCATCCAGCGACTCCGGAAATCCCCGCGCTGGGCGCGTCTGCCCGTGCTGGTCGTCACCGCTGTGAACGATCCCATGCTGCCGGTGCGCCTGGATGTCCCGATCGTATTCAAGCCGGATGCCGAGGTCGTGCTGGAGACGATACGGCGACGGCTCGCCCAGGATCCCCGAGGAGTGGACTGGGGCAAGCAGCGAAGGTCGCCGGCGCCCGCGGGCCCGGTTCACCAGGCTGCCGTGGGCGGGTGAGGTTCGAGGAGGAATAGTTTCAGGGACTGGTCCGGTTTAGCGGACGAGAAGACGAAGGAGGCAGACCGATGCTACGCGTTTCGTTTTCGAGCCTGACGGCGGCACGTTCCGCCGCGCACGTGCTGGAGGCGTACGGGTACTCAGCCGAGCGGCTGGGTCGAGAGGTGGTAACCGACTGTCCGACCCTCCTCGCCGTCCCCGCCATCGAGAAGATGGTTGGCTTCCGGGAGGTCGAGCGCCTGGATCTGGGGGGATCCCCGGTCCCCGCGATCGGGGCGTCCTCGATTCCCACGGGCCAGCGGAGCGGGCCGTCGGCCAGCGAGATGCGAGCCTGACCCGTTCTCGAACCGCCTTCGACGGTGCTGGAGGTGTTTCCTCTCTTTGACGGATCCCAACATGGAGTGGCCGCAGGGCCCAGCCCCGGTTGCTCTCTGCCGACGAAAGGAGATCGACCATGCCCAGGAGCTCGTCTGTCGAGGTTTCTTCCAAGGTTCGTCAACCCCGGATGTCCTTTGGACCAGCGGTCCTCCTGGTGGCCGACGACCCAGTGACGAGTGTTCCCGCGTTCCACGCCCTGCAGGCTGCCGGCTACGAGGTGAAGTTCATTCGCCTAGGGCGCCACAACGGTTCGGCCCCAGGGAAAGACCTGATTCGCGACCCGGTGGAGCTGGTCGTCATCGATGCCACCCGGCGTGCGCGCGAGGCCATGACGTTGCTCGAAAGGTTGCGTACGGCGGATAACTCCTTGCCGGTGGTCGTCATCGCGGGCGGCGGCACGGACATCCGTGAGGAGGCTTCGCATCTCGGCGCGGAAGCGGTGGTCGACTCACCGCTCGATCCCTCCCGCCTGGGGTCGCTTGCCGAGTCCATGGTGCCGGTTCTGCGGGAGTTCGACGTCGACGAGACGCGCGGATACTTGTTCCACTGAGGAGAACTTCGTCGGGCGGTGATTCTACGGGCGATGCTCGTCGTCCCCCCAATCGCCGCCGGTCGCCGCGTGCAAGGCGACCGCGGTATGGCCCAGGCGATCCGACCGCACCCGCTTGACGCCGGCAAACCGACAGCTAGGCACTAGAGATGATCACCGAAGGGATGGACGCTGGGGAGGCCAGGCAGCTGCTGCGCCGGATCATCGAGGCGCATCGCGAGGAGATCGAGCGGCGATGGCTCGAGCGCGTTCGGTGCGATGTCGCGAAGAGTCCCGGCGTCGAGCTCACCGAGCTACGAAACGCGATGCCCCTCTACATTGCCGAGCTGACCAACGTCCTTCTGAACGGCGCCGAATCGCTGGACCATCGGGCGGGATCCGCGTGGTCGACCGTGGCACGCGAGCATGGCATTACGCGGGTCCGCATCGGCTTCGACATCAGCCAACTCGTCCACGAGTTCATCGTTCTCCGGCAGACCATCAAGGAGATCGGCCGCGAGAGCGCCCCCGCCTTCCTCGAAGCCGAAGCGCTCTTGCCAGAGATCATCGAACCGGCCATCGCCGTGGCGGTGCAGGCGTATGTCGAAGCGCGAGACTACGAGGCACGCCGCGCGGAAGCCGCGCACATCGGATTTTTGACCCACGAGCTTCGGAACCCTCTCGCTGCAGCGAGATTGGCCGCGGCCCATATCCGGTGCGCGGGTCCGGACCAGCAGACCGCGTCGCTCGACCGCCTCGATCGGGCCCTCGCATCGCTGGATGGCCTCATCGAGAGCGTCCTTCTCACCGAGAAGCTCGAGGCCGGCGCGGTCCGGGCCGAGCCGACCGAGATCCCCTTCGCTCAATTGATGGGGCCGGTCGAAGCACTACGCGCCCAAGCCGAGGCGAAGGGGCTTCGCTTTCGAACCGAATACCCGTCCGAGGGGGTCGTGAAGGTCGATGCCAAGCTCACGCAGTCGGCCATCAACAACCTGGCCGAGAACGCCGTCAAGTACACCGACGCGGGCGGCGTCGAGGTCGCACTGGCGGTCGACGGCTCCGAATTGGCCGTGGACGTGCGTGATACCTGCGGCGGTCTCTCGGCGGAAGAACTGCACACGCTCTTCGAGCCCTTCAAACGAGGGCACACCGACAAGACCGGCACCGGTCTCGGATTGGCCATCGCCCGCAGGGCAATCGAGGCGCAGGGAGGAAGGATCGAGGCGGAAAGTCCCGGAGACGGCGGTTGCCACTTCTCGATCCGTCTGCCGCTCCCCGTCGCCGAGTCGCACAACCGGGGGTGAGCTGTCGAGGACAGCTGCTTGGTCGTTCGGCCCGAACGATGTGACCGCGAACGAGCGCCCCCCCGCCTGTGTCAGACCAGGTTGGACCTGGCCGACACCGCGCGCCTCGCGAACAAACGAGCGCGAGGGTGTTACTGGACCATGTGCGGAGGCAACCAGGTGCGTTCTCTGCGGGATGAAGTTCGAGGCCTTCCCGGTTGTGCCGTCAAGAATTGAGCCTTGGGACAGACTGAGCAGACGACGCCGTCCAGCTTGTCGATGCGGCCCTGGTGAGTAGTTATGCGGTCAAGGAGGTGGAAAAATGGCGAACCTGATCAAGCGAGACAATCGGGAGCTGGCGCGCGGCGCGAGCCCAGAGCATCGCGTCGATCCGTTCCGCGTCATGGACGCCCTCCTGCGGTGGGATCCCTTCCGCGGGGACTTGATGAGGGGCGACCTGGACTTCGTACCCCGGTTCGACGTCAAGGAGACGAAGGACGCGTACGTCATTCAGGCGGATCTCCCGGGCGTGCAGGACGAGGAACTGGAGGTCTCCTTGAGCGGAAACCTGCTGACCGTTAGCGGAAGGCGCGAGGAGCAGCACAGCGACGAGGGGGAGAGCTACTACGCCATGGAGCGAAGCTACGGCGACTTCGTCCGCAGCTTCACCATGCCCGACGGTGTAGATGCCGACGGCGTGAGCGCGGACCTCAAGCAGGGTGTCCTGACCGTCCGTCTTCCGAAGAAGCCCGACGCCCAGCCGAAGCTGATCTCCATCGGAAAGGAAAGCGAGAACAAGGCGAAAGCCTGAGGCCGCTTCTCCGTCAAGTTACCCGGACGGTCTCCGCTGTCGAGAACAGCGGGTTCCGCCCGGGTTTCATTACTCGAACCGTACCGATCACAGGAGAGTACGCGATGAGTGAAACGGACAACATCGACAGGCAGACCGAGATCAGACACCTGCTCCGTTCCGTGAAGACGGCGCTCGAGCTCGCCATCGTGGCGCGCGCCCCGACGGACCTCGTGAATCGTCTCGGTCGATTATCCGGGCTGCTGGACGCCGTGAGCCAGCTGGCTGACCAGGAAGGGCCGTGGCGAACGATGCTCCCCGGCCTCGTCGCGGACGGCTTGGCGACGATCAGTGCTTGGGAAAAGTGGCATCAAAGCCGAACGGTCGTCGCCTAGACGCTTGTAAGCAGCAATAATTCCATCCGGCCGGGATGCGACTCTCATGTCGGTACGTCTCCTGCTCGGCTCGACCCATGATAGGGCGGGAACTATCGTGACCACCGTGCTGCAAGTTTCTGCGAGACCTCATGCTCGCGTTCCTGGCGCCCCGCGCCGTGCTGATCGCGGAGAGCCTGCTCCTGCGCCAGCAGGTCGTCGTGCTGCGCAGGCAAGTCAAGCGCCCGCGAATTCGGCCCTTCGACCGATGGTTGCTCACGACCCCTGCCGGGAGATTCCGCGACCGACGCCAGTCTCACGGCAGAACAGTTGGCTCAAGATAAGGACGAAGAGGTTCGAGCGTGGGTCGCCTCTGACCACGACCGAGGTGTCGTTCGCGAGACGCTCGAGCAAGTAGGGAGTTCACCAGGCATCTGGCGTTTGATACGCGCAACCCGGAGGCCACGCCGGACTGGCTGCACGCACATCGGCGTGGAGCTGGACGGCCTCCCACCCTGGGTCCGGAGCTATAAGCCGTGGCCGATGACGGCGGAGCAGGTGGCGGCCCTGCGCCAGCACGGCCTCCTGGGCGTCATGTCCCTTTAGCTCAGGCCGCCACCAGCTCCAGCGGGATTGAAGTCTGCTCGCTGGGCGTGTAGCTCGCCCGGGCTACTACGCATCGAGCACTTGGAGCAGTTCGAACAGAGCTCGGCGCAGCGCTCGCGGATCCTTGTCCTCACGCCAGACGTTGGCCGCATCGGTCAGCGCGGCGGCGATCCCATCCGACGGATCGCCCGCCCTGTGGCGTTCGGAATTGTGGTCGCATGCGACCGGAATTCGGCGTTTTGGGGCGCTTTCTGACGTTTCCTGACGCTCCAACATGGCGAAATCATTGGAACTGGTGAGGCCATTTTCCTTTGAGGTGCTAGCGGTTAACAGCCATCGGGGTTCAAGTCCCCGTCCTCGCACCCCCCGAAAACCCCGGCCACCGCCGGGGTTTTCTCTTTTCTGGGGTGCGTCTCATACCGCGTCTGGGGCTCCGCCAACTGCTTTGGGAGCGCAGTTACCGAGCCAGTGAATGAGAAGGCTCCCGCGCCGCCTCCCGACAGCAGCTCTCGACTCCGCCGGCTGCGCGCCTGAGCGAGCGCCGCGAAGCCCCGAACCGGATGCGAGTCCTCAGCGGCGGCGGTGCAGGACGGCGCCGTCGTTGCTGACGACCCAGACGTCGTGCGGGCCGCTGGCCCAGACGTCACGGAGCGGTCCGGGCGGCGGTAGGATGCGGCAGTGTCACGCCCGCGCTGCTCCGTGTTCGTCGCCATGTCGCTCGACGGCTACGTCGCTCGCGTGGATGGATCGATCGACTGGCTCGACGGCGTGCAGCGTCCCGGCGAAGACTACGGGTTCCAGGCGTTCTTCGACTCGGCCGACGCGATCGTGTGCGGCCGGAAGACATTCGAGACGGCGACCGGATTCCCCGCCTGGCCCTACACGGGAAAGCGCTGCGTCGTCCTCACGCATCGTGCGTTGCCGCGGCGGCCAGGGGTGGAGGCTCACGAGGGCGAGCCGCGACCGCTCTTGGAACGCCTGGGGGCCGAGGGCGTCCGCCACGTCTACGTCGACGGGGGGACGGTGATCAGCCAGTTCCTGGCGGCGCGTCTGGTCGACGCCATGACCGTCTCGGTCGTCCCCGTCCTCCTGGGCGATGGGCTGCGCCTCTTCGCCGGCGGCGGTCTCGAGCAGGGGCTGTCCCTGGTGCGGAGCCGGGCTTTCGAGAGCGGGCTCGTCCAGCTCGAATACGGCCTCGTGCAGCCCCGCACCGCTCCTGGGCTCGGTTTGTAAGACCGATTTTTGCTGCGCGGGAATATACCCCCGATGCCCAATTCATGGCGCGGTCGCCGACCGATGGTCGGCGGGGTGGAAGCAATCCGATCGAATGTGCTCCTGTCGTCGCTGATGGCGCTCTTGGCGTTGGCCGGGTGCGGCGGCTCGAGCAGCGCCACGGGGAGCGGCGGGGCCAACGGCTCGGGCGGAACGACCGGCGCCGGAGGAGACAGCAGCTCGGGTGGAGCGACCGGCAACGGCGGAACCACCGGCTCGGGTGGGACGACCGGCAGCGGCGGAGCCACCAGCTCGGGCGGCACGACGGGCAGCGGCGGAACCCTCGGCTCGGGCGGCACGACGGGCAGCGGCGGAGCCACCAGCTCGGGTGGCACGACCGGCAACGGTGGGACCGTCGGCTCGGGCGGCACGACCGGCAACGGCGGGAGCACCGGCTCGGGCGGGACGACCGGGAACGGCGGCACGACCGGCACCGGCGGTAAAGGGGGCGTCACCGGGTCGGGCGGCACGACGGCTTCGGGCGGGAGCACGGGAAGCGGGGGCTCGGCCGGCTCGGGCGGGAGCGCCGCCTACCAGGGACCGTGCGACGTGGTCCCGGGCGGGTGCGCCGAGGCGTACAGCGTCACGCGAGCGATGTCCGCCAGCTACACCGGACCGCTGCTCCAGCTTGGGCGGACCTCGGACAAGACCACCCTGAACATCGGCCAGACCTCGGCGCATACCGCCGACATGACGACCTGGAGCGCGTTCTGCGGCAGCAGCCAGTCGAACTGCGTGGTCGCCAAGATCTACGCGCAGGTTCACGGCGGGAGCAACGACCTGACGCCGGGCGTGTGGAAC
>Ga0070734_10000823_pt1 | contig 54296 bp, 48 predicted proteins | sample Coa_R1_8_FD_66444 | JGI IMG/M metagenome (GOLD analysis project Ga0070734, IMG submission 66444) | Surface soil microbial communities from Centralia Pennsylvania, which are recovering from an underground coalmine fire - Coalmine... | ecosystem: Environmental > Terrestrial > Soil > Unclassified ...
CGAGATCGCTCACCGAGAGCACAGGCCCGTCGACATCGGCCTTGTTGAACTCCCAGGCATTGCGGCAGGCGAACGGCTCGTCGGCTGATGCCGAAAAAACGCCCCATGCAAGGGCCGCAGCCAGGAAGATCGCAAACTTCATTTCGAGAAATTAGCGCGCGCGGCGTGTCCGAGAAAGTCGGAGCAGTCGCATTCGCTCGCCGAGTCCGAGGATGTACGCACCGCCGGAGTGCGTGGATCGAGACTTGTGCGCCAGAGCGCTGACGTTTCAGATGCGCGCTCCAAGCTTCGCCGCCAGCGCCGGGATGGCCGCGAAGTCCTCCGTCACCCCATCTGCGCCGAGGCTCGCTGCCGGCTCGGGCGTATAGCCATAGGAAACGAGGATCACTTTCGCGCCCGCGTTCCGCGCGGTGGCGACGTCCGTCACGCTGTCACCGATCATGATGCCGGATTGCGCGCCGAGCGCCGAAAGCACATCGCCGAAGAGCCGCGGATCGGGTTTGGTGTAAGGGCGCGCGCCCGCACCGAAGATCGCATCGAAATGGCGCGCGAGCTTCAGTTCCGAGAGGAGGAGGCGCGCCAATCCATCCGGCTTGTTGGTGAGGACAGCGAGCTTCGTGCCACGGCTCCTGAGGTCCGCGAGAGTCTCCTCCACCCCGGGAAACGCCCGGCTCCGGACGGCAATGTTGGCGCGGTAATGCGCGAGGAACAGGTCCAGGAACCGGGGCATGTCGGCATCCGCCGCTGGGTCGCCCGTCGCGGCGAAGGCCTGAAGGATGAGCGAACGCGCGCCAAAACCCACCATGTGGCGGAGCAAGTCGAGCGAGACGGCCTGGCGACCCTCGGCCGCAAGCACGGCATTTGTCGCCACCGCGAGATCGGGCGCGGTGTCGATGAGCGTGCCGTCGAGATCGAAGACGAGGGCGGTCATGCTGTTAACGCTTTATCGCCCGATTCTAAGGGCAATATGATGTCTCAAAACGTGGCTTTACGCGTTTTGAACCCGAGGCTATCCGAACGCCCCATGACTCGCGCCGGAATCGTCCTTGCCGCAGGCCAGGGCACGCGGATGAAGTCCGCGAAGCCCAAGGTCATGCACGAGATCGCGGGCCTTCCCATCGTCGGCCACGTGATCGCTGCCATGAAGGGTGCGGGGATCGCGCGCATCGTGGTGGTGACAGCGCCGGACAGCGAAAGTGTGCGCGAATTCGCGCGCGGGCTCGATTGCGAAATCGTCGTCCAGCAACAGCAGCTCGGCACGGGTCATGCCGCCAATTGCGCGCGCGAGGCGCTTTCGGATTTCGACGGCACTCTCATCGTCACCTACGGCGATCATCCGTTGTTCACGGCAAAGACCTTCGAGGCTTCGTTCAAGGCGCGCGAGAAACCCGGGCTCGCGCTCGTCGCCTTCAAGCCGCAGGATCCGGCGATGTACGGCCGCGTCATCCAGGATGCCGACGGCTATGTCGCGCGCATGGTCGAGTTCAAGGATGCAAACGAGCACGAGCTCGAAGTGCCGCTCTGCAATGCGGGGGTCATCTCCGCGGATGCAAAGTCCTTCTTCCGCTGGGCAGGCAAACTCAAGAACGACAATCGCCAGCGGGAATATTACCTCACCGAAATCCCCATCCTCGCGCGCGCCGAGGGAAAGAAAACCGCCGTCGTGATCGCCGATGAGAGGGAAGTGCTCGGCGTCAACAGCCGGCTCGAGCTCGCCCATGCCGAACGCGCGATGCAGGAGCGGCTCAGAACGCGCGCGCTCGAAGCGGGCGCAGGGCTCATGGCGCCGGAGACGGTCTTCTTCTCGCACGACACCGTGCTCGAGCCCGATTGCCGGATCGGACCGTACGTCGTGTTCGGTCCTTCCGTGGTCGTACGTTCGGGTGCGGAGATTCGCGCTTTTTCGCATCTCGAAGGCGCCGAGGTCGCGAGCGGCGCGATCGTCGGGCCTTTTGCACGGCTCAGGCCTGGCGCGCGCATCGAGGAAGACGTCCATATCGGCAATTTCGTCGAGGTGAAGAACGCGCGGGTCGAGAAGGGCGCGAAGGCGAACCATCTCGCCTATCTCGGCGATGCGCGGGTGGGCGAGGGCGCCAATATCGGCGCGGGCGCGATCACCTGCAACTATGACGGCTTCGACAAGCACTTCACCGACATCGGCAAGGGCGCATTCGTCGGGACGAACGCGTCGCTGGTCGCGCCCGTAAAGGTGGGCGACGGCGTCTATATCGGCGCGGGCTCGGTGATCACGCGCGAGGTGAAACCGGATTCGCTCGCCGTCACGCGCGCCGAGCAAAAGGAAGTGCCAGGCTGGGCGGCGAAATTCCGGGCGCGCAAGCGCGCCGCCAAGGCTGCGAAAGGCAAGTAGCATGTGCGGCATCGTCGGCATCGCTGGCACGCGGGAGGCCGCACCCGTCATTCTCGAGGCGCTGAAGCGGCTCGAATATCGCGGCTATGATTCCGCTGGGATCGCGACGCTCGTCGACGGCCATATCGAGCGGCGCCGCGCGCCGGGAAAGCTGACCAAGCTCGACGAGGTTTTGCGCGCGCGCCCGCTGAAGGGCCACACCGGAATCGGGCACACGCGCTGGGCGACGCACGGCGCGCCGACGGAATCGAATGCGCATCCGCACGCGACCGCGCGCGTCGCCATCGTCCACAACGGCATCATCGAGAATTTCCGCGAATTGCGCACGGAGCTGGCCGCGAAGGGGCACAAGTTTGAATCCCAGACCGACAGCGAAGTCTGCGCGCATCTGGTCACCTATTATCTCGACCAGGGCCTCTCGCCCGCGGAGGCCGCGATCAAGTCGGTCGCGCGACTGACGGGCGCCTATTCGCTGGCCATGATCTTCGCGGGCGAGGAGCAGCTCCTCATCGGCGCGCGCAAGGGAAGTCCGCTCGCTGTCGGCTATGGCGCACACGAGGCTTATCTCGGATCCGATGCGTTCGCGCTTGCGCCCTTCACCAACCGCGTCTCCTACCTCGAAGACGGCGACGTCGTGGTCGTCAAAGGACCGGACGTCACGATCTATGATCGCGAGGGCCGGCCCACAAATCGCGAGGTGACGATCACGCAGGCCTCCTCCGCACTGGTGGACAAGGCCGGCAAGCGCCACTTCATGGCCAAGGAGATCGCCGAGCAGCCCGAAGTGATCGGCCACACGCTCGCACATTATCTGGATGCGTCGGGACCGACGGTCCGGCTCGATGCGAAGGGTCTCGTCGAGGCGCTCGCGCGCGCGCCGCGGCTCACCATCTCCGCCTGCGGCACCGCCTTCTATGCCGGTCTCGTCGGCAAGTACTGGCTCGAAAAGCTCGCGCGGCTCCATTGCGAAGCCGATGTCGCGTCCGAGCTTCGCTACCGCGATCCCGTCTACCCGAAGGACGGCGCCGCGCTCTTTATTTCCCAGTCGGGCGAGACCGCCGACACGCTTGCCGCCTTGCGCGATGCGAAGGCCCATGGCCAGACCACGATCGCGATCGTCAATGTCGCCGAAAGCTCGATCGCGCGCGAAGCCGATATCGTGCTGCCGACCTTTGCAGGCCCCGAGATCGGCGTCGCCTCGACCAAGGCCTTTACCTGCCAGCTCGCGGCGCTGGCATCGATCGCGATTGCCGCCGGCCGCGCGCGCGGTACGCTCGCCGAAGCGGAGGAAAAGCGGCTCCTGACGGCTCTCCTCGAAACGCCGCGTCACATCGTCGAATTCCTGAAGCAGGAGCCGAAGGTCGAGGCGCTCGGCGTCGAGATCGCCAAGGCGCGCGATGTGCTTTATTTCGGCCGTGGGCCGAACTATCCGCTGGCACTCGAGGGCGCGCTCAAGCTCAAGGAGATTTCCTACATCCACGCCGAAGGTTATGCCGCCGGCGAGATGAAGCACGGGCCGATCGCGCTGATCGACGAGGCGGTGCCGATCATCGTGCTCGCGCCGCACGATGCGAGTTTCGAGAAGACGGTCTCGAACATGCAGGAATCGATCGCGCGCGGCGGCAAGGTGGTGCTGATTTCGGATGCCAAGGGAATCGCGAATGCCGGCGACGAGGCCTGGGCGACCATCCAGGTGCCGGAGGCCGATCCTTTCATCGCGCCGTTGCTTTATGCGGTGCCGGTGCAGCTTCTCGCCTATCACGCCGCTGTAGCCAAAGGCACGGATGTCGACCAGCCGCGCAATCTCGCCAAATCGGTGACGGTGGAGTAGCGGCGTCCGGCCTCATTGCGTTTCCTCCCCCGTGAGCGAAGCGAACGGCGCGAGGTGGTGAGCGCGGAACGCGCGAACCGGAGGGGGCTTTCGCCGCGCAGCGGCGAGCGATTTTGCAACGAACCCCCCTCTGCCTCGTTCGCTTCGCTTACTCGGCACCTCCCACCGCTTCGCGGGGGAGGAAAGATGTGCGAGTTTGCTTTTATGAGTTCCTCCGACTCCCTGAAGCGCGCCGCCGCCGCCAAGGCGCTCGAATTCGTTCCCGAAGGCGCAAAGCTCGGCCTTGGCACGGGCACGACCGCGGATGCCTTCATCGAATTGCTCGCAGAAAAAGTCGCGGAGGGCTTTCGCGTCACCGGCGTTCCCACCTCCGATCGCACGGCGGAAAAGGCGCGCGCGCTGCATATCCCGCTTGCGCCGCTCGACGAACTGGGACTCCTCGACGTCACGGTCGACGGCGCCGATGAGGCCGACCGCAATCTCAATCTCATCAAGGGTGCGGGCGGTGCGCTGCTCAAGGAAAAGATCGTCGCCGCGTCGTCGCGCCAGATGATCGTGATTGGGGACGGCTCGAAGCTGGTCGAGCGCCTCGGTGCTTTCCTGCTCCCGATCGAGATCATTCCTTTCGGGCACAGATCGACGGCCTCGCGGGTGCGGAACGTGCTCACGGCGCTTGGCTATCGCGATGCGGTGCCGAAGCTCCGGGTCAGGGACGGCAAACCCTTCGAAACCGATTGCGGCAATCTCATCTACGACTGCGCGCTCGGCGCAATCACCGATGCGACCATGTTGGCTGTCGCGCTGGGTTCGGTCCCCGGCGTGGTCGAGCATGGGCTCTTCATCGGGCTCGCTTCGCTTCTCGTGATTGCGCGCGCGGACGGGATCGAACTGATCGAGCGGCCGAAGACATGACCTACGATTTCGATCTTTTCGTCATCGGCGGCGGCTCCGGCGGCGTGCGCGCCAGCCGGATGGCGGCGATGGCGGGCAAGCGCGTCGCCATTGCCGAGGAATCGCGCATGGGCGGCACCTGCGTCATCCGCGGCTGCATCCCGAAGAAGCTCCTCGTCTATGCGAGCCATTTCGCCGACGATTTCGAACTTGCGAAAAGCTTCGGCTGGACGGTCGGCGCGCGCCATTTCGACTGGCCGACGCTCATCGCCAACAAGGACAAGGAGATCGCGCGCCTCGAATCCGTCTACCGCCGCAATGTGGCGCAGGCCGGCGTTACCATCTTCGACGACCGCGCCGTGTTCGAGGATCCGCATACGCTGCGGCTTCTCAATGCGGACAAGACCGTCACAGCCGAAACCGTGCTGATCGCAACCGGCGCCTGGCCGACGCATGAGCTCGGCACCGACAAGCCGATCAAGGGCGGCGAACTCTGCATCACTTCGAACGAAGCCTTTCACCTCCCGCGGCTGCCAAAGCGCATCCTGATCGCGGGCGGCGGGTATATCGCGCTCGAATTCGCGCACATCTTCCACGGCCTCGGCAGCAAGGTCTCGCTCGTCTATCGCGGCGAGAAGCCCTTGCGCGGCTTCGATGGTGACATCCGCGATGCGATCTGCCATTCGATGGCGACGCGCGGGCTCCAGGTCCTGCTCGGCTGCCAGTTCACCAGGATCGAGAAGCGCGGTAACTGCCTCCACGCCGAGACCAATCATGGCGACGTGATCGAGACCGATGAGGTCATGCTCGCGATCGGCCGCCAGCCCAACACCATGGACCTCGGGATCGGCAAGGCCGGCGTGGCCCTGGGCCGGAAAGGCGAGGTCGTCGTCGACGAATACTCCCGCACCAATGTTGCGAACATTTACGCCATCGGTGATGTCACCGATCGCATGGCGCTCACGCCGGTCGCCATTCACGAAGCGATGTGTTTCGTGAAGACCGCGTTCGAAGGCAAGCCAACGCCCGTCGATCATCACCTCGTGCCGACCGCGGTCTTCACCACGCCCGAGATCGCAGCCGTCGGCATGACCGAGGAGATGGCGCTGATGCGTGGCCACACGGTTGACGTCTTCAAGTCGAGCTTCCGCCCGCTCCAGCTCACGCTATCCGATCGCGACGAGCGCTCGATGATGAAGCTCATCGTCGACGCCAAGACGGAGAAGGTGCTCGGCTGCCACGTGTTCGGGCCGCATGCGGCCGAGATGGTCCAGGTCGCCGCGATCGCACTCAAGATGGGCGCAACCAAAGCCCAGTTCGACGCGACGGTCGCGCTCCATCCGACGGCGGCCGAGGAACTCGTGACCATCCGCACGAAATCCTATTCGCGCGCGCCGGAGAAATAGATTCACGCGAAGGCGCGAAGCCGAAGCGGAGACGCAGATTTTGCGGAAACCGGGGGTCCCGCCGTGAGCAAACGAAGGCTTGTCATCGAAGACTACGATACCGCCTGGCCGGACGCATTCCGGAAGGTCGCGCGACGCGTGCGCGAGGTCTTCGGCCAGCGCGCGCTTCGCATCGATCACATCGGCTCGACCTCGGTGCCCGGATTGGGCGCCAAAAACATCATCGACTTGCAAGTCACGGTGGCAGACCTGGATTTCATCAACGAGGAATTCACAAGCCTCCTCCGGGAACATGGTTTCATCATGGACCGGCCGAATGTGCGCGACCACGTTCCGGCGGGTCGGCCTGCGGACCCTGCGCTTTGGGTGAAGAAATATGCGGACGCGGTGTCGGAGGGCCGCGTCGTGCACGTGCACATTCGCATCGATGGCCGCCCTAATCAGCGTTACCCGTTGCTCTTTCGCGACTACTTGCGCGCTTCGCCGCAAGCGGCAGCCAGCTACGATTTGATCAAGCGCGAGCTCGCCGCAAGGCACAGCGAGGACGTTGACGCCTACTATGCGGTCAAGGATCCCGTATGCGATCTGATCATCGACGCGGCCGAGGAGTGGGCAAAGAGAACGCGATGGTCCTTGGGGCCGTCAGACGCATGATGCCGGAGCGAGCGAACCGATCCTTCAGATCTGCACCTTGCGCCCTTCCCAATAGGGCTCGCGCACCTTCTTGCGCTGGATCTTGCCCGCGGCCGAGCGCGGCAATTCGGCCACGAAATCGATGCCGCGCGGCAGCTTGAACCCGGCGAGATAAGGCCGCACGAAGTCGATGATCTCCTTCTTGAGATCCTCGCTGGGCGCATATCCTTCTTTCAACATCACGACGCTTCGTACCTCTTCGCCCCATTCCTTGTTGGGCACGCCGATCGTGCAGACATCCTCGACCGCGGGATGCTTTATGATCTCGTTGTCGACTTCCTGCGGGTAGATGTTGACCCCGCCCGAGATGATGATCTCGGCCGAGCGCCCGGTGAGGAAGAGATAATCGTCCTCGTCGAAATAGCCGATGTCTCCCAGCGTGAAGAAATCGCCGCGATGCGCGCCCTGGGTCTTCTTGTCGTCCTTGTAATAAGAGAACGGATTGGCCTTCTGCGTCTCGTGATAGATGAGCCCGGCTTCGCCGCGCGGGACTTCGTTTCCTTCTTCGTCGAGGATCTTGACCTTCATCAGCTCCGGCCGCTTGCCGACGCTGCCGGGCTTCTTCAGCCACTCGTCGGCGGTAATGCGGAAACCGGCGCCGCCTTCCGAGCCCGCATAATATTCGTAGAGGATCGGCCCCAGCCATTCGATCATGGCGCGTTTGACCTCGGGCGGGCAGGGCGCTGCGCCGTGGATCAGGAATCTTAGGCTGGAGAGATCGTATTTTTTCTTGAGTTCGTCGGGCGCGGCGAGCATGCGCTGGAACATGATCGGCACCATATGCGCATGGGTGATGCGGTGTTTCTCAATCGCCTGGAACACCTCTTCCGTGTTCCAGCGCTCGCCGACGAACACCACCGGCACGCCCGAGGCCTGCGCGATGTTGATGTCGAACGCCAGCGGCGCTGCGTGATAGCCGGGGCCGACGCAAAGCTCGACATCACGATCGGGATCGTAGTTCGCGGGCGTGCCTTCGAATTGCGGCGGCGTCGCCACGCCATGCGGCCGGTAAACGCCCTTGGGCCGCCCCGTCGTGCCGGACGTGTAGAGCATCTGGCTGCCGAGCTTCGGGTCCTCGATGTCGGTGCCTTCCTGCTCTCGGATGATCCGGTGATAGGGAAGAAACCCTTCTTCCGGATTTCCGATCCCGAGCTTCACGCGCAGATGCGCCGAGTCCTTCGTCGCGCCGAGGATCGTCTCGAACCGCGTTTCGGCGACCAGCGCCTTCGCCTCGCAATCATTGAGGATGTACGCGATCTCGGCCGCCGCGAGGTGCCAGTTGACCGGCGTCATGCGAAGGCCGGTGCGCCGCGCCGCGTTGAGGGCTTCGATGAATTCGGCGCGGTTGGTCAAAAACAGCGCCACGCTGTCGCCGGGCGAAAGCCCCGCATCGCGAAACACGCGCGCGAGCCGGTTGGCGTTTTCGTTGATCTCCTTGAAGGTGCGCGTCCCGAAACGGTCGATCACTGCCGGCTTCTCAGGCTTCTTCTTTGACCAGAAGGCAGCGAGCATGCCGACCGCCCCATGCGCATTCAGTTCATCGAGAAACGCCTGGTCCATTCGCACCTGTCTCCTCGCGCGTTCTTTCGTGCGCCGCTTCGAGAACGCTAGCACAGCGAACGTAAGCACAGGAGCCCTCGGGCAATGGTAGAGCGAGCGCTTTGCCGATGAATTCATAATGGATCGTCATGGCCGGGCGACACGAAGCGCAAGCGCAGTGCGTCCCGGCCATCCATGAACACCGGCCTGACCGCAAAATAACTTGTTCAACCTGTGATGCAGCTATCGATGTTCTCGAGGTCGGTGTTCTTGGAAGGCCGACACGCCTTCCCCCGCAACAAGTGCGGGGTCCGGTCGGTCGGCCATGACGTGTGTTTTGGATGATGGTCTAGAGAGGACGTGCCGCAAGGGGGAACGTCTCCGGGCTCGGGTCAGGATTGACCCATCACTTTCTTTGGCGGGGCGCATCCAATATATCCGGCCGGCAAGGAGACCCGTTTGGCCACGCCCTGGACCCCCCAAAGCTGGCGCGCAAAGCCCGCGCAGCAGCTTCCGGTCTATCCCGATTCCGCTTCGCTCGCGGAGGTCGAGACCACGCTCAGGCGCCGGCCGCCGCTCGTCTTCGCCGGCGAAGCACGCAATCTCATGGCCGCGCTCGGCGATGTCGCCGGCGGCAGGGCCTTCCTGCTCCAGGGTGGCGACTGCGCGGAGAGCTTCGCCGAATTCCACCCCGACAACATCCGCGATCTCTTCCGCGTGCTCCTGCAGATGGCGGTGATCCTCACCTTCGCCGCGGGCATGCCGGTGGTGAAGGTGGGACGCATCGCCGGCCAGTTCGCCAAGCCGCGCTCCGATGATCTGGAGACGCAGAACGGCGTGACGCTTCCCTCCTATCGCGGCGACAATGTCAACGCAGGCGAATTCACCGCCGAAGCGCGCACGCCGGATCCGAAACGCCTGCTCGAGGCGTACGCACAGTGTGCCGCCACGCTCAACCTTCTGCGCGCCTTTGCGCAAGGCGGATATGCCGATCTCCACAATGTCCACCGCTGGACGCTGGGCTTCATCGCCGGTTCGCCCGCGGGCGAGCGTTACCGCCAGCTTGCGGCGCGCATCGGCGAGACGCTCGAGTTCATGGTTGCGTGCGGGATTACGCCGGATTCGGTGCCGCAGCTGCGCACCACCGATTTCTACACCAGCCATGAAGGTCTGCTGCTCGGTTACGAGCAGGCGATGACGCGCATCGATTCGACCAGCGGCGACTGGTACGACACCAGCGCCCATATGATCTGGATCGGCGATCGCACCCGTCAGCTCGACGGCGCGCATGTCGAGTTCTGCCGGGGCATAAAGAATCCGATCGGACTCAAATGCGGGCCTTCGCTCGGCGAAGACGAACTTCTGAAGCTCATCGCCGTGCTCAATCCCGAGAACCGGCCGGGACGGCTCAGCCTCATCACCCGTTTCGGTGCGGAGAAGGTGTCCGAGAAGCTTCCGCAGCTGGTGCGCGCGGTCGCGCGCGAAGGCGCAAGCGTGGTCTGGTCCTGCGATCCCATGCACGGCAACACGATCAAGCTTCAGTCGGGATTCAAGACGCGGCCCTTCGACAGGATTCTCGAAGAAGTGAGCACCTTCTTCGCGGTGCATCGCGCCGAGGGCACGCATGCCGGCGGAATCCACATCGAGATGACGGGGCAGGATGTCACCGAGTGCCTTGGCGGCGCGCAGGCGATTCGCGAGATCGATCTCTCCAACCGTTATCAGACCGCGTGCGACCCGAGGCTCAATGCGAGCCAGGCGCTCGAGCTGGCGTTCCTCATGGCCGAAAGCCTGAGAGCCGAGCGGATGAAAGACGCCCGCTTCGCCATTTCGGCGTGATGGCGGTTTACGTTGGCCCTTTGTTTTCCTCCCCCGCGAAGCGGGGGGAGGTGCCGAGCGCGATGTTGATCGCGCGAGGCGGAGGCGGACGTGCAAACACATGCCCCCTCCGTCTCGCCGCTGCGCGGCGATCCGCCTCCCACCGCTCCGCTTCGCGTCGCGGGGGAGAAAAGGTGCAGCACTGAATGGGCGCAGCTCGTCTTCTCGCCAAGGGCTGGATCGTCTTCTGCCTCTTCGCCGGCGTGCACGCGCTGCGCTTTGCGCTTCTCGACGGCGAGGGCGCTTTCGAGATCCTGTCGGAAGTGATCGCGCCGGTGCTTCTCTTCCTCGCCATGGGCGTCGTCTTCGTCGTCGGCTACGGCGCGTCGGGCATGCACCTCAATCCGTTTCTTGCGCGGCTTAAGCCGCATCTCGTGATTCCGGGATTCAATGAACTCGTGTTCATGGCGTTCGTGCTGCTGAGCCTTGTCAACCAGATGTTCGTGGCGCCCGCCTGGATGGGAAGCCACGTCGCCGGCGCGATCTCGGCCGCGGTCGCTGCGGTCGTCCCCGGCCAGCGCGCGCTCGAAGACCAGCTCTCCTGCGGGCTCGATGGCGGGCGCGTGTTCTCTTCGGCCTTCGCCTGGATCCTTGCCCTCATCTACGTCGGTTCCGGCGCCTCGCGCATCAAGCTGCTTGCGGGCCTTCTTCGCATCGAACGGGTGACGCGCCCCGAGCCTCTCGGCGCCTTGCCGCTCGCACTCGTGCTCGGTCTCGCAGCGATCGTTTCCGTGCAGCTGCTTTTTGTCGGATCGATCTATCCCTGGCTTCCCTGTTCGGCCTTCAACGATGTCTCAGGCGCGGCGCTCATAGGCCTTGCCCCGCTGATGCTGGCCTATCTCGTCGTCGCCGCGCTTGCCACAGCGCTTGCCACCGGATCCGAAAGCTCGTCCCGCCGCTAGCATCTCTTTTGTGTCATTCCCGGCGCGCGCTGCTACACCCTTTTCCTCCCCCGTGAGCGCAGCGAACGGTGGCGCCCGCGCAAAGCGCGGTCGACGGAGGGGGGCGCGCAATGCTCGCCGCTTCGCGGCGATAGCCCCCTCCGCTTCGCGCGTTCCGCGCTCAGCACCTCCCGCCGTTGCTTCGCAACGGGGGAGGAAAAGAGGGGCGAGCCGCTTTCTCATGTGTCATTCCCGGCGCGCGCTTTAGCGCGCGGGAAGGGAACCCAGCGCGCGAGCGATAGCGAGCGCTGAAGAGTCATTCAGCGCGCTATGCACGCTGGACTGGGTCCCCTTCCCTCGGCGCTTCGCGCCTCGCCGGGGATAACAGCCGGTTAGCTGCCGGCGCGCGGTTGGTGAATTTGGTTATGCACGCGATAAGGGTGGTCCGTTCGTGCAATAATCGAAGGAACCACGAGGGCCCCATGACATCGAACTTCGGCGCAGAATCCACGACTGACGACGTGCTTTCCGGCATCGATCTGCGCGGCAAGCGCGTGCTGGTAACCGGCGCGTCTGCTGGCCTCGGAGTCGAGACCGCACGCGCACTCACCTCGCACGGCGCGACGGTCGTGGGCGCGGCCCGCGATCTGGAAAAGGCAAAACGCGCCACCGAAATCGTCCGCAACGGCGCAAGGAACGGCGGCAGCCTCGAGCTCGTCGCGCTCGATCTCGCCTCGCTGAAAAGCGTGCGCGCCTGTGCGGACTCGCTCGTCAAGGCGGGTAAGCCTTTCGACGTCGTCATCTGCAATGCCGGCGTGATGGCGTGCCCGAAGGGCAGGACGGCCGACGGCTTCGAGACGCAGTTCGGCACCAACCATCTCGGCCATTTCGTGCTCGTGAACCGGATCGTTTCGCTCCTCGCCAAGGGCTCGCGCCTCGTCAATCTTTCGTCGGCAGGGCATCGTTTCGCCGATGTCGATCTCGACGACCCGAATTTCGAGCGCACGCCTTATGCGGAATTCGTCGCCTATGGCCGCTCGAAGACGGCCAACGTCCTCTTCGCGGTCGAGTTCGACCGCCGCCACAGGAGCGAGGGCATCCGCGCGACCGCGGTGCACCCCGGCGGCATCCAGACCGAGCTAGGCCGTCACATGACGCCCGAGCTGATCCAGCAGATGATGACGAGCATCGAGGAAGCCAACAAAGCCGCGAACCTGCCGCCGTTCAAATGGAAGACGATTCCGCAGGGCGCGGCGACGTCGGTCTGGGCGGGGTTTGCCGCCTCCGCCGATGAAGTGGGCGGAAAATATTGCGAAGACTGTCACGTGGCGGAGATCGTCGACAATCCCGCCGCGCGTGGCGGCGTGCGCCCTTACGCGCTTGATCCCGCGCGCGCAAAAGCGCTGTGGGCGAAGAGCGAAGCGCTCGTCGGTGAAAAGTTCTGAGCCGACGATTGGAAGCGCGGCGACCGCCGCTGAACGCTACGCGCGCGCCGGGCCGGCGATCTCCTCGAGCAGCCCCAGCGTATCGAAGAAAGACTGCCACTCGATAATCTTTCCGTCGTGAATGCGCATGCGATAGGCCGTTTCGAATTGGACGTGCCTCGCTGGTCGATCGGGCTCGCCGACAGGGCGGTAGACCGCCTCGTAGTCGAAGAGGCCCCAGACGATCTCCCCCTTGGAGACGATTTCCCTCGCAGTGGAGTGCGTGTTGAAGAACGCGGTCGAGATCTTGGAGAGCAGCGCCATGACCGCCGGCTTGCCTCTGTGGACGCCGCCCGAGCGGAGTCGATCGTTCCAGGTCGTCGCGGCCGATCGCCAGACGATATCGTCGTGCACCGCAGCCTTGAACGGCGCGAGATCGGCGCGTCCCCAGGCTTCGACCACATCCTTCATCAACTGTTCCGAGCTGGTTAGGTTGGATGCCATGGGCCTGCCTCTCGGCTCGCTCGGAAGACTCCTCACCTTAGCGGTCCAGGTCTGTGCCTTCCACCGTAAGTGAATGCGGCGGCACCGGCTTTTCCAGCTCACGGACTCTTTACGGGGACGCACGCGCGGGGGAATGCTAGGTAACCGCCGGATCGCAAGCGACAGGGGAGAGAAATGACGACATTCCGTCGACCACCGCTCGGACGGGCCTTGCTGGCGGCCGCGGCGCTGGTGCTCGCAGGAGTTGCTGCCGCCGGAGCGGCGGCACCTTCGTCGAGTCTCACGCCGGAAGAGATCATCGCCGCGCGCCAGGCCGCGTACGATCTCTCCGTCATGGACATGGCCGAAATGAAAATGGCGATCAAGGACGGGCTCGACATCAGGAAGCAGTTCTATCCGGCAAAGACGCTAGGCCGCTGGGCCAGAGTCCTGCCCACTTTATTTCCGCCCGGCACCGGGCAGGGCGAGACGACGCTTGCGACCCATGCGCGGCCCGAGATCTGGACCAATCGGGCCGATTTCGAGAAGGCGGCACAGAATTATGCGGCCGCCGCCGACAAGCTCGCCGAGACCGCGCAGTCGGGCGATGCCTCGGCCTTTGCGGCCCAGCTCGAGGCGACCGACAAGACGTGCGATTCCTGTCACGACCGCTTCAAGGCGAAATGAGGCACGCAGATGAGGACTCTTCTGCGCGGAACAGGCTTCGCTCTTGCGGCGTATCTCGCCTGCACCGCTGCAAATGCTTCCGCGCCAGTCGATTACAGCAAGCGCGCAGCCAAGCTCGACAGTGCGATGGAAGCGAGTCTCGTCGGCCGCTGGACCAATCCGTCCGACAATCTCATCATCACGATCGACTCGGTCGATCTTGTCAGCGGGCGGATTTCCGGGATCGTGCAGCCGACGAGCGGCCCCGCCGCCGCCGATGGCCACGAGCTCTCCGGCTGGATCAGCGCCGCGCCCGCCAGAGACGGGCAGGACAATGTGCTGCCTATCGTTTTCACGACCACGCTCTATGAGTACGGCACGCTGCCGGCGTGGGCAGGCTTTCTGAAGGACGGCACGATCCACACGATGCTCTACCTTGTCTGGCCCAATAAAACCTATCGCTGGGATCACATCTCCGCTTCATCGGAGGTTTGGACGAAGTTGCCTTAGAGGGCGTGATCTTGCTTCCCGTGTGTTGGCCAGGAAAACGGCATGGCTGAGAGCAGCACGCGCGCGACCGCTCACATCCGCGTCTGGGATCTTCCCACGCGCATCTTCCATCTCGCGATCATCCTCCTCATCGCGTATCTCTGGTGGAGCGAGAAGAACGACGACATCGCCGATCACAAGCTCGCCGGATTTGCGCTCACCGGCCTCGTTGTCTTTCGCCTCTACTGGGGTGTGTTCGGCTCCGAAAGCGCGCGGTTTTCGAATTTCCTGCGCGGGCCCCGTGCGGCCTGGCGCTACATCACGCGGCGCGCGGCACCCGCCCTCGGACACAGCCCGCTTGGCGGATGGAGCGTCGCAGCGCTCCTCGCGCTGATCGCAATTGCCTGCGTCTCAGGCCTTTTCGCTATCGATGAAGACGGCCTCGAAGCGGGGCCTTTCGCGCCCGACATCGGCCTCGACTGGGCGCAATTCGCGGCCCATGTGCATGCGCTTGTGTTCGACGCATTGCTTGCGCTGATCGCCGTGCACGTGACGGCGATCATCATCTACGCGCTTGCCGGGAAAAATCTCGTGCTGCCGATGATCACGGGTCGTGTGGAGGAGCCGGAAGGAGCGCCGCCGCTCCGTTTCGCATCCTTCTGGCGGTTTTTGATCGGCATCGTGCTTGCTGCAGGGACGGCTTACGTTCTCTGGCGCCTCGACAACGCTTAAGTCTTCCGCCGCCCTTTGCGGACCGCGGCGCGCGGGCGGGACGTCGATTCTGAGGACGTGCTACCTGCCAGGATCTTTCCGAATTCCTCGCGCATGCTGACAAGCGAAAAGTTTTCTCGTACCCGCGCAAACCCGGCCTCGCCCATTTTCTTCGCGCGCTTCGGATCCTTGAGAAGCGATGCGACGCGCTTTGCCATGGTCTCGGGATCGCTCACGAGATAGCCGTTCACGCCGTTCCTGATCTGCTCGCCCGTTCCGCCCGAAGGATTGGCGACGACCGGCAGTTTCATCGCCATGGCTTCGAGCGACGCATTGGGACAACCCTGGCGCTCCGACACCATCACGAACACCTTGAAGATCGCGAGAAAGGGTTCGACTCGTTCCTGCCGGCCGACGAAGCGGATCGCCGACGAAAGATTCTGCTCGGCGAGAAGCTTCTGCAACTCGGCCAGATAGTCCGGATCGTCTGCTCCGCCGACGATCGTGAGCGATGCACCGGGAACGCGCTCGGTCAGGCGCTTCATCATCGCGAACAGGAATTCCGGTTTCTTGTCCGGCACGATCCGGCAGCAGGTTCCGATTGCAAGCCGCGGATCGAGACCGGCCGGCAGCATGGCTGCCGGAGGCGGCAGCGGCACGAAGCGGCGCGGCAACGGCACACCGAGCGGAATGATTTTCGTTGCGCGGGCGCGGACGCCCAGAACCGCTTCCGGCGTTCCCTTGCGGTAGAGCGAAACGAACGTGTCGAGCCGCTCGATATACTGCCGCGCGCTGAAGGCGATCCGCCGCTGGAAATCCTCAGCCGCTTGAAGTTCGTCGAAGAGCATCGGCCCCGGGCTTACATCGACGAGCTTCAGGGAACGAACGGCGAGAATCTTGCCGACGAGAAGCTTTATCTCCGGAGGCGCATTCCAGAAGCAGACCGTGCGGACGTTGAAGTCCTCGGCCCAGTCGAGAATCCGCTCGGCCCGGTCCGTCATGGAAAGTGTCTGATCCATGGTCAGGATCGGGACATCGGCGTCGGCAAGCGCCATGCGGCAGGTCTCTGCAGAAATGCCGCCGAGCACGCAGACGAGATTCTTCTCGCCGGAGATTTCGCCGCCCAGGAGATTGGCGAGCGAACGCGCCGGGCCGCCGATGTGGAGATCGGAAATCACGAAGAGCGTGCCGGAGCGCGGACCCGGTGCCGGCCTTTCGGTGCCGTGCTTGGCGAGAAGCGCAAGCATGCGCGCTCCGAGACCGGCGTCGCGCGGCTCAGCCGCGAGTACGCGGCTTCGCTGTCCGACAAGGCCTGCGATTGCCCGCACATAGGCTCCGGCCTCGGCTTTGGGATCGAGCAGAACCGCGCCGGGACCCGCAAATTCACGTGTCGCGCCGGTGTCGGCAGCGACGACCGGCAGCCCTGAAAGCTCCGCCTCGCGAAGCGCGAGCGGCGGGGCGCCGGCAAGGCCGGTGTCGAGCAGCACGTCGAACAAGCCCCAGACGCCATCGCTGTCTTTGCCGTCGTGGAGGACGATCACATCGGCGATCACATCCAGTTCGAGCGCGAGCCGCATCGCGGCCTCATAGGCATTGCGCTCCCGCTGCGTGGCATCGTTGAAACTTCCCAGCACGGCGAGCTTTGCTTTCAGCGATTTGCGCAATTCCGCGAGCACGCGCACCGCTCGCGTCAAAGCTGCTTCTGGCCGGAAGGGACCGATCGCGCCAATCACGAGGGTCGCTTCGTCGATCAAGAGACGCTGCCGCATTCTCCGGCGGCTTTTCTGGAGCGACTCTGGCGTGAAATGCTGCCGGACCTCGGGCCGCACGGTAATGACTGCCTTTCCCGATCCCGCTGCACGCAGCGCCGATGCCACACCATCGGACTCGGCGATGAGAAAGGGCGTTGGCAGTTTGCCGAAATTTGCGTTCGCATCAGCAACGACGGGAATAGGAATAAGGCCGAGCTTTTCGAGGCGCTCGAGGTCGGGAGCCGCGATGCCGTGCGCAAGCACGACCGAACCGGCGCCCAGATCGAGTGCAAGGCGCTTGTGCCAGGCGGCCGCGCCGCGCTCGCCCAGATTTGTGAGCTTCGTGTCTGGTGCGAGTGCGGGTTCGTCGGCCGCGCGTGCCAGAACGCTCACGGTCCGCGAAATGTGCTTGCTGGCGGCGAGCGCACCGACCGTCTCTGCGATCGTGCGGCCGCGCGCGCCTTCGAGATCCGGCGCGAGGACGTTGAATGCGACCGGCGCCGGTTGTCCGCGCACGCGGAGGCCCGGTGCTGCGGGCGCGGGCTTCACTGGCGGCGGCGGTGCGCTGGTATCCCGTGCATCGATCAGGCTGTAGCGACGATAGAGCTCATGCAACGTCGAGCCGGCAAACGGCCGGTTCTTGTCGGCAATGTAATCGACGACCGGCTTGCGGCCATTGGTGCCTTGCAACGCGCGCCAGGCCTCGTTCGTCCAGTGGATGCAGTACCAGTGATCGGGAATCTCGGCGAAGCCTTCGACGAAGGGCGCGACGCCGCCGAACCATTGGTCGGTATTGGAGAAGTCGGAACGGATATAGTTTTCGAGTCCGAGCAGGGCGACGTTCTTGGCCAGGATGCGGTTGGGCGTCAGGAACGCGACATTCTCGTCCGAGACGGCGTCCGTCTCTTCGAAGCTCCGCTTCATCAGGGCCGAGCGCGCCGGCACCTTCATCACATTGCCAACGACGCCAATGCGGTGTCCGCGGAAAAGATAGGGCTCCTCGAAATCGAATCGCCGCAGGCACGTCACATCCATGTCGACCCAGATGCCGCCGTGCTCCCAGAGCAGCATGTAACGGAAGAGGTCGGAAAACGGGCCGAGGCTGCCCTTGCCGAGACCGAGTTCGGGATCGTTCTGCGCGAGGCGGAAGATGCGCGCGCGCGGCAGGATTTCGTTCGCATCGCAAAGTTCGACACCGGTGGGGACGGGCGTCGAAAGATCGTCATAGACCCAGAGCCTGAAGCGGTGTCCGAAGCGGACGAAGGAATGAAGGGTCAGGAGCTCGAGATGCGAAAGCTCTGTCCCGATCCAGAGACCATGCACGACCGCATTCGAATCCGCGGCACGTGCGGCGGCCTTCGTCCTGCGCGCGGCGCGGATCGGCGAAGCCCGCAAGGGCTGGGCGTGTCTGGATCGTCGGTCGTGCTGCAATGCGTTCGAACCTTGGGCTTTTGGGCCGGCAGCCGTCCCGGCACCTTAAGAACCGACGGTTAACGAAGGCGCGGCACAAAAGCGAGATGGGGAGACCCGTATTGAATTGCGGGGTCAGTTATTGACTTCTAGGGCCGGTGGAATGCGCCGAACTATGAGAATGCGGAGCAGGAGAGAGGCGAGAGAGCCGCTCGGAGATAGAGGGGTCGCCTATGTCGCGCTGGGGCCTTCGCGCTTTCGCGTTGAGGCGCTCAACTCGCTTTATTCCCTGCGCCGCCGGATGCCTGATCTTCCGGCCGTCCTCTTCACCGATGCGAGGGACTACCCCAAGCCCGAGGCCTTCGATCACATCGTGACGGTCGAGAACAGCATGGACGGCTGTTCTTCGCAGCGGATACCCTGGAAGAAACCCGGCTGGCTCACGCGCATCGATGCCTTTGCGCAGGCGCCCTTCGAGCGCACGCTTTTCATCGACACCGACACCGAAGTGGTCGGAGACATTGAGGGCATCTTCACGTTGCTCGAGCGCTTTGATCTCGCAGCGGCCCATGCACCCTACCGCTATCGCGCGGAGGTGGACGGAATTCCTGACTCCTTCCCCGAGTTCAATTGCGGCGTGGTGTGCATTCGCAAATCCGCCGCAACCCGCGCGTTCATCCGCCGCTGGCGTGACGCTTATCTCGCCGAGCGCGCGCACTGGCACAATGATCAACACGCCTTCAGGATGGCAGCCTGGACAGAAAAGGCGCGCGTCGCCGTCTTGCCGCCCGAATTCAATTTACGACCCGCGCGCCACGCGGGCTTCGACACGCCCCGAATCCTTCATGGCTTCCACCGGCAGCAGGAGCTGTCGAAGACGGCCGCACGCAAGATCCGTTTCCTGAGCGACGACCATGGCGGCTGGCATCACCGCTCGGGATGGAAGTATGCCGTCGGTGCGATCCGGCCGCTCACGCACCCCAATGGCGTAGCGCTCGATACCATGATCGAGAACACCTATGGCTGGCACTTCCCGCGCTACCGCGACTCGCTGCCCATGCGCGAGCCCTGGGTCGGGATTGCGCATGTGCCGCAGAAAATTCCCCAAGGTCATTTCGAAAACGCCCGGCCGCAGACCATGATGGCACATTGGCGCTTTAAAGAGAGCCTTGCCGGTTGTCTCGGCTTCTTCGCGCTTTCCGAATATCACGCCTCATGGCTGCGCACGGAATTGGGCAAGCCGGTGGAAGTTCTCTATCACCCTGTCGATTTCGAGGTGCCGCAGTTCGACTTCGCGGCATTCAATCAACAGCCGGTACGCCCGTTGCTCCACATCGGCTGGTGGCTCAGGCGCTTTGAGAGCTTCAACCGGCTGGATGGATCAGGCTACGAAAAGCGCCTCCTGAGGCTTTCGGACAAGAACGCGCAGGACTCGGTCAGCCGGATTACCTGGCGCGACGATGTCAAGCTTACGGATTATCTCTCCGACGGAGATTTCGATGCACTGCTCTCGCGTTCCGTCGTGTTTGCCGACCTGATCGATACCAGCGCCAACAACGTAGTCGTCGATTGCATCGCGCGCGGCACGCCGCTTCTCGTCAACCGCCATCCTGCGACCGAGGAATATCTCGGCGAGAAATATCCGCTGTTCTACCGAACGCTCGATGAGGCTTCCGATCTCCTGCACGACGATGACGCGCTCATAAACGCCTCGCTCCACATGCGTCAGCCGTCTGTGCGAGCGAAACTCACGGCAGGCGCCTTCCGCGACCAATTGGCCCGCGCGCGCATCTACCGCTCTCTGCCATCGTGCTGAAGTATCTCATCCTCTCGACGCCGCGCTGCGGAAGCTCGACTCTGATGTTGTGCGCGGAAAGTGTGCTGGGGACGGCGTTCGTGCGCGAGCCGCTCAATCCTTACGAGGATCCGTCGCTGCATCCGCAAATACTGAGGCGCGCGTCGATCGAGGAGCGCCTTGCCGTGCTCACGGATCCGCGTTGCCCGGTCGAAGGCATCAAGCATGTCCACAGCCCGTTCAATCAGCGCATGGCGGGCGAAGAGGCGGCTCTGCGTGGGCTCCTTTCGCTTCGGGGCCTAAAGGTCATTCTGCTCTCTCGCCGGGACGTGGCCGCGCAGTTCATCTCGATGGAAATTGCCCTGCAAACCGGTGATTGGTGGTCGGCCGGCCCTGGCGCACTGCCGAAGGCGATCGGTCCGGTGCGGGCCGGGAGCGAAGCCTCACTTGATGATGCGGCTATTGCTGCCAGGCTCTTGCGTCTTTCGCGTGCGGCCGAGTGGTTGAAACAACTTTGTACCGCTACCGGCGCGCGTTTCGTCGAACGAAGTTACGAAGACCTGTTCTGCGAGGATCGTGATCGCGCAGGAAGGCGCGTTGCGTCGGTTTTGAAGCATTTCGCGCCTGTGACCGGAAAGACACGCGCCTTGCGCGTAATTATCGGCAAGGGACAGCGCTTCAACGAAGTCGACGCGCTGCGCCGTCAGCTTGGTAAACTTTATCCGTCGCTAAGGAAGAGCACGGATTCTCGCCGGCAGACTGCGACAAAGCTTCCAATGCGCGCGCGTGGAGGTAGAGTCCGCGCAGACTCATCCGGGGCTCGACGTTGATGCTGCATATCCGGTTGCCGTGCGACCGCAATCGTGTGGGCGAGCTCAAGCTTGTCGATTCCGGCGGGCGAAAAATCTGCGGACCATTTCCGGTCGCCGCGCGCGCGAGCGATGCGCTCGCCGCCGCTCATGGCAATCCGGGTCGCGATCCGTTCTTGCGTTATGGCGATACGCCGACCGGCGAATATGTGCTGCGCCGGATCCTGCCGTCCGGCAAACAAACGCGCTTCAGCAAGGCGGAGTTCGGCCCATATGGCCTCGTCGTGCTCGAAGGCATTGCGGGCGACGCCGCACTGGCCGAAGCGAACGGCCGCTTTCATTTCGTGATTTCCGGCGGCGATCTCTCGCGCGAGGGCACGCTGCGCTCGACCGCGGGCTGGCTGCGCCTTGCCAACAAGGACATGCGCACGCTCCTCGGAGTGCTGAAGAAGGTCGGTGGCGTGCGTTGCCAAATCGTCGAGGACACGTCGCTCAAGCCGCGCGCGCGCGTTTACGTGGACTCGCGTTGCCGTGAGAAGGATCCACTCGAACTGCCGGCTGTGCGCACGACGACGGTGCTCGGCCGCGAGGCCTTTCTTGGCGGCGCGGCGGGCGCCGTCATGCTCGAATTGTCGGTTGCCTTCTTCGCAGCATCGCCGCGTGAAGCGCGTGCCGATGCACCGGCTATCCATGATTCACGGCCGCAGCAGGAAGTACGCTTTGCGCTGCCTGCGGCGGCACCGGCCCATCATTACGTGCGCATGGCCTACGGCACCGATACGAAAGCGATGGACCAGCTGAAGGCGCTCGACAAGACGGGCGCGCAATACAATCAGCAGGGCGTCGACACGCCGAACACCTCGCCGCCGCCCGTTGTCGCCCCGTCGACAACCACCGCGCCCACCGATCCGATGCTCCAGAAACAGCAGGAGATCAACGCGATCCGGTCCGAGAAGCCGCCGCCCAATGCCACCTCGGATCAGTTGAAGCAGTGGCAGCAAAATCAGGATCAGAAGGTTCAGCAGATCCTGAACAGCCACTGAGCTTTCGCGCCGGCCGGCATTTGGAAGCGGCTCGCGCGGGATGACACGAAAAAGGTGTGATCCCGCTAACCGGCTGTCATCCCCGGCGAGGCGCGAAGCGCCGAGGGAAGGGGACCCAGTACAGCGCGCATAGCGCGCTGAATGACTCTTTGGCGCTCGCAGACGCTCGCGCGCTGGGTTCCCTTCCCGCGCGCTAAAGCGCGCGCCGGGAATGACACATGGAAGATGGGAAGTCGCGGGAACGGACGAATTGTCCGCAGTTCGTCCACCTGCGCTTAATATCCGCCCGACTACCGTTGCCATTGTCCATCCAGGGCACAGCAATGGAACCGTTGCGGAAACGAACGTTTGGACGGGCGCAGCCGCAAATGCCGGTTGCCGAAAGCGCAAGCGATGCTCCTGCGCTGACCGCGCATGACCGGCGCCAGCACCCGAGGACGCGAACCAGTCTTCAAGGCAAATTGTCGTTCGGCCATGCCTCGTTCGCGATCGATTGCCTGATTCTCGACCTCGGTGAAGGCGGCGCCCGCGTGCGCACGCAGAACGGCCAGAAGATACCGGATAAGGTCATCCTGATCCGCTTGCGGGATCGGATCGCGCATGAGGCACGCGTTGCGTGGAGCAACGAGAACGGAACGGTCGGCCTCAAATTCGAGAGCACGCACGATCTCGACCAGTCCAAGACGCCGGGCCTGAAGGCACTGCGTCAGTACTGCGTCGAGTACGATCTCGGATAAACGAGGCTTCCATTCCGCGCCCGGGCAGCCCAGCTGGCACGCCCGGTTCAGACGTTGCTCTCCTAAACCGCCTTCTCGGGTCCCACGCGCACCAGCATCTTGCCGAAATTGTCGCCCTTGAAGAGACCGATGAAGGCTTCCGGCGCGCGCTCGATGCCGTCGAGAACCGTTTCGCGCCACTTCATCTTTCCTTCGTTTATCCACTTCGTCATGTCGGCGAGGAATTTTTCCTGCATGTCCTGGTGATAGGAGACGATAAAGCCACGGATGGTGAGCGACAGGCCGATAGCCATCATCAGGTTTCCCGGGCCCGGCGACATCACCGTGTCATTGTAATGCTCGATCATGCCGCAGAGCGCGATGCGCCCATTCATGCGCATGGTGTTGAGCGCCGCCACCAGATGCTCGCCGCCGACATTCTCGAAATAGACGTCGATGCCTTCGGGGAAGGCTTCGCGGAGCGCGCGGCTGAGATCGCCCGCCTTCTTGTAGTTGATCGCTTTGTCGATCCCGAGTTCCTGCGTGAGATATTTGCATTTCTCGTCGGAACCAGCGGAGCCCACGACATAGCAGCCATGGTTCTTCGCGATCTGCACGGCGATCGAGCCGACGGCGCCCGAAGCGGCCGATACGAACACGCGCTCTCCGTCTTTCATTGCCGCAACGCGCAGGAGGCCGGCGTAAGCCGTGAGCCCGGGCATGCCGAGCGCGCCGAGGTAGGACTGGATCGGTGCGATCGTGTGATCGAGCTTTTGCAGACCGCCGCTCGATGAGACGAACCACTCGCGCCAGCCATTGAAGTTGGAGACGTAATCGCCGGCCTTGAAGTCCTTGTTGTTGTTCGAGGCGACGACCTGGCCGATCGCGCCGCCGGAGAGGACCTCGCCCACCTGGAAGGGGGGCACATAGCTCGCCCGGTCCACCATCCGTCCGCGCATGTAAGGATCCACAGACATATAGATATTGCGGACCAGCACCTCGCCCGTTCCCGGGGTTGGCACGGCGGTCTCGACCAGCTCGAAATTGGCAGGCGTGGGAAGGCCGACAGGCCGGGATTTGAGGCGGATTTCGCGGTTTTTCTGGTTGCTCATAGAAAGGACTCCAAAAAGGGCAATGGTTATCGGGCGCTAGGCTAGCAGTCGCCCGCGTAACAACGCGAAACATTTTATGAGTGGCGACGCCGCTCCCCACATGGACTTATCTCTCTGATTTGTCGGGGGTTTCGGTTGATTCACCGCGTACAGCAAAGGGACGGCGCACTCAAAGCCGCCGTGATCGGCGCCGGGGCCTTCGGGCGCCATCACGCTGCGAAGTACCGCGCCATTCCGGGTGTCGAGCTCGCCGCCGTCGCCGATCCCTGTCCCGATGTCCGCCGTCACTACCAGATCGGCGCGCGGCTGCCGGCTGTCGCCGATTGGCGCGAACTGCTTGGCCATGTCGATCTCGTCAGCATCTGTTCGCCGGCGGTCACCCATGCGCCGATCGTGCGCGCGTTCCTTAATTCCGGCGCCCATGTGCTGGTCGAAAAGCCGATCGCGACGGATGTCGACGAAGCCGACGGACTGATCGCGCTGGCCGAGAGGACTGGCAAGGTCCTGACCGTCGGTCACCAGGAGCGCTTCGTCTTCGCGGGCACTGGTCTGCTCGAGCGTGCCGAGGTTCCTCTCGAAATTTCGTGCTGGCGTCTTGGACCATGGACCGGACGAGGCGCCGACGTGACGGTTGTTCTCGATCTCATGATCCATGACATCGATCTCGTGCATCGCCTCGTGCCGGATGAGATTGCGGCGGTGGCCGCGCGGTCGCGTGCCGTTCATGCCAGGAACGCGGACGAGGTGACAGCCGAACTGGAATTTGCGGGCGGGACCCGCGTCCGCCTCGATGCCAGTCGGGTCTCGGGGACGCGCAGCCGCGGCATGCGCCTCACCTATGAAGATGGCCAGATCGAGATCGACTTCCTCGCGCGCAAGGTGAGGAATTCGACGCGCTTTGCGCTCCCGCCGCTGAAATTCGACGATCCGCTGTGCCTGGCGGTGAAGGCGTTTGTTGAATCCGTTCGAAGCGGCGCGGCGACGATGGTGCGGCCGGAAGAAGCCCGCGAAGCACTGAAGACCGCGCTTTTGATCGAAGATGCCGCCGAGCGCATCGGTGCGCTCGAAACCGAGACCTACCCGCTTTACGCCGCGGCGGGGTGACCTTCAATAATTGTCATGGCCCGCGCGTGCGGGCCACCCGGTGGGTCTATTGACCGCGCTGCCGCGCGGTCGCTGGGTGGGCCGGATCCCTGCTTATCAGGGACCGGGCCATGACAAGCTTTTTGAAAGCTCGCCCGCAATCGTGTTTTAACACCGCCATGCCCGCCTCCTTTCGCATCGCGCTTGCGCAACTCAATCCGGTGATGGGCGATATCGCCGGCAATCTCGCCAAAGCGCGCGCCGCGCGTGCGGACGCGGCGAAAGCGAAAGCCGATCTCATTCTCTTTTCCGAACTCTTCATCGTCGGCTATCCGCCGGAGGATCTCGTGCTCAAGCCTGCGCTCCAGGACGATGCGCGCGAGGCGATCGAAAAGCTGGCGAAGGACACGGCTGACTCAGGCCCGGCGGTGCTGATCGGGACTCCCTGGGTCGAGGACGAAAAACTATACAACGGCGTGCTGCTCCTCGATGGCGGCGAGATCCAGGGCAAGAGCTTCAAGGTCGATCTGCCGAACTATGGCGTGTTCGACGAGAAGCGCGTGTTCGAACCGGGCCCCATGCCGGGCCCGTTCAATGTCCGCGGAGCCCGCATCGGCGTGCCGATCTGCGAAGACATCTGGACGCCCGACGTCGTCGAGTGCCTGAGCGAAACGGGCGGCGAAATTCTGCTCGTGCCCAATGGCTCGCCGTTCGAGGCCGGCAAGGAGGATGTCCGGCTCAACCTTGTGGCCGCGCGCGTGACCGAATCGAGGCTGCCGCTCATCTATCTGAACCAGGTCGGCGGACAGGACGAGCTTGTCTTCGATGGTGCCTCGCTGGTCGTCAATGCCGACCGTTCCGTCGCCTGGGCTTTGCCTTCCTGGGAAGAAAAACTCGTCGTGACGGAATGGACGAAGAATGAGGGCGGGTGGGTTTGCGCGCAGGGTGAGCGCGCCGGCGCGGAAGATCGCCATTCTTCGATCTACCACGCCATGATGCTGGGCCTGCGCGACTACGTGAACAAGAACCGGTTTCCCGGCGTGGTCCTCGGATTGTCGGGCGGAATCGATTCAGCGCTATCCGCGGCGGTCGCCGCCGACGCGCTTGGGCCGGAGCGCGTCCGCTGCGTGATGATGCCGTCGCGCTACACCTCGAAGGAGAGCCTCGACGATGCCGAGGACTGCGCAAAGCGCCTTGGGGTGAAATACGAAAGCGTCCCGATCGAGGGTGCGGTCGACGCGTTCCATGGCGCATTGGCGCCGAGCTTCGCCAATCGTGCGCCGGACACCACGGAAGAGAACATCCAGTCGCGCATCCGCGGCGTGATCCTGATGGCGATCTCCAACAAGTTCGGACCGATGGTTCTGACCACCGGCAACAAGTCGGAAATGAGTGTCGGCTACGCCACGCTCTATGGCGACATGTGCGGTGGCTACAATGTGCTGAAGGATATCTACAAGACCGAGGTGTTCGCGCTGGCGCGCTGGCGCAACCAGAACGCGCCGCAAGGCGGGCATGGGCCAAAGGACGCGGTGATCCCCGAGCGCATCATCACCAAGCCGCCGACCGCCGAGCTTCGCGCGAACCAGAAGGATGAGGATTCGCTCCCGCCTTATGAGATTCTCGATGGCATTCTCGAGTGCCTGGTCGAGAAGGAGATGACCTTCGAGGCGGTGTGCGCCAAGGGCTTTCATCCGGCGACGGTGAAGCGGATCGAGCACCTTCTCTATGTGTCGGAATACAAGCGCCGCCAGGCGCCGCCGGGCGTGAAAATCAGCGCGCGGAATTTCGGCCGCGACCGGCGCTATCCGATCACCAACGCTTTTCGCGATGCGCGGGAGTTCTAGTGCGAGATGCGTGCATTTGTTGTGCGCATTTCTGCACTGGTGTCATCCCGAGCGCGCAAAGCCCGACCATCGCGCGAGCGTCAGCGAGCGCAAATGAGTCATGCCGCGCGCGGACGCGCTCTTGAATGGGATGACATTTCGATTATTGCCGGGGAAAATCTTCGCTCGCGACCCGCTCACACTGCTCGCTGCAGATAGAGCGTGTAGCCGAGGGGGTGGCCGATCCGCGATTTCTCGCGAAGCCCGGCGTCTCGGGCGAGTGCAAGAACACGCGTCTGTCTCTGGAAGTGCGGATCCGCGATCCATTCGCTGATGGCCAGTATTCCTGAAGGCTGGAGCGCGCGCGAGAGCTCCCGCATCGCGGCCGTCTGATCGGGAATTTCCCCGAGCACCGCGACCATGACGGCGCGATCAAAAGCATGCTCCGGCAGGTCGCCGGCACCGAGCCGCACGCTCACAAAGTCGATATTGGTGAGAGCTGCTTTCTCCGCCCTGGCGCGCACGCGGGCAAGCATACCCTCTTGCAGATCGACGGCCGTCACGCGCCCCGATTGACCGACCGCTTGCGCCAGCGGAATTGTCAGGCGGCCCGGCCCGCAGCCTGCGTCGAGCACGCGCATGCCGCGAGCAACCTCAAGTCCGGCGATGATGGCGCGTGCGCTATTGCTCGGGAAAAACGGATTGTCGATCTCGACCAGAGCCGCGAGCCAGGAGGGGCAGGGGATCGGGCGCCGTCCGACCGTTGCGGCCAAGCCGAGCCCTGCGAGCACGATCATAGCCGCCGCAAACCAGACCATTTGCTGCCCCTTCGTTGCGGCGACAATAGCCCTACGGCGGCCGCTGAATACGTCCTTCTTGCGTTTACTGGAAAAAACGGATGGAAACGCGAGGATGAGCATCGTCGTCCGCTTCGCGCCGTCACCGACAGGCTATCTGCAGGCCGGCAACGGTCGAGCGGCCGCGCTCAACTTCCTGTTGGCGCGCAAGGATGGCGGCCAGTTTCTCCTGCGCATCGATGACACGGACGATACTCGCTCAAAACCCGAATTCGAGGAGGCCATCCTCGAGGACATGGGATGGCTCGGAATCAACCATGATCTGTTCGCACGCCAGTCGGAGCGCGTCCCGCTCTATGTGAACGCTACCGAAAAGCTGAAAGCCGCTGGCCTCCTTTATCCCTGCTACGAAACGGCGACCGAGCTCGAACGCAAGCGCAGGCGGCTTCTCTCACAGGGCAAGCCGCCGATCTACGACCGCGCGGCGATGGCGCTGAGCGAGGGTGACCGCGCAAGGTTCGAGTCCGAGGGCCGCAAACCGCATTGGCGGTTCAAGCTCAGTCACAAGCCGATCGTCTGGGATGATCGCGTGCGTGGCCGCACGGAGATCGATACCTCGAGTCTCTCCGATCCCGTGCTGGTGCGGGAAGACGGACGCTTTCTCTACACTTTGCCTTCGGTGGTCGACGACATCGATTTCAGGATCACGCATGTGTTTCGCGGCGAAGACCACGTGACGAACACGGCCCCGCAAATCGAGATCTTCGAGGCGCTGGGCGCGTCCCGGCCGGCGTTCGCGCATTATCCGCTTTTCGTCGCCCGCGGCGGCGAGAAGCTCTCAAAGCGCGAGGGCTCGCTGTCGCTGAAGGCCTTGCGCGACTCCGGCGTCGAATCGCTGGCGCTTGCAACCTATGTCGCGAAAATCGGCACGTCCGATCCGATCGATCCGCATTTTTCGCTCGATACGCTCGCAGCGGAATTCTCGTTCGAAAAGATCGGACGCGCACCCGCGCATTTTGATCTCGCGGAACTGGAAGCGTTGACCGCGAAGACGCTCCACGCCATGCCGTTCGCGCTCGCCGCCGGACGGCTTGCCGCGCTCGGCATCGGCGGAAGTGAATCTTTCTGGGAAATGGCGCGAGCCAATCTCGATAAATTCGACGACATCAAAGAACTCTGGCGCGTCGTTTCAGGTCCCGTCACGCCGGTCCTGGAGGATGCGCCGCTGGCCACGCAAGCGCTCGCGGCTCTTCCGGAAGAACCCTGGGATGAAACCACCTGGGGGGTCTGGACGAGGGACGTCTCCGCCAAAACCGGCCTCAGCGGGCGCGCGCTGTTCCATCCGCTGCGCCTCGCCATCACCGGATCCGACCATGGACCGGAGTTGAGAAAGCTGCTACCGCTCATCGGCCGCGCCAAGGTCGAGGCGCGTCTCAAAGGGGAAGCGGCGTGAACGTTGAGCGCCTGATTTGCCGGATCGCGATTTGCGGCTGACGCCGCGATACTCCCCTTTTGCCCGCCGACAATCTGGAATTCGAAATGGCCCCTTCAAAAGGTGGCTCGCTCTTTGAGTAACCGACCATGACCTTGCGCCTGACCAACACGCTGACGCGCCGGAAGGAAGAGTTTGCGCCCATCGATCCAAGGAATGTGCGCATGTATGTCTGCGGTCCGACCGTTTACGACTATGCCCATATCGGAAATGCGCGGCCGGCGATCGTCTTCGATGTGCTGTTCCGGCTGCTTCGGCACTTTTACGGCGCCGAACACGTCACCTATGTGCGCAACATCACCGACATCGACGACAAGATAAATCTCCGCGCGAAGGAGAAACGCGGCACGCGCAATGTGCCCGTGCTCGAGGTCATGCGCGAGCTGACGGAGGAGACCACCCGGATCTATTTCGAGGACGTGGCGGCGCTCGGGAATCTTCTGCCCACCCATACGCCCCGGGCCACGGAATTCGTGAAGCGCGGGGACGGGCAGGGCGACATGATTTCGCTCATCGAGAACCTGATCCGGTCCGGGCACGCCTATGCTGCCGAAGGACATGTTCTCTTCGACGTGTCATCGAAATCCGATTACGGAAAACTGGCGCGCCGCACGCTCGACGAAATGCTGGCAGGCGCGCGCGTCGAGGTCGCGCCCTACAAGAAAAACCCGATGGACTTTGTCTTGTGGAAACCATCGGACGCCGACACGCCCGGCTGGGAAAGCTCCTGGGGCCGGGGCCGCCCGGGCTGGCACATCGAGTGCTCGGCGATGAGCGAAGCCCTGCTCGGCGAGAGCTTCGACATTCATGGCGGCGGAATCGACCTTCTTTTCCCGCATCACGAGAACGAACTCGCGCAATCCGAGAGCGCCCATCCCGGAAAGCCTTTCGCAAGGGTCTGGCTGCACAATGGCTTTCTCAATGTGCAGGGCGAGAAGATGTCGAAATCGTTGGGGAACTTCGTCACCATCCGCGAACTGCTTGCGGACTGGCCCGGCGAAGTGCTGCGGCTCAACATGCTGCGCTCGCATTATCGCCAGCCAATGGACTGGACCCTCGACGGCCTGAAGGAAAGCCACGCCACGCTCGAGCGTTGGTACGAAACAACGAGGGACGTTACCTCCGCGCGGACCGGTGCGGACTTCGTCGAAGCGCTTTCCGACGACCTCAACACGCCGCAGGCGATCGCCGAACTCCACCGTGCGGCGCCCGAGGAGCGCGCGGGAGGCCTCGCGCTGCTCGGATTCTCGAATGATCCGGCGCGCATTGCCCTTTCCGTGGCCGTCGATCCCAGGGAGATCGAGGCGGCCATCGCCCGGCGCAACGCTGCGCGGAAGGCAAAGGACTTCGCGGAGTCGGACCGCATCCGCGACGAACTCGCGGCAAAGGGGATTGCGCTCAAGGACGGACCGTCGGGCACGACCTGGGAAGTCAAACGATGACGCGCGAACGGCTCTTCCTTTTCGATACCACCCTTCGTGATGGCGCGCAGACGCAGGGCGTGGATTTTTCCGTCGAGGACAAGCGCCAGATCGCGCTTGCGCTCGACGCACTCGGCGTCGATTACGTCGAGGGCGGCTGGCCCGGCGCCAATCCGACCGACACGGCGTTTTTCGGCGCGCGGCCGCCGCTTGCGAAAGCGCGCTTCACGGCTTTCGGCATGACCAAACGTTCCGGGCGCAGTGCTGCGAACGATCCGGGGCTTGCCGCGGTGCTCGACGCGAAGGCGGATGCCGCCTGCCTCGTCGGCAAGACCTGGGACTTCCACGTCGATGTCGCGCTCGAAATCCCGCGCAACGAGAATATCGACAACATCCACGAATCCATCTCGGCCGTGGTCTCGCGCAAGCGCGAAGCGCTGTTCGATGCCGAACATTATTTCGACGGCTACAAGGCCAATGCCGATTATGCGCTCCGCTGTCTCGAGGCGGCGCTCGAGGGCGGCGCCCGTTGGGTGGTGCTTTGCGACACCAATGGCGGCACGATGCCGGACGACGTCTATCGCATTGTCTCGGAGACGAGGGCCAAATTTCCGAAAGCGGCGCTCGGCATCCATGCGCACAACGACACCGAACAAGCTGTCGCGGTGTCGCTCGCGGCCATCAGAGGCGGCGCGCGGCAGATCCAGGGTACGCTCAACGGGCTCGGTGAACGCTGCGGCAATGCCAATCTCTGTGCGCTGCTGCCGACGTTACTGCTCAAGGAGCCCTTTGCGTCGGCGTTCGAGACGGGAGTCTCAAAGGAACAGCTTGCGAAACTGACCGGCACATCGCGTCTGCTGGATGAAATCCTCAATCGCGCGCCGCACCGCCACGCCGCCTATGTCGGCGTTTCCGCCTTTGCCCACAAGGGCGGCTTGCATTCCTCCGCCGTGCAGAAGGACCCGCGCACCTATGAGCACGTGCCGCCGGAGTCGGTTGGCAACGCAAGAAAGATTCTTGTCTCCGACCAGGCGGGAAAGTCGAGCCTGCTCGCACGCCTTCAGCAGGTTGGCGTCGAACTCGATTCCGCCGACCCGCGTCTCGCGCGCCTGCTCGAGGACGTGAAGCAGCGTGAATTCCTCGGCTATGCCTATGACGGTGCCGAGGCATCGCTCGAACTCCTCGCACGGCGCGCACTCGGGCAGGTACCGCGCTATTTCGATGTGGAAAGCTTTCGCGTGATCGTCGAGCGCCGCCATAACGCCATGGGCGAGTTGGTCACCGTCTCGGAAGGCAGCGTGAAGCTGAAGGTCGGCGGCGAGACCTTTCACAATGTCGCGACCGGCAATGGGCCGGTCAACGCGCTCGACGAGGCCCTGCGCAAGGACCTCGGCCGCTATTCGGCCTGTCTCGCCGATCTCAAGCTCGTCGACTACAAGGTCCGCATCCTCACCAGCGGCACCGAAGCGGTGACGCGCGTGATGGTCGAGAGCGCGGACGGGAAGGGCACGCGCTGGTCGACCGTCGGCGTGTCGCCGAACATCGTCGATGCGTCGTTCGAGGCGCTCGCCGACTCGATTTGTTACAAACTGTTTCGTGACGGCGAACGCGCATAGCGGCATTGCGCGGTCGCGCTGCCTGATGGCCGTGGCGTTCCGCTAGGCTCGGTTGATGTCCGACCGCGCCAACGACCACCCACACGAAACCGCAGGGATCTTGTACGCACTTGCGGCGTACGGGATCTGGGGTTTCGTTCCGCTCTACTGGCGGCTGCTCGACGGCGTCTCGCCGTTCGAGATCACGGTCCATCGCGTTCTCTGGTGCGCGCTCCTGTGCGTCGGACTCACGCTCGCCCGCAGGCGCTTCGCCCATCTCATGGCCATCGTCCGGTCGCGAAAAACGCTCGCCACCCTTGCGCTGACCAGTCTGCTCATCTCGGGCAACTGGACGCTTTTCATCTGGTGCGTCTCGACTCACCGGCTGGTCGAAGCGAGCCTCGGCTATTACCTGACGCCGCTGGTCTCGATCGGGCTTGGCGTGGCCTTTCTGGGCGAGCGAATTTCGCCGGTGCGGATCGCCGCGATTGCGCTCGCGTCGCTCGCGATTGCGATCAAGGCCTTACAGCTTGGAAATATTCCGCTCGTGGCGCCGGGCCTCGCGTTATCATTCGGCTTCTACGGCTATCTGCGGAAGCGTGCGCCGGTCGATTCGCTGGACGGTCTCACGATCGAAACGGCGTTGCTGTTTCCCTTGACCCTGGTGCTGATCGCCGCATGGGCCGCCAATGGGATCGGCCACTTTCCCTCCGGCGGTCTGAAAACAGACGCTCTCCTTGTGTTCACCGGACCGCTGACCGCCCTGCCGCTGGTCCTGTTTGCCGCGGGCGCGCGCCGCGTGCGCATGACGACGCTCGGGCTTCTGCAATATTCCTCGCCTTCGATCACGCTCGTGGTCGCGACCATCTGGCTGGACGAGCACATGACGCGTGCGGATCTCCTCGCCTTCGCCAGCGTGTGGACGGCGCTCGCGCTGGTCGCGCTGGAAGGTCAATGGTCGCGCATGACGACAAGGGTGATCGAGAGCTGAAGGCGGGCGGTGGTGGCTGGAGCAGGATAATCACAAAGTGTCATCCCGGGCGCGCGAAGCGCAACCCGGGATCCATCCGACGCGCGTCCGCGCCGGGAAAGTCATTCGCTCGCTATCGCTCCCGCGATGGGTTCCGGCTCTCGCCGCTAAAGCGGCTCGGTCGGGATGACACCACGGGAGTTGAGCACATTCACGCGATCTTGGCCGGCGCTTCGGGCCGCAGCGAGCGCTCGAGAAAATCCATCGTCTCCGCGGGCGTCTTCGTGACGGCATAAAGACTCTTGATGGTCTCGGGCGCGAAACCGTCCTTGATCACGCGCGCGAGCACCGTCAGGAGCGCATCGAAATGGCCATCGACATTCAGAAGCACGATCGGCTTCGCATGCACCTTGAGATGCGCGGTGCTCAGCACTTCGAAGATCTCGTCGAGCGTGCCGAGCCCGCCGGAAAGCGCGACGAAGGCGTCGGCGAGAGAAAGCATCCGGGCTTTGCGCTGCTGCATGTCGGGCGTGATGATGAGCTCGTCGGTCGTCTTGAGCGGGGGCTCGAGATGGCGCAGGAATTTCGGAAGCACGCCGATGACGGTGCCGCCATTGTCGCTAACCGCACGGGCGCATTCGCCCATGAGGCCGACATTGCCGCCGCCGAATACGAGTGAAAATCCGCGCGAGCCGATGAGCTTTCCGAGTTCACGCGCGGTTTGAGCATCTTTCGGATTGCGGCCGGGGGACGAGCCGCAGAAAACGCAAATCGCCGGATTCTTCTTGGTCATTATAAAAGGAGGGGTTGCGGTGGGAGGTTTCAATTCCTAAACAGAACACACGACCGTTAAGTTCAAAATAAGACCGCTCCGGGGAGAAATGTTTTGCAGCGCTGGCTGATTATCATTGCCGCCATAGCCCTGGCGGCCATGGTCGCGGGCTTTCTCGTTTTCGGCGGCGGGAACATGGGCCGCTGATGGCGAAGCCCCTGACCGAGGAAGGCGACGGCGCACCCACCTTCCGGCCGCTCTGGATGCTGCTGCCGTATCTCTGGCCGAAGGGCTATCCGGATCTCCGGGCGCGTGTCGTTCTTTCGGTCTTGTGCCTGCTTGCGGCAAATCTCGCCACCGTCGTATCGCCCCTCTTCTTCAATTATGCCGTGAACGGACTCGCGCGCCGATCGCCCGCCGCGATTGCCGTCGGCGTGGTCCTTTCCTGGATTGCCGCCTACGCGCTCGCGCGCATCCTGATGTCGGTCTTCGCCCAAATCCGCGACGGCATTTTCGCCAAGGTGCAGTACCACGCGCTGAGAAAGGTGGGCGTCGAAACCTTCGCGCACGTCCACACTCTCTCCTTACGTTTTCACCTCGAGCGCAAGACGGGAGGCCTCTCGCGCGTCATCGAGCGCGGCACCAAGGGAATCGACACGCTTCTGTCTTTCGCCATCTTCAACATCTTCCCCACTCTTTTTACGCTCGCGCTGTTCTCGGCCGAGATGCTGTGGAAGCTCAACCTCTCGATCACGCTGGCCACGCTTCTGATGGTGGCGCTCTACGTCTGGTTCACGTTCGCGATTACCCGCTGGCGCATCCAGTTCCGCCGCGACATGAACCAGAGCGACCAGGACGCCAATACGAAGGCCGTCGACAGCCTGCTCAATTACGAGACCGTCAAATACTTCAACAACGAGGCGCATGAGACTCGCCGCTTCGATGTCTCGATGGAGCGCTATGCGCGGGCCTCAATCCAGGCCCAGACCTCGCTTTCACTGCTCAACATCGGCCAGGCCGTCATCATGTCGATCGGGCTCGGCATCGTGATGGCGCTCACCGCGATCGGCATTGCGTCGCGGCATTTCACGGTCGGCGATTTCGTGATGTCGAACGCGATCCTGATTCAGCTCTACCAGCCGCTCAATCTGCTCGGCACGACCTATCGCGAGATCACGCAGGCGCTCGTCGACATGGACGCGATGTTCCGCCTTTTGAATCAGCCGCAGGAAGTAAAGGACAAGCCGGATGCAAAACCGCTCGCGGTGGCGGGCGGCACCATCCGCTTCGAGAACGTGGTCTTTTCCTATGAACCCGAGCGGGTAGTGCTCAAGGGGATCAGCTTCACCGTGCCCGCGGGAAAGACGATTGCGGTGGTGGGACCATCGGGCGCGGGAAAGTCGACCATCTCGCGCATCCTTTACCGCTTCTACGACATCAAGAGTGGAAGCGTGACCATCGACGGGCAGGATATCCGCGAGGTGACGCAGGCGAGCTTGCGCGCCGCGATCGGTATCGTTCCGCAGGACACGGTGCTCTTCAACGACACCGTCAAATACAACATCGGTTACGGCCGTATCGGCGCGAGCGAGGCCGAGGTGATGGAGGCGGCGCGGCTCGCGCAGATCGACAAATTCATCCGCGAGCTCCCCAAAGGCTATGACGCCATGGTCGGCGAGCGCGGGCTCAAGCTCTCGGGCGGCGAAAAACAGCGTGTCGCGATCGCCCGGACTATTCTCAAGAATCCGCCGATCCTTCTTCTGGATGAAGCGACAAGTGCGCTTGACACGCACACGGAGCGCGAGATCCAGAGCGCACTTGCGGCGGTCTCGCAAAACCGGACGACTCTTGTGATTGCGCACCGGCTTTCAACCGTCGTCGACGCCGATGAAATTCTCGTGCTCGATCATGGGCAGATCGTCGAACGTGGTCGGCACTCCGAGCTTGTCGCAAGCGGCGGCCACTATGCAGCGATGTGGAACAAGCAAAGGGAAGCCGCGGCGGTGCGCGAGCGCCTGAAGGAAGTCGAAAACGATCCCGACGTTGCGCCCGGTATCGCGCGTGCAACCGAGAAAGCGGCGGCGGAGTAGGACCCGCGGCGTGCTTTCAAATCCGCTAGATGTTCGAATCTGGTCGCTATTGGGGGAGCAATGACACGTTCGGATCTGGCATCATTGGGCAGTTTCGCGAGCGGCTTTGCGGTGCTGGTCTCCCTGATTTTTCTCTACTTTCAACTTCGCCTAGTGAATCGACAGGTCTTGCAGGCGGAGCGGCAGCAACAACTACGCGCGGAGCGGGACAATGACTCTTTCTGATCTCGCTGCGCTCGGCAGTTTCATCAGCGGCGTCGCGGTGGGCGCTGCGGGCACTTCAGCGGGCGCCAACGCATGACGCCCTCCGCTCCCGACGCCATCGTCGTGATCGTCGGTTGCGGACGTGTCGGAGCGCCTCTCGCCGTGGCGTTCGCAAGCCGCGGTGTGCGTGTTCTCGGCGTCGATCGCGATGACGCGCGTCTCGCGCAATTGTCGAGAGGCGAAATCGATGGCGATGACCGGCCGTTGCGCGGGGCTCTGCGCGAGGCCCTCGCGAAAAAATCGATCGCGTTCGGAAGCCTTCGTCCCTCGGTGCTGCCACGGAATTTTATCGTCGCCGTGCCCACGCCGGTCGACGAGACATCAAGCTTTGTTCGCGAACAACTCGACTCTGCCATTGGCGAGGTCTGTTCGGCAGCCGCGGCAGGCTCGCTTGTGGCCATCCGTTCGACCGTGCCGGTCGGCACGCTTCGGGCGGCAGCGGCTTCAGCCTCGAAGAACCTGCGCTGGGCGGCGTGCCCGGATCGCTCGTCGGCGGGCCGCGCGTTTGAGGAGCAATTCGGCATTCCGCACGTGATCGGGGGGATCGACGAAGCGAGCGCCCAAGCAGCGGAAAGGTTGTTCGCAAATCTTGGCCGGACGCGGCGTGTGTCTTCGCCGGAAGCGGCGGAGGCGTTGAAGCTCTTCAGCAATGTGCAGCGCGACATGACGTTCGCGATTTCCAATCAATTCGCGCTTCTCTGCGAAGTGCTCGGTCTTGACTTAAGCGAGATTCGCAGCGCCGGCGCGGATGGATTTGCGCGTTTCGACATTCCTCGCCCCGGCCCGGTCGGCGGCCCCTGCCTGACCAAGGATGTCCATTTGCTGGAGCAATCGGTTCGCGCGGCCGGGGTGGACTGCGATTTGCTTCTCAAGGGACGTTCTCTCAACGAAGCATTGGTCGAACGCACCGCAGAGCTGGTGCGAGAAACGCTGAGGCGAACCGGTGGTAACGTCGCCGTGGTTCTGGGGATGGGATTCAAAGGGGCGCCGGCGGTCGCCGAACAGAGCGAAAGTTTTGGTGCCGGTCTAGTCGCCAGACTGCGTGCGATGGGCCTCGCTGTCCGCAGTTGGGATCCCGTGACCGATCCGCCGGAACGCCGCAGACCCGTCATTGAAGGGGCAGCAGCGATTGTCCTTGCGAATGATCATCCGGCGCTGAAGGACGTGACAGAGATCGCTCAGCTCGCTCCAGGCGCCACCGTCTTCGATATGTGCGGCGTCGCCGATGCCTCCACCTGCGGCGGTCTCATACTCCGCGTCTTTGGGGATTGCGGTGCACGGCGGTGAAGACGCTCGTCATTCAATCCTATCGCTCCCATGATGTGCCCGAATGGATCGCCCGCTGCCTGAAGAGTGTGCGCGCGTGGGCGGACGCGAACAGCTACGATTACCGGCTTTCGGGAGATGAAAGTTTTTCGCTCTGCGGCGCGGACTATTTGGCGGCTGCGGGGCAGAACGTGCGCTCGATCACGAACCTGCTGCGTCTTCTGCTCGTCCGGCAGGCACACGAGTCGGGTTACGACAGAGCGATCTGGATCGATGCCGATATTCTGGTGTTCGCACCTGACGCGTTGAAGATCGACCTCACCGAGCGCTACGCCTTTGCGCGGGAAGCCTGGATCAATCCGCTCGGAGGCCAGGCTTGGAAGGCCCAGGCTGGCGTGAACAACAGCGTCTTTGCCTGCATGTCCGGAGAGCCGGACCTCGACTGGTTCATCCTGACGCTCCGTCACATCGCCGCGCATCGGAAGATCAAGACGAACTACCAGCTCGGCGGCGACCTCATCAAAGGCCTTCGCTCGAGCCTCGGCTTCGAATCGCTCGAAGGCTTCGGGATGTTCAGCCCTGCGGTTGTCGATGCGCTCTCGCGGAAGCGCGATCCGGTCTTGCGCGCGCAGGCGCGGTTTCACGGCGCCCCCGTTTACGCCGCCAATCTCTGCGCGGGGCCACAGTATCATCCCATTGCCGCCGCCGGGGTCCTCGCGGCCGTGGATGCGCTCGAGCGCACGCGCGGAGAGATCGTCAATGGGTGGTTGTCCGAAGGTCCGCTCAAGGCACAGGCCTATCCCGGTTTCACGCGGTTCACGATGAAATCGCGCAGCGATTTCGGGTGAGGGGCCGCGCGCCGGCACACCCCTCATCCGAAAAATCTCTTCCCTGGAACAAGTCCGCGGTCGGAGATTTTTCGACCTCTCACGAGGGGGAGGTGGGTCTCCGCCTATCGCGCCTTGCGCATCACGCTGAAGAACAGCGCTGCGACGGAACCGAACACGAGCACAATACCGGCGGCGACCGGTGCCACGGCACCGATGAAAACCGCCAGCACCGCCACAACGACCAGCATGATGGCGAGGAGCCCGTCATCGACAAAGAGGCCAACGAGCTCGGCCCAGATGCTCTGGAATGCGTTCATGGCGAGGATAGGCGCGCCCGACGCGCGAGCGCGACGCTCGTCATCGAAACGGCAAGGAGCAAGAGAACAAGACCGACAACCGTCCAATCCGCACCCGGCCAGGGCACGGCGATCCCTTCTCCGATCCAGAAGATGCCGAAAGCGGACAACATGAGACCGACCACGAATTTGAGGGTGTTTTCGGGGACGCGCGCGAGCGGGCGGTGAATGACAGCACCGGCGGCGGCTACAACAACGCATGCGGCGGCCGCACCTGCGCTTGCCGCCAGCATGAGGCCGCGCCCGGCGCCGACGGCGATGACGATGAACACCACCTCGAGTCCCTCGATCAGGACGCCCTGAAAGCTGGTGAGCCATGCCGCCCAGAACGCCCCGTGCGTCCTCGTGAAACTCGAACCCGCGTTCAATTCCGAACGGGTCGAAGCATAAGCTGCGTTTTCATCATGGAGGGCGATGACTCCCGCCGCCCGGAGAATGGCTTTGCGGAGCCAGCGCATGCCGAACAGCAGTAGCAGAATGCCGATCGGAATTTGCAGCGCCCGCAACGGCACATAGGAAAGGAGCGGACCGAAAAGGACGAGCAGCACGCCGAGGAGCAGGAGTCCGGCAAGCGCGCCCGTGCCCGAAGCACGCCAGCCGCGGACACTTGCGGCGGCGAGCACGATCGTAAGCGCCTCGACCGCTTCCACGAGCGAGGCGAGAAAGGCTGCCGTGATGGCAGGCGCTGCGACGGTCCAGGTCATGCGTATGTGGCGGGATAATCGAAGGGCCGCGGGAGCACAAGAATGCGGCAGGAAGGGAACGCCGAAGACGCGGGCATCGTTCGCTTCGAGATATCGCGTGTGAGTGCCGGTCCTTGGCTCTCTTTTCCTTTCGCCTCCCGCCTCAGGTCATGGAGGCCCGGCAGCAAGCCGCATTGCCGTCGCCGCCTGGCTGGCAATACGAGCCCAAGTGGGACGGGTTTCGGGCCATCGCGATCCGCGATCGACGCAAGGCCGAGCTCTACGGCAAATCGGGAAAACCGTTGGGGCGCTATTTTCCGGAAGTCATTGCTCAGCTTCTGGAGGTGCCGGTTCAGCACTTCGCGGTGGATGGCGAAATCGCAATCCCGATCCGTTCGGCCCTTTCGTTCGATGCGCTGCAGGCGAGACTTCATCCTGCCAGGAGCCGGATCGAGAAGCTCTCGCGCGAAACACCGGCCGTCCTGATTCTCTTCGACACACTCGAGAGCAGCGAGGATCCGTTTCTCTGGAAGCGCCCGCTCGCCCAGAGGCGCGCGTCGCTGGACAAGCTGTTCCTTCGCTTGAAAGCAGCCGGTGGATTCCGTCTTTCGCCCGCGACAACATCGCTGCAGACAGCGACGAAATGGCTCGCGCGCGCGGGCGGCGGCGCTCTCGATGGTGTTGTCGCCAAGGAGACCGATGCACCGTATCGCTTCGGCGAGCGTGCGATGGTCAAGGTGAAGTGCCTGAGAACGGCGGACTGCGTCGTCGGTGGTTTTCGGTATGAGACGGGCAGGCGGCTCGTAGGTTCGCTGCTGCTGGGTCTCTATGACGACAAGGGCCTGCTCCATCACGTTGGCTTCACCTCCGGAATCTCCGAGAAGGACCGCCCGGCGCTCACAAGAAAGCTTGAGAAACTGCGTGGGGCACCGGGCTTTACCGGCAGCGCACCTGGAGGACCAAGCCGCTGAAGCAGCGAGCGAAGTGCGGCCTGGGAACCTTTGAAACCAAAACTGGTCGTCGAAGTGCGCTATGACCACGTGACCGGTGCGCGCTTCCGACACGGAACCGGATTTGTGCGCTTCAGGCCCGACAAGGCGCCCCAAGCTTGCAGATTCGATCAGCTGCAGCGCGAAGCGCGGCCACGCATGCTCGTGCGTCTGATCAGCGGCCCGAGCTGATACCGGACATCATCACCTTCTTGTTCGGTGCATCCGATGCTGAGCGCGGGTTGCGCAAAAAAGACTGAGTTCCCATTTGATCGATTTTCCGGAACGAACGCAGAAGCGCTGGCGTTTTGGAGACGCCACTCTTTCACCCATTCCAAAATCAATTGTTGAGAACTCGCGGAGAGCCGACGTGCGCGCGGCCGATAGCCGGCCTCGTCAAAGACATCGAAAGGTGTGATTGACCGTGTCGGAGATATTGCTCATCCGGCACGCAGAGTACGCCGCCCCCGGTCAGGTCCTTCTCGGTCGGGATGATGGTGTCGGCCTGTCCGAGGCGGGACAAGCACAGGCGGCGGCGCTGGCGATGCGGCTGGCGAAGGAACCGATAGTCTCCATCGAATCGAGCCCCCGTCTTCGCTGTGTGGAAACGGCGGCGCCACTCGCCGAGGCATTCGATCTTCCATTGCTGATCGAACCGGCACTCGAGGAGATCGATTTTGGTGCGTGGACCCGGCAAAGCTTCGAGTCGCTCGCCAGGAACGCCGGCTGGTCGTCCTGGAACAAGCGTCGCGGATGGACGCGACCTCCAGGCGGGGAAAGCATGGCCGAAGCTCAGGGGCGAATCGTGCAGCACATGGAACGCGCCGCGCGCCGCGATCCGGACGGGATCATTGTCATGATCACGCATGCTGAACTGATCCGCGCTGCGCTATTGCATCACAGGCGGCAGGCGCTTGAAGCGTGGTCAACGATTGACGTCGCAGCCTGCGAGATTTTTCGCCTGAAAGTCGAAGCGAGCGAGATGTTCGAGCCGAGACCGCAGGTCACGCGCCTCGGAGCGATTACCTGAATATCATTGCCCTCGCGGGGTAGCGGTCGAGCTGCGTTTACTCCTCGTCATCGCTTTCCTCATCCGCCTCCTCGCCGCTCAGTTCCTGTTCGGTATCCTCGCCGTCCTCATCTTCCTCATCTTCCTCATCCTCCTCATCCTCCTCATCTTCATTGTCTTCCTCGTCGCGTTCTTCAGCGGTGTTGCGGTTGATGAATTTGTGAAACCGGCTCTTTTTTCCACCAGACGCTTCGTCCTGATAAAGAAAGGCAAGCTCTTCTTCATCGAACTTGGCGAAGAAGGCGTCCCAGCTGATGTGCTCGAGGCCTTCGCCGGCCGGACCGAAGTCGAGCCTCAATATGCCCGCCTCATGATCACGTTCCGTTGCCTTCACCGTCGCCGGGTGGCCGCCGCGAGCCTGGACCCAGGTCTTTATCTTGTTGTGATCTGTTGTTGTCTTGGCTTGCGTCATCTTCATTCCTCTTGATCTGGCGTCAGCATTCTTCCCGTGTGGATGGAAACGCACCGATCGAACGGAAGTCCAAGGTTTGGCGAGACAGGACTAGCGGCTTGCGACGGAAATGCGGTTCTCGATTCGCCTGGCCATCGCCAGATGCATCTGGACGACCGGCAGAACGCCGTGAGCGAAGTGCCTCAAAGGCGGATTGTCGCCTTTGTGCGCGTATCCGGACAGAAGCGTCCGCGCTTCTCGATGCGCGGCGGTCTGTTGGTCGATGTAGCGACGATCGAAATCCGCGTCGCGAGCGGCACGAAGATCGTCAATCAGGCTTTGGTGCCTGTCGTCGAAGTTCCTCGGGAGAGCGATACCCATATTCGCGCGTGCAAGCGTCTCCTTGAGTTTCTCCGTCGAAGTCGCGTGATCGTGAATCATCTCTCGCGCGAAGTTCCGGACGTCGCCGCTTTGCGACCGCTGTAGCGCGATTTTGGCCGATGCGATTTCGTACATGTCGCTCATCGCCGCGCTGCGGACGAAACGCGGTGTGCTCGCCGGCAACTCTGCCGACACCATGCCAATCCCATGTCCGACAGTATCCTTGGTCGCTCCCCAGGCGTTGCTCTGGCTGTTGGGAGGAGGTGGCTGGTTGCCCGGTTGATCCTGTCCCCAGGCACAACTGGCAGTGAGAAGGGCGGCTGCGAAAGCCGTCGCAAAAAGCTCCTTTTTCATTGTGTCCTCGGCCGCGATGTCGAATCGAGAACCGCGGGGCGGGGCTTCCGTTCCGGCTTTCCAATCGGCATTCCTCGCGTGCCGGCCGGGGCGGGTCCGTAAATCCGGAACCCGTATTGCCCCCTATTGAAGGCCTATTTCCGCTGCGCAGGGCTGCTCACGCGATTGGGAATGGTGTCTCACAGGGTTGTGACTCCTTATATGCGTCGGGCGGAGTCTTATGGCTCTGTTCAATGGCGGAGAGGGCATCTTGCGCGCACTGACAGCCGCGAGTTTGCGTAGTCCTGCCGCTGTGGCGGTGGGCGTCGCTGTCACTATTCTGTTCGGGATCTTTGCGCTCGGCAATTTGCCGATCCAGCTGTTCCCGGAAATAGATCGCCCGCAGATTTCGATCCAGACGGGATGGCGCGCAGCTAGCCCCCGGGAAGTCGAACTCCAGATTCTCCAGCCGGAAGAGGAGGTGCTGCAGGGCATTGCCGGGCTGCAGCAGATGGACGGCTTCGCCAATCAGGGCGGGGCTTACGTGAATCTCACGTTCTCGCTCGGTACCGACATCAAGCAGACGTTGATCGATGTCATTGGGCGCCTCAACCGGATTCCGAGCTTGCCGGCCGATTCGGAACGTCCGTTCGTTCAACTCGCCAACACCCAGGACTCCAACTATTCGCTTCTCTACGTCTTCATGCAGGTGCTTCCCGGCAACAAGCGGAGCGTCGACAGCTATGTCTCGTTCGTCCGCTACAACATCATTCCAAGACTGGAGTCCATTCCGGGCGTAGGCTCGGTCCAGTTCGAACAGGCAGGCTCCCCGGAAGAATTCGACATTGTGTTCGACCCGATGCGCGCGGCGGCACTGGGCATCCAGATTCCGCAGGTCGCGACCCAGATCACCGGGCCGGACGACGTTTCAGGGGGCATGGTCGATGCGGGCCGGCGCCAGTACGAACTCTCGTTTCGCGGCCGTTACAACGTCGGCGACCTCAAGGGTCTCATTCTCGCGTGGCGGAATGGCAAGCCGGTTTATCTCGGCGATATCGCCGACGTGAAGGTCGAGCCGGGGCGGCGCACAAGTTTCGCCTATCAGAACGGAAATCCGGCGATCGGCTTTCGCATCATGCGCGCCGATGGCGCCAATGTGCTCGCCACCGTCACGGCAGTGAAGAAGGAACTGCAGGCGATCAACGACAGCGTCGCCCGCGAACAGGGCGTGCATTTTGAATATTCATTCGATCCCTCGCACTTCATCAACCAGGCGATCGGAATGGTCACGTCCGACCTCGTGTTCGGGATATTCCTCGCCGTCGGCGTGCTCTGGTTTTTCATGCGGGAATGGCGCGCGACGGTCATCATCGCATCCGCCATTCCGGTCTGCCTGTTCGCTGTCGTGGTGCTCCTGGAACTGACCGGGCGTACGCTCAACGTCGTATCTCTTGCGGGCCTCGCCTTCGCGACGGGAATGGTGCTCGACGCGGCCATCGTCGCGCTCGAGAATATTCTTCGCCTGCGCGAACGCGGCATGCCTGCGAAAGAAGCCGCACAGACCGGTACCGATCAGGTCTGGGGTGCGCTTCTGGCTTCGACCGCAACCAATGTCGCGATTTTTCTGCCGGTCATTTTCCTTAAGGACGTCGAAGGTCAGCTGTTCGCCGATCTCTCGCTCACCATCGCGGCTTCGGTGCTCGTCTCCCTTATCGTCGCTGTGGCCGTCGTGCCGGTGCTTTCGGTGATGCTGCTGCACACCCGTCCCAAAGTGCCGGAGTTCGCGCACGTGTGGCGCGGGATTGCCGATCGTGTGCTGGCGACGACCAATACGCCAGCCAAGCGGAGGAACTGGATCGTCGGACTGATCGCAGGTTCCGTCGCGGGCACCTGGCTGCTTCTGCCGAGCCTCAACTATCTGCCCGACGTGAAGCGCGCTGCCATCGATGCCTTCTTCATTCTGCCTCCAGGTGCGTCGACCAACTTCACTGAGCACGCGCTTGCGAAACCGATCATCGCGCGGCTCACGCCTTATATGCAGGGCAAGAAGAAACCGGAACTGCTCAACTACTATGTCATGAGCTATCAGCCCGGCGATCTCGAGGTTGCGGTTCGCACCAAGGATGATGCGGATCTTCGTGGAATGATCCCCATTGTCCGGAATGAGATTTTCAGAGATCTCCCCGACACGCAGGCCTTCGCCGCCGAAGGCAGTCTTTTCGGCAGCTTCGATGAGGGTGGCGGCGTCTCGATCGACATCCAGTCGACGGATGCCGATGCGATGCGCGCGGCTGCGAAGCGTGGCTTTGAGCTGCTCAATCAGCGTTTCGGCCAGACGGACGCGGTGATCAATCCGCAGCCGTCGCTCGACTACGACCAGCCGCAGCTCAAGATCATGCCGGACGACCGCGCCATCAGCGAAGCCGGCTGGTCGCGCACCCAGGTCGGCCAGCTGGTCCAGGCGTTCGGCGAGGGGCTTTATGTCGATCAGCGCTATGACGGCGAAAAAAGGCTCTATCTGATCCTGAAGTCGAAGCCGCTGGCATCGCCCGAAGCACTCTCAACGATGCCGGTGGCGACGCCGAGTGGGCGCGTCGAGCCGCTGGGCCAGCTGATCCACACGAAGGAAACGCTCGCGCCGAGCGGGATTTATCGTCTCGATCGCAGGCGCACGATCGCGCTCAATTTCCGTCCGCCGACCGGGATGGCGCTGGGCGATGCGATGAAGATCATTCGCGGCGAGATCGAGCCCGAGATCCGGAAAGCCCTGCCGCCGGACGGACGCGTCACCTACGGTGCCGCAGCGAGCCACCTCGACAATGCGCTCATCACTATGGGCAAGAATTTCGCGTTGGCGGTGCTGATCCTGTTTTTGATCATGGCGGCGCTGTTCAAATCCGTGAAGGATTCCGCGATCGCCACCATCGCGCTTCCGCTGGGAACCGTTGGCGGAATGGCCGCGCTCAGAGTTCTTAATCTCTTCGTCTCACAGCCGCTCGACCTGCTGACGATGATCGGCTTCATCATCGTGCTGGGGCTTGTGGTCAACAACACCATCCTCCTGGTCGCTCGCACGCGACAGGCCGAAGCCGAAGGCATGAGCCGGGTCGACGCTGTGCGCTCGAGTCTCGAGACGCGGCTGAGGCCGATCTTCTCGAGTACGCTCACGGCCATCTTCGGCATGCTGCCGCTCGTCATTGTGCCGGGCGCGGGAGCAGAGATTTATCGCGGGCTCGGCGCCGTCATTGTCGGCGGCATCCTCGTCAGCCATATATTCACACTTGTGCTGATACCGGCGATGTTGAGATTGGGCGAGGAGGCGGTTGCCGTGCGTCAGGCACCGCTCACGCCGGCCATGCCGCCGGGCCGGCCGCAGAGGGCTGCAGCATGATGTGGCAACGCGTACAGGACGAATTCGAACGGCACGTGGTGGCGCTGAAGATCGCGACCTCCAATGAAGACAAGCGCGCTCGTTTCGCGCGCGCGGTCGCGTGGGTCCGGGAACGCAAATACGTGGCTCTTGGGACCGTGCTTGCGGTGATTGCGACGGGGGGACTCTTGTTGCGCCCTGCGCCCGCACAACAGGCCACGGCACCCGCGCCTGCGCTCCCGGCGGTGGTTGTGGAGACGGCAAGGCTCGAAAAGATCGCACCGCAGATCGCGCTCGCCGGCAGCGTTGTCTCGCACTTCGACGCCCAGCTCGCGTCAGAAGTCTCCGGCAGGGTCGCCTGGGTTGCCGACGTCGGCACCCAGGTCAAGCAGGGTGACGTCGTGGTCAAGCTCGATCCGAGCGTCGCCCAGATGCAGCTGTCGTCCGACAAGGCCAATGTCGCGCGCCTCGAAGCGCAATTGCGGTACGACCGCGCGCAGGCCGATCGCATGCAGAAGCTGTTCGATCAGAATGCAATTGCCAAGGCGACCCGCGACCAGGCGATTTCCACGCGCGACGTCGATGTCGGAGCCCTTGCACAGGCGAACGCGGCGCGCGCGACCAGCGAATACAATTTCGAGCATGAACAGATCCGCGCGCCGTTCGACGGCCGCGTGGTTCAGTGGCTGATCAATCCCGGAGAATACGCAACGGCGGGCAAACCGACGGTACGGCTCGTCGATACCGGCACGCTCGAGGTCAGCGCCCAGGCGCCGATCGAAGACGCGCAATTCGTCCGCGAAGGGATGGATGTGCCGGTCACGATCGATGACCGTCCCCTCCATGCGAGAGTCCGCGCCATCGTGCCCGTGGGCGATCAGCTCAGCCGGACCGTTGAAATCCGGCTCACGCTCGCGCCGGGCACCGCCTTCGTGGGCGACTCAGCCAAGGTCATGATCGCCTCGGCGGCGCCTCGCGACGCTATTGCCGTTCCGCGCGACGCGCTTCTGTTGCGTGAAGAGGGGACTTATGTTTTCAAGCTCGACAAAACGAACACCGCCCTGCGTGTGGCTGTCGAAACCGGCAGCACCGTAGGCGATCTCGTCGAGGTGAAGGGACTGTTGTCGCCGGGCGAGCGGGTCGTGATCCGCGGTGGTGAGCATCTCGAAGCGGGCCAGAAGGTCCGGGTGAAGAGCGGGTGATCGGCGAAACCAGCGGCCGCTCGAAGCCGGTTGGGCACCTTATTCATCAAGCTGTGTGAAACGTCGGGCGCGACATCGACGTTCCGCCGGCTTCTTGTCAAAGATGGATCTCAGCCTCGGCAGCCTTCGGAGTTTCGTCAGACGGGCCTGTCGCCCTTGAGTGTAATGCGATGCATCAGACGCTCATGGCCGTGATAATCGTTCACGGGGTAGTGCAGCGTGCAGCGATTGTCCCACATGGCGAGCGCGCCTTCGTTCCATGAAAAGCGGCAGGTGAATTCCGGCTTGACGGCATGGGCAAAGAGCCAGGAAAGCAGGGGCGCGCTTTCCTCTTCGCTCATATTCGCGAACCGGACAGTGTGCGCCGGGTTGACATAAAGTGAGCGCCGCCCGGTCTCCGGATGGGTCCTGATGACCGGGTGTTCCGCCACATATTCTTCTGCAACGCCTGGCCGTGCGTTCTCGTGCATCCGGTCTTCGCGGGTTCGCGTTGTGTCGGCGCGCGCCGAGCTGTTCACGCCGATGAGCCCAGCCAGCAGCTTTTTCATGCCTTTGCTGAGGACATCGAAGGCAAGATGCAGATCGGCGAAGAGCGTGTCGCCGCCGTGCGGCGGTACGCGCCGCGCGATCAGGATTGTCGCCATTGGCGGTTCGGCGAGATAGCTCGTGTCCGAATGCCAGATGCCGCCGAAATTCACGGTCTCGTGCGCGCGCTTCCTGACTTCGGTGACGTTCGGGTGTCCGGGCAGACCATTGAGGAAGGGATATTCCATCGGTTCGCCGAACCGGCCGGCGAAAGCCACGAGAGCGGCGGGCGTTAGATGCGCGTCACGAATGAAGATCACGTGATGTTCGAGCCAGGCGGCGCGGATCGCGCGCACCGCGCTGTCCGGAAGGTTTTCGAGACCCTCGACGTCGGAGATTTCGGCGCCGAGCGGCCCGATTTTCCGGATCTTCACGCTCGCTCCTGCTCCTCGTGCTCGCGACATCATTCTGCCCTCGCCGCGGGGCGCGGTGTAGCCTTGAGCCTTCGAATCGAGGGGACGCGCGTCTCATGGCGCTCAAGGCCGAGGATTTCGACTTCATCTCGAATTTCAACAGCTTGTGGCCGATCATCCTGGGGGCGCTGCTCGCGACTTTTGGCGGCCTCGTGGGCGGACAACTCGAATGGTTTCTCGAAAGCCGCCGGCGCGAACGCGATGCGGCGCTCTTTTTCGGCGAGGTGCTCTCCACCCTCAAGATTCTCATCGACTTCGCCGCCGATACCAGGAAGGTCGGCGATCCTTACGGTCCGATCACACTACGGTTTTTGCGTTCGGCACGACGCGAGATCGATACCTATGAGCGAAATCGCGAGAACTTGTATGTGCTGAGAGACGGCGAGGCCCGCGCGCGTCTGCACACGCTGATGCTGAGGCTCGCGATGCCCATCGACGGGGTCCTCGACTCGACCGAAGCGATCGACGCGCTCTCGCTGCAGCTGAAGGCGCCCGGGCTCACGTCGGAACACCGGCAGGAACTGGAAAAGCGCATCGAGACGATCCGGGACAATCGCGACACGGGATTCGATTTCGTCGTCGAGACGGCGGGGCTCGCCACGGATCTGGCTTTGCGGCTCGGCGAGATTTCCGGCCGCGCTCTCGACTCCGTCTCCATCGAACGCGTGGTGCGTAGCGCGTAGTCCTGAAACCGTTCCGTCGTGTTCGCGTGTTCAAGATTGCGCCTCCGCGCGAACATTCAGGTGCTCAACGCAATCGTGCGTGGCGGCTAAATCACCTCGAGATAGTCGCGGTCGGGAAGCGGAGGAAACGGCGCTGTCGGCAGGGTCTGGTACCAGAACACGCAGGACGCGATGTCATCCTGCAGTGGCAGATATTGCCGGTCGCGATGCGTGCGCCAGCCGAGCGCCTGGATGGTGACGCGCAGGTCGGATTCGAAGCGGATCGGATCCGTGATGTGCCAGCGATACATGCCGAAACGCTGCTGCGATTTGTAGACGCCGTCCGGCCGGATCACCTGCGGCAGCCCGGCGTAAGGTGTCGTGAACTCGACATAAGCCGAGCCGCCGGGGCGATCACGTTCGACCACGCCGGGATCGAAATCATACGCCCCGCAGAAATAATCTTCGGTCCCCGTGCCGCAGATGGTCGGAAATTCGCGATCCCCGTCGAGATAGAATTTGATCTCGCCTTCACCCCACCAGCCCGTGTTGTTCACGCCCCAGGCCATGTAAGTGCCGACGTATTGACCGCGCCCGTTCACGCCGTCGATCAGCGTGTAGACGCTCTTGTAGGGCAGGGGATTGGTGCGCCGGAACTGCGCATGGAAATAGGCGCAGTCCTCCGGAACATCGGTCAGCGTGTAGTTGATCTGATAATAGATGTAGACCTTGTCGTCCGAGAGATTGCTGATCGTGAAGCGCGCGCTCTTCCGGAACGGCATTTCCCAATAGCAGTTGAACCCCCGGCCGGGATTGACGCAAACGGCGAGAGAGGAGACCTGCGCGAAACGCTCCCAGCCGCAGGCAAAGAAATCGCCGACCGGAGATTCGATTGACGGGCTCTCCTGCCCGTCCCAATAGGCGCGCAGGATGGTGTGGCGCCAGCGCCCGCCTGCCATCGTCATCCAGATCTGCTGGATCGCGCCCATGCCTTTGATATCGGCGAGGTCGCGCGTCTCTCCTGCCTCGAGCACAATGAAAGGCGAGATCTTCCAGCCCTGGCCGAGTCCGCGCGCCATGTGCGCCGCCGGACCCTCGGTCGCCATGCCGCCCATGCCCTTTTCCCCGGTGAAATTCTCCGGGCTGATCGAGCGCGTCTTAGCGGTCGATAGCCGCGAGAGATTGCCGAGATGAAGTCCGAGACCGTTGAAGTTTGTCATGGATGTGCCCAGCCGGGATAGGAAACCGCCATCATGCCGGAGAATCTCCGGGGGTGTCATCCCGGCCCGCCGCTTTGGCGGCGAGAGCCGGGACCAATTGAAGCGCGCGTCTGCGCGCGAAAATGACTTTGTTGCGCTCGCTGACGCTCGCGCGATGGGGTCGCGGGTCGCGCTGATGCGCGCCCGGGATGACACGTCAGATTAACAACAAGCGCTAGCGATGTGGCGGTCTGACAAGGGGCTCATTCCCGCTTCCGGCCTTTGAGCAAAGCCTCCGGCACGCCTTCTGTCTCCTTCGGCACGATGCGCTCACCCGTGCGCTGATCGACATAGATCTTCCAGGGATAGTGTCCGCCTTCGCCTTCGGCACCCGCTTCCTGCATGTGATTGGTAACGGCCCTGCGCCAATCCGCGCCGGTATTCGCCGTCGTCATGTGCGGCGTCTTCGAATGATGGAAGGTGACGCTGCCGCGCCTGATCGGACAGACGATCATGCGCCTTTCGTCGACATCGCAGGTGATGAGATCGCTCGCGATGCCTTCCACAAGATGATGCGGCAGCACGCCGTCCAGATGGCCGCGATCGATAAAGTGCATGCAGCCGTTGGCGGCGTCGACATCCTGCAGCGGAATCCAGCAGGTGATACCGCGGTCATCGAGATTGCGGCCCCAATAAGCTTCGTCCTGGTGCCAATAGGTCGGCACACTGCGCCCCGGCGGTTTGGCGAGGAACTGGTCGTACCAGAACGCCATCGTGCGCCCCATCAGCGCCGAACCGAATGCGACCAGCCATTTGCGATAGCGGGCGTCGCGAATCTCCTTCCAGACGAAAGAGGGCGAGGATTGCAGGATCCGGAAGGAGCGTTCCTCGCGCTTCTCGCGCGCGTCCCACGCCCAGTCATTCGCGAGCCGCTCCTTCTCCTCCATGATGCGATCGCAGTGGCGTTCGAGCTCATCGAGATCGGCGGCCGGAATCGCGTCTTCGAGCACGAGCCAGCCATGCGCGCGAAAAAAGTCGATGTGATCCTGGCCGCAAACAGGATAGCTCATGGCGAGTCCTCCGCAGTTCGCGCCGGGACCTTGTAGAAAGCTTCGGCCGTGCCGCCGAACAGACGCTCGCGTTCGGCCGCGGAAAGGCTCGCCGACAAGGCCTCGGCGGCCGCGAGCCATCCGAGGTAAGTCCCCGCTTCGTTGAGCACCGGCCAGTCGCTTCCCCACATCAGCCGGTCCGTCCCGAAGGCCTCGAGCAGCACATCCACATAGGGCTCGAGCTGGGCCGCAGACCATTGCGCGCCGGCTTCAGTCACCAGGCCCGAGAGCTTGCAGAAAACGCCGCTTGCATCGGCAATCGCGCAAATGGCGCGCGCCCAATTCTCGCGTTCCCCGCGCGCGATCTCCGGCTTCGCGCCATGATCGATGACGACGCGGAGACCAGGATGCCTTGCAACAAACTCTGCGAGCACCGGGAGGTGTCGCGGCTTTACCAGCGCATCAAACGCAAGGTCGTGTTCGCGCATCGCCTGAAGGGCAGGCGTGATCGCGGGCGAGAGTATCCAGCGATCATCCGCAAGATCCTGGATCATCGGCCTCAGACCAACGAGTTTTCCCTCGCGCGCGAGCCTTGCGATCACAGAAGGTGCTTCGGAAGACTCGAAGTCGACCCAGCCCACGACGCCCGCGACGAACGGCGTCGCGCCTGCGACCCGAAGAAGAAACTCGGTTTCGGCAACCGTCGGCGCTGCTTGCACCAGGATCGTCTGCTCGATGCGCGCAGAACGGAGCAAGGGTTCGAGATCGTGCGGCAGGAAATTGCGCCAGAGGCGCGGATGCTCTGTTTCCGTGAGCCAGCCATAGTCGCCGCGCGCGAGCGTCCAGAAATGCTGATGCGCGTCGATGCGCATCAGCCGGCATCCGGGGGAGGAAGAACCCCCTTCTTGAGGATGAGATTGCCGTAAAGGCGTCGCTCGCCGGTCGCGACGATCGCATGCGCGTTGCGCGCGCGTTCATAGAAGGCGAACCGTTCGAGCGCCGCAATACCGGCGCGATAACCCTGATCGGCGAGCAAGGCCTCGAACTCTTTCGCGATGGGCGGAATCGTGTCTGGCCGATCGACCACTTCCATCCGGAACGCGGCGTGGGAAACGAAGCTGTCGAGCGGAAGCACGCTCAGGATCGCGCGCACCGCGCGCGTGGCATCCACGCCGTCGAGGCGTACCAGCCGGTTGTGCGAGGAGCGAGCGGGAAAGTTCGCATCCACGATGGCGATCTCATCGCCATGGCCCATGGCGCGCAGGATCGCGAGCAGCTCAGGCCCGAGCAGAGGATCGATGTTCTTGAGCATTCAGTTTCCCTCGGGCACCGGCACGGATTCGTCGATCAGAGCCTCGCGCCTCAAATCCTGCCACAGCGCCGAGGGGATCGGCAGTTCGACGAGGGCAGCGTTGGCCCGCACCTCCGCTGGCGTCTGCGCGCCGGCCAGCACGGCGACCACGGCCGGATGCGCGAGCGGAAACCGTAGCGCGGCGGCCGCAAGCGGAACGCCATGGGATCGGCAAAGGGAATCAAGCCTCTGGACGCGTGCGGTCACGTCAGCAGGAGCCGCGCCGTAATCATAAGTCGCGCGGCCAGCGAGAATTCCGGAATTGAAGGGGCCGCCGATCACGACGTCGACGCCGCGGCCCACGCATGAATTGAGCAGCGGCAACGCACCTTGTTCGAGCAGGGTGTAGCGCCCGGCGAGCAGAAAGAGGTCGGGATCGGCGCTGGCGAGCATCCGCTCGCAAGGCTCCCCGTCATTGACGCCGACTCCAACCGCCTTAACCGCGCCCGCCGCTCGCAGTTCGGAGAGCGCTCGCCAGCCTCCTGTCTTCAGCAGTTCGTCGATCCGCGCTTCGGATTGCGCGCGCCCGCCATGCGTTCGCGCGTCCACATCGTGCACATAGAGAATGTCGATTTTGTCGAAGCCGAGCCGCGCACGGCTTTCTTCGAAGGAGCGCAGGACGCCATCGTGTGAATAATCGAACCGCACGCGAACCGGCGGTGTCTGCTTGTAGATACCGCTCGCTTCTTCACCCGGCGCGCACGGTTCGAGCAGCCTGCCGACCTTGGTGGAAAGCAGGAAGTCGGTCTTCCCGCGCAGAAAAGCCCCGGTTCTGGTCTCGGAAAGACCATGTCCATAAAGCGGCGCCGTATCGAAATAGCGCATACCGCCATCCCACGCGGCCATGAGCGTGGCCTGCGCTTCCTCTTCGGAAAGCGCACGATGCATGTTGCCCAGCGGCGCGCCGCCGAAACCGATCGGCCCGAACGGGATCTCGCGCCCCGCTCTGGTCGTGAATGTTCTCAAAAGAAAGCTCCAGGCCGGTTTGCCGTCCTTCTGGGCGCATATTATGAACGCAGCCGATGAGCGTCCAACAAGGCACCGCTTCGCGCGGTGGAGCGCGCGCGGTCAGGCTGCACCCGGACGACAATGTCGTGGTCGCGCCGGTCAGGATCGTGAAAGGCGCATATCTTGCCGATGAGAAGGTAATCGCGGCTGAGGACATTCCGTCCGGCCACAAGATCGCCACCCGCGCGATTGCGGCTGGCGAAGCCATCCTCAAGTACGGACAGGTCATCGGCTGCGCGACGGAAAAGATCGCTGCTGGCGAGCACGTTCACGTACACAACATCGCCGTTTCCGATCTGCGAAAGGACGCGGCAGGGAAAGAGCCCGCGCGGCGCAACGAGCCGGAGCGGTCTTTCGAAGGCTATCGCCGCGCCAACGGCCGGGTCGGAACGCGCAACTACATCGGCGTGCTCACGAGCGTGAATTGCTCCGCGACAGTGGCGCGTCATATCGCCGAAGCGGCAGAGAAGGCCGGTTTGCTCGCACGCTTTCCCGGCGTCGACGGCATCGTTCCGGTGACTCATACGAGTGGCTGCGGCATGGCCGCGTCAGGCGAGGGCTTCGAACTTCTGAAGCGCACGCTCTGGGGGACCGCCGCCAATCCCAATTTCGGCGCCATCCTGCTCGTGGGCCTTGGCTGCGAGGTGATGCAGATCGGCCGTCTCAAGGAGGAATTCGGTCTCGTCGATCACGATCGCTTCTTCTCCTTCACCATCCAGGATGCGGGCGGAACGCGCCGCGCGATCGCGCAAGGGCTCGAGCGGCTCGAAGCCATGCTTCCTTTGGTCAACCGCGATACGCGCTCGGAGGTACCTGCGAGCGAGCTTGTGCTTGCGCTCCAGTGCGGCGGCTCGGATGCGTGGTCGGGCATCACCTCGAATCCAGCGCTTGGCAATGCTTCGGACCGGCTCGTCGCCATGGGCGGCACCGTTCTTCTCTCGGAAACGCCGGAG
>Ga0070734_10000825_pt1 | contig 54253 bp, 44 predicted proteins | sample Coa_R1_8_FD_66444 | JGI IMG/M metagenome (GOLD analysis project Ga0070734, IMG submission 66444) | Surface soil microbial communities from Centralia Pennsylvania, which are recovering from an underground coalmine fire - Coalmine... | ecosystem: Environmental > Terrestrial > Soil > Unclassified ...
AGCAAGGGGCCATTCGTCGAAGTGAATTGCGCTGCAATTCCTGAAGAACTCATCGAGTCCGAGCTCTTCGGCCATCTCAAAGGCAGCTTCACCGGGGCGAGCGAAGACAAAACCGGAAAGTTTCAGGCCGCCGACGGCGGCACTCTCTTCCTCGATGAAGTCGGCGACATGAGCCTGCGCACGCAGGCCAAAGTCCTCCGCGTCCTGGAAGAACAGCGCTTCGAGCCGGTTGGCTCGAACCAGACCGTTCGCGTGGACGTTCGCGTCATCGCCGCCACCAACAAAGAGCTCGACAAGGAAATCGCACGCGGAGCATTTCGCCAGGATTTGTTCTACCGGCTCAACGTCATTCCTTTCTTCGTTCCGCCGCTCCGCGACCGCCTCGCAGACATCCCAATCCTCGTCCGCCATTTTCTGAATGAATTCAGCTCCGAATACGGCAAGAAAACGCGCGAACTCAGCGACAACGCGCTCGAAATTCTTATGCGTTATCCGTGGCCCGGAAACGTCCGAGAACTCCGAAATCTTGTCGAACGCCTCGTCATCGTCTGCCCGCAAGCGCGCATCGAACCGCATCACCTTCCGCCGGAGCTTTTCCGCGGCGTTTCCGAAAGCTTGCATCAGCCTTACGGCACGCTCCACGAAGCGCGCAGCGCCTATGAACGCGAGTTCATTCTGCGCAAGCTCCAGGAAAATCGCTGGAACATGACGCAGACTGCCGGCGCTCTCGGCCTCGAACGCTCGCATCTCTATCGCAAGATGAAGTCGCTCGGAATCGCGGCTCCGGAATGAACTCATGACCACCTCTGCTGCACAACCTAAAGCAAATCACCGCGCAGGCTTCGTCGCCATCGTTGGCCGGCCGAATGCCGGCAAATCCACACTCCTCAATCGTCTCGTCGGACAAAAAATCGCCATCGTCACCTCAAAGCCGCAGACGACCCGCAACCGCATTCAAGGCATCGTCACTCGCCCGGAAGGACAAATCGTCTTCATCGACACGCCCGGCATCCACGAAGCAAAAACCGCATTGAACAAGCAGATGCTTCGCGAGATCAACGCCGCCGTCGAAGGCATCGACGTTCTTCTCTTGATGGCCGACGCCATCGCCATGCAACCGCATGCTGACAACATGCTCATCGACCGCGCCAAGCGTTTCCGCGGAAAAGCCGTCATTCTCGCGCTCAACAAAGTCGACAAGCTCCCGAAAACAAAACTCCTGCCGATTCTCGAAGCCTTCAACAAGGAATTCCCCTTTGCCGCGATGATTCCCATCTCCGCCCTCAAAGGCGACGGCTGCGACGATCTCGTGAACGAAATTCTGAAAGTTCTGCCGGAGGCAGACCCGTATTTTCCTGAAGACCAGGTCACCGACCAGCCTGAGCGTTTTCTCGCCAGCGAAATCATTCGCGAAAAGGCAATCTCGCTCACCTACCACGAAGTTCCCCACGCGCTGGCCGTAATCGTCGACAAATGGGAGGAAAAGCCAAAGCTCCTGCGCATCGAAGTCACCATGCACGTCGAGCGCGACTCGCAGAAAAAGATTCTCATCGGCCACAAGGGCGACATGCTGAAAAAGATCGGCACGCAAGCCCGCAAGGAACTCGAGGAACTTTTCGGCACGAAAGTTTACCTGGGCTTGTTCGTAAAAGTTGTTCCCGACTGGCGCGACAATCCAACTCGCGTCCGCGAACTCGATTGGCACACGCAACTCGAAGCCCTTGGCGAAGAGCAAGCCGCCCGCGAGCGTGCGAGGCTTCAGCACCAGGAACCGGACGAGGAATTTGAAACTGAAATTGCCGAATACGCAGGGGAAAAAGAAACGGAAGAAGAAAACAACAACTAGGATTTTGCTTTTGATCTTGCCGCGACCGGAACCGGAGCGGCCTGTTTGCGAATCCGCACGCGCAACACTTTCGTCTGATTCGCATCCAGCACTTCAAACCGGTGCCCTTCGATATCGACCTTGTCGCCCGGCGCAGGAACTTTTCCGCTGACGTGGCTTAGCAGCCCGGCAATCGTCGTCACCGTTTCCGCGGAGCTCTCGCCGAATTGCACGCCGAGAAGATCCTCCACTTCGGAAATTCCGACGCTCCCGGGAACGACGATTGCGCCGTCCGGCTCTTTCACAATTTCCGCGACCGCTTCCGCTTTCTGGTCGCCGCTCTCGCCGACAATTTCTTCGACGAGATCTTCCATCGTCGCAACGCCCGCGACGCTTCCGTGTTCGTCGATCACTACGGCAATCGTCTGCCCCTGCTGCCGCATCTCTTTCAAAAGTTCCGAGCCGACTTTTGTTTCCGGAATAAATAAAACGGGTTTCATCATTTCGCGCACTTTTCGTTTCAGAAGATCCGCGTCCGCAACCGTCAGTAAATCCTGAGCGTGCGCGACGCCGACGATGTCGTCGATGGACTTGTCGAAAACGGGCAGCCGCGTGAATCCGGTCTCCACCAATTTTGCATGGAACTCTTCGAGCGACGCGTCGGCGGAAATCGCGACGATGTCCGGACGCGGCGTCATAACTTCGCGCACGCGCTTGTCGCTGAATTCCACAACCTGCTCGATCAAATCCGCCTGCTCAGGTTCGATGATTCCTTCTTCTTCGGCAGCTTCCACAAGCGCTTCGATTCCCTCTTCGGTGCGCTGCTCGTCGGTCTTTTCCGATTCCTTTTCGGAAATGCGTGCCAGCGTTTCCGCGCCTTCGACGACAACGCGGAAGGGCCACACCAGCCACAGACTTGCGCGAATCGCAGGAAGCAGCGGCAGGAGCCAGCGGCCGGTGGTGCGATACAACAAAAGATCGGGAACGAAATGCATTGCAATCACAACTTCGAGCGCGATGAAAACGCTCAACTCGACGATGGCTTCCCAAATTCCAGGGACGAAATACAAAACGCCGCGCGTGGTTTCGAGAACCAGAAATGCCAGCCAGAAATGTCCCAGAATACGAAACGCGCGGCCGGCGCTGCGCCGATTTATTTTCAGCTTCGGTTCGATTTCCGATTCAAAGATGTCGAGATGTTCGTGAATCGGGCCGGTGGTCATGCGGCCGAGTTCGCGGTAAATCAAAGTGAGGTAGGAATAAACAGGAAGAAAGAGCGCGAGCAAAATAACGCCGAGAGCGTAGAGCCACGTGTAGTTCATGACTCGAGCCCGAACTTGCGGCGCAGGTTGCGCTCGATGCGGTTCATTTGGCCCCGATCCGTCTCGTGATCATATCCCAGGAGGTGCAGAATTCCGTGGAGGATGAGGATGCAAATTTCGCTCTGGAGCGTGCGGCCATTTTTCTTGGCGTAACTGCTTGCGACGGCGGGGGCAATGGCAATGTCTCCGAGAAATCGGTGCCGATTCAAACGAGCATCGGCTTCGGCCGGGAAGGAGAGGACGTCTGTCGCTTTGGCGATCTTGCGGTATGTTTTGTTCAGGTGAGCGCTGACGGGATTGGATACGAAAGCGATGGAAAGATTTTCCGGCTTTAACTGCAGCTCACGTAAAACGTCGTCCGCAAATTTCTCGAGAGGTGGGAGCGAGAGGCGGATCTTCGTTTGTTTGTTGAGAATGTTCACAGCCGAAGTTTACTATCGTTTACGTTCCGGATTTGCCGTTGTTGCGTTGGGGATGCGCGAGTTCGTATTCCTCGTAGGCGCGGATGATGCGCTGGACGAGATTGTGGCGGACGACGTCTTTTTCGCTGAACTGGGTACAGCCGATACCTTCGATTTTGCCGCAGATTTCGAGGGCTTCAATGAGGCCACTCTTTTTTCCGGAAGGCAAATCGATTTGCGTGGCGTCGCCGGTGATGACGGCTTTGGAATTGAAGCCGAGGCGCGTCAAAAACATTTTCATCTGTTCGCTGGTGGTGTTCTGGGCTTCGTCGAGAATGACGAAAGAATCGTTGAGCGTACGGCCGCGCATGAAAGCGAGCGGCGCAATTTCGATAATTCCCTTTTCGACGAAGGCTTCGAGTTTGTCGGCGTCAAGCATTTCGTAGAGCGCGTCGTAAAGCGGGCGCATGTAGGGATCGACTTTTTCCTGGAGCGTGCCCGGGAGGAAGCCGAGTTTTTCGCCGGCCTCGACGGCGGGGCGCGCGAGGATGATGCGGTCGACCTGTTTCGTGAGAAGCGCACTGACGGCCATGGCGACGGCGAGATAAGTTTTGCCGGTGCCGCCCGGACCGATGCCGAAGACCATATCGTGAGATTCGATCTGCTCCATGTAGTGCTTCTGCGTGGCGTTCTTGGGCGTGACTTGTTTTTTTCCAAAGGAGCGCGGCTTGCCGTGACCGTGCTCGAACATTTCGCTCGGAGCGCTGTGCGGTTCGTCGAGCGCGATGCGCATAAGGCTTTTGACTTCTTCGCCGGAGAGATGACGGCCGTTGCGGGTGGCGAGGTTGTACTCTTCTACGATTTTCACGGCGCGGTCGACGGCTTCATGCGCGCCTTCGATGGTGAGCTTGACGTCCTGGAGGTGGGTGCGGACCTGGAGCGAATCTTCGAGCAGGCGCACGTTTTCGTCGAGGGTGCCAAAGAAGGGTTCAATTTTTCCGGAGATGGCGATGCTGCGTTTCATCAGGCTGGCGTGAGGTTTCGGTGCGGCGTGTGCTCCAACGTAAGAGTGATGCTGGTGACTTCTGACCGTTTCGCGGTCACCCATAGGGTATGGTTCCTCCTGACAGCAACTGCAGCAAAGATGCCCGCTTCGGAAAGCGGGCGCTACAACAGCCACTTCTCGGAAGAAACTTTCTTAACCGTAGCGCAGGCGCGCTGCGCGGTCAAGGGTGGGAGAACATTATTAACAATGCGTACAAAGAAGCTTTTGTTGTAGCCTCGGGTGGGGAGAGCCGCATTGACTGCAATTCGGCAATCAAAAACGTCGCAGCTTGCAATGATCGTGTGTGCAGTCATTGTCTGTTACGTGCTTTGGAGCGTTTTGCGACGGCACATACCTAGCAACATCGAGTATCAAGGCGAACAGATTAGGCTTTCGAAGTTCTACACGAGCTACGAAGACTACAAGGACGATCCGGATAACATCGACCCGTCCGAGAATTCGCGTGTTTCTCATCTGGTCAGGGAAGCTCCGATTGCGTCCACATTCTCCGATCGCAAGGAAATGATAGACGCACTGTTTAAGGTCAAATTCCCGGGATACGGTGCGGGGCCGTTTAGCGAGTTTCGACAAGCGGACGGAACAATGCTCGACGTTTCCTTCATAGAGATCCCGCGTGCGGAGGAAGACCGAGTATTTACGTTCCATGCGAGCGACGGCAAGTACAGACTGCTCGACGACTTCGTTCTCGACGGACATTTCTCCGTCAAGTCGGCGCGCCTGGAATTAGGAAATGTTATTTATGAGCTGGCCGACGGCAAACCACCGTTGGTCCGGCCGGCCAGAACCAGTGCCCAGAAATAATCGAAAATATGTGCGAAACGTCCTACCGTCCTTCGGTCTTCATGAGGGCTTGGACGTAGGCGCGTTTTAGCGGGAGGCGGCGAAGGACCTTGCCGGTGGCGTCGTGGAGGGCGGCGGCGAGGGCGTTGGTGGCTTCTGAGCCACCGCCGTAAGCGCCGACTTTGGGATTGTGAATGAGGACAACTTTGATTTCGGGAGTATCCGTCATTTTGGCGATGGGATAGGTGTTCCAGTCGCGCGAAGTGATGCCACTTTCATCGAACATTGCTTCTTCGTAGAGCGCGTGGCTGATGCCCATCATGGCGCCGCCTTCGACCTGGCGTTTCAATTAGTCCACGCGTTCTGCGTTAACCCAATTCTGTCGAAGTTTTGCCTAATCGTCTGATATAAGAGGAAGTCAATTCGAGTTGGGGTCCGTCTCTAAATCGTATGAACAAGAACCAACAACCTGGTTTGTGTTTGTTTGTTGCCGGCCTGATTGGGCTGGGCGTGATTGGGGTGATGGTGCGGGATTTTGCGCTGGTGTGGCAGCCGGTGCCAGAGTGGGTGCCGGCGCGGCATGCAGTGGCGGTCGGGACGGGCGCCCTGATGATTTTGCTCGGGCTTGGGTTGGCGTTTCGGGCGAGCCGGGCGTGGGCAGTGCGGATTCTGTTTCCCTACCTGATTCTTTGGGCAGCGCTGAAAGTTCCGGAGGTGGCGCATGCGCCGGGCGTGGAGGGTTCCTGGCTTGGACTGGGCGAGCTTACGTTACTTCTCTCCGGAGGTTCGACGCTGTTTGCGGTTTTCAGCGGAATTTCGGAATCGGGGATGATGAGGTTCCTCACGGGAGACCGCGGGATGCGCTTGGCGCGAATCCTTTTTGCGGTGTCGATTCTTCCGATTGGGCTTTCGCACATTGTGTATGCGGATGTGACGGCGGGATTTGTCCCGCACTATCTGCCGTATCGGCTGGGGTGGGCCTACTTGACCGGAGCAGGACAGATTGCGAGCGGGCTGGGAATTTTGGTTGGAGTGCTGGCGCGAGTGGCGGCGTGGGCCGAGGCGGGACAGATTACGCTGTATACGTTTCTTGTGTGGGGCGGAATGATTGCGGCTGCGCCTAAGACGCGGATGGCGTGGACTGGTTTTTTCATTTCGTGGATATTTGGAGCGGCGGCGTGGGTTGTGGCGCAGAATGTGCCGGAGAAGATTTCTAAACAATCGGCGAGTGGGTGAAGTGCGCGGACGAAACAGGCTCGCAGGGTTGCCAAGCAGATCTATTCGCAAGTAATTCCAACATTGTCTAGCGAAGAGGGCACGATTTATCGTGCTCCTACCGGTGCACGTACTCGACGGCGTGTTGAGGAGTGAATGCAGGGAAAGCGGCCGGCTTCAGAAAGCCGGCCCTATAAATCACCAGATGAGTTTCAGGCCGAACTGGACCTGGCGGGAAGTGGATGAAGTCGAGGTGATGACACCAGCGGTCGGAGATGGCAAGCCGGTGGCTGCGGCGTAAACGACGGGATTGGGCGCATTGAAATTGGCGTGATTGAAGAGATTGAAGATCTCGGAGCGGAACTGGAGAGCGAAGCGCTCGGAGAAGGAAAATTTGCGGGAGACGGAGAAGTTGGTCTCGACGAGACCGGGGCCCTGCAAGATGTTACGGCCTGCGTTGCCGTAGGTTCCGGCGAGTGGCTGGATGAACGCATCGGGATTGAAATACTGAGCGGGACCGCCCTGGATGATCGGGCCGGAGAAATTCGGATTGATGGACGGGCGGACGGGATTGCGCGTATCGCCATCGTTGGATGGATTGTAGGAAAGCTGCGGCGTGAACGGCAGGCCGGACTGAATGGTTTCGATGCCGCTGAGCTGCCAGTTTCCGAGTAGACGAGCGAACCAAGGATTTGCATCGGTGGAATTGCCGCGGCCGAAGGGCAGATCGTAGGTTGCCTGAATGACGCCTGAGTGGCGGATGTCGAACGAAGCGCGGCCGTAATCGGCCTTGGGCTGCAGAGGATTCGCGACAAAGGCGGGAGAGTTCGTGGCGACGCTGGTGTTCATGTTGTCGCCGTCGTCGAGCGTTTTGGAGAAGGTGTAGACGGCGCGGAACTGGAGACCGTGCGCGAGGCGGTGGTTGAGGTCCACTTCGAGGCCGTGATAGGAACTGATTCCCTGAGAAAACCAATGCGTGGAATTCCAAACGGAACTGTTGGCAAGCGGAGCGTTCGCAGGATAGTAAAAGGCGCCGGCTGGATAATTCGCCGGGCACGGCGACGCGGGGCAGATGGTGGGAGTGGGAACGTTGGCGTCGACGGAGAGGAGTTCGTGATAGGCGTGCGAGCCGATGTAGGCGACGCTGAAGGAAGTGGACGAAGCGAGTTGTTGTTCGAGTTTGAGGCTCCAGGATTCGACGGTGGGAGTTTTGAGATTGGGTTGCACGCCGCTCGGAACAAGTTTCGATCCGGCATAGGTAGCATTGGGGTTGATTGAGGCGAATGAAATGTTTTTGACGGCGAAGACGGAGTTGAAGGGCGCATTCTGATCGAGACGATAGCTGAGATTGTCGAGGAGCGCGTAGTACGTGCCGAAGCCGGCACGCAGGACGGATTTCTTAGAAGCGAAGGGCGACCATGCGACGGCAACGCGCGGCGCGGGCAAGAATTTGGCGTTGTTGGCGGAGAAGGCGGATGAGCCGACGACGGGCGCCGAGAGAATGGCGCCGTTCGAATCGAAGGCGTAATTTGCGGCGCGGCCGTGGGCTTCGTTCCAACCATTGGTGGATTCGGCGCGGAAGCCGAGGCGGAGTTCGAGAGAGGGTTTGAGTTTGATGGCGTCTTCGGCATAGAAGGCGCCCTGGCGCGAACGCCAAGACAACGGCGTGAAGGCAGGCGCGTACGTGTAGGTGCTGACGGCGCCTTGCAAGAATTTCTGGAGATTGCTGAAGGAGACCTGGCCGAATTGGTCCTGCACGAGGACGTCGTTGGCTTGAATGTTTTGCAGCGACCCGCCGAAGGTCACGAGATGAATGCCGCGAGTGAAGGTGACCTGGTCGGAGACTGTGTAAATGTTGCGAACCGCGCGGAGGTTGCTGCCGGCGTTGGTGCCGCCGTTGGTAATTTGGGATGCGCCGTTCAGCGTTGTGCCGCCGCCGACAACGACGGCGCCGACGGGTTGACCATCGTGAATCCAGCCAGAGAGCTGCGGGATAGTGCCGCTATTGAAATAAAAATTGCCGCGGGAGAAGCCGAAGGTGGCTTTGTTGATGAGCCTAGGCGAGAAAACGTGAGTTTCGCCAAAGCTGATGACTTGTTCGCGGAGGGAGATGTCGACGAAGGTGAGCGGATTGCTGGTGGGAGAGTGGGCGGAGCTGTCGTCGGCGGTGTAGACGGCGGCGAGCGAATCGTTTTGGGAGAAATTTTGATCGAAGCGCGCGGTGCCGAAGTCTTCGCGGATGTGTTGCACAGGATTGGAGAAAGCTTCGGCGATACCGCTGGGAGTGCCATTGGCGTTCAAAAGTTCGGGCCCATTGGCGACCGGCCATAACGCGAGGAGCGGCTGGATGCCGGCAGCGGCGGCGGCGCGCGAAGCGTTATCGGGAACGAGCGAGAGGTCGCTGAGGCCGAGGTTCTGACGGAAGCCCTCGTAATTGCCGAAGAGAAACGATTTGTCTTTTTTTAGCGGTCCGCCGAGGGAGCCGCCGAATTGGTTGCGCTGAAATTCTGGAATGCCGCCGTGGTCAAAGAAGTTGCGGGCATCGAGTGCACTGTTGCGGAGAAATTCGTAGGCGCTGCCGTGAAGCGCATTTGAACCGGAGCTGGTGACGATGTTGATTTGCGCGCCGGGACGCTTACCATATTCGGCGCCATAGGTGTCCTTGACGACGGAGAATTCGCGGACGGAATCGACGCCGAGAAGCTGGCCGCTGACCCCACCGGGCGTGTTGTTGATTTCGGAGGCGCTGGTGAATTCGACGCCGTTGAGGAGATAGAGATTTTCCTGCGGGCGGCGGCCGGAGGCGGCGAACATATTGCCGACGACGGAATTGGATGTGCCGATGCCGCCGGCGCGCTGGGATGTGTAATTGACGACGCCGGGATTGAGCGTGATGAGTTGATCGTAGCTGCGGCCGTTGAGCGGAAGTTCTTTTACCTGGCGCTCGCCGACGAGGCCGGAGGAGTCGTCGGTAGTGACGGCGACGATCGTGGGTGCAGAGGGGACTTCGACGACCTGGTGGACGTCGCCGATTTGGAGCACGAGGTCGAGGAGGAGTCGCTGGCCGACGACGACGGAGATGTCGGATTTTATTTCGCCGCGGAATCCGGATTTTCCGGCGCGGATTTCGTATTGGCCGACGGGAAGGGCGGCGGCGGAGAAGCGGCCCGCGTCATCGGTCGTTAGATCGCGCGCGACACCGGTTTCGAGATTTTTGATTTGGACAGCGACGCCGGGGATTGCGCCGCCGGAGGAGTCCGTGACGGTGCCTTCGATGGCGGATTCGCCCTGGGCGAAAACCGATGCGGCAAATCCGATGCAAAGGGCGAGAATGACGACGATCGATAAGGTGCGTTTCTGGCGTTTAAATTTCTGGACAATTGGGAATTGCATAAATTTTCTCCAAGATTGAAGTCGACAAACAAGGCCAGCGCGAGGCGCGGCGAAGAAGTTGTGGTGAAAATGAAAAACCCACCTGCCGAGGTGTTTGGCGGTGGGTGAGCTAAAAAGTCGCGATGGAAGGGCGGTTAGAGCGCTTGCGCAGAACCCTTACAACAACATTTAGCAGCCACTGCCGAGGGGCGACAGTGACAACAACACGAGACGGCGGCTGTAAAGCGAAGAGACATCTTTTGGAGAATAGCGAAGAACGGAAAAAAAGACAAATCGACGATTCTGATGCGGAGAATTGGATTCTTCTATTTGAAGTCGGTGCTCCGCTTAAATCGAAAAACGGCTGCTTCGAAAGCGGCCCCTACAACTGCGACTTGAAAAACGAAGATTTGTGAATCAGGTATTACATTTTCAGAGCGGATTGGATGGCTTTTTCGGCGAGGGGAGCCATGACGGCGTAGCCGGCTTTGTTGGGATGGAGACCGTCTTCACTGAGGTCGCGTTTGAGGAAGCCTTTTTCGTCGACCATGGCCGAGAAATAATCGACGTAGATGAGTTTGTTTGCGGCGCAATATTTTTTGATCCAGTCGTTGAGGGCGACGATTTTTTCGGGCGGGCGGCGGTCGGTCATGACAAGAGGCTGCCCTTCTCCGCCGCGGCCGCCATCGAAAACGGGAAGGACCGAGGAAAGAATGACTTTGATCCCGTGCGCGTGGGCGAGTTCGGCGATGGAAGCGAGGTTGGCTTCGATTTCTTCGAGAGACATGGGGCCGGTGTTGCCGGCGATGTCGTTTGTGCCTGCGAGAATGACGACGGCTTTGGGTGCGAGGGCGATGACGTCTTGCCGGAAGCGAAGAAGCATTTGCGGAGTGGTTTGACCGCCGATGCCGCGGCCGATGTAGGGCTTGCCGGGAAAAAACGGCGCCATGTGCGGCATGGCCCAAATGTCGGTGATGGAATCGCCCAGGAAGACGACGCGCGATTCGTTTTTGGCGGGCGGCGCGATTTTTGTGTTGGCTTCGCGGTAGCGACCGAGGGCGGGCCAATCGCGGAGAGCGACTTCCATGCGGGAGACGCGCGCCTGGGCAGCTTCGAGTTCGCGACAATCGCAAGCGGTTTGGGAATGGGGCGTCTCGATTTCAGGTTTTTGCGCTGGGGGAGTCTGGGCGACGAGCGGATTTGCAAAAGCGGAAGCGAGACACACAAGCAGCAATCCTCGATAGAGTTTCATGGAATTCTCCCGGAGGGATATTACGCGAATATGCCATCACGGAGAATGATGTTTGCCTGCAAGATTAGCCTTGCTAGATCCGCTTGGGCTGTTCCTACGTTGACGTTGGCACAGGAAGGAGTGCGTGTGCTGCAAGCGGCTAGTCGGCGGGGACGGCGCGGGTGCGGGCCCACTGGCGGATGGCGGAGACATCTTCGGCGCGCGTGACGCTTAGGGGCTGGGTGGCGGAAATTTCGGCGAGAAGAATTTGCGTGGAGAGCTGTTGTTTGGCGGCGAAGGCGGTGTAGAGGCCGCTGATGATGGACTGCTCGATTTCGGCGCCGGAAAAACCTTCGCTGGCGCCCGCGAGGGACGGAAGATCGAAGGCTGCGGAATCGCGTCCGCGTTTTTTCAAATGCAGCGAGAAGAGCGATTGACGGACGGCGGCGGTGGGAAGATCGACGAAGAAGATTTCATCGAAGCGGCCTTTGCGGAGCATTTCGGGCGGAAGCGCGGAGATGTTGTTGGAAGTGGCTGCGAGGAAGACGCCGGATTCGCGGTCCTGCATCCAGGTGAGCAGAGTGGCGAGAAGGCGCTGCGAGAGGCCGGCGTCGGCGTCGCCACCGGAGCTGGCTGAGGCGAAAGCTTTTTCGATTTCGTCGATCCAGAGAACGACGGGCGCCATTTTTTGCGCGAGTTCGAGGCCCTTGCGAAGTTTCTTTTCGCTTTCGCCGACAAATTTATCGTATAGAGCGCCGGCATCGAGGCGGGCGAGTTCGAATCCCCATTCACCGGAGACTGCTTTTGCGGCGAGACTCTTGCCACAACCCTGGACGCCGGTAATGAGAATGCCTTTTGGAGGGACGAGGCCGAACTTGACGCCTTCGGCGGTGAGTGCGGATTTGCGTTTGGCGAGCCAATCTTTCATGCGGGCGAGGCCGGCGACGTCCGAAAACGAGGAGTCGCGGCGAACGGTTTCGAGCAGGCCTTCGCCGCGGAGGATGTTGCGCTTGGCTTCGAGGAGATCTTCGACGATGGCGGCGTCGGCCTTGCCGCGCGAAAGGACGCACATGCGAAGCGTGCGAAGGGCTTCTTCTTTCGTGAGTCCGGCGAGCGATTGCGCAGCTTGTTGCATGCCCATGGTGTCGAGAGAAATTGGAATGTGATTGTCGCGATTGAGGTCGGCGAGAGTCTGGCGGACGCCGGAGAAAAGTTCTTCGAGTTCGGGGAGGCCAAGTTCGAAAGGAACGGCGTCGCCGGCGAGATCGGGTGGGAGAGACATGTTGGCGCCGGTGATGACAATGCTGCGACGAGCGGTGCGGAAAGTTTCGCCGAGTTCACGGAGACGGCGGCAGATTTTGTCGTTGTCGCAGTAGCGGGCAAAATCTTTGAGGAGAAAGATGGCATCGCCGTTGATGATGGAGATGTTGGCGAGGGCCTGGACGGGGTCGTCGGTGTGATAGAGAGGCTCGCCTTTGAAACGGGCGAGGCCTTTGGTAACACTCCAGGTGTAGACGGGGACGTCGAGTTCGGTGCCGATTTGAAAGAGGAGTTGTTCGACGCGCTCTTCCTCCGTGGTTTCGATGGTGATGACAGGATGGCGCGAGTTGACGAGGAGGCGAAGCTCGTCGCGTTTGTTGAGTTTTCCCTGGACTGGGCTCAAGAATTGGCTCCGGTCACGCAAACAAAGACTACTCGAATTGAAAGGACGGCGCATGCGGCCGCGCGAAGGGATGAAAATCGCCTGTTTGACTTCACTAGCAGCGTCCCCTAAACTTAATAGTTTGAGCGATGCACAAAAGGAGCATTAGATAGATGGCCCAAGGACAGGCTACCAAAGTTAAGAAGAAGAAAAAGTCAGTATTAAAGCGGGCGGCGCAATCTCGCCAACGCGCGGAAGTGAACCGGGCGAACCGGACGGCGGTGCGGAGCTTGATGAAGAAGCTGCGCGGGGCGATTTCAGCCGGGGACAAGACGGCAGCGGGAACTTTGCTGAGCCCGACGCTGAGCGCGATCGACCAGGCGATTTCGAAGGGCGTGCTACACGAGAATACGGCGAACCGGTACAAGTCGAGGTTGAATTTGGCGTACAACGGATTGGCGGCGAAGAAGGCGTAAGAAGTCTTCAGTTTTCAGTCGTCAGTCATCAGTTTGGAAAAAAGAAGAAATTGATCTCGAAGCGGCGGACATCCAGTCCGCCGCTTTTTCTTTGCGCTTAAAGCGAAGATTTTCCGACGCGGCTGGTAATCCAAAATTAGTGAGTGGCGGCGCGGGAGTCGGGGGCTGTGAGTTCGGCAAGGAGAAATTCGAGGACGGTGCGCGGGGAGCCGCCGCCCGAGCCTTTGAGGCGGCTGTCGGCGACTTGCAATGCTCTGAGGCCGGCGAGAAGGCGCGGCTTGGAAATTTTTCTGGCGCTGTTGATGGCTAATTCGGCCTGGTCGGGTCGCATCTTGAGAGCACCGGCGGCTTGATAGGGATTGGAAAGCGTGCGGAGTTCGCTGGCTTCCATGAGCTTGCGATACATCCAGGTGAGCGCGCCAAGAATTTGGAGCGGCTGTTCGCCCTCGCGGAGGATGCGGTCGAGAAATTCGAGCGCGCGTTTTGATTGACGCATGGCAAGCATGTCGGCGAGTTCCCAGACCGTGGCGGTTTTTTCCGAGATGACAAGGGTGGCGACGTCGTGGCGCGTGATGAGTTTTCTATCGCCGACGAAGGTGGAGAGCTTTGTGATTTCGGTTTTGAGGCGTTGGAGATCAGCGGAGACGGATTCGGCGAGATCCTCGGCGGCACCTTTTTCGAACTCGACGCCGTCTTCCCTGGCCATAACTTTGGCGAGGGCGATGGCGGCAGAAATGCGGTCGTCCTGCTTTTCGCCGAGGCCGACCTGAACGACGAGCGATTTTTCCACGAGGAGTTTTGCGAGGCGCATGCGCTGATCGAGATGCGCGGCTTCCAAAACAAGAATGGTGAAAGAAGCGGGATTTTCGAGATAGGTTTCGAGCGCTTTGACGGCTTCTTCCCTCTTCTTTTCGGCGAGGGATTCGATGACTTCAGCTTCTTCCAGAAAAACGAGTTGTTGCGGAGAAAGCATCGGGAGCGTCTGAGCCTGATCGACGGCGGCCTGCACTTCATTGCGGTCTGCGGAGAAGCGGGAAACGGCCCAGGCGCGCGCGGCCTCCGGGACAAAGCGATCGATGAGTTGTGCGCGGCACGTGTCGCGGAGATACGTTTCTTCGCCGAGCAGAAGAATCGCGGGGATCGGCTTGCCTTTTTCGAGACGCGCGAGCAGTTCGCCGGCGGAGATTTGCGGCATCAGAAATTCTCCAAGACGGCGGCGACGAGCTTTTGCGCAAAATCCTTGGCGAGGCGGTCGAGCGCGGGATCTTGTTCTTCGAAAAAGCTTTTTACGTCCGTGGAAAGTTCGTATTCGTTGCGGAAAAGAAAGTTGTCGGAGTGGAAGAGAACTCTTTGCGAGTCGGATTCGGTGAGTGTGATTTCGCACTTGACGGTGACGAGCATGGTGGTGGCTTGCGCGGTGGAAGGGGCGGTGGGCGTGGCGGGTTGAACTTGAAAGGTGAGAGGGACAGCTTCGACACTGAGGACTTTGCCGGTGAGGACTGCGTCGCCCGAAGCGGGATTGGAGACGATCTTGTAATTCGTCTTGGCGAGGAATTCGTGGATGGTCGCGGCAGTGAGTTTTTGTTCGATGCGGTAGCTGGTGGTTTTGTTTTCGATTGCCGGAACGGCGATGACGTGGATGGATTTGGGCAGAGCGGTGTCGTGGCCGGCGACATGGTAGCCGCAAGCGGAGGCGAAAAAACAAAGAGCGGCACTGAAGGAAAGTGCGATGCGTTTCATGCGAGGAGCTTCTCCGCGAGTTTGACGGCGTTGAATGCGGGGAGACGGATGTTGTCGGCGGCGCCCCAGAACCACCAGAGATTGGCAGAAGAAGGATCGGACTCCGGTGTGGCAAGTTGGATGAGCGATTCGCCTGCGACGCTGAGATTGCTGGGTGCGGGGTCGACGGTGACTTGGCAGCCGGCGGCTTTGAGAGCGGCGGCGAGCGTAGTCGCGTCGGTTGGGGCCGATAGTTTTGCGGACAATGTGAAGGCGGTGCCGTAAAAGACGGGCGCGTGGATGAGTTGAACGGCGGGAAGTTTGGCGGATGAACCGAGGATGGCGGCAAGTTCGCGGCGCACACGGTCGCGCGAGGAGGAAAGCTTTTCGGAGCTTGCGGGGCCGAAACGGTCGAGCAAATTGAAACCGACCTGGGTATCGAAGATCGGGGATCCGACGGCCTGAAACGAAAGGAGATGCGTGGTCTGTTGTTCGAGTTCTTCGATTCCCTTCTTGCCGGATTCAGAGATGGGTTGAAGGGCGACGAATGTGAAATGTTCGGGCTGGAATTTTTCGAGCGCAAGGACGAGGGATGCGGCGGCGGTTGCGGCAGCAGATGGGACGGCAAAGACTTTTTGTATGCCCGCGGAAAATAGCAGGCGAATGGCGTCGAGGTTGGAAAACCAGAGGCGCACGGAAGGATCGTAGGTTAGCGCACCGCTGAGGTCGACGATGATGGCGCCGCTGGCGCGAGCCAGCGCGAGATTCGCGCTTGTAAATGCGGCAGAACCGGTAAAGAAGATGAGGCTGGCGCGATCAAAACTGTCCGCTTCCACGGGTTGGATGACGGCGGCTTCACCACCGGCCTCCGTGAGCGTGCCTGCGACGGCCTCTTCGTCGACGAGACGGAAATCAGCAGCGGCAAAGCGGCCTTCTTCGAGGAGAGATTTGAGTTCGACGCCGAGAAGAGAAGAAGCTCCGGCGATGACGATGCGAGTGGCGGCCATGAGTTGTCAGCTGAAGATTATACGGGAAGCGGGGAGATGGAGCGAAAGGATCGAGACCCAGAGGTATTAGGCCGAAATCTGTGCTACTGAGAGACGCCGGCAGTTCGCGGAGCGAATCGGTGGCGAAAGAACCGGACGAAGTGGAGAGCAACGCCGGTGGCGGCGTAGGCGCAAGCGAACAAAACGAGTGCGATTTCAGAGAATCGCCAAATCACGGCGATTAGCAAAAGAAGGACGATGACCGTTGCGGACGGTTGCTTCTTGGTCCACGGAATGTCCTTGAAGCTGTAGTAGCGCACGGTGCTGGTCATCAGCGCACCGAGAACGGTTGCAAGCACAAACCAGGCGAAAGACCAGCGCCAGTCGTGCAAAGGGACTTTGAAGCCGTGAACAATTGAAGCGATGACGCCAGCTGCCGCAGGTGTGGGCATTCCCACGAAAAATTTTGAGCTTCCCGGAGCCATTCCTTGGACGTTGAACCGCGCCAGACGCCACGCGCAGCAGATCAGAAACGCCAGGCACAATATCCAGCCGATTTGTCCGAGCAACTCCACGTTGATGGCGGTGGTCGGCTGTACGCTGCGGAAGCCCCACGCATAGGCGAGTACGGCGGGAGCCATGCCAAAGCTGACGACGTCCGCGAGCGAATCGAATTGCACGCCAAATTCAGTGTTAGTGCCGGTCATGCGCGCGACACGGCCGTCGAGGGAGTCAAAAAGAATGGCGAGGCCAATGGCGCGGGCCGCATGGTCGAAATCCGTGGCTGTGCCGCTTAAGGCTGCGACGACGGCGTAATAGCCGCAGAGAAGGTTCGCTGAGGTAAATAGAGAAGGTAAGAGGAAGATACCGCGACGAAATTTGGCGTTGCGGAAGCGGCGCTCAGCGAACGGGATTTCGTGCTGATCCATGTCCCTATCTTTAACCGGAGTGGCTCGCCTCAGCAAGGGCAACATCGGAGGCGAGGTTCGAAGATTGCACGGACCAACGCGCAAGGACGCTGGAACCGCCGTGAACGGTATCACCCACTTTTACGGAAATCTGAGCGTCTTGCGGGAGCCAGATGTCCACTCGAGAACCGAAGCGGACGAGGCCAATGCGTTCGCCACGGAGGACGGAATCGCCGGGCCTTTTCCACGAGACGACGCGACGGGCGATCAGACCGGCAATCTGTTTGAATTCGATGTCACCGCCGGGAGTGGCGAGAGTGAAGATGTTTTGCTCGTTTTGGGTGGAGGCCTTAGGGTCCCACGCAGCCATGAATTTGCCGGGGCGGTAGTCCACTTTGGTGATGGTGCCGGACATTGGCGTGCGGTTTACGTGGACGTTCCAGACGGCGAGGAAGATGCTAATGCGGGTGCCAGCGCGACCGGCATTTTCTTCCGGCGTGATGACGACGACGCGCCCATCACCGGGAGAGACAACCGCGTCAGGGTCTCCGGGGTCGGAGCGATCAGGGTCACGGAAGAAGGAAAAACAGAAAAGCGCGAGCGCAATGAGAACCGTGGCGGCAATCCACCAGTTGAGAGCGAGTAAAATTCCGCCGAAAAAAAGCGGCGGCAAGCCGAAGTAGTAGCCTTCCTTGACCATATAAAGACGAAGATAGCATAGACGCGAGGATGGAGTTCGGCCGAGAACTCGGCTTGGAAACACTCCGAGAGTCTGCAAATCGAATTCACAAAAATGGAGGTGGCGCGCTACGAGTGAGCAGCGCGCGCGCGTTGGATACGCAAAGCGATCCGCTCCATCTCATCCTTACAGTGGAGCTTCATTTTCTTGAGTTTTATTTCTTCGAGAAGGTCTTCCGAACTGAGGTAGGTAGAGCTGAGGATTCGTTGCAGTTCCGCTTCGTAGTGCTCGTGCTCTTCGAACAGACGCCGGTAGTCAGCGTCCGTATCGAGGAGTATGTCCCGAGGGTTCCGCTGCAGTGTTGCCATGCGTTCCTCCTCTTGCACGGCCGACAAAAATAGCCGTGTTCGAATTGTAAAAAGCAGAGGCCGTGATGCAGGTGAGGGGCCTCTGTCACGGGACGTTAACACAAGGGAAAGAAAGGTCAAGAGGGTATCTGTGGGAATTTGGTCCTAGTCAGCCCGGACTATCCGTTCGGGAAGCGCAAAGCCATGGTGACGGCGGCTTCCTCGGGATTGCTGTAGTAACGAGGGCGGCGGCCGGATTGCGAAAAGCCGTGTTTGCTATAAAACGCCAAGGCGCGCTCGTTCGATTCGCGGACCTCGAGGAAGAGAGCCTCAAAGTCGCGCTCGCGACATTCGGCAAGCGCCGCTTTCAATAGGGCGGAAGCGTAACCTTTGCGCCGCCAGTTGGGTCCGACGGCGAGGTTGAGAAGCTCCATTTCCTTGGCGGCTTCCATCGCGCGGACGGCAATAAACCCGAACAGGATTTCGCGATCGCCAACGACCCAGCCGTGTACGTCGCCTATGCCAAGTTCGAATGCGCTGGGCGTCCACTGAGCGGCTTCAGGACAGGACCTCGCAAGAAGGAGAATTTTAGATAAATCTGCAACGACAAGCGGCCGCACCGAGACGCGCGAAGAGACTCCCTCGTTCATGTGCCCGCAGCTTTTTTGCCGAAGATTTCGGCGTCGGAGCGGCGAACGTAGTTGGCGTCGAGTGAAAGTGCGTCGATCCCTTGGCGGACGGCACCATCAAGGGCGTAAAGCCCGATCGACGAAGCGAGAGGAGGTTCCACAGCAGTTATGGACGCGCCGGAAGCCATTTGGCTGTTCCAGATTGGATTTGCGAGGAGGATGTCAGGATCCATGGAGAGCCAGGCCAGATTGTGGCCTTGCGCCGACTTGACCGAGTCATTGAAGAATTCGGTCGGGTCGATGACGGCTTCGTCGGCTAGGGCATTCCAGGCCGAGCCGTCGCGCCGGTAGAGAGCGGCGAAGATTTGCTTGCGCTGGGCGTCGATGAATGTCGCGGCAAATTCGGCAGACTGCGGAGCGCGGTCAGCGAGTATCGCGAGCCGCGAGACCGGAAAAATTGGCTTGCCGTAAACTTCGGCCCAGGCTTTGGCAGTGGTGAGGCCGATTCGAACACCAGTGAAGGAGCCGGGACCCGAAGCGACCGCGTAACCCCCTAAATCGGCGTGACTTAGAGAGTGATGGCGAAGAAGATCATCAACTGCGGGGAGGAGCCACGAGGAATACTCCGCTGCGGCGGCGTGTGGGATCTCCACAAGAATTTCGCGCCCGCTGAGCAGCGCAATGCTGCCGCGGGAATCGCACGTGTCGAGGGCCAGGAGGAACACGCGGACAGTTTACCGCAACGGGAACGTAAACGCAGAGCAATTTAACTGCCACAATCGCGAGCGAAAGTCGGTAACCCTTTCATTCCAAACGATATATCTTGACTCTTTGTTCACATCTGTACATACTCGCTTTGTTCCTAAAGGGGGCACCGGAAGCTATGGACTATAAGATCGGCGACAAGGTTGTGTATCCGAATCACGGCGTTGGAATGATCGAGCAGGTCAGCTACGGGGTTTTGAACGGCAGAACCGAACGGTACTACATGATTCGAGTGGTTTCGAGCGGGTTGCGAGTCATGGTGCCTCAGTCGAACGCGGATACGGTAGGTTTGCGGCCGGTCATTCGAACGAACGACACGACGAAAGTTCTGGGCTTCCTGGAAAAGGGCAAACTGAATTGCCACCACGATTGGAAACACCGTTTCAAAGAGAATTCCGAACGGATGCGCACGGGATCGCTGCTGGAAGTCGCAGTCGTGCTGAAGAGCCTGGTATCGCTGAGCCGGAGCAAGCCACTATCCTTCCGCGAAAAGAAAATGCTGGAGCGCGCGAAGTATTTGCTTGTGAGCGAAATGGCGACGGCGCGGAATATGACTTCGGAAACGGCGGAGACCCTGGTGGTGAAGTCGCTGGCGAAAGCGAAGTTGCAGTTTCCGGTGATGCAAGAGGCGATGGAGCAGTAAGAATTTTTTGCGCAATTTTTTGAGGGGACAGGCGAACAGCTTGTCCCCTTTTTATTTTGGGTGCTCTTAGATCGAAATGACAACTCTTCTTGCGCCGTCGCTACGACAGGGGGAGAGAAGCCGTGGCATTGAGGGACGTGTCGGCAAGGATGCCGGCGCGGAAGCGGGGATAGGCTGCAGCGGCAATCATGGCGGCGTTGTCGGTGGAAAGAGCGCGGCTGGGGAAAAAAATCTGGATGCCAGAGGCCTTGGCGCGTTCTTCAAACGCGGAGCGCAATTGTGCGTTGGCAGCGACTCCGCCAGAAACCAGAATTGTAGACGCACCAGATTGTTCGGCGGCAACAAAGGTGCGATCACGCAGGTCGCGCACGACGGCATTTTGAAATTCGCGGACAAGGCCGAGCGTTTTCGGCGAGCAGAGCGACAGCAGTTGCTCAAATTTGCGTTCACCGCGATTGAGGGCCGCTTCGCGGGCCGCGATTTCGGGCGCGTATTCGGCGTGCTCGCGGACGTGGTAAAGCACGGCCGTCTTGAGGCCACTGAAGCTGAAATCGAGCGAGTTCCCTTTCATCTTTATCGGGCCGAATTTGATCGGGGCGGGCGCGGAACCGGCCGCAGCAGCGAGCCGGTCGAGGATGGGTCCGCCAGGGTAGCCGAGGCCGAGGAGCTTGGCGACTTTGTCATAGGCTTCGCCCGCGGCGTCATCGCGTGTCTGGCCGATTTTGCGATACCGGAGTTGAGCCGCGGCTTCGGCGCGAGTTCCCTGCTCGGCACGAACCTCGTAAAGAACCGTGTGTCCACCGGAAACGATGAGGCAAACGGCGGGAAGGTCCGGAACCTGGCCTGTTTTGTGGGCTTCGAGAAAAACAGCGTGGACATGGCCCTCAAGGTGATTCACCGGGACGAGCGGCTTGTTAAGCGCGTGGGCCAGGGTCTTGCCATATGTGATGCCGACCAGCAAGGAACCGACCAGGCCGGGACCTTGCGTAACACCGACTGCGTCGAGGTCGGGAAAATTCAAGCCGGCCTGCGACAAGGCCTCGCGGACAACGGGGACGATTTGTCGCAGATGCTCGCGAGAGGCAAGCTCGGGGACAACGCCACCGTACTTGCGGTGAATATCGATTTGGGAGGCGACGACGCTCGAGAGAATTTCGCGGCCGTCGGCGACAATGGCCGCTGCGGTTTCGTCGCAGGAAGATTCAATGCCGAGAATTCGAATGGGCATAGCTTTATGCTAGCACACGGAAAACCGGTAACGCCGCGCTGGCGTATGCATGTCGCGAACGTTTTTTGGAGAAACCGATTGAAAAAGTCGCCGACCTCTTGGAACCTGTCAGCATGAGCCAAAACGAGAAGGTCGCGCCGAGCGGCATGCGAAAAGTCCGCAAGGCTGTGCTACCTGCGGCGGGATTGGGAACACGATTCCTGCCTGCGACCAAAGCGCAGCCGAAAGAGATGCTTACGGTCGTAGACAAGCCACAGATCCAGTATGTGGTCGAAGAGTGCGTGGCGAGCGGCATCGAGCACATCATCATCGTCACGGGCAAAGGCAAGAATTCGATTGAAGACCATTTCGATTACAACCCGACGCTGGAACGGTTTCTGGAAGAAAAGGGCCGGAAAGACCAGGCAGCGATGGTGCGAAGAATCAGTGACATGGTGCAGGTGAGCTATACGCGGCAGAAAGAGCCCCTCGGGCTCGGACATGCAGTGTTGGTGGCGAAGGATCTGGTGGGAGATGAGCCGTTTGCGGTGCTGTTGGGCGACGTTTTGATTCCCGGCGAAAATCCCGCGACGAAGCAATTGATTCAGGTTTACGAGGCGACAGGCGTTGGCGCGATCGCCGTCGAGGAAGTGCCAAGAGAAAAGACAAATCTCTACGGCATAGTGGACGGGGAAGTTGCTCCTCAGGCACCGTTTGGCGAGCGGCTGCTGCGGATTAAGGATTTGGTCGAAAAACCGAAACCCGAAAACGCGCCATCGAATCTCGCGATCACGGGACGGTACGTGCTGCCATCCGCCGTATTCGATTGCCTGGAGCGCACGAAGCCCGGCGCCGGCAACGAGATTCAACTGACCGATGCGTTGCGAATTCTTGCGAAAGAACAAGGACTTTGGGCATACATCTATGAAGGCGTGTCCTACGATGCCGGCGACAAATTGGGATTCTTGAAGGCGACAGTCGAAATCGCGTTGCAAAATCCGGAATTCGGCGGCGCTTTCCGCTCCTATCTGAAGGGTCTGAAGCTGTAACGCTCGGCGCCCGATCAATTCAAATTTTTAATTTGTATAACGGCCGCGCAAGGCGGAGCATCTTAGTTGGTGGATCGCGCCGCTTGAGAACGCCCTGGCTATTCCCTTCCCTGAGCGCGCTGTGCGCCAACATTTTATAGGAGAACGTCCATGCGCGAAGCCACAGGACAAGTGAAAGCAACCGAACCCGGAGTGAGAACTTTCCCGGCAAAGTCTTACGCAGCACAGAGTGCGACATCGGCCCTTGCGGCGCACAGCATTGCGAGGCGCGAGCCGCAACCCTCGGACGTGCAGATCGAGATTCTTTATTGCGGCGTGTGCCACTCCGATTTGCATCAAGCGCGAAACGAATGGCAGGAAATGATGCCGACGGTGTATCCCTGCGTGCCGGGACACGAAATCGTCGGGCGCGTTACGAAAGTCGGAAGCGCCGTGAAGAAGTTCAAAGTGGGCGACACGGTTGGAGTCGGCTGCATGGTGGACTCGGATCGGACTTGTCCCAACTGTCTCGCTGGCGCCGAGCAATATTGCGACAGCTTCCCGACGCTCACCTATAACTCGCCCGACAAATACCTCGGCGGCGTTACGCTTGGCGGGTACTCCGATGGCATCGTCGTGGACGAAGCTTTCGTACTACGCATTTCCGATAAGCTCAATCTCGCTGGAGCGGCTCCGCTGCTTTGCGCCGGAATTACGACCTACTCGCCGATGCGGCATTGGAACGTGCAAAAGGGGCAGAAGGTCGGCGTGCTTGGACTTGGCGGATTAGGCCACATGGGCGTGAAGTTTGCGAATGCGTTTGGCGCCAATGTGGTGATGTTTACGACTTCCGCGAGCAAGGTAGCGGACGCCAAGCGGCTCGGGGCCCATGAAGTCGTCATCTCGAAGAATGCGAACGAAATGCTGAGACACGCCGGCACATTCGATTTCATCCTGGACACAATTCCCGCGGACCACGACCTCAATCCATACATCAACTTACTCAAGCTCGATGGAACGATGACTCTTGTGGGCGCGCCGCCGACTCCGGCGCAGGTCGCGGCTTCAGGACTGCTCTTCAAGAGGCGGCGGCTCGCCGGTTCGATTATCGGCGGCATCCGCGAGACGCAGGAGATGCTCGACTTCTGCGCAGAGAAGGGTGTTACGGCGGACGTTGAGATAATTCCTATCCAAAAGATCAACGAGGCATATGACCGGCTGCTGAAGAACGACGTGAAGTACCGCTTCTCCATTGACATGGCTTCGCTGAAACAAGCGTAACCGGACACAAACAGAATCCCCGCGGAACCGAAATTGCTCCGCGGGGATTTGTTTTGCGTTTTCGCGCTGATTCAAAGCTAACGGCGCGCTTCCTGATTTCGGCGGTGCTCTTCGGGAGCAGCCGAGATGCCGTTGCGGCGCAACTCTTCCGTATAAAACTTGCGGTACAAGACGCTCCACTCTTCGCTGTCTTCCAGGATTTCCTTTTTCATCGAAGAGATCTTTTTCCTCGCTTCGGCGTCCCACTTCTCTTCTTCGCGAAGCTGGTTCGTAAGGAGCGTGACAATCTGCTGGCGAATCGTGTCGCGATCCTCGACGAACTCGACGTCGTTGCTGGCGACGAGGACGTCCATCATTTTGTGGGAGAGCCGGACAATCTTTTCGCGAGTCAGTCGCATTTTTCTCTTTTCCGATGTTTAAAGCAGCCCAGTTCCCTACCGCAAAATCAATTTCTTGTCGCGCGCAAGCTGTGCTTTGACCTTTTTGAACATTTCCTGGTAGGAAACGCCGGTATTACGCATCTGGTCTTGATGCTGAATCAGGATTTGCCGGGCTTCTTCGTTTATCTTTTCTTCGACGGAGAGTTCGTCGAGCATGGCGTGGCGCAGGTGCGGAATAATGGCTTCGGGCGACTTCACTTCGATCATTTCCGCTTCAACGAGTTTCTTGAGTGTTTCCCCAGCCATGTGGCCGACCAAATCGCGGTTCAGGAGCATTCCTTGCGCGTCCTTTGACGAAAGTCGAAAAAATGAGTGTACTGGCTGACCGCTGAAAGTGCAAGGAATGCGCGAAAATATCGCGAAGAAGGCTGAAAAAAAGGGCTTTGGGCACTATAATGCGCGCGACGAAATGCAACCAAGAGGTGCAAAAATGGGCAGAACGTACCGAGTCACTTTCGCACGATTGGTCTTTCTCGCGGCTGGAATCTTGTCGCTACAAACGCGGTCAGTGGCGCAGGACGCGGCCAAAGAACCACCCAAGGAAGACTCCGTCAAGGCGCACTACACAAAGTTCGAATATCGGATTCCGATGCGCGATGGAAAGAAGCTGTTTACGTCCGTTTACATTCCGAAGGACGATTCGCAGCGTTATCCGATTTTGATGGACCGCACTCCGTATGGCGTCGGACCGTACGGTGAAGACCAATACAAAAAACATTTGGGGCCGTCCGATGAGTTTGAGAAGGCCGGATACATTTTTGTCTATCAGGACGTTCGCGGCCGGTACATGTCGGAAGGCGAATTCATGGAGATGCATCCGCACATAGATATGAAAAAGTCGCCGTCGGATGTCGACGAAAGTTCAGACACCTACGACACGATTGAATTCCTGCTGAAACATCTGTCGAGCAGCAACGGAAAGGTTGGAATCTGGGGAATTTCGTATCCGGGATTTTATACGTCCGCGAGCATCATTGACTCGCATCCGGCGCTGAAAGCAGCGTCTCCGCAAGCGCCAATGACGGATCTATTTTTCAGCGATGACGCGTATCACGGCGGCGCGTTCATGCTAGCCGCTAATTTTGGTTTCTATACTGCATTCAAGCCGATTCTCCAGCCGTCGTTGCCGCCGAAGACGCCAGTGCCTTTCGATTTTGGGACGCCCGACGGTTATGACTTTTATTTGAAAGCCGGTGCAACGAGGAATCTCGACAGACTTTTTTTGAAGGGTTCGAATCCGCTCTTCAACGACCAGCTTCTGCATACGACGTATGACGCGTATTGGAACGCGCGCGATTTGTCGCGCCACATGAAGAACATCAAGTGCGCCGTCATGACCGTCGGCGGATGGTTCGACGGAGAAGACTTGTCGGGTCCTTTCAAAACATTTCACGCGATCGACCAATTCAATGCAGGGTTGCCTAATTCGCTTGTAGTCGGCCCATGGGTTCACGGCGGCTGGGCGATTACGGACGGCGACCATCTTGGCGACGTGCAATTTGGAGCGAAGACGAGCGAATACTTTCGCGCAAACATTCAGTTCCCTTTTTTCGAATACTACCTGAAGGGCAAAGGTGCAGGGCTTCCCAAAGCCTATGTTTTCGAAACCGGCACGAATGTCTGGCGGAAATACGACTCTTGGCCACCGGCAAAAGCAAAAGGCAAGACACTGTATTTGCACGCGGGCGGGAAACTTTCGTTCGATCCGCCGGGTCAGGGAGAAGGATTTGACGAATACGAAAGCGACCCTGCGCATCCCGTTCCGTTTATCGACTACATGTCGACAGCGGTGCCGCAGCGTTACATGGTGGATGACCAGAGATTCGCGTCGCGCAGGCCGGATGTTGTGACTTACGTAAGCGAGCCACTCACCGAGGATTTGACCATTGCAGGGCCCGTGTCGCCGAAACTGAAGGTGTCATCGTCGGGAACGGATTCGGATTTTGTCGTGAAGCTGATCGATGTGTATCCGAACGACTATCCCGACGACGACGCTGCGAATACCGGCAAGCGCGTGTTGGGCCCTCCGGCAGTGCGCATGGGCGGTTACCAGCAATTGTTGCGCGGCGAACCCATGCGCGCGAAGTTCCGCAACAGCTGGGAGAAGCCGGAGCCCTTAACGCCCGGAAAGATGGTTGAGCTGAATTTTTCCATGCCGGATGTGGACCACACGTTCCGCCAGGGCCATCGCATCATGGTGCAAATCCAGAGTTCCTGGTTTCCGCTTGCCGATCGCAATCCACAAACGTTTGTCGAGATTCCGGACGCAAAGCCCGAAGATTTTCGCAAGGCGACCGAGCGCATTTTTCACCAGAAAGAAGCAGCCTCAGGCGTCGAAGTGCTGGTCCTTGGGGAGTAGGCCGCAGCGCGATTTTTTTGATTTTTCGGGTTTCGTTGACGCACTGCACTTGTCCCTGTATTATTAGAAAGTTGGGCTGTAGCGCGGTCGTACGGGCGGTTAGCTCAGTTGGTTAGAGCGCCTGCCTTACAAGCAGGAGGTCGCAGGTTCGAGCCCTGCACTGCCCACCATCTTCAGTGATTCCGTAAATCGTCCCATGCGGGGACGTAGTTCAGTTGGTTAGAACGCTGCCCTGTCACGGCAGAGGTCGCGAGTTCGAGTCTCGTCGTCCCCGCCATTTCTCTAGTTCTTCGCCGCGAAACCCCTGTTATCGTTTGCCCCGAGCGCTAGAGCCATCGCGTTCTCGGGTCATTGGTGGGCGTAGACCGAGACACCACAAGACCCGCCTTCAATGAACCAGCCGACAAGGATGGGGCACGCGACAACGAGTCGAAATCACGGCCAAATGTAAATGACGTGATAGACTCCCGCTCGTGAGTGAAGAAAATAGAAAATCCGGCGGCCGTGGTTGTGGCTGTTTCAGCGTCGGTGGCATTATCGCCATGATTCTAAGCTGGACGTACAACCACAGTTGGATTTACGTGATTGTTCATGGTCTGTGCGGCTGGTTCTACGTCGCTTACTACTTGATTGTCCACAAATTGGGTGGGCGGTAGCCGAGTCAACGATCGCCGGAATCGTTTTCGTGAGGCTACAAAGTGAGGGTCTTGCTCTCTTTGCGAGAGAAAAGGATTCAAGGGAGAAGCGATGCAAAAGCGCAAACTAGGAAAAAGCAATCTGGAAGTGTCCGCCATCGGTCTCGGCTGCATGGGCATGAGCTTTGGCTACGGCCCACCCGCGGACAAGAACGAGATGATTTCGCTGATCCGAACCGCAGTCGAACGGGGAGTCACCTTTTTTGATACGGCAGAAATCTATGGCCCGTACACCAACGAAGAACTTGTGGGCGAAGCCTTGGAGCCGCTGCGCAGCCAGGTTGTGATCGCCACGAAGTTCGGATTCAAGATTGACCCAGAAACCGGCAAGCAAGCTGGCTTGGATAGCCGGCCAGCGCACATCAAGGAAGTCGCAGAGGCATCGCTTAAGCGCCTCAGGACGGATGTCATCGACTTGCTCTATCAGCATCGCGTTGATCCCGAGGTGCCAATCGAAGATGTCGCCGGGGCCGTGAAAGATTTAATTCAGCAGGGAAAAGTGAAGCACTTTGGACTTTCAGAGGCGGGTGCGCAAACCATCCGCCGCGCCCATGCGGTTCAGCCCGTCGCCGCGCTTCAGAGCGAATATTCCCTGTGGTTCAGAGAACCTGAAGCGGAAGTCATACCAACGATCGAGGAACTGGGCATCGGATTCGTTCCCTTTAGCCCTCTGGGAAAGGGCTTCCTGACCGGCAAAATCAGCGAAGACACCCAGTTTGATAAAACTGACTTTCGCAACATCGTTCCTCGATTCACGCCGGAGAACCGCAAAGCGAATCAGGCAATGGTTGATCTGATCGGCAAGTTCGCGCAGGAAAAAAAGGCGACGCCAGCCCAGGTCGCGCTGGCTTGGTTACTCGCTCAGAAACCGTGGATCGTACCCATTCCAGGCACGACAAAGCTGCATCGACTCGAAGAGAATATTGGAGGCGCCGCTGTAGAACTCATGCCCGAAGATCTGCATGAACTGGAGACTGCAGCCTCTAAGATCGCGGTAGTGGGTGCGCGATACCCTGAAGCGCTTCAGAAGTTGGTCGGTCGCTGAGTATGGAAATAAAGAGAGCTGGCTCGCAACCGTCTGCCAAGGGGCCGTCCGACTGGTTTACAGGCACGGTTCGAATCGATCCACTGTTTCAAACGCCGGACCCGGCACTGGCTTCAGGCGCGAGCGTCACGTTTGAGCCGGGCGCGCGTACTGCGTGGCACACGCATCCGCTGGGCCAGACGCTTATCGTCATGACCGGATGCGGCCGGGCGCAGCGATGGGGCGGGCCGATGGAAGAAATCCGTCCGGGTGACGTGATCTGGTTTCCTCCCGGAGAGAAGCACTGGCACGGAGCGGCGCCAACCACGGCCATGACGCACATCGCCATTCAGGAAAAGCTCGACGGCAAAGTTGTCGAGTGGCTGGAACACGTCAGCGATGAGCAGTACGGCAAATGACCGGCGCGACAAGCGATTTATAAAATCTCCGTCCGGTCTCGTAATTTATCCAGCATCTCGGATACAATCGGCGCGTTCGCAATTTTGTTCGTAGCGGAGCGCTTATGAAACGACGTGAGTTGTTACGAGGTGCTGCTGTAACCGGAGCCGCGGCCGCATTGAGCGTCTCCGTTGCCGCGGGCCAGAAATCAGGGCAGAGCGCTCCTCCCCCCGACGAACTGACGCCTGCGCAACGCGGCGTCGACGCCTCAAAAGACCTCGCTTCGCCAAATTGGAAGCCACTTTTCCTCGACGAACATCAAAACGAAACGCTCGTTGTTCTCAGCGACCTGATTATTCCCGCGACCGAAACACCCGGCGCAAAAGATGCCCTCGCGAATCGGTACATTGACCTCGTTCTCGCGGCGGAAGCTTCCGATCGGCAGCGCGCTTTTCTCAACAGCCTTGCCTACCTCGACGGCGAAAGCATTCATCGTTACAAAAACGCTTTCCGCTATTTGGCGAGAGAAGATCAAGACGACCTGCTTCATTCGCTGGCGTATTCGAAAGGCGCAAGCGGGTGGACGGGCGAGGCCGCTGGACCCGATACCGGTCATGGGCATTTCGAAAATCTGAAGCAAAGAATCATGTTTGCGTATTACAGCTCCGAGATCGGCACACGCGAACTCGGATGGGACGGCAACGTGATGCACGGCGTCTACCAGGGTTGCGACCACGAGGAAGGAAGCCACAAGTGATTTGGAACATTTTCGATCAGGACCCTCTGTCGCAAACCTACGACGCCATCGTCGTCGGATCCGGCGCAACGGGCGGCTGGGCAGCGAAACAGCTTTCCGAGGCTGGACTGAAAGTTGCGCTGCTCGAGGCTGGCCGCGCCGTGAGTCCGACGGAGTTCACGGAGCACACTCCGGAGTTCAAACTCAAGTATCGCGACCACTCGCCCGAAGTAATTCGCACACGGCCCATCCAAAAACAGTGCTACGCGTGTATGGAATACAACTACGAGTGGTTTGTAAACGACCTTGAGAATCCCTACAGCACGCCCGCTGACAAACCGTTCACATGGCAGCGCTTGCGCGTTCTCGGCGGTCGTTCGTTGGTCTGGGGCCGCCATAGCTACCGCCTCAGCGACAACGATTTTAAGGCCGCGAGTCGCGACGGCTACGGCGACGATTGGCCGATCTCGTACGCCGACCTCGCGCCTTTCTACGACATCGTCGAAAAGTACGTCGGCATCAGTGGCGCGGCCGAAGGACACGAGATGTTGCCGGACGGCCAGTTCCTGCCGCCAATGAAAATGAGTTGCGGCGAAGTTTTGCTTCGCGACAAGGTGAAAGCAAGGCTCGGCCGCACCGTGACGATTGGGCGCGTCGCCGTGCTCACGCAGAATCATCATGGCCGCCTCGCGTGCCACTACTGCGGCCCATGCGAACGCGGCTGCAGAACGTTTTCTTATTTCAGCAGCCCGTTCACAACCGTCGCCGACGCCGTAAACTCGCACAATTGCACGGTCATCACGAACGCGGTTGTAAGCCACGTGAACATGGATAGCTCGCAAAACAAAGCGAGCGGCGTGACGTTCGTTGATCGCTTGACCCGCCAGGTGAAAGAAGTCCGAGGCAAGACAGTCATACTTTGCGCGCAAGCACTTGAGTCCACTCGCATTCTTCTCAATTCGTCTACGCGCGAGCATTCGAACGGACTCGCAAATTCCAGCGGCGCACTTGGTCGCTACCTGATGGATCACGTGACCGGCGGAGGCGCATCGGGACATCTTCCGGAAATGAAGTTTCGCCCTAATGCCAACGAACCACAGCGTCCCAATGGACTTTACGTTCCTCGTTTTCGCAACACGCCGTCGAGCAAGAAAAATCCGCAATTCATTCGCGGCTACGGCTATCAAGGCGGCGCAGGACCGCAATTTGACTTCAGCGCCGAAGGTTACGGAACTTCGCTAAAGAACGCGGTGAAACAGGGCGTCTACTCGATTGGGTTGGGCGCGTTCGGTGAATCGCTCGCCCGCTGGGACAACTGCTGCGAAATCGACAAGAACCTGAAGGACGCATGGGGCATTCCCGCGCTGCGCATTTCGATGACGCACGGCGACAACGAGGCAGCACTTATGGAAGACGCTGCTTCTTCCGCGGCCGAAATGCTCGAACTTGCCGGCGCAAAGGATATCAAGTTGCAATCACGCACCGAGATGCCGGGTATGGCGATTCACGAATTGGGAACGGCGCGCATGGGCGACGACCCAAAGAAGTCTGTGCTCGACAAGTTCAACCAGGCGCACGATGTGAAAAATTTATTCGTGATGGACGGCGCAAGTTTCGTTTCGTCCGCGTGTCAGAATCCCACGCTCACCATGATGGCGCTTGCAGTCCGCGCCTGCTCGCACTTGATAGAACGCTTTCGCTCAAACGACGTCTAAGCGACCTCGCGGCGGAAATCGTCTTTTCCAGAGTGATCGGCTCCCGCCATTTCCAAATTGAAACACCACCGTGTCGCGTCACAGGACCCCGTGATTGCCATCACAGCCTGTGATGCATGCAACCTGCGACGCTTCCCAACGATGCAGTTCGCCGGCCACCCGCCATGCAGGAGTCGACATGCCACGTCATACCGTTATCCTGGATGGGAATGAAGCCGCCGCAGATGTCGCGTACCGCCTGAACGAAGTCATCGCAATCTACCCGATAACGCCAGCATCTCCCATGGGCGAATGGTCCGACCACTGGCAGAACGAAGGACGAAAGAATCTTTGGGGAGTCATTCCGAAAGTTGTTGAAATGCAATCCGAAGGCGGCGCCGCCGGCGTGCTACACGGCGCGCTACAGGCGGGAACTCTCGGCACAACCTTTACTGCGTCGCAGGGCCTCCTGCTGATGATTCCGAACATGTACAAAATTGCCGGGGAGCTGACCCCGACAGTGATTCACGTGGCGGCTCGGAGCGTCGCGACGCACGCGCTTTCAATCTTTGGCGACCACAGTGACGTAATGGCAGCTCGCTCGACAGGCTTTGCGATGCTCTGTTCAAGCTCCGTGCAGGAAGCCGCTGATTTCGCCCTGATCGCCCAAGCCGCAGCGCTGGAATCGCGCATTCCCTTCCTGCACTTTTTTGACGGCTTTCGTACGTCCCACGAGCTCAATCAAATCGTTCCGCTAAGCGACGATGATCTTCATGCCCTTATAGACGACACTTTGATTCGCAAACATCGTGAACGCGCCCTCTCGCCCGATCATCCGGCACTCCGTGGCACGGCACAGAACCCCGACGTGTTTTTTCAGTCCCGTGAATCGGCGAATCCTTTTTACTTTGCCTGCCCAACGATCGTTCAGAACGCAATGGACGGCTTTGCGGCACGCACAGGCCGCGCCTACAAACTATTTGACTACTTCGGCGCTGCGGATGCCGAACGCGTCATCATTATGATGGGCTCGGGCACCGGCCCCGTTGAAGAAGCAATCGAAGTGCTTCAATCGCGTGGCGAAAAAGTTGGGCTGTTGAAAGTTCGCCTGTTCCGACCTTTCGACTGCAATGCGATGCTGGCGGCCCTGCCTAAGTCCGTGGTCTCGCTTGCTGTTCTCGACCGGACAAAAGAGCCCGGCGCTGTCGCCGAACCGCTTCATCTCGACGTGCTCGCGGCGCTGAGCGAAAGCCCCGACCGGCGGTCAGTGCGTGTCATTGGCGGCCGCTACGGCCTCTCTTCCAAAGAGTTCACACCCGCGATGGCGAAATCCGTCTTCGATGAATTGAAGAAGGCCGCACCGAAGAATCACTTCACGATTGGCATCGCTGACGACGTAACTCACACGAGTCTCGATTTCGACCCGGGATTCTCCACGGAAGATCCCCACGCTGTACGCGCCGTTTTCTATGGGCTGGGCTCCGATGGAACGGTCGGCGCAAACAAGAACTCCATCAAGATCATCGGCAAGAGCACAGACAATTTCGCGCAGGGGTATTTCGTCTACGATTCAAAAAAGGCCGGGTCCGTCACCGTTTCCCACCTTCGCTTCGGTCCGCAGCCAATCCGGTCGTCTTATCTCATCAGCAGAGCGACGTTCGTTGCGTGCCACCAATTCCAATTCCTCAGCCGCATGGATGTTCTCGCTTGCGCGGAGCCTGGCGCGACGTTCCTGCTCAACGCACCGTGCTCAACCAGCGAGGTCTGGCACCGGCTCCCTCGGCAACTTCAGGAAACGATCATCAATAAACGTCTCGTCTTTTACGCGATCGACGCGGCCAAAGTCGCCCGTGAAAACGGTATGGGTGGTCACATCAACACTATTATGCAGACCTGCTTTTTCGCGATCAGCGGCGTTCTGCCTCGCGAAAAAGCCATCGAAGCCATAAAGAACGCGATTCGTGAGACGTATGGCAAACGCGGTGAAGCAGTCATCGAGAAGAATTTCGCAGCCGTAGATCAAACGCTGGCGAATCTGCAGCAGATTACAGTTCCCCAAACCGCATCGAGTGCCTTGAACGTCCTGCCGCCGGTTCCTCAACAGGCTCCCGGATTTGTGCGCGACATTCTCGGCACAATTATTGCCGGTCGCGGTGATTCCCTTCCCGTAAGTGCAATGCCTGTCGACGGCACGTTTCCAACCGCCACTTCGCAGTGGGAAAAGCGCAACATCGCGCTGCAGATTCCGGTTTGGGACGAAGAGCTTTGCATTCAATGTGGCAAGTGCGTTCTCGTTTGCCCCCACGCGGTCATCCGCGCAAAAGTGTATGACTCATCGGAGCTTGCAAGCGCACCGGTTACGTTCAAATCTGCCAAGCCCCGCTGGCGCGAACTGGAAACGTTGCGTTACACGCTCCAAGTGTCTCCCGAAGACTGCACCGGTTGCAGGCTCTGTGTCGAAATCTGTCCCGTAAAAAGTAAAAGCCAAACAAAGCACAAAGCCATCAACATGGAGCCCCAGGAACCTTTGCGGGTTACAGAAGCTGCCAACTGGAATTTTTTCTCGTCCCTCGGCCTCCTCGATCGCAATCGTCTCTCTGCTGCTCATGTGAAGGACGTGCAGCTCTTTGAACCTCTCTTCGAATTCTCTGGAGCCTGCGCGGGATGCGGCGAAACACCCTATATCAAACTTCTGACGCAACTCTTCGGGGACCGTCTGCTCATCGCCAACGCGACTGGTTGTTCCTCGATTTATGGCGGCAATTTGCCAACAACGCCCTATTGCGTGACCAAAACTGGCCGCGGTCCTGCCTGGGCGAACTCACTTTTCGAAGACAATGCCGAATTTGGTCTCGGTATGTGCCTCGCCGTCGACAAAAAGGCAGACTACGCGCGCGTCCTCGTCGCGGCGCTTGCACCTACATTGGGAGATTCGTTCGCGCAGACGATCTTGACGGCCGATCAGTCAACCGAAGCCGGTATCGCAGCTCAAAGGGATCGTGTCGTCGAATTGAAACGAAAGCTTTCCGGAGTCAACTCACACGAATCTCAGGACCTGCTCGCGATTGCGGAATCGCTTGTTCGCAGAAGCGTCTGGCTCGTCGGTGGCGATGGCTGGGCGTACGACATTGGCGCCGGCGGCCTCGATCACGTGCTCAGTTCCGGCGCAAATATCAAAGTGCTTGTGCTCGACACAGAGGTTTACTCAAACACGGGCGGTCAAATGTCCAAGGCCACGCCGCGTGGCGCGGTCGCGAAATTTGCTACGGGAGGTAAACAGACCGCGAAGAAGGATCTAGCCCTCGAAGCGATCAGCTACGGCTCCGTCTACGTCGCCCGCGTAGCCATGGGCGGCAATGATACGCACACAATCAAAGCATTCCTCGAAGCTGAAGCCTACAACGGCCCTGCCATCATCATCGCGTATGCCCACTGCATCGCCCACGGCTACGACATGGCCTTCGGCCTTGAGCAACAAAAGGCCGCTGTCCTATCCGGTTATTGGCCGCTGATTCGCTACAACCCAGACCTTCGCGCGCTTAGTAAAAATCCGTTCCAGCTCGATTCCCGGGCTCCGACAGTTCCACTGAAAAAGTATCTTTATGAGGAAGCGCGTTACTCGATGTTGGCACGCACGAATCCGGAAGCCGCACGGCATCTCCTCGATCTGGCACAAGAAGACGTCGAACGAAAGTGGAAGGTCTATTCGAATCACGCTCTGGGAAATGAATCGCCGGATTCCCCACTGCCGGAGGCTGAAGCGGTGGCCGTCGTTGCGAGCGAGCGACCCAACTCTGGAGACGGGAAATGATCGACCTGACTACAACCTACATGGGTCTGCCCCTGCGTTCTCCGATTATTGCGTCTGCATCTCCACTTTGTGACACAGTTGAAAACATTCGACGCTTTGAAGCAAGTGGAGTAGCCGCCGTCGTCCTCCCTTCCCTTTTCGAGGAGCAACTGGAATTGGAATCGGAAGCCACTCGCACCGATCAGGCGCGCGGTGCGGAAAGTTTTGCGGAATCACTCGATTACCTGCCGCGACTCGCAAACTACAATCTCGGCCCAGACGCGTATCTCGAATTGATCCGAAAGGCTCGCGCTGCTGTCCAAATTCCCATAATCGCCAGTCTAAACGGCACCACGTCCGGCGGATGGACGCACCATGCAAAACTGATGGAAGAGGCCGGCGCTTCGGCTCTCGAGTTGAACATCTACGATATCGTTTCAGATCCGCACGTCGCTGGCTCACAAGTCGAAGCGAACTATTGTGATCTCGTCCGCGAAATCAAGAGCATCGTCCGAATTCCGGTCGCCGTGAAACTTTCTCCCTTCTTTACCGCGATCGCCAACTTCACGAAGCGGCTCGACGACGCTGGAGCGGACGCTCTCGTGCTCTTCAATCGTTTCTACCAACCCGAAATTGACATCGACGCGCTTGAAATCAATCCGAGCCTAAAGTTGAGCGATCCGCAAGAGCTCTCGCTTCGCCTCCATTGGGTCGCCATTCTCTACGGCAACCTGCGCGCGAATCTCGCCGTGACGGGTGGGGTTCATTCCGGTCGAGACGTGCTCAAAGCGATGATGGCCGGCGCGCACATCGCGATGATGACTTCCGCTTTTTTCCAGAACGGAATTCGTCACGCGAGTTTCGTTCTTCACGAGATGACCCGCTGGATGGAAGAGCATGAATACGGATCGATTGAACAAATGCGCGGAAGCATGAGCCGGCGCTCTGTGCCAAACCCCGCGGCTTTTGACCGCGCAAACTATATGCGCGTCCTCAGCTCGTACTCACTCAATCCACGGAGCCTGTGACAGTCGGACCAGCCCACAAGCAGCGCTCGCAAAAGACCGTATCGATGGTTTCCACTATTTTGCAGACGTGGCCGCGCCATCAAATTCTGCCGCGCGAAACGTGTCTCTTCCTCCCATGACCGTCAGCAGCACTTTCGTTTTCAAAATCTCGGGCGCCGGAATTGTCAGGATGTCCTTCGACAGCACAACCAGGTCCGCGAGTTTTCCGGGCGACAAAGTTCCGCGGATGTCCTCGTCGAAACTCGCATACGCTCCGTCCCGCGTAAAATGGCGCAACGCGGCCTCTACCGAAATGCGCCCGGCCGGATACCACCCTCCGGACGGACTGCCCTCTGGCGTCGTGCGTGTGACCACGCAATAAATCGCAGGCAACGGCTCGAAGGCAAATACACCCCAGTCGCTGCCAAACGCCTGCACAACTCCCGCATCGTCATAAATCTTGAATGAATCGGCGTGCGAAGCGCGCTCCGGCCCGAGCAGCACCGCAAAATTCTCCAGCACTGTCGCATCCGGATTCGCGAACATCGCTTGCGTTGAAGCAATCACTCCCAATTGTTTGAATCGTGCCAGATCCGACAGCAACGGCACTTCCGCGTGCTCCACGCGATGCCGCCGCCCGGTCGTGCTGTTCGTCTTCGCCGCGTATTCGAACGCATTAAGCGCCATGTTGATCGCTTTGTCCCCAATCGCGTGAAGCAAGACTTGAAACCCTTCTTTGTCGTACAGCGCGACCGTTTTGTTCAGATCGTCCTGCTCCCAGAAAGGAATTCCTTTCCCGCCACCGACGTATGGTTCGAACATCGCCGCCGTTCTCGCGTCTACCGTCCCATCCAAAACGCCTTTCACCGCGCCGAACTTCAGCATCGGACCTGGGAATGTTTCCCTCAGCTTTCGGTACGATTCCAAATCCGCGGACGTCAGATACTCTTTCAGCTTGTGATCTTTCGGAGCTCCGCCTCCGCCTGTCGCGCTCGGTAGAATCCCGGGCGCAAAGCGGAATCTCAACTTCAGCTGGTCCGCCGCCAGCGCGCGTTCGAACACCGGGAATGCAGCCATATCCGTATAGGCGTCTTGCGCTGCCGTTAGCCCGGCTGCGGCCGCTTCGTCCATATGCTGCAGAAGCGATTGATAGAGGTCTTCCTCCGTGCGCGCCGGAACGTGTGACTCGATGATCGATTGCGCGGCTTCCTTGAATTCTCCCGTCGGCTGTCCTCCCGCTTCTTTCATGATGTGTCCGTTGGGAGGGTCCGGAGTCGCGCTCGTTACTCCGGAAACTTCGAGCGCTTTCGAATTTGCCAGCCCCATGTGGCCATCGCGCTCCGTGACATAAACGGGCCGGTCGGAAATCACCGCGTCGATATATTTTTTGTCGACCCTTTGGCCCGGAAACGCCGAGTAGCCCCAGCCCTGGCCGGTAATCCACGGCAGGTTCGGATGAGCCTTTGCAAACTCCGCCAGCCGCCTTTGAAACTCTTGCAAAGTTTCCGCGCCGTGCAAGTCCACTTCATTCACCGATGCGCCGGGAAAATGCAGATGCGAATCCTGAAACCCCGGCACAACCAGCCGCCCGTGCAAATCAACCATCGACGTATCGGCGTTCGCGAGCGCCTTAATTTCAGCTTTTGCCCCAACTGCGACGATTTTGTCTCCGCTGATCGCCAGTCCCTCGGCGCGTGGATGACCGTCATCGCCGGTCCAAATGTTCCCATTCAGAAAAATCCGGTCGATGTGCGGCTTCCCTTTCTGCGCGGAAGCGGCCGAAGTCCCCACAAGGCACGACACCGCAAAAAGCCCACAGGAAGCGACAAGCGTTCGTCTCTGAATCTCCAAGTTTTACTCCCGAAATGTCAGGTTGGCGATTTGTACGGTGCCACCGATTGGAATGTGCGAAATCATCCGCTTCGTTGCAAATTCTGTCAATCCGGCGGAACTTGCGTTGATTGCTCCTCTTACCGGCTTGCCTTGGCGGCGGCATACGCGAGCCGCGCCTTCACCATTTTCTTCACGAGCGATGCAGGCAGCGGCTTGTTCAGAGGAAATTGAATCGTGCCTTTCGAAATCTGGTAGCCCTTCAGTTCGTCTATGAACTGTTCGATGATCGCGCCCGTGGGAAACAAACTGCAATGATCTGCAAACGCGGCAAACCAGATCAAAACTACCTTGTGTTTGAACGCAGGAATTCCGTAGCTGATCACTTCCGTCGCGTCCCGTGGAACGGCGGACTTAATCATCGCGCGAACTCTCTTGAGCGTGGCCCGGCCGGGCTCAGGCACTCTGGCGAGATATTCGTCCACGGTTTTCGCCTTCCCGCCGCTTTCTTCCTTGGCTCGTCGAATAACTTTCTTTCCCTTTTTCATTTAGCCACCTCCGCAAATCGTAGCCTCATCGATTGCTCCAAGCCCAGCGATGATAGTCCCGCCGTTTTCCCAGTGACTCAAAATTTCTCGGTTGGGCCTCGAAACCCATCGTTATATAGTCGGCTGAGCCGGCCGTTGCAAACGTTCGGTCAAACCTTGTCGTATGAATGAGGCCACGACTCTATGCAAACGCTTGCATTCCCCACTGTCCCTTCCGTTCGCCATCTTATCCTCTGCGCTTCCATTTTCGCAGCCTCGATTTATTCTCAGCCCGTGGCTGTCTGCCAAAACTCCGCCACTGCTCCCACGATTTCTCAAGATCCCGCGTCGCTCGACAAGCAATGGCAGAAGGCCAGCTCAAAATATGACGCGACGCGAAAAAGCGATTTGCAAAAAGTGGACGAGCTCGCCTATCGCGGCCCCTTTCGTCCCGACTGGCAATCCCTCGAACAATACGAAGTTCCCGAGTGGTACAAGGACGCCAAATTCGGCATCTTCATCCATTGGGGCGTTTACTCCGTTCCCGCCTTCGGCTCCGAATGGTATCCCCGCGAAATGTACCGGTCCGAATCCCGGGAATTTAAACACCATATCGCGACTTACGGCTCGCAGGATAAATTCGGCTACAAAGATTTCATTCCGCTCTTCAAAGCCGAGCATTTCGATCCCGCCGCCTGGGCCCGCCTCTTCAAGGAAGCTGGCGCAAAATACGTCGTCCCCGTCGCCGAGCATCACGACGGCTTCGCCATGTACGACAGCGACTTAAGCGACTGGACCGCCGCAAAAATGGGCCCGCATCGCGATGTGATCGGCGATCTCGCAAAGGCCGTTCGCGCCGAAGGTCTCCACTTCGGCGCATCCTCTCATCGCGTCGAACACAATTTCTTTCTCGGCGTCGGCCGCGCCATCTCGTCGGACATCAACGATCTCAAATTCGCCGACTTTTACGGCCCAGCTCACAAATGGTTCGAAGCCAAACCCGGCACGCCCGTTGCGAACGATTTCACTTACGTCTCGCTCGAATGGACCGCCGACTGGCTCGCGCGCTCCTCGGAAATCGTCAACAAATATCATCCCGACGTCATGTATTTCGATTGGTGGATCGGCCAGCCCTCCGTGCGCGCCGACCTCACCCGATTCGCCGCCTTTTACTACAACGCATCCTTGCAGTACGGCGATCACGTCGGCGTGATCAACTACAAGGACTTCGCTCTGAACGAGCGCGCCGCCGTCCTCGATCTCGAACGCGGCCAACTCGGCGACATCCGCCCGCTCACCTGGCAAACCGACACTTCCATCAGCAACAAATCCTGGGGCTACATCAAGGACGACACATTCAAGTCTCCTCAATTTGTCGTCCATCAACTCGTCGACATCGTCAGCAAGAATGGAAATCTGCTCCTCAACATCGGCCCTCGCTCCGACGGCACCATTCCCGACGAAGTCCAGCAAGTTTTGCGTAGCGTTGGCGATTGGCTCGCCGTTAACGGCGAAGCAATTTACGGCACTCGTCCCTGGAGAATTTACGGCGAGGGCCCTACCAAAGTCGCCGCCGGAACCTTTCACGACACCGACACCGCGAATTACACTCCTTCCGATTTTCGTTTTACTACCAAAGGTGATGTTCTCTATGCCATCGAACTCGGCTGGCCGCAGGCCCACGAAGCCGTGATTCGCTCGTTGAACCGATCCGTAGGCGCCAACGCCATCAAGTCCGTGGATTTGCTTGGCGGGAGCAATTCGCTGAGTTTCGATCAGCGCGCCGACGGCTTGCACATTCAGTTGCCGGAGAAGGCTCCAGGTGAAATCGCATTCACGTTCCGGATTCACTTTGTTTCGAAATGACGGCGTCCCTGCGTGAATCACGAATCACCCGGCGCATCTCTTGTGATAACGTTTGTTCGTTTTGCAGCCGCGCAGAATGAGAACTTGTGGAGGAAACATGAGCAGCGAAGAAACTCGATCGTCAGCGAACACTCCCGGCGTCGACCGCCGCGCCTTTATCGGCTCCGCCGCGGCCGCGGCTGGCTTCATGATTGTCAATCCCGCGTTGGTCCGTGGAACTGACGCAAACTCCTCGCTTCGCGTCGGCCTACTCGGCTGCGGCGGCCGCGGCACCGAAGACGCCTCCAATCTCGTCGATACCGGCTCTGCGCGAGTCACCGCCCTCGCCGACCTCTTCCCCGATCAACTCGAAAACGCGCGAAAACATTTCGACGAACTTCAGCAGCCCAAAAATATTCCCGCCCTCGATGCAAAACAACTCTTCGTCGGCCCCGACGCGTATCAGAAAATTCTCGCGTCCAAAGAAATCGACGCCATCGTCGTCGCCACTCCTCCCTATTTCCATCCCTTTCATCTCGAAGCCGCCGTCGCCGCCGGCAAGCACGTCTACCTCGAAAAGCCTGTTGCCATCGACGTCCCCGGCGCTCTCAAAGTCATCGAAATCGGCAAACGCACAAGTGGAAAGCTAAGCCTCGACGTCGGTTTCCAAATTCGCGATTGTCCGCCGTTCGTTGAAATGGTTCGCCGTATTCACGCGGGAGCTCTCGGCAAAATCGTCTGCGGCGAGGCGCACTACCTCACCGGATATATCGATCGTCCTCAATGGCCGAACGCGTCTCCCGAGGAACGCCGCCTTCGCAATTGGATTTACGACCGCGTCCTCTCCGGCGACATCATCGTCGAACAAAATATCCACGTCGTCGACATCTGCAACTGGGTGATGAAATCCCATCCGCTCAAAGTCACCGGCTCAGGCGGCCGTGCCGGTCGTCCCACCGATGGCGACGTCTTCGGAAATTACAACGTCGTCTTTCAATACCCCGACGGCGTCGACGTCACTTTCAGCTCCACGCAATTTGCCAAAGGCTGGTGGGACGTCACCGAGCGATTCTTCGGCACCAAGGGAACTTCACAATCGCCCTACATCGGCCCGCTCGGCATCTGGGGCGCAGAACCGTGGCAAGCCGAATCTTCGATGCCAAAGGACAAAGACAACGGCCAGCAACAAGCCTTCTCCGTCACAGGAAATTTCCGTTCGAATCTCGAACAAGCCGACCCAGAAAAAAAGAAGGCCTTCGTGGAAAGCATTCTCAGCGGCAAATTTCACAATCAGGCCGCCGCGGGAGCCGAGTCCGCCCTCTCCTGCATCATGGCCCGCAGCGCCGCCTACACCGGCCGGGAAATCACTTGGGAAGAGACGCTTCGTTCCAAAGAAGCCTGGGACGCGCATCTTGATCTGAACAAAATCGTCGCAAAATAATCGCGCGCATCTACATTGAAGGAGCGAGTTCCATGAACGGACAAACGCGTCGTGACTTCCTAAAGCGCACCGCTGGCGCCGCCATCGGCCTTCATCTCACACCGACAGTTTCCTCGGCCCCGCCGGCGCCGGCGACTTCCGTACTTCCAACCGCCGCCCGCGCCTCCTCAACCACACTGGCCGTAAAAAAAGGCCTCGTCATCAACATGCTTCCGCCAAAGCTCTCTTTCGCGGACCGCTTCAAGCTTGCCCGCGACGCCGGCTTTGAAGTCATTCAAGCCCTCACGACTCCCGATCCAAACGACGCCGACGAAATCCAGCGCGCCGCCGCTTCCTCCGGCATCCGCATCGACTCCGTCATGAATATGGCGCACTGGGAATATCCGCTCTCCTCGCCCGATCCCGCCGTCGTTCAAAAAAGCATGGACGGCATGCGCACTTCTCTTCACAACGCCAAACTCTGGGGCTCGGACTCCGTTCTCCTCGTGCCCGCCGTCGTCAATGCCGGCACTTCCTATCGCGACGCATGGACCCGCTCGCAAAAACAGATCCGCGAACTTCTTCCTCTCGCGGAAGAATTGAAAATTGTCATCGCCATCGAAGAAGTCTGGAACAAGTTCCTTCTCAGCCCTCTCGAAATGGCCACCTACATTTCCGAATTCAAGAGCCCCTGGGTTCGCGCCTGGTTCGATGTCGGTAACGTCGTTCTTTACGGCTATCCGCAGGACTGGATTCGCACCCTCGGTTCGCAGATCTACAAAGTCCATTTAAAAGATTTCAAGCGCGGCCAAGGCTCTTACAACTGGGCGAATCTCGGCGAAGGCGATATCGACTGGCGGGCTGTTCGCGCCGCTTTTCTCGATATCGGCTACACCGGCAGTGTGATCGCCGAACTCGAAGCCGGCGACGCCACTTACCTCAAAGACGTCAGCCACCGCATCGATAAGCTCCTGATAACAGGCAGTTAAGCGCACGACTCCCCTCCATCGTCGGGTTGCCGTCCGGCGCCGGACGCAATATGATAGCGTTTACATTTTCGACTCTTCTTGTCTTCCTGGAGGCTCCATGGCTTCGTCCTCGTCCCGCTTGTTTCGCTTCACACTTCTTCTCGCCTCGTCTGTTCTTTTCGCTCAAGCCGCCTCAGCAACTGAAAAAACAATCTTGAACGGCGACTGGCGATTCCGCATCGACGCCAAATCCGAAGGCGAATCGCAACAGTGGTTTAAGACTCCTCCCTCTGGGACCGAAGCCGTCCGCGTGCCGCACACTTGGAACATCGGCAAGTACGAAGATCACGAGGGCCTCGCCTGGTATTTCCGCAATTTCGAACTCCCTGCCCTTCGCCCCCAGCAGCACATCGAAATTCATTTCGCCGCAACCTTTTATCTTTCGCGCGTTTGGGTGAACGGCCTCGAAGCCGGCAAGCATGAGGGCGGCCACACCGAATATTGGTTTGACATCACCAAGCTCGTCAAAGCCGGTCAAAATTCCATCTCCGTCGAACTCGACAATCGCCCCACGGAAACCAGCATCCCTGGCCTCGCCCTAAAACTGAAGCCCGGCAAGAACATCTGGTATGACTGGTGGCACTACGGCGGCATCGTTCGTGACGTCTGGCTCGCGGAAAATGACGGCGCATTCGTCCGTCGCCAGCAAATTCGTTCCGACGTCGGCACTGGCGCAGCAACAGTTCACGACGCCGTTTACATTGAAAACTCCGGCGCAAAAGAGTCGAAATTCACCGTCGAGGCGCAACTCTTTTCTCCGGACGGCGAGAAGCTCGCGACAAAAACGGAATCAACTTCCGTCGCTTCGGGCAACAAAGCAACCGTCGATCTCTCTTTCTCGGTCGAAAACCCGCGCCTCTGGGATCTCGACCACTCCAATCTTTACTCGATCCGTACCGCCCTCCGCGACGCCGCTGGCCGCGTCCTCGACGAAAAGCAGGACGCCTTCGCCAACCGCAAGCTCGAAATCCACGATCGGCATCTCTATTTGAACGGGCAGCAGGTTCGCCTTGTCGGCATGACTCGCCACGAAGAATCTCCCTGGGAAGGCCTCGCCGAAACCAGCGGCACCATCAAGCACGACTATGACGACCTGAAAATTCTTCACACGACTCTCACTCGCCCCGTTCACTATCCTCAGCACGAAGAAGTTCTCGATTACGCCGACGAGCACGGCATCCTGCTCATGCCGGAGATTCCTATCTGGCAATTCACCGGCGCGCAGCTCGCAAATCCCAAAGTCGTCTCTCTCGCCAAACAAATGATGCAGGAAATGATCGAACAGGCCGGAAATCATCCCAGCATCTTTGCCTGGAGCGTCTGCAACGAAAGCGACATGAGCACCGAAGGCGGCCGCGCCTATTTCAAGGAGATGAAAGCCTGGGTCAATAAACTCGATCCCAGCCGCTTCGTCACCTTCGCCGACAACGACATCTCTTACGGCGCCGATCCCAAAAAAGAGGCCGCCAACGACGCCGACTTCATCATGATGAATCAGTACTACGGCGCGTGGAACGGACCCGAAGACGGCCTCGTCAAAATGCTCGAGCACGCCGGCAGCTCGTTTCCCGATAAAATGTTCATCATCTCCGAATTCGGCACTCCCGGAATTTTTGGCACGAATACCGTCGAAGCCGACAAGCTTCGCGTCCACATTCTCCACTCCCAACTCGATCTCTTTCAGAAATACGATTGGATCGCCGGTGCGATTTTCTGGTGCTATCAGGACTACAAATCGCACCGCAACCTCTGGCCCGGCTTCAAGCAGGGTTACGTCGACCACGGTGTCGTTGACGAATACCGCCAGCGCCGCCCTTCCTTCTTCGAATGGCAGAAACGCACCGAGCCCGTCGTGCTGCACGCAAAATGGAATTACGCGGATTGGTATCAGACGGGTGGCTTTCAACTGACCATCGCTCGGAAGCCTCTCACCCACTTGCCTTCTTATCCCCTCAAGAATTACAGCCTTGCCTGGGAATTGCGCGACGGAGAGGGCAAGCTTCTCCACAACGGCAATTTTGCCATCGCCGATCTCGACTCGGAGCAGACCTTGAAGGCCGATTGGGCGCCCGATCCCAAAGTCCACCACGCCACTCTGCGCCTGATGCTAGCGAATCCCCGCGGCGAAACCGAACTGCAACGTACCCTGAACTTTCTCTACCCTGTCGCTGACGGCCAGGAAATCGACGAAATGACCTTGCCCAGCGTCAAACCCTGACCCGAGCTACGGCAAATTCCGTTCCCAAACTATGCCGGACCCCAATAGGGGCCCGGCTTCTTTTTGCGTTGTACTTGCGTCGTCGCGCGACCGAGCGGATTAGTTCAGGATGATCGTCTTGCAGTCCTGCGTGTTGGGCCACGAAGTCCGCGAAGCATCCGTTTTCTGCAGGAAGATGGTAGGGTCGGAGGCCGCCGCTTTGTAGCGGAGGAAATACGCGGTCTGGTTCGCTTCAGTGGAACCGTCAGCGAGCACCGTCTGAACGACGAGCGGGCCAAACTTTAGCGGCGTCTCGGTGAACACAGTGCCTTTGGGAACGGTGGTGTTGCCAACGACATTTGGCGCTAGGATGTCCGTGTTCATTTGCAGTCCAAAATCCATGAAATTGTCGACGGCCTGGTGGACATAGAGTTTGCTCGGATCGAACGCAAAATTTTTGAGTGTGGCGGAATTGTCTATGCTTTCGATGGCGAAGACGACAAAGGCGGCGTTCACGCCGGAGAAGACACCACCGTAACTATTGACGTAACCATTGCAGGCCCCAACCTGGTGGTATTTGATAATCGCCAGGGGAGTTCCTGAGGCAGGCACTCCTCCGAGGTCGTTCGCAAGCGGAGCTTGCGGCGAACCCCAGCCGGTGACGAGATCGAAGCCTGTGACCGCGTTGAATTGATTGGCGGTGCCGACAACGTTGTTCCCGGTCGTGATGTCGTTGAAATCGGCGGCATATTGCGCCGCGTTTTGCCCGATGGTGTAGATTGCAGGATTGGCCCATCCCACGGGGCCTTGACCGTTCTTTTTCGCCAGCTGATTTACCAGCGCAAGGTAGGCCGCCCAGAGCGGCGACGCCACACTGGTTCCGCCCACCGGTCCAGACGTTCCGTTGTTGTAGATAATCCAAACGCCGCTCGCGACCAGAGCGATGTCGGGCGCGTTGCGAAACTGAGTCGAGCCATTATTCGTGCTGAAATTTAGCGGCTTTTGATAGCCCGGAATCGACAGATTTGTGAGGATGCCGCCCCCGCTTCCCGACCATCCGGTTTCCGATTGCCAGGAAGTGCCCGTTCCGTTCATGGAAAGGACAGTGCCTCCAACCAGCGTGGTATACGGTTGATCGCGGTCATCCCCAGGGTCGGACGCAAACGCTCCGTTATCGCCGGAAGCGTCGGAGAAAGATTGGCCCTGCACCGCGAATTCTTCCAGCGTTTGGCGTGTGTTGTCGTCAATGCTGTAGTCCCAGGAAGTGCTCACCTGGTTCGAGAGCGGAACTCCAGTGGGCGGAGCCGCTATGGCGGCGAGGATACTGTTCGCCTGGCTTCCTTCATACACGACGACGGAATCGAGACCCGGCGCCATGGCTATTGCCATTTCGATGTCCAGACTCACTTCGCTCACATTTTGCGCGTTGCTCGATGGAGTGCTCGAGACGCCGTTCTCCGTCTGAATTTGGATGGGAACGTTGGGGAGGGAAAACAGCGTTTCGTACGCGGTGATGTCTGCCGCATAGAACCCGTCGAATTGGAAAAGCGCTACGGTTTGGCCGGTGCCTGTTTGTGTGATGCCGGGAGCATAGGCGTTACGGAAATCGCTGCCACCAAAATTTCCGGAAGGCCCAGAGCCTGGAACGGGAGGAGCGCCACTCGGATTGGGCAAATTCGGTTCACCAAGACGGACTTTGGGACGATGAGGCACTGCGTCGTTAAGGCCGCTGATCCGCAAGAGGGTGACCGCGAGATTGAGCGATGGATCGCGGTCAACAGTGACGAAATTCGTCCCGTCATCGCGAAGTCGATAGTCGAGATTGCAAAAGAGCGCCTGCTGAATTTGTGCGGCCGTCCCGGTGACACTGAGCAAAAGGTTATTCGCATGAGCGTGGTCGACGTGCATCCCGGCAGCTTGCGCCCACAAAGTCAAAGCATTGTAGTCCGCTGCGGTGGCGCCGTAAGTGAGCGCAAACTGGTTCACCGTGATGTATTTGCGATAGTTGGGATTCTTGGGGTCGGACACTTGATCGGCAAGAGTTTGCAGCCCGACGGGATTGCGCACCGGTAGGCCGATGGCAAGGTGCACCAAATCTGTTTGCGGAACCGGTCCCACCAACGGTGCCAATGCGGAATCCGCTGTCATGCCGTAGTAACCGTGAAGTTGCTGTGAGCCTTGCGCGCCCGGCTCGGATACCGGAAATCCGCTTTCGAATTCTCCCTTCACTTTTTCACCGGTGATGACGTCGAACGCCGCCACTGCTCCTTTGATTTCAACTTCTTCGGCCATCCATACGGTTCCATGCGGGGCGGCGAGCAGCGCATGAAGATTCGACTCACTGCCGATCGACACGATGGTCGTCGGTGTGAGGCGCGTGCCCGGCGTGACTGCCACCGGATCGTTGCCCGCAACTTCGATGCGGAAGTCCTTGGCTTTTGCGTCGTCCCAGTGAGGCGCGATGTCCGAATGGTTTTCCATCCAAAGCTCCCCAATGATGTGCAAGTCCACTCCCGAGACGCTTGGCTTGCCGTGATCGCGCTCGGCGAACAGCTTCGACTTCTCTTCCATGCGCAGACTGGCAAAGGTGTATTTGCCTGCGGCAAGCTTTAGGGTGCTCTCATGTCCAAGCTTGACGGCGCCATAGGTTCCCGGCGTCAACAAAACTTCTTTTTCCGGCTCCACATCGACATTGGGCCCGGTCCCGGTAGCGAATGCGAGCGGCAGCGGCGGCATACTCGCGGCGGGAAATTTCGCCTGGCCTTTAATCTCCGTGTCGGTTTCGCGCTTCAGCGTGTCGGTTAGGATGTCGCGCGCTTCACTGTCGTGGTCGATCGTGGTCGAAGGGGCGAACAGATTGCGACATTTAGTGTGCTTGTTTAGCAGCAATTGAGCTGAGGCGGGTTTCGATAGGAAGACCGACCGGACTCCGATATCGCCATCCTCCATGTGGTTGCGTTCACCGAGTTTGATACTCCGCTCCGCGTAGAGCAGGAACTCGCTGATCGTAGGAGCCGAAGCCGGTGTGCCGGTAATTTTTGGGGAAGATTGGCCACGGGCCGGATAAGCCGCGATTGAAAACACGAGCAGAGACAGCGAAAGCTTTTTCATTTGAACGGAGCCTCGTTTGCGCACTTGAATCTTGCTTGGAACTCACAGGAGAGTGGAGATATAGACTTTGGTGGATAGTGACGCGAGAGCGTAAAGCGTTTCGTAGGATTTGCGCCGTTACAGCATCCACACTCTTTTCTCCTCCCCTGTTGTATTCCCTCCGTTCGCGATAAGATGCTCCCTCAATTCAGACTCATGCTCCTCCCATAAGAATTGGCTGACTGAACCGCTATGAACATCAAAGAGGTCGCCAAACTCGCCAAAGTCTCCACGGCAACCGTCTCCCGCACCATCAACGGTTCCGACAAAGTCAGCGCGCGCACCGCAGAGCGCGTTCAAAAAGCGATCAAAGAGCTCAATTTCTACCCGAACACTCACGCGCGGACTCTTGTTTCCGGCCGCAGCCGCATGCTGGGGCTCATCATTTCGGATATAACCAATCCCTTCTTCCCCGAACTCGTCAAACACTTCGAAGATCAAGCCGTCCAAAAAGGCCTCGAAGTCATCATCGCCAACACCGACTACCGTCCCAAGCGCATGGCCGAATGCGTTCGCCGCATGCTCGAACGCAAAGTCGACGGCGCTGCCATCATGACTTCCGAAGCCGATCCTTCGCTCCTAACTGAGCTTTCGCGCCGCGACATCCCCATGGTGTTCATGGACACTGGAACCAACTCTTCCCGCACCGCAAATATTGTTATCGATTACGGTCAAGGTATTCAGGAAGCCTTGCAGCATCTTTTCTCCCTGAATCATCGCCGCATCGGATTCATTTCCGGCCCGCTGAATCTTCAATCCGCCCGCCGCCGCCTCGACGCCTTCGTCTCTGGCATGCAGTCGCGCGGCATCACGCCTGTTCCGGAATTGATCGAAAAGGGCGATCACCGCATCGAGGGCGGCATATCCGCCATGCGAAATTTCCTCCGCCTCAAGCAGCCTCCCACTGCCGTCATCAGTTCGAATGACCTCACCGCCATCGGAGCTCTCGGCACGATTCATGATGCGGGCCTCGAAGTGCCTCGCGACATTTCCCTCATCGGCTTTGACGACATCTCTTTCGCGCACCTCACTCAGCCACCCCTAACAACCATCCTCCTCTCCCGTTCGCAGCTTGCGGTCACCGCTCTCGCGGCCCTCGAACGCCTCATTCGAAAGGAAAGCGGAGAGTCCTCCGGCTACACAATTGCCACTCATTTGGTGCTTCGCAGCTCGACACGGGCGCTCTAAAAATTGCGGGTACTAGTCTTGACAAAGTACTGTGCTTGCAACAAGATAAGGCGTCCTAATGGGCTAAGTGTGACGGCTGCACACCAGGTGTAAACGATTGCATATCTCACCCTTTCCCCGTTCTCGTACTTGGGTCTTCTCTCGCTCCATTCTTCCCAAGTCCGCGACTTCTGACTTGCCGTTCTACGAAATTCTGGCCGAGGGAAATACGTAGACTCCGCAATGCAAAACACTTTCGTCAATTCGAACGCTGCCGAGATTGCTTCTTCCCTCTCGACCGTGTTTTCGTCTCGCTTTGGCTCGCAGCCCCGCATTTTTCGCGCTCCCGGCCGCGTCAACCTCATCGGTGAACACACCGATTACAACGACGGATTCGTTTTGCCCGCCGCAATCGATCTCTACACCTGGACCGCTATCGGCCCTCGGTCAGACCGCAAAGTTGTCGTCTATTCGCAGAATCTCAATGAGTCCGCGGAAATTTCTCTGTCCGTCCATTCTGCACAGCCGCGGGACCATTGGATTGACTACGTTCACGGTGTCGCCGTCATGCTTGAAAAGCTGGGCATCCGTGTTCCCGGTGCGAATCTTGCCATCTTCAGCAACGTTCCGCTCGGTTCGGGATTGAGTTCCTCCGCCGCGCTCGAGGTCTCTGTCGCCAGCGCGCTGCTCGCGCTCGCGGGACGCTCGCTCGGTCTCGCGGAAATCGCCAAGCTTTGTCAACGCGCGGAAAACGAATTCGTCGGCGCCCGCGTCGGCATCATGGATCAGTTCGCTTCCTGCTTCGGTAGCAGCGGCAAGGCAATTCTTCTGGACTGCCGCTCTCTTGAGTACAAACTTCTTCCGCTGCCTTCGGACGTCGCCATGGTCATCTGCAACACCATGGTCAAACACGAACATTCCGGCGGCGAATACAACGATCGCCGCGCACAATGTGAAGAAGGTGTCCGTCTTCTTCGTTCTTTTTTCCCTTCCATCAAAGCACTTCGTGATGTCACGCTGGAGCAACTCGAAACTCATCGCGGCGATCTCCCCGCTCTCACGTACCGTCGCTGTCATCACGTCATCAGCGAAAATGAACGCGTTATCGAAACCGTCCAGGCGCTTCAGGCCGGCGATATGACCGCCGTCGGACGCTGCATGGCGGAATCGCACCGCAGCCTCAAGGAAGATTATGAAGTCAGTTCCCCCGAACTCGACATCATGGTGGCGGCAGCCGCAAAACTTCCCGGTACCGTCGGCGCCCGCATGACAGGCGGCGGATTTGGCGGTTGCACAATAAACCTCGTCAAGCTCGATCGCGTCGACTCGTTCAAGCATGCCGTCAGCGCAGCCTACAAAAACGCGACACACATCGAACCGGAGATTTATGTTTCCGCCGCCGGCGCCGGCGTCACCGAACTTTCCGTGAAGGATTGACCCTGCCATGCATTTCGAAATGAACAGACAGCCGCACCGGCGATTCAATCCGTTCACTCGCGAATGGATTCTCGTTTCACCCCATCGCACGCAGCGCCCCTGGCAGGGCCAGGTCGAATCGAAAACTCCGCGAAGCGAAGTCTCCTACGATCCTGAATGCTACATGTGTCCTGGCAACAAACGCTCCACCGGAGCGATAAATCCCGCGTACAAAAACGTTTTTGTTTTTGACAACGATTTTCCCGCGTTGCTGCCAACCGGAGAGAGTGGACGTATCGCCGAAAACGAATTGCTCATCGCCGAATCTGAAAGTGGGATCTGCCGCGTTCTTTGTTTTTCTCCGAAACATCATCTCACTCTCTCCATGATGGATCCGTCGGACATTCGCGCCGTCGTCGATTGCTGGGCCGATCAGTTTCTGGAACTCGGCGCCAAACCCGAAATTAACTATGTTCAAGTTTTCGAAAATCGCGGCGCGATGATGGGCGCGAGTAATCCCCACCCGCATTGTCAGATTTGGTCGACGGCCACGATTCCCAATATTCCGCTGACCGAACAAAATTCCCTCGTCGCGTACGAGAAACAAAAACGGTCGTGCCTGCTTTGCGATTATTTCAAAACCGAAAAACAGGAAAAAACGCGCATCGTCGTCGAGAATGAACACTTCCTCGCGGTGGTGCCGTTCTGGGCGGTATGGCCTTATGAAACGATGCTGCTTTCGGCTCGCCACGTGAGCTGCATGGCGGATTTCAATTCAACAGAACGCGATGCGCTCAGCGATATTCTGAAACGATTGACAACGCGCTACGACAATTTATTTCAGACTTCGTTTCCCTATTCGATGGGATTTCATCAGCGGCCAACTGACACTCACGAACATCCCGAGTGGCATTTCCATGGGCACTTTTATCCGCCGCTTTTGCGTTCCGCGACAGTGCGGAAATTCATGGTGGGATTTGAATTGCTCGGGATGCCGCAGCGGGATATTACTCCCGAAACAAGCGCGGAACGTTTGCGCGCCGTTTCGGACACGCAACATTCTTTTTGATCCTGGCGACACACCGCGATTAGACCGACCAGTCCAGAATTTGTTTCAGGCTCGCACTCGAAGTTGAAGTCGTGCCGCGCGGCACAGCGGGTCCAATCGCGATTGCCGTTCCGTGCTCTTCAAACCATGCAATGAAAGATCCTTGCGCCGCACCTGTCAGGCGCTGCTGATTCAGCCAGTTGTAATACGCGCCCATGTCGCCATCCACGAGCGAACCAGCCGGATCGGCTTCCAGAGTCTGCTTCGCGACGGAAATCATTTCACTCATCGGGCGTTGCCGCTGGCGTGGCGCAAATCGCACGACCAAGGTGAGCGGCTGGGCGCGGCGCAGCGTTTCGCGCGCTGCCCACTGCGCAAACGTAGTGCTAAAAATCTGCGTCCCGGAACCTTCCGACAGCAGCTTCAATTGAAATCGCGCGAGCACGGGATCAGAGTTCGCATCGATTGCCAAATCGGAGGGACGCAACGCGGCCATCACGGTTCGCAAATTTTCCGGCCCGTTTCCCGGCGTATCACTTTGCTTTTGCATTTTCGCAAGCAAAGCGTTTCGCGCCGGCTCCAATTCTTCGTAAGAAATTCTGGTCAGGCTCGGATCGGCGGCGGCGGCGCGGCCTCCGTCGATGTACCAGTGGGCGTAAGGCAGCGGCTTGGATTTCGCGCGGTTTGCGGCAAAATCGAGCAGCGCGCGGAGTCCGCCCTCCGGATTTACGTTCGTATAAAATACGCCCTGCGGCCGCAGCTTTCGGAAAAGCGGATGGTCGGTTGCAGCTACTCCCTGACCGACGATCGTAATTCCAAGTCGCGGCATCGCAGGCTGCTCCAGCGGCACCGCAGCGAGCAGCCGTTCGCCGTAATCCGTCGCCGCTTTTCGGAAAGCGTCCTGTTGGTGCGTAGTCCAAAGATGCGATGACAATTGTTCGACGTACTGAGCGGGTTGATTCACCCAATCGAAATGCTCGAGCGCGGCCGAAAGTTGAATTCGCTCAAAAGCTCCGAGCCACTCCGTCCGCTGAGACTCGGAGAGCGAAGCCAGGTTTGCAATTTCTTTTTCGAGAGCACGGCGTTCGACGGGAAATTTGTAGTCGAACTCAATCATTTCTCGGAGCATGCTTGGCAGAAAACTGAGCGGCAGCAATTGCAGAATCGCCAGATGTTCGACCACGAGTTTCCGCGCCTGAGGCGGATATCCATTGAACTGTTCGGCTTTGAGTTCGCGTGGGAGCATCGGCGTTTACAAAATCTCCGCGATCGGTTTTCCCTGCGAATAGGCCGCGGAAAATCCCATGATCGAGCCAATCGTCGGCACAAGATCCGTGGAGTCCATGGGCCGGTCGTAAATCACACCTTCGCGAATGCCCGGCCCCATCGCCATCATCCAAGTCGTACGCGACGCGACATCGCCGGTGCGATGGTGCTGGAACCCATTGCCGGCGGAGTCCTGATCGGAATCACGTCCGAAGTCCGGCAGGATAAAGAGGGTCGTCTTGTTCGCATATTCCGGCTCGCTCTGAATCGTTTTCCAGACGTCGAGGCACAGCCGGTCGGTGCGGCGAATGCCGTCGATATAAAGCGAATACGCGCCGGCGTGCGCTATATCAATGTCATGCATGGTGATCCACAAAAGACTCGGTGCCGCTTGCCGCATTAATTGACGGACGATGTAGACCGACAACTCGTCGGGGCTTGAAAGGGTCAGCGCATGCGTTTTGAAATCGTCGACGGAAAGTTTTAACAGCGTGCGCAATTGCTCGAGCGCGAATTCATTGCCCGTAACTTCGGGAGCAAAAAACGGTGTTTCATAATTGTCGCGGAGCAAATGTTCATAGTCCGGAGTTCCCTTCGTCGCGGCAGTGAGCAAGTGTTTCGGCAGAATGACGCGCGCGCCCTGTCCCATTCCGTAAGCGCGATGGCTGCTTTCGCCGATGCGATTGAAGCCGTTGCTCGGCGCAACGACCCAGGCGTCCGACGACGGGCGCCGCAAGTCTTTGCGGAAATATTCGAAGACCGTGGGCGATTGCGGCGGAAGCGACGCAAAATTATTGATCGTTTCGTAGACGCCGGTGGCAAGACTCGCCGTCGCGACGTAGTGGCCCAAAATTCCGCGATTCACTACCTGCGCAAAAAAGCTCGCTTGCGGAATCATTTCCCGCATCAGGTTGGGAATATTTTCCTGGCCTTCGGGAGCGAAGGTTTCCTGGTCGCGCGCGCCGCCGCCGAAGGTAATGACTACAACTTTGCGATCTTTCTGCAAGACCCCGGAGCGCGCAAAGAGACTCGTGCCGGAAAGCGCGCTTCCCAGGGTCAACCGAGCGGCATCGCGCAAAAAGTCGCGACGATTCCAGGCAAGTGCTCGGGCCGGGTTTTCCGAGACGTAATTAGGCACGGGCGGCTCCCGGGAAGTTATCGAGGGCGGCGAAGTGACCCAGGTGCCAGGAGAAGACGACAGTAGAGCGTGGGTGGGAAGCGCGCAGGGGGGTACACCCCCGGTGTTTTTGCGCAAGAGTGCGCAAGCCACAGAAAACAAACAAGATAGGTTGCACGCTCTCGGCAAAGAGTGTGCAAAGAGTGCGCAAGCTATTGATAACAGAGGAGATGAATGTTGCGAGTCGCTGCTCGCAGGAGGGCAAAACGGCTGTGGCGATCGTGAACACGGCGGAGATTATCATATAATTAATACAAAGTCAAGGTAATAGTACCGCCTGGAGCCGTATTTTAACTGGAAGGGATTGAGAAAGGTCATGGGCGGGCCGGCTCCTTCTCGTTGTAAACGAACTGGCGGATGTCGGCGCGCTGTTTGTCCAAGTCCGCCAAGTGCTGTTCGCGGAGCTTCTGGTAAACCGTGAATTGTTCCTGCGCTTTCTCCTTCTGACCCGTTCGAACGAGGGCCTGCCCCAAACGGTAGTGCGCATCGGCCAGATCGCCGTCGAGTTCCAACGCG
>Ga0070734_10000827_pt1 | contig 54069 bp, 48 predicted proteins | sample Coa_R1_8_FD_66444 | JGI IMG/M metagenome (GOLD analysis project Ga0070734, IMG submission 66444) | Surface soil microbial communities from Centralia Pennsylvania, which are recovering from an underground coalmine fire - Coalmine... | ecosystem: Environmental > Terrestrial > Soil > Unclassified ...
GCGGAATTGGATGCATAACCGGTAGCGGCGGAACCGTCGAGGGAGCCGTAAACGATGCCAACACCGCCGCGGAGGACGGTTTTGTCATTCAGCTGGTAGGCTGCGCCTAAACGCGGCCCAATCGCATACGGATAGTTTTTGGCGAAACTGCAATTGCAGTTGGCCTCGTAGATGATAGCGCCAAGCCGTCCGCTCGCCGAGGGATTGGGTGTGGTGGCGGAGAAGTCCCCATAGCGCCCGAATTGTTCTCTCTGGTAGGTGCCGTAGTCCCAACGCAAACCATAGTCCAGAGTCAGCTTGCGACTGACCTTCCAGCTGTCCTGCAGGAAGACGGCGGACTGGTAGTTCTGCGTTCGCAGGTTAATCGGCGCGTTAATGGCGATATTCTGTGCACCGCCCAGCAGGAACGAAGCGAAACCGAATCCGGCAAAGCCCGAGGACACCGTCGTTCCAGCCAGCGAGGTTTGGGTGGTCCAGTTTGAAACGTTACCGACGGTGGCGAGGACGCCGCTGGTGCCGCCTCCCGTGAGGCCGCCGCTATACGTACCGAAGGCGTATTCGCCCGCGGTGTACGTGAAATTAAAATTGGGATACCTCATCTGCCGGATTTCAAAGCCAGCCTTGTAGGTGTGCGAGCCGCGCACGTACGTTGCGGAAGTCACGAACGAGGGACGGCGCTCCCAGAAATGTTGGTCATATTGGGGCCCCAGATTGCCCATACCGCCCTCGGCGAGACTAGGTAGGACACCGGTGGCAATCAGGGGGAGACCGCGGCCGGCAGAGATTGCTCCCGGTACGCCGACTGTCTGCTGGGCGTTCAGGAAATCTTCGGGCCCCAACAGGAAGTCGGAGTCGTTCCAGCCAAGCGTGTAGTGCATCAGGAAAGTTGGCGTCACCGTGTGGTCCAGGTTTAGCCGGAACGTCCTGGCGGCATTCCCGGAAGTTCCGGAGACCGTGATATTATCCGGCAAACTGTCGGCTCCCGTGCCGGTCCGGGGCGTTGAGGTGGAGGTCCTTTGAAAGTAAAACGCGGCGTGCAGCTTCGCGCCCAGATTTTGATCGATCTTGACGGATGGGATATAGGATCTGCGGCTGCCGTTGTACGGCGCCAGATAGTTGGATCCTGCCTGGTTGGCATTCGGGCCGAGAGGCTGCGGAACCAAGCCGAGGATTTTAACCGCAACCGGATCGAACCTGAAGGGGGAAATTATGTTGCGATCGAAAGGATTGCGAACCAGGGCCCCGTTGGCGGCGGTGAAGGTGCTGGCGGGGTCGAAGATGGTACCGCTCGGAATGGTGCGGCCAAGCGGATCTACGTAGGGTCCGGAGGCAGTTGACACCAGGCGGTTTTCGGTGGTGATGAGGCTGGAGAAATCACCGTTGCGGTAAGCAGGTATCGGTACCGTGGAATTCGTGGTGGTATTCAGCAGATTCTGGTAGAACTCCTCGAAGCTGAAGAAGAAGAACGTCCGGTCTTTGCCGTTGTAAACTTTGGGGATCCAGACGGGGCCGCCGACCGTGAAGCCGTAGTCATTCTGGTGAATCGCGTTTTTCACTCCCAAGTAGGCCGGGGTAGCGTTCAGGGCGGTATTCACCAGGTAGTCATAGGCGGAGCCGTGGAGACTGTTGGTGCCGCTCTTGGTGATGACGTTCACCACAGCTCCCAGGCCGGCCCCGAACTCCGGGGCGAAACTGCTGGTCAGGATATTGACTTCCTGAACTGCTTCCGACGAGGACTGCGTCTCCATGGTGGCTCCCCCAAGGCGTGAGCTGGTGGGGTTCATCGTGGCGCCATCCAGTCGAGTCCCAAGTGAATTGTTCGGCGTGCCGTTGATGACGGTGACGGTGATGGCGTTGCCGCTACCGCCTGTGGGGCAGGTGGCGGTATCGCAATACTGCACGCCAGGCAGCAGGCGCGACGCCGCAAAATAGTCGCGGACACCGTCATTGGTTGCGCCCACCGTGAGAAGCGGCAGGTCGTCCAGTTGCTTTAGTGTGAAGTTGCCCGCTACTTCGGCGCTTTCGGTTTGCAACAGGGAGGCTTCCGCCTGTACGGTTACAGAGTCGGTGGCCGCGCCGACTTCCAGCGCGACGTCTTCGCGCATGGTCTGGCCCGCGGCTAAATGGAAATTCGTGTGCGAGTATTTCTTGAAGCCAGGCACGGTGACGTCGATGGAGTAGTCGCCAATCGGCAACTGCGTCACGGTGTAGTTTCCGGTATCGGTGCTGGCTACCCGGAAGACCGCTCCATTTTCCAGGTTACGGACCTCGACGGAGGCATTCTCGATGGCGGCCCCGGATGGGTCGGCTATGGTTCCGGTGATCGTGGCCAGGCTGGTCTGGCCGAAGACGGCGGCACACGAGGACAAAAGAAGTGCAGCTGCGAACGAGAAGCGCATTACGATAATCTCCCTTAGAAATCCGTCACGGCAGGGGAACGGAAACACGACGACTGCTGCGAGATGTTCACCTATCCGACCAGGACCCCTCTATTTCTGTGCGAAGCAAACGTGTGTCATTTTTAACACAGTTCGGGGTGCACAGTCAATAAATGAGGGCTGAAAGATTAGCCGCCGATAACCCGAGATGATATACCGGGCTCAAGCCCGCGCTTCCAGAATCGTAACTTCCGCGGTCAGAACGGCGCCGGCCGGAATCACGCCCGGAACGCCTTGTTCTCCGTAGGCGAGGTGCGGAGCGATTTCCAGGCGGCGCATTCCTCCGACGCGCATGCCTTCGATGCCGTAAAAGAGGCCGTTGATCAGAGAGCGGCGTTCCATGCGGATTTCGGTGATCAGCGTTTCGCCATTGTCATCGAGACGCGCGATACCTACCGGTCCCGCTGCGATCTGCCACCGGACCGCTTCGCCGCGGTTCAGCCATAGACGAAGACGGATTGCGTATCTGTGCTGGCGGCGCACTTGATCGCCGGTACCCGGGATGTCCGTGAGCAGGGTCAAACCGGATCGCAGGCGCTGTCGAAGTGGTTGGCCTTTTCGCGCCAGGATCTCCGCAATCACGGTCAGGTTTGCCGCGGCGGCCATTTCGAGCGGGGTCTCGCAGTCGTCGATCCGGGTACGTAGTTCGGGATCGGCGCCGGCATCGAGCAGGATCTGGACCGCGAGCGCCTGGCGCTCCGAAACGGCCATGTGGAGCGGCGTGTAGTCATTCGTGCCGCGCTGGTTCGGGTCGGCGCCAGAGCGCAGCAGGAGACGCAGAATCTCGTCGACATCGGACCGTTTGGTTGCGCCGGGCTGGTCGCGCGCGCAACTCAGGGCGGCAATGAGCGGGGGAAAGCCGTCATCGACGGGAGCATTCGGATCGGCGCCGATTTCCAGCAACGTGCGGATAAAACTCAGAGGGCTATGGTAGATCGCGTAGACCAGGCACGTACCGATGGTCACTGGCATGCGGCCGTTCGGCACGGCGGTTGGATCATCGAGGGCGGCGCGGAGGGCATCCAGGTCACCGCCACGAAACGCCTCGTCAATTCGCTGGAACTCGTTCGCCACCCGGCAGCGTTCTTCTTCAGTGGCCATATCTATGGCGGCTCAATCAAAGGCGAGTAGGACAAGGCGCCGCATTCCCTCATTGTAGGCGCGAGTATTGGCAGCGAACTATGATACTCTGGCGGGCCTGTGCGCCTCTTTCTGCTTTTGACAGCATGCACAACCCTGCACGCGCAATGGTTGAATTACCCGTCGCGCGGCACACCGAGGAGCAAGGACGGAAAACCAGACCTGCAGGCCCGGACGCCACGCGCGAGCGGCAAGCCGGTTTTGAGCGGCGTGTGGCAGGTGGCGCCGGCAGCGGGGGAAGTGGAGAAGTTGTTCGGCAAATTGGACGTCGAGGACGTGCCGGGGGACGATCTCACGACGTTTTCGAAATATTTTTTCAATATCCTGGCGGATTTCGCGCGCGGCCACGAGCCGATGACTCCGGAAGCTTTCGCCGCCATGAAGAACGGGCCCCAACATGCGCTGTCACCGGACGAGCGGTGCCTTCCGCTGAGCGTGCCGCGGGGCGACCTGATCGGGTTTCCGTTCAAGATCGTGCAGACGGCGGAACAGCTCGTGGCGATGTACGAAGCGGACCACACGCACCGGCAGATTTATCTGGACGGCCGTCCGCTACCGAAGGACCCGAATCCGGCTTGGCTCGGCTATTCGGTGGGGCGGTGGGAGGGCGACACCCTGGTGGTCGATACGACGGGGTTCAACGCTGAAGTGCAACTGGACACGATGCGCCATCCGCACAGCGACAAACTTCGCGTCCAGGAGCGGTTCCACCGGGACGATTTCGGACACATGGGCTTGCAGATCACGATCGATGATCCCAGGATGTACACGAAGGCGATTGCGTTTTCGGTGAGATTGCTGTTGATGCCGGATAGCGATATTCTCGAATCGTTCTGCAATGAAAACGAGAAAGACCGGGCGCATCTCAAATAGGCGGGTGAAGGGATGAAACATCGCATAGCGAAGCCGGCCGCGGCACTCCTGGCGCTACTCTCGGCGCCGCTATTCGCGCACCACGGGACAAATGCTTCGTACGATCTGGCGAAGCAGGTGACGATGACGGGCACCGTGACGGAGTTCGTGTGGCAGAATCCGCATTGCCAGATCTATTTCGACGTCAAAGACGAGCACGGGAATATCGTGCACTGGGCCGGGGAAACCAACAGCCCGGGCGTGCTTTCGCGCGATGGCTGGAGCCGGAAAATCATGAGGCCGGGAGACTCGATCACGATCACGGTGTCGCCTTCCAAGGCCAATACGCCGGTGGGCGTGGTGCGCAAGATCGTGCTGCCCGACGGGAGAGTGCTGACGAGGCTGAATGCGATTGACTAGCATGAGAATCGCGGCCGTGCTCGCGGCGGCCGCGCTCACCGGGAGCGGTCAGAACGCGGGGCGCGCGGCGGCGCCCGGACTACCGCACGACCCGCACGATCTCGCGGGAGTCTGGCGGGCCACCTTCCGCACTCTTACCTTGAGCGGCGAGACGCCCGCGATGACGGCCTTGGGCAAGCAGCGGTTTAATGCCAACAAGCCCAGTTATGGATCGCGAGCCGTGCCGCCCGCCTTGGGCAACGACCCGCAGGGGAACTGCGACCCGCTCGGCATCCCGCGGCTGCTTTTCTACGGCGGGACAACGGCAATCGAAATTTTGCAGGCGCCGGATCGCGTGGTGGAGTTCTTCGAGTGGATGCACGTCTGGCGCACGATCTGGACCGACGGGCGCGCACTGCCGGCGGATCCCGATCCTACCTGGCTGGGATATTCGGTGGGCAAGTGGGACGGCGACACATTCGTGGTGGATTCAATCGGATTCGACGAGAAAACCTGGCTCGATCATTTTGGCGATCCGCATAGCGACGAGATGCGCCTGCAGGAGCGGTACCGGCGGGTCGACCGCGACAACCTGCAGCTTACGCTGACGCTGACCGATCCCAAAACGTATGCGCAGCCCTGGGTGAGCGACACAAAGACGTTCCGCCTGGAACCGAAGACGGTGCTGCAGGACCTGACGTGCGTGCCGTCGCAGGAGCAGGAGTTCAACCGGCGCATCCGCGACCTGGCCGGCGGCAAAGGCGCGGCGTCGAACCGTTAATTTTGGCCCGCCGATTAAAAAATTCCTCTTGACGTGAGCAATTAGTCACGTTACTATAAAGTCACGCAAGGAGGGAAACGCATTCATGACACTGAACGATCTGACGCTGGATTTGACCGAGAGCATTGACGTGAAGGCGGACATCGGCGACGTGTTTCGCAGCGTGCTGCACCGGCTCGGAGAGGGCAGCACGAACGCGCAGGGCGAATCGATGCAGATGACGCTGGAGCAGTGGCCGGGCGGGCGGTGGTTCCGGGATCGGGGCAATGGAATCGGCCACCTGTGGGGACACGTGCAGGTGATCAAGCCGCCGGTGCTGCTGGAGCTGAGCGGGCCCATGTTCATGTCGTATCCGGCGCTGAACCACATCGAAGTGAAGCTGGAGCAGCGTCCGGGCGGAACCCACGTGGACCTGCGGCACCGCGCGATCGGCTTTATCGACGCGGCGCATCGCCAGGGCGTGACTACGGGCTGGAAACACATTCTGGACCATGTCGCCCAGGACTGCGTATCGCGGGCCCGCGCGCAGCGAACGTAGATGGCCGGCGACGACCTCGACGGTGTGTGGAAAGCCTTGTCGGATAGCACGCGGCGTGCGATTCTCGACCTGTTGCGCCAAGGCCCGCGCACGACGACCGAGATCGTCGAGGCCTTTCCTCACCTGACACGCTTCGGCGTCATGAAACATATCGAGGTGCTTCGCGGGGCCGGCCTGATTCTCACGCGTGAGGAGAGGCGGCAGCGCATCAATTCTTTGAACGTTGTGCCGATCCGGCAGATATACGAACGCTGGGTGGGCCGCTTCGAAGAGTTATGGGCGAGCCACCTGCTGCGCATCAAAGAAGACGCCGAAGCCGAAGCGCAGACCAAGAAGCGCCCGAAACTGGGCTAACCGTTAACCCCGCACCGACCGCAGAGGAGAAGTGTGTCGGTGCGCAACCCAACAGGAGAATCCGATGACTGCAACGCAGACCCGACACAACGTGGTATCGAGAGAAGAATGGCTGAAGGCGCGCCTGGCGCACCTGGCCGACGAAAAGGAACTTACGCGCAAACGCGACGAAGTGAGCCGGCAGCGCCGCGAACTGCCCTGGGAGAAGGTCGAGAAGAATTACGTTTTCGAAGGGCCGAACGGGCCGGAGACGCTCGTGGATCTGTTCGGCGGCCGCAGCCAGCTGGTTATCTACCACTTCATGCTCGGGCCCAATTGGGAAGAGGGATGCAAGAGCTGCTCGTTCCTGGCCGATCATTTCGACGCAACGCTGATTCACCTGGCGCACCGCGACGTGACATTGGCGGTGGTGTCGCAGGCGCCGCTGGCGCGCATCCAGGCATTTCAAAAGCGCATGGGCTGGCGGTTTCCCTGGGTCTCGGCGTTCCAGAACGATTTTCAGCGCGATTATGGGGTGCACTTTACGAAAGAGGAACTGGCCGGCGAGGTGAACTACAACTACGGCAAACGACGCTTCGGCGCAGAGGAAGCACCGGGTCTTAGCGTGTTCTACAAGGACGAACGCGGCGAGATCTTTCATACATACTCCACGTACGGGCGCGGGCTGGACGCGCTGGTGGGGACGTATACGTTCCTCGATTTCGTTCCCAAAGGCCGAGACGAGGATGGGCTGGCGTTCACGATGTCGTGGGTGCGCCATCACGATCGCTATGACGAGAATTATGCGGTCGATCCTACGGCGGGCTACCAGAAGCCGCGCGAAGGCGGCTCGTGCTGCAAGGAAGAAGGTGGTGCAAGATGACGGCCCGATGCTGTCAGGGCGCGGCGCCTGGGCGCCGCCTCGCCCGACAGTTCAGCGGAGGGGCGGCTTCCCTGCTCGCCGGGGCTGCGTTCGTCCTGTTGCCGAAGTGCCCGTTGTGTCTGGCGGCCTGGCTTACGGCCGCCACAGGGGCCGGAGTGTCAGTCGCGGCCGCGGCGGAGTTCCGCGGACTGACCGCGGCCTTCGGAGTCGGCGCCGCCTTGCTTGCGGCCGCGCAGATGTTCCGGCGGCTGTACCGAAACCCGCCCCGGCGGACTATGCGGCCGTTGGCTTGGCCGCTTGCGCGTACAACTGACGATAGGCGCTGCGCACGCCGAGCTGCATGAAGAAGGAATCCTTCAGGGTGTCGAGCGACGGCTGATTGCGGAACGCGTGGAAGGTGCGCCGGAAGATCCGGGGGAAGCTATAGCCCCTGGTCATGACTCGAGCGTTTTCGGTGAACATCTCGGCCTCCGACATTAACGGGTGGCGGTAGACGATCTCGCCAGTCCCGTATTGACCCCACGGGCGATCGGAGTAAAGGCGGCCCTGCTCGCGGTACTCCTGGTAAATCTGGCTGCCGGGCATGGGGGTGAGCGTGAAGATGAAGGGCGTGACGCCGCATTCGTCGCAGAAGTCCAGGGTACGGCGATAGGTCTCGCCGGTGTCATCGTCCCAGCCGATCACGAAGAAGCCGCGCACTTCGATGCCCAGGCTCTGGATGGTGCGGATGTTCTCCTTCATCTTGAGGAGGTCGAAGGCGTCGGGCGAGGTGTAGTGCAGCTTGCGCCAGGCACCGGACTGCTTCTGGCCGCGCGGCGAGATGGATTCCAGGCCTGCCGCGATACTGGAAAGCCCGCTCGCAGCGGCGAGTTCGAGAATGCGGCGGCCGTCCTTGTAATCAACGGCTGAGAGGCCCCCGGCGCCGGTCCAGCGCCGGCGCGGGCGCAGGCGCGCCAGTTCGCTGTAGAGGTCGAGGTAGTAGCGGTTCTCCTCGGGGCGGTCGATCATCTGAGGATGGCCAAAGACGCTGTCATCAAAGTTGTAGTAGCGGGGACCGAGGGTGGCGACCTCGGCCACCACCTGGTCAATCGGGCGGTGGCGGATGCGGGCTCCGAAAATGTCGGTGACCGGGCAGAAGCGGCAGTGATTGGGGCAACCGCGCGTGGTGAAAATGGAGTCCATCCCGTAGCGATGGCGCGGCAGCAGGTCGCGCCGCATCATGGGGAGCCGGTCGAGCGACGGGCGCTGCTTGATATGCCAAACCGGGCCCGGTAGCGTCTCAGCGGCATACGGGCCGGCGACGTAGAAGTGCTTCAACTGGTTGCGCTCGATGTCTTCGAGGATCTGCGGCCAGAGGTCTTCGCCCTCGCCGATCGCAACCGCACTGGCGTGCTGCTTCGCTTCTTCAGGAAACGCAAAGACGTGGGGTCCTCCGAAGATCACCTTTTTCCCGCGCTGGATAAATTTATCGGCGATGGAGTAGGCGATCGGGGCGAGCGGCGTGCGCACCGTGAGAGCGACGACATCGACATCAGCTTCATACTCGACGGCATCGCCGAAGAACATATCCACCAGAGACACCTGGTGGCGCTCCGGCGTGAGGGCGGCGAGCAGGCATGGAGCCAAGGGCATCACCGAGGCCGTAGCCTTCGCGGTTTCCAGGCTACGCCCGGGAAAGATGATGGTGATCTTCATTTAGCGCCTCCCGGCAGCAGACTTTATGAAGTACCGACTCCACGGTAGCCCCCGGCAGCCCAGGTTTCAACTCTGTCCGGCAAGCGAAGACCGGCTGTGACTTCAGTCATGGCCGTGGGGAGCCGGTTACGCGAGAATAAAAAAGGGAGAGCGGAGATGCCGATCGTGATTGGCGCCAAGCCGGAGAGCACGTTCGCGGATCCCATGGGCTTGCTGACGGATTGCCACCGGCGCATCGAGCGGTTCCTGGAAGTGCTCGTGCGATTGGCCGCGGAGGCGCAGGGAAGCCCGCTAAGCAGTGAACAGCGCCAGGCGCTCGAGACAGCCCTGCGGTACTTTCGCGAGGCGGCCCCGAAACATACGGCAGATGAAGAAGAGACGCTGTTCCCGCGGCTGCGGCGTATGGAACGTCCCGAACTCCAAGCGGTGCTCGAGAAGGTCGAGGGGCTCAAAAACGAGCACGCACAAGCCGAGCGGAATCACGCGGAGGTAGAGCGGCTGGGGCAAGCGTGGTTGATCTCGGGATGGCTGGCTCCGGCCGATAGCGCGCGGTTTGCGGAGTTGGTCGGCGGTCTCGCGGATCTATACCGCGGCCATATCGCTGTGGAGGAGCGAGAACTGTTTCCAGCAGCCGCCGCGGTCCTGCCGGGCGCAGAGCGCGCGGCGATGGGGCGCGAGATGGCGGCGCGGCGCGGGCTGCGGCACGAGTGATGGCTACCGCGGTACGACAGAAATCGCTGATTGTTCCGCGCGAGCACGGCGCCTGGGGAATCCTGCTGGTGCCGCTGGTAACGGGCGCGGGCGTGGGACTGGCCTCCGGTGGAACCGCCTGGAGCCTGGTTCCGCTCACCCTGGCGGCCCTCGCACTATTCTGGCTGCGCACGCCACTGGAGAGTTGGATCGGAACGGCGCCGATTCGGGCGCGGGCGGCGGTCGAAATCGAAGCTGTACGCAATGCGGTGGCAGGATTAACGGCGGTTTCGATCGGCGCCTTGATCTGGCTATTTTGGGGAGGACGGAATGGCGTGCTGGTATGGATCGGAGCAGCAGCCGCAGCGGCATTTCTGCTCCAGGGATGGCTGCGGCGCGTAAGCCGCAGCGCGCGAACCGCGGCCCAGATGATCGGAGCCGCGGGACTGACCGCCACCGCTCCGGCCGCTTACTGCGCCGTAACGGGCGGGTGGGGCGGAGCCGCCTGGACGCTTTGGGGCGCGAATCTGCTATTCGCGATCAACCAGATTCATTTCGTGCAGCTACGCATCCACGCGGCCCACGCCAAGAGCCGGGCCGAGAAGCTGGCGGCCGGCCGCGGATTCCTTGCCGGTCAATTTGTACTGATGGGGCTGCTGGCAACGGCGTGCGCGGCCTGGATGATGCGATGGTATGGGGTGGTGGCGTTTGTGCCGATCCTGTTCCGCGGCTTCGCATGGTTCGCCGGGGAGCCTCGGCCGCTCGCTGTGCACCGCCTCGGAAAGACAGAATTGGCGTACGCGTGTTCGTTCGGAGTGCTGCTGGTGGCGGCGCTGGCGCCCTGGTAGCGGACCTGGCCGATTGGTGTGAGCAGACGCTTCGGATGGCGCGGAGCGTGCTGCTAAAGTTGAAGAGCTCTTGGGTGTATGATCGCGTTCGACACGGCCCATGCCGCAGTGCACTATCCGCCCGACCGGCGTTTCCGCGTTTGGATCCGCCCGTCAGTTCTCATTGCCGCCTGCGCGGCGGCAGCCCTCCCGGTGCTCGCAGCTTGGATGGAAACCGCCGGGTGGGGCCTTCCTGTCATTCCGCCGATCCCGCAGATTTATCCGGATAATTTCAGCGGCGCGCACGGCTTTCCGCTATGGGTGCGGTACTGTCACTTCTTCAACTTTTTATTCGTGACGATGCTGATCCGCAGTGGGTTATCGATTCTGATGGACCACCCCCGCCTGTACTTCAACGACAACTGCACGCCGGGAACGGAGTGGATCAAGTTTACGCCGGTCCAGGTCCCGCGCGGCCGCATCTGGACCGCCAAGGACGACTCGCGATATATCTCGCCGCTGATCGGCACGCCGGGGTATCGGCACACAATCGGCCTCGCGCGCGTATGGCATTTCATCGACGTCCATGGATTCATCTTCACCGGAGTTCTGTTTGCGATTCTGCTGTTCACAACCGAGCAATGGAGGCGGATTGTGCCGACTTCCTGGGAGGTGGTCGCGCAGGCGTGGAATACGTGGGTACATTACGCCACGTTTCACCTGCCGCCGGAGCCCAACGGGTTCTATGGCTATAACGCGCTGCAGCAGATCGCTTACTTTTCGGTAGTGTTCGTATTCGGGCCGGTGGCGATTCTCACGGGACTGGCCATGTCGCCGGCCGTAGTGAACGCGTTTCCCTGGTACGCGCGGATGTTCGGAGGACGGCAGTCGGCGCGCTCTATTCATTTTCTGAACATGCTCGGATTCCTGTCGTTTCTGGTCGTGCATGTCGCGCTCGTCGTGATGACCGGCTTCGCGCGCAATATGAATCACATTGTCAGGGGAACCGATGATACCGGCAGCTCCGGCCTGATCTGGGGGTTTGTGGGGATCGGAGTCGTGGTCGCGGCGTGGATCGCCGCGCATTATCTGTCGTGGAACCATCCGCGCGGACTACAGCATGCGTTGCAGTTTGTCACGTATCCCATGCAGCTGCTGACGCTGAACCAGCTTAATCCGCAGCAGCACTACACCGAGCGGGAGATTTCTCCGTACTTCTGGCCCAACGGAAAAATGCCGCAGCGCGCCGAGTGGAAACAGCTGGCGGCGCATGCGTTCAGGGAGTACAAGCTGAAGATCGGGGGGCTGGTGGAGAAACCGGTTGAGCTTTCTCTAGCGGAGCTACAGGGATTCGGGAAGACGGAGTACATCACCATGCATCACTGCATTCAGGGGTGGACGGGTATCGCGCAATGGGGCGGGGTTCGCATGGAGCAGCTGATCGGGCTGGTTCGGCCGCGGCCCGGGGCGCGCGTGGTGGCCTTTTATTCATTTGGCGATGCCCTTTACGGAGGCGCGTACTACGACACGCAACTGCTCGAGAACGTGTTGAAGCCGGAATGCCTGCTGGCTTTCGAAATGAACGGCAAGCCCCTCCCGGAGGTCTACGGCGCACCGCTGCGGCTGCGAGTCGAAAATCAGCTTGGCTACAAAATGGTCAAGTGGATCGAGCGCATCGAGTTCATTGAATCGGAGAAGCAAATCGGCGCCGGCGAGGGAGGCAAAAACGAAGACGACGAGTATTTCGATCTGCTGCCGAATATTTGATGCGCATCAGGCGCTTGCCGCGCCATGCGGCCGGACGCCTGCCATTTTCAGGAAATTCCCCGCGGCTGCCGAGAGTTCGCCGTCACGCCAGCTTACATAGACCATGGTCTCCAGGTGCGGCAGCAGCCGGTAGACCACGTCGGGCCGCCGGAACTTGCTGACGCAGGCCGGCGCCAGCGATACTCCCATTCCGGCGGCGACAAAGGAAACGATGGTTTGCCATTGCGTCGCCTCTTGCACAACGGCGGGAGAAAACCCAGCATCCAAGCAGGTATGGAAGAAGCGCTCATGAAATGCCGGGCCGAGGTGGGCCGGAAAAAAGACGAACGGCTCAAGCCGCAGTTTCTTCAGAGCAAATGTTTTTGCCGACGCCAGGCGGTGCGCGGCCGGCAGCACGGCCACGAGCTCCTCTTTGCGATAGGGCGCCGATTTTAGCGGGGCCGCCGGCTGCGACTCCCGCAAAAATCCGAGATCGGCATCACGAGCCCGAAGCGCCTGCTCGATTTTGCTGGTAGCCAGTTCGCGGAGCGTGAAGTTCACCGCGGGATACCGCCGGCGATAGCTTCGTATCACCGCCGGGAGATCGGTCAGCATGACGGATGGAGGCACGGCCACGCGAAGAGGACCGGCCTCGCCCCGGCCCACGCGCCGCGCCGCTTCAAAAACCTGATCGGCCTGCTTTAGGAGCTCGCGCGCATCCGCCGCGAGGGCGGCGCCCGCCGCGGTCAGAGATGTGGGGCGCCCGCGGACGAGCAGTTGGCAGCCGAGAGTTCGCTCGAGCTTCTGAATCTGTTGAGTAAGCGGCGGTTGGGCGATGCCGGCGCGCTCGGCAGCCCGGCCGAAGTGGAGTTCGTCGGCCACGGCGAGGAAATAGCGCAGCTGACGCAGGTTCGGTTCTTCCATAGGCAATTCATATCAAATCACAAATAGCGGCATATTGGACATATCGAATACAGCGCCCTTACGATCAGGCCATGAATACCGCCACTCCTGACTATCTGCTGCCCAATGCTCGGCGGCTGCCTCTTTCGATCCACTCCGGCGACGGCTGTTACGTTTTCGACGGGGAGGGCCGCCGGTATCTCGATCTTGTTGCCGGCATCGGCGTGAATGCGCTTGGCCACAGCCATCCGCGCATTACGGCCGTCATCGCGGAGCAGTCGGCGTTGTGCATTCACAGCTCCAACCTGTACTCGCATCCGCACCAAGCCAAGCTGGCGGGCGTGCTTTGCGGTCTCGCCGGACTGGATCGCGCCCTATTCACCAACTCCGGCACGGAAGCGACCGAGGCCGCGCTCAAGCTCGCCCGTTGCTATGGCCGCAAACGGGAGACCGGCAAGATTCATGCCGTGGCTCTGAACGGCTCCTTTCATGGGAGGACGCGCGGCGCCCTCGCTCTCGCAGGCCAGGCGGCCTTGCGCGAGCCGTTCGCGCCATTTGCCACGGAAGTGACGTTCGTGAATCCGAACGACGAAACCGCGCTGGGCGCTGCGGTCAGCGGGCGGACCGCGGCCGTGATTCTGGAACCAATCCTCGGCGAAGGCGGCGTGCGGCCGCTGACCGCGAATTTTTTGCGCGCGGCGCGGGAAATCACGCGGCGCCACGATGCCCTGCTGATCGTGGATGAATGCCAGACGGGGCTGGGGCGCACGGGCGATGATTTTGCGTTTGAGGCGGCCGGCATCCGACCCGACATTGTCACGGTCGCCAAGCCGCTGGCGGCGGGGCTTCCAATGGGCGCGGTCCTGTTCAGCGAAGCCGTCAATGACTCTTTTCCGTCCGGCGCACACGCCAGCACGTTCGGCGGCGGGCCGCTAACATGCCGGGTGGCTCTCGAATTCCTCGAGATACTTCGTGACCTGTTGCCGCATATTCGGCACGTCGGAAGGCAGATGCGCGCGGGTCTCGAGGAGATGCGGTCCCGCCGCCCCATCATCCAAGAGATTCGATCCCGCGGACTGATGCTGGGGATTCAACTCGACCGCCCCGGACACGGCTTTGTCAGGCGCGCCCTGGATCGCGGCTTGCTGATCAACTGCACACAGGAGAACGTCCTGCGCTTGCTGCCGCCCTACATCATCAGCTGTGAGCAGGCCCAGCAGGGGCTCGAAATACTCGATGGAGTGCTGGCAGACGCGTGACCGGCCGAAGGCCGCGCCAGTCTGGTAGCTTGGGTTTTGATCTCTTTTTCGAACATCAATAAGCAGTACGGCAAGCAACTTCTGTTCGTCGACGCTTCATTCCAATTGAACCCCGGCGAGAAAGTAGGGCTGGTGGGTCCAAACGGCGCCGGCAAGACGACGCTTTTTCGCATGATCGTCGGCGAGGAAACGCCGGACGAAGGCGAGGTCTCCGTTCCCAAGCGGCTCACCATCGGCTACTTTCGCCAGGACGTGGAAGAGATGCAGGGGCGCTCGGTGCTGGATGAAGCCATTGCGGGGAGCGGGCGCGCCGGCGACCTGCATCATGAACTGGAGGCATTGCAGCACGCGATGGAAGATCCCGCGCAGGCGGATGAGCTCGACCGCATTCTCGCGCACTATGGGGAAGTCCAGGAGGAATACGATCACCTGGGCGGCTATGCACTGGAGGCGCAGGCGCGCGAGGTGCTGCACGGGCTCGGCTTCGCAGATGACCAGATCGATGGCGACGTCGGCGCGCTCTCCGGCGGATGGAAGATGCGTGTGGCTCTGGCGCGTGTGCTCCTAGGCCGGCCCGATGTCTTGCTCATGGATGAGCCCACCAATCACCTCGATATCGAATCGATTATCTGGCTCGAACACTTCCTGCAATCCTTCGAGGGCGCGCTGCTCATGACATCCCACGACCGCGAGTTCATAAACCGTGTGGTGTCGAAGATCGCGGAGATCGATTCCGGCGAAATCACCACGTATTCCGGCAACTATGATTTCTACGAGCACGAGCGCGCCATCCGCGAGAGCAATCAACAGGCAGCATTCGCCCGCCAGCAGGCGATGCTCGCCAAAGAACAGCGCTTTATCGACCGGTTCCGGACACACGCGGCCAAGGCGGCGCAAGTGCAGAGCCGGATTAAGGCGCTCGACAAGATCGAGAAGATCGAGCTGCCGAAAAAACGGCACGTCGTGAAATTCGAATTCCGCGCGCCGCCGCGCTCCGGCGACCAGGTGGCCGTGCTCGAAGATGTGCGCAAGCGGTACGGGCCGCGCGTGCTCTACGACGGGTTCAGCCTCACGATCCGGCGCGGCGAACGGTGGGCCGTGATGGGAAAAAACGGCGCGGGCAAAACCACGCTGCTTAAAATGATTGCCGGCGCCACCGAGCCCGATTCCGGCCGCGTGCGGCTGGGCGCCAGCTTGATCATGGGCTATTTCGCGCAGCAATCGCTAGACGTGCTCGATCCCGATCTCGCCATCATCGATCAACTGCAGAAAGATTTTCCGCAGGATGGCCTGGGCGCGCTGCGCACACTGGCCGGAGCTTTCCAATTCTCCGGCGACGATATCGACAAGCGTATCCGCGCCCTTTCGGGCGGCGAGAAATCGCGGCTGGCCATGGCGCGGATGCTCTACAACCCGCCGAATTTCCTGGTGCTCGACGAGCCCACGAACCATCTGGATCTGGGGACGAAAGAAATGCTGGTCGAAGCCCTCAAGGGTTTCGAAGGCACGATGATTTTCGTCTCCCACGACCGGACATTTCTGCGGGGACTCAGCACGCGCGTTCTGGAGTTAGGCGGCGACAGCGGCACGGCCGGCACTCCGGTGGTGTATCCAGGATCTTATCGCGAGTATGTGCAGAGCCTGGGACACGAAGCACCGGGGATTTACGCGTAATTGCCTATTTCCCGTCCACCGAAAACGCGAGCAGCACGTTGCCCCCGGTCGCGCCGAAAAACGCGTAGCCGGAATTCACGTAAACGGCACCGCCGACCACCACTGCGCCCGGCCCGTCAATCGAACCGCCCTTGCCCGGAACGCCGTTGACCGTCCGGTATTCGTGAGCGGTGGCCACATCCCAGATGATTTTGCCGTCGGCCGTGGAATATGCGCGCAGGTGGCCATCCAGCGATCCCGAAAATACTACGCCCGGAATCGCGGTGACAGCCGCCGATTGCGCCCGGCGGCACCCAGGCTGCTCACAAGCCGGATGCGGCGTCGCCCACACGCGCTCGCCGGTCGTCAGCTTCAACGCATAGAGGCCGGGACCGACCGGCGGCTCCGAGTCACTCGAACCGGCAGCCGGCGGCCGGGCTGCGATATCGGAAACCGCCGCATACACGTTGGCGCCATCCACCGCCGATCCCCATTGCACGCCGCCCAACGCCGAACCGCGGCCAACGCGCGCCTGCCACAGCACCTCGCCCTGCTGATCGGGATCAACCGCGTGCACCATTCCGGATTTCTGGCCCGCAATCAACGCGCGTTTGCCATTCGGTAAGTCGACCAGCATGGGCGATTGGCCGAAATCGTAGTCCGGTCCGTTCGACTCGGGACAGTTGACGCCGCCGCGGCCGCCGCAGGCTACAACGAATGCGTCGTTTTCGGTCATCTGTCGCGACCAGAGAATTTTTCCAGTGGCCAAATCCATGGCGAGGAACGCATCCGACGTGCGGGCCGGCGGATCGGAATAATTGTCGCCGGTATTCACATACAAGACCCGCTTTTTCGCATCAATCGTAGGCGCCGACCAGATACCCGCTCCGGAAGGCCCGTTAAGCTGGACGCCCTGCGCGTTTTTCTTCGTGGGTCGCGGCGCATCGGGGATAGTGTAGCTCTTCCAAATGGTTTTGCCGGTAACGGCGTCGAGCGCGGTGACGCTGCCGCGGAAGGTGCAGCAGGGATATTTCGGGTCGGAGCCGGCCACTTCCTCGCCCGACGAAGTCCCCAAGTAGAGCCGGTTTTCGAAAAGCGTGGGCGCACCTGTAATCATCGCGAGCGGATGCTCTTCAACCCGCACCTTCCAGAGAATCTTTCCGGTGTCCGCATCCACCGCATACGCATTGGCGTGCTGATCGCCAAAGTAAGCGGTCCATTGGCGCCCCCGGCGCGCGATGCTGATGGCCGAGCGTACGGGAAAATCGGTTTCGGTGGTCCAGTAGATGCAGCCGCTGGAAGCGTTCAATGAATAAACACGCCGGCCGGAGCTGCCGACGAACAGACGGCCCCCAACCACCGTCGGCTGCGCAAACGCGCGCGCGTCGCCGGGAAACGCGAAGGCCCACTTCAGTTTCAGGCGCGGCAGTTCGGCGGCGCTCAACTGCGCCATCGCCGCCGGCTGAAAGCGATGATTGGTGACGTCCACTCCCCACCCGTTCCAGCGCGGTTCGTTGAAGGCACGGTCCGAAAGCGCGCCCTTATCGCTGCAGAACGCCTCCTTGGGAAACGGGCTCTCAGCCAGCTTTTTGCCGCTTACAAATTCACTGACGGCGCGCAATTCGGCCTGCGTCAGGCCCGCGCCCATCTGCGCCATGCTGCCGGTTTTAAGGGCGAACAGCACATTGTCGGCCGACATCTGCTTCAGCGCAGCGGTCTGGGGCGCGCGATTTGCGCCGCTTTCATGACAGGCGGCGCAATGTTGTTGAAACAGAGCCGCGCCGTCCTGGGCGCACAGCGGCAGCGCCGCCATGAGAAAAGCGAGTGAAAGCGACCTCATTTCCGCTAGGATACCTGAAACCGCGCTGCTCTGATGTGAGCCCGTCGGGAATAAGCTGAAGAGATGGCGATTCGGAAAAGCCCGGTGCTCGCGCTCTTCGCGGCAGCAATGGCGCCGGCCGGCACGGCCCAAACGGGCACCCCGCTGGCGCCTTGGACGCGGGGAACGCTCGACATCCATCAAATCTCGACCGGGCGCGGCAATTCCGCGCTTTTTGTTCTGCCGGACGGGACGACCCTGCTGGTGGACGCCGGCGCCGCCGGCGATGGGGGTGCCGAGATTGATCCGCACCCGAACGGCTCCCGCCGGCCCGGCGAATGGATCGCGCGTTATATCCACCGGCACCTGCCCGCGGACCTAACGGCTCTCGATTACGCCCTGATCACTCATTTTCACGGGGACCACATGGGCCAGGTCACGCCGTCCTCGCCACTCGACCGCACAGGCATGTATCGGCTGGCCGGCATCACCGATGTCGCCGAAGCACTGCCAATCCACACCCTGCTGGATCGCGGCTGGCCCGATTACTCCTATCCGGCTCCGCTCACCGATGAAAACGTTGCGAACTATCGGCGCTTTGTGGCGGCGCAGCCGCGCGGGATGAAGATCGAACGGTTCCGGCCCGGCTCGGCAACCCAGATCACGCTTCGATACGACGCCGCAAATTATCCGGCGTTTGCGATCCGGAACGTCGTTGGCAATGGCGAAGTATGGACTGGCAACGCCAGCGAAACCACTCAGATCTTCCCGCCGATTCAATCCCTGGTGGCCGCGGATTTACCGACCGAGAATATGTGCAGCCTGGGGTTGCGGCTCGAATACGGGCCTTTCCGCTATTACACCGGGGGCGATTTGCCGGGCGCCGCGGACCCTGGCTTTCCGGTCTGGCACAGCGTGGAACCCGCGATCGCGGGGGTGGTAGGGCGCGTCGATGTTCACGTAGTGAACCAGCACGGGTCCATGGGCGAAGAGAGCGAAGCATTCCTTCGCGAACTGCAGTCGACTGTTTTGATAGTGCCGGCCTGGGCGCCGAGCCATCCCGCGCCCGACGTGCTCAAGCGAATCATCAACAGCCGGCTTCCTCCAGCGCGGCGCTACGTGCTGGCGACAGATCTGCGTGAGGCGGCCCGCATCGTCATTGGTCCCCGCGCGAACCAGCTCGCAGGCCCGCCCGGGCACGTCGTGATCCGAGTCGAGCCGGGCGGCAAGCAATACCGCGTCTTTGTGCTGGAAAACCAGGACGAGCGCGACCTGGTGGTGGCGGAGCTTGGCCCGTTTGCGTCGCGGGGCGGGCTTCCATAGGCTACGGTGCGCCGGCAGGCGTCACTTTCCGATACTTCCCCCAGTTCCTCACCAACTCCTCCACGACGGTGTTGCCCACTCTCCAGGCGGCTTCCAGCGCCGGCAGATAGGCCGAATACGCGCCGATTTTGGTCCGCGCCAGGTTCTCCGCCGCAGTTATGCCGGGAGGAGGCGCCACGAAGTTGCTGGCCGTGCGCAGTACGAGAACGCGATGCAGGTCGGCGCGGCCGGCCTTTGCCAGCAGCGTGAGCGATTGTAGCGTGCCCGTGTCTTCCATGCCCGCCGTCACAAAAGTACCGGCGCCCGCTGAGTAATAGCGCACCCAGTCGGCCGCCCACTGATTGAGCAACTCTCCATGCCAGAAGGTTCCGGCCGAGAGAGTGTCGCCTTTCATCACCCTGGGCGGCCGGCGCGCATCGGCGGCAGGATACGGGCTGCGCGCCGCCTGCATCGCCTCGGAATCGGCGAGCGGCACATGCTGGGTTAAACGAAAAGCCCAGTCGACCAGCGCGGGATCAAGATGATACACCTGGCCCTCGCTGGAATCGTGAGGCTGCTCGTACGGGACCGAGCCGCGCAGCGGAAGGTAACCGGTGTTCCAGCCTGCCGGAATTTCGCGCGCGTCAATCTCGCGCGCCAGGTCCCCATCCACCACCCACTCCGCCCACGCGGCCGAACCCAGGCTGCCGCGGTCAGGGTTCATGCCCGCAATGCCGGCGACGAGCCAGTATGCCCTGGTGAGGTCGAACCGCGGATCCATCCCGAGCGCCATGATCGCCGCCGCGGACTTGGCGGTCCCGACGCCGGTAAGAATCGCCATCACGCCCTCGCGATTCATCCGCAAATCGTGAAAGCCTTGCGGAAACGGCAGCACGCGGTCGAGCCGGTCGCGCTCCACCCAATATTGCAGCTCGCCCGGCTGGTCACCCGTGTCGGCACCACGCTCGAACATCGTGACGACCACAACCTTTATGGGAAGCGGTTTCTCTTTCGAATATCCGGGCGTGGCGACCAGTATCGCGCTGATGGCGGCGATTGCTCGAGCGGAGGCCATCCCGTTTCTGATTTGTACGTTCAGCGCGCCGGCGCCGTGCTGCTCGCGGACTCGAAACTGAAGCCGCTGCCATAATCGCTGCCCGAGCCGCCGTTGCTCTGCTTCGGAGCATCCGGATTGATAGCGTGGCTCGGAGGGCCGGCCGGCCCGAGAGGCGCCAAACCGTTCGGCGTGGCGGCGGCGGTATCATTCGCAGCCACCCGTTCGCCGGTGGAGGTCCCCGCCTCGCCGGGACGCAGAATGCCTCCATTGTTCGTATCTTTGCCGTTCAGATAATCGCGCGTGCACCCGGAAAGCGAGGCTGCGATCAGTGCCGCCATGCCGGCGGCGAGAAGTCTGGATTTCATCGTTTCCATTGTCCGACAAAACCGGCGGCCCGCGCTCGCCAGCGCGTCATGGCTGGGCGGCCAGCAGCGCCGGAGCCGGGGCAAGCGCGCCGGCTTGCTGTGTCACGCCGGTCCGGTAGCCCATGATGTAGCGCCTCATCGCTACTTCGATCCAGTGAATCCCGATCTGGCGGGCCTCCTGGTATGCTTTCGCGTTCGACCAGGAATCGTGCGCGATCCGGTAACAAGCGACAGCGGTTCCGGTGCGGTCCTTGCCGAGCCGGCAGTGCACAAACACCGGATCTTTGGAATTAAACAGGGTCAGGATCTTCGCGATGTCGGCACTAGAGGGCGCGCTCAACCCGCCCATGGGAATATTGACGTAGCGCATGCCGGCGGCTTCAACGGCCTGAGCTTCGGCGCTTGTGGAATGGCCGCCCGTCTCGCCGTCGCGGCGGAGATCAATGACGGTTTTGACACCGAGTCCGGCTAGGGTCTTCCAGCCTTCCGGGCGCGGCTGGCCGCCGCGGTACAGGTGGTCGTCCACTTTATGAAAATTGGGAATACCCGGCGCTCCGTCATTCGCCGGGAACGCCGGAAGGGCCGCCAGCGAAACAAGGACCATTAATACAGTCGATTTGTAAGTTGTCACGCGATTGAGATCTTTCGGCTGAGGAATTGCAAGGTCACCAGGATTGACGCGTGCGGGTCGTCCCACGTTGCAGTGGAATTGGCGGCCCGCAAGCGGCAGTCGCGCCGTTATGAAACCAGATCCCAAAGAGCCTGAACCTAAGCTGCCGCCCAAAGATCCGGACCCCGGGCTTCCCGAGCCGCGCCCTCCTATTCCGGGCCCCATCATCCCCGACCCTGGTCCCGATGTGCTCGATCCGCAGCCGGCCGGGTAGAAAGTGCAGCTCCAACACGCGGGTGATTCGTTATGCGCCGTACACGTATTCACAGCATCCTGGTTTATAGCACTTTGGGCCTGGCCGCGGGCGGTTTCGCGCAAAATCAGCCTCGGGAGCAATCGCGCGACCGTGAGGCGACGCACACTGAAGGGGCCGCCACTCCGGAAACCATTGCCGCCGGCACCGAGATCCCGGTGCGTACCGATGAAACTATCAATGCCAAGGACGGCGGCAGCGGGCGAACGTTCCCTGCTTCGATTTCGCAGGACGTGATCGCGAGCGACGGAACATTGCTCATCCCCCGCGATGCGCGCGCGGAACTGGCCGTCAGGAGTGTCGATACGAATGATCTGATGGTGGACCTGGAGTCCGTCACGGTTAATGGCCGCCGCTATGCGGTGAACGCGGATTCCGACGCGCGCTCGCAGGGAGCAGGCCTCGGCAAAAACAAGCGTACCGGAAAATACGTCGGCGGCGGCGCCGTGCTAGGCACGATTATCGGCGCCCTCGCAGGCGGCGGAAAAGGCGCCGCCATCGGCACGGTCGCCGGAGGAGCCGCGGGGGCCGGCGCCCAGGTGGCCACGCGCGGAAAGGCGATCCACATTCCGGCGGAATCCGTGCTGCGCTTCAAGCTGAACCAGCCGCTCGAATTGGGTAACGGAAGCCGTTAAGGCCGCTGGGCTGCGCAAAAGTGTAAGATGTGCCTCAGACCGGGGGCTGCGGAAAAGCGGCTGCCGGGGAGGTGCACGTGCGGAGTGTACTGACGATTGCCGCGTTCGCTGCGGCGCTTTTCATCGCCACGACGTCAAGCTGGACCGATGATTTTGACGGCAAGCAGGTGGCGGCGGCCCTGAAGCGGAAGGATATCGGCCCCGCTCCCCGCCTGCCCGATGGTCACCCCGATCTGGGCAACTCGAGAGGTTCGTGGGAGCCGCCCGGCATCGGAGACATGGCGGGTAGCGGCGGCGGTTTCGCCGGCAGCGCGCAGCCCGAACACAAGATCGACGTCCCCTTTCTGCCATGGGCTAAGGATGCTTTCGTGACGCGCAATGCCAACTACACGAAAGACGATCCCGAAGGCTACTGCCTGCCGCCCGGCATTCCGCGTATGTACGCGACTTCGTTTCCGTTTCAGATTTATCAGCTCCCGGACCGCATTCTTTTTGTATTCGAAGGCGGCGCCCATATGTGGCGTGTCGTTTACATGGACGGGCGCAAACATACGCCGCCGGAGAAGCTCAATCCGACTTACCTGGGCGAAGGCATCGGGCATTGGGAAGGAGACACGCTGGTCGTCGACGTCACCGGCTTGAACGACCGCAGCTGGATTGACGCAGCCGGCCATCCGCACACCGAGCAGCTTCATGTCATCGAGCGGTTCCGGCGCGTCAACGAGCTCATTCTCCATTACGAGGCCACAATAGAAGATCCCGGAGCGTATGCGAAGCCGTGGACCACGAGCTGGAACATCTTATTCCATCCCGGAATGGAACCGTTCGAATATATTTGCCAGGAAAACAACGCCGACCTGAAACACCTGGTCGGCCAAAAGCCTTGACCCCCGCGCGGCTGCTTCCGGTTTTCGCCGCTGCGGTGCTGAGCGCGTGCGGTCCGGCGCCGGTGCAAACGACCAGTGCGGATCCCACCCAGGAGAATTGGTACGCGCAAACTCTCGCGGAGCTCACTGCGATGAACCGCGATGCCGAGCGCGCATTCCAAGCCGGCAAAGGAGACGACGCAGCAGCGCTCATTCTCAAAGGGCAGCCGCTGGCGAACCGTCTGGTTGCGGTTTCGCATCCGACATTGGCCGCAGTAGAGGCGGCCTCGGATCTCGATCAGCTGTACGGCCGAATGCTGCTCAGCAACCGGAATTACGGCTGGGCGCGCCTGGAGTTTCAGAAAAACCGCGCGCGGTGGAAAAGCTGGCAGCCGCAGACCGAAGAGACCGCGAGGCGCCTGAAACTGGCCGAAGATGCTATCGCCGAATGCGATCGCCGCATGGCGGAATGACGATTACTTTTTCGACGCGAGCGCCCGATACGTACCGGCGACGTTCTGCGCCCGCTGCTGATCGTAAAACTCCCAGCCTTTGTAATTCTCCATCAGCACGCCGGCCTGCGCCTGCTCGAGAGTCTCGCCGGCGGCAATCGCTTTCGCGACCGCATCCCGCAGTTCCTCGCGATAGCGAAGGTTCGCCGACACATCCGCTTTCTTGCCGAGCGCGCCGTGACTGCAGACGAAGTATTCGAAATCCATGGCCTCGACAGCCTTGATTAATGGAATCTCGTCCGGAGAAATTGCTCCGAACGGGATACGATGGACCGTGATCCAGTCGGAGGCGAACAGGACATTGCCGCCGTCTAGGAAGCGCACAAGCGTGTTGTCATCGGCGTGGGCAATCGGCCGCGAGATCACCTCCACCCGTTTGCCACCGAGCCGGATCGTCAGCCGTTCAGTGTAGGTCAAATCGGGAGCGCGCACGAACTCAATCGGCCCGCGCACAATTTCGGCGCCGCTCAACACGCCGTCGTGATCGGCATCATAGAGCGCGAACATCGTTTTCAGATTTCCCTGGGCTTCTTCGGGCCCGATCCTGCCGTCGCCATTTTTGTCCTGCGCGCGCACATTGGCGGGAATCGGCGTATCGGCTGGAGGCATCGCAATATTCTTGAGCATATTTTCCTGGCCGATCAGCCTCGCTGTATCAGCGTAGACCGCGGCGCCGGAAGCGTGGTCCCAATGCGAGTGGCTGTAGATCACGTATTTCACGGGGACGTGAAAGCGCCGGTCCAGTTCGGCCTTCAGCCAAGTGGCAAATTCCGTGCCGATCGGCTCCACCAGCGCGATGCCTTCGGGTGTTACCAGGAACACCGAGACATAATCATCCATGCGCGCGTAATACACGTCGCCGGTGAGCTTGCCGATTTCCTGGCCTTTGTACTGCGTCTGCTGATAAAAAGAGCGCTGCTGCGTATAGCCGGCCGGCGCGAGGGCGGCGGCCGCGAAGCCCATCAGTAGGGCAAGCACTTTCTGGGGTATCATCGTTGCTCTCCGATCGAGTCCTGATTCTACCCCAGTTGAGCGCGCGCGGGCCGGCTACAATCGAGCCGTTCAATCCGCGGTCCGCGTACCAGAGGGGGCCGATAACAGGAAGTGCCGCTTCGGCTCGGCCGTGTTCCTGGCCGGGCTGGCGGCTCGCGCCGCGGGCTGCTGGCACCATGCCCCCGCGTTCAGAAGCTTGCCCAGCAGAACGTTGCGGCCGGCCTTCCTCTCGACGTAATCGGCCCCGGCAGCCGTGAGCGCGTAATCCGAATTGTCCGCCAGCGTCAGAAAACCTTTGGCGAGCAGGTACCACACGGTGAAGCTCAGGTACTCTCGCGGAAATCCCATCTCACGCTCCAGGTCCAGCAGCGAGACGCCCGGGTGATCGGGATTCATCTGGCGCTGCGTATACAGGAGAGACAGTACGCCCAGCCGGCGGTTCGCTTCTGCCTTGACCCCGGTCACAAAGTCTTTAAGTCCGAAGATCGGATTCGGCCCGGCATCGCGTTTCTTTGCCAGCGTGGCGTCGTATTCGGAGCGGCGTTCGGAATCGGACAGCACCGCGTAGGCGCGCTTCATGCGCAGGAATTGTTCGACATCGCCGGTTTCGGCGTTATCCGGGTGAAAGCGCGCCGCCATCATGTGATAGACGCGATGAATCGTCTGAGCTTCGGCCTTCGGGCTGATCTGGAGCGTCTCATAGTGGTCGAGCTCGTGGTCACTCGGATTCTCCTTCCGAGGTGTCTCTCTTGCGGGCATCGGCTCGTCCCGCAACTCGAAACCGATATGGAAGCTCCGGCCCCGCCGCGTACAATGGACCACTTCACAATCGCCCTTGACCGACCCGTCTTTGGCCTGGACGTAGACGATCGAGCCCGCCTTAAGTTCGGCCGAGCATTCGATGCCGACGCCGCCGGACGAGATATCTACTCCAACGGCCTCGGTAGAATGCGCCTTGCCTCCCTCCCGCCAGGTCAAACAATACTGCCCCCGGCAGGGCCTTCTGGTTTCGCAACGCGTCTCGTGCATGCCTGTTCCCCCTTGGCCCGTTGACCTCCCCGGCTGGAGCGCGCTGGCGCAGCGGACCGGTTGAAGCATAGCCGCCTCTCCGTTCTCCTACAATGCTCCCGAGCGTTTGACTGCTCTTGCTAACAGTGGCCATCAAGCGTTATTGACCGGTTCGCGTCGGCCGAGAGGCCGTTCGCGCCCGGTGTTCCCGGGCGGACGTCTCTTTGTATTTGCCATGTTAGATCTGGACGGAGGTTAAGGGGTGATACCCTTACCGACGCGGCCGTAATGGATTCCTCGAGCGCCCAATTCGCGGTGGATGCGACAATTGCCCTAGCGCGATGGGAACCGCGATTCAGCCGCGGAAAGCCGGCAAGGCTTGGGGACTGGCGATCCTGCTCGGATATTTCTTCGTGTTTTGCGCAACTGCGTTCTTCCTCGCAGCCGTGTGGCGCGGCTATCGCAGCCACGTCGTTGACACGCGGTGGGTCGAGGTGTTGGCCCGGATAAGGACTTGTTCCCTGGATGAGTATCATCCCTTTGCCCGGGAAGGGGGAGGCGTAGTTTATTCCCTCCATTGCCGCTTGCAGTACGAGACCTCTTCCCATCCTTATGAAACCGACCTTCGGACGATCAGCGATCGCTCGCCGGTGATGCGCGAGCGTATCAGGGAATGGGCTGCGCGGAGTCGCCCGGGCACCTTTCTCCGGACACGAGTGAACCCGGCTGATCCGAAAGAACTCGTCGTAGAAGATGCCCTGCCGATCCGGCAATTTCCCACCGCTCGCGACGCGTGGGTCACGATGCTGATCTTCGGGATGCCCGGATTGCTCCTGATCGCGATCGGGCGGAAGTTCCGCCGCTAAGCCCGCCAATCGAGACCGATAGCGAGGCTATCGATTTTGATAGCGGTGGCGGCCTCCGTGCACGCCTGCGGGTTCCGGCAGCAAGCTCGTGTAAAATCCTGTATCTGCTTGCTGCTTGCCGGGTTGCGCGAAAATCGCAAGCCTGTTCGGGCGGCGCGGGGGGCGTGGCATTGGGAATGCCTTTTTCCGGCGCGTGAGTCGCACAAGCCAAATCACAAAGCGCGTCACCAAGAGGAGGTTCGCCATGAAAACCAGATTCAGCCGTACAGTCGCCACCGCCACTACAGCCGTCGCGTTCATCCTGGCCGCCATGCCTGTCCATGCTCAACCGCCTGCCCAAGGCCCGGCTGCTCCCAGCCAGAATGCTTTTTCGTTCCAGCACTCCGGTGTCACGAACATTCTGTCGAATGCCGTGAATCAAGCGCTCAGCGCGGCAAGCAAGAAACTGCCCGGCATTGTCTCCCTCAGTTGGTCCTACGATACGTGGTCTCCGTCCATGTTCCAAACCCAAAATCAGGATCGTCCCAACGAGTTCTTCGTGAAAATGCCGTACATCCTGAGTTACACGGCCTCCGTTCCCCTGGTGGGCGGTCTGACAATTACTCAGGCGCTGGACGTGGATGTCTACTGCGAGGGGTGGCAAACGGGAAAAGGCGCCCTCACGATCAGGCAGGTGTTGTATCCGCCGTACTTCGATCAGAACCAGTACAGCATCGCGGCGGAAATCCTGCAGATCCCCGGTCTGGTGAACCCGTATGTCGAAGCCGCTCTGGCCCAGCTGCCTTCCGGAACCAATACCAGCACCACGAGCCAGGCCTGCTACTCGCTCGGTGTCTCCGGCGACGCGTACCTCGTGGACCTGTCCCCAACTCACCGGGTAACGGCGGTAAGTTCCTTGCTGCCGGAAATCGGCGTGCGTGTTTTGCAAGTCACGCGGTCGTCGAGTTCCGCCTATGAGCCGCTGGAAACACCGCATCTGGACGTTTGGGCCGGCTATTCGGAGATGCATCTGGATCTGCCGCCGATGGTCCCGGGGCAGTCGTTCGTGCCGACCACCAACGCTGTCGTCCAGACTCCGGTTCCCCCGAGCGGGGGCCAGCTCGTGCTGATCGCGGATATCACTTACACCGGTATGACGCAGGAAGACAGCACGTTTGCGGTGTTCGGAGCAAGCAGCAACTTCGGTAACGGCACGCAGACGCTCACTACGCAAAAGAGCTGGTTTATGCCGGCTCAGAATGGCAATAAGCCGTACAAGGTCTATGTGAACGGCTACGACGTAACCCTGCAGGTTACAGCTCCCGTGAACGTACTGACCACCGGCACGGTCTCCACGCCCGTGATACCGGTCACACCAGTTCGGCCAGTCGGAACCATCGGGACCTTGAAACCGTAGCTCCGCTGCGCCGCGCGCCTCCGGATAGCACCGGGCGGCTCACACGGCCCGATCTCCGGTCCTTTGACCCGAGATCGGGCCGTTTGCATTTAAGAACGGGTCTGTGAAGAACTCGCGGCAGCCGCGAGCAGCGGTTTCAGCTCCAGTTCGCGGATCAGGCGGTGGAGGTTATTCACGTGGATGCCGAGTTGCTGCGACGCCTGGCCGAAGTCCCCGGAAGCATTCTGCATGGCAGACAGGACGATTTTGCGTTTGGCCTCGCGCACGGCTTCGTGATAGGGAAGAGCGGCGGATCCTTCCTTCGAAGCCAGCAGGGTCTCCGGCAGATCTTCCGGTAAGACGTCTTCGGTCGCGCCAAAGACGATCGCGTGCTCGATGACGTTCTCCAGCTCGCGCACATTACCAGGCCAGTCATGAGCCTGCAGGCGCGCGAGGGCCTGGCTCGAAATACCCGTCACCACCCGCTTATTCTTCCGGCTGTAGGTTTGGACGAAATGATCGGCGAGCAGCGGAATATCGTCGCGGCGCTCGCGAAGGGGCGGCATCGTCAGAGAGACAACATTGAGCCGGTAATACAGGTCCTGGCGGAAGGTTTTCTTCTGGATTGCCTCCTCCAGATTCTCATTGGTCGCGGCGATGACCCGAATGTCAGCCGTCAGAGTGCGTGTGCCGCCCAGGCGCTGAAATTCGCGGTTTTGCAGAACGCGCAGCAGCATCGCCTGCGAGGCTTCGCCCAGCGAACCCAACTCGTCCAGGAACACGGTGCCGCCGTCCGCCATCTCGAGCTTGCCCTTCTTCAGCGCCACGGCCCCCGTAAACGCGCCCCGCTCGTGGCCGAACAGCTCGCTTTGCAGCAGGGTATCGCTTAACAAAGCGCAGTTGATGGCTTCAAATGCCTTGCCGGCCCGGGCGCTGTTCTGGTGGATGGCGCGCGCGGCCAGTTCCTTGCCGGTGCCGGTTTCGCCTCGAATCAGCACTGTGGCGTCGGTCTGGGCGATCCGCGCAATACGCTCCGAGACGTGTTGCATCGGCAGGCTGCCCCCCACCAGACTGTGCTCCAACTGCAGCGCGCGTTGCAGCCGGCGGTTTTCGTCCTTCAGGGCTTTGACGCGCCGCGCCAGATCCAAAGCCTTACCGGCGTATTCTGCGACGACGGCCGCGAATTCCAGGTGCTGGCGGCCGAGCCGGTTGCCCGAGTGAACTGACTCCAGATACAGCGTTCCGATCAGGTCCCCTTCAGCCGCCAGCGGAACCACGATCACGGAATCGACCTTCCGCAGGTTCAGGCTGCTCAATCCGCTGAACTCTTCGCTCATCGTGACGTCATCGGTGAAGATCGCGGTGTTTTGGGCAAGGGCCGTGGTGACTAACGTACGGCTGACCGCCACCGGCGCGGGCCCGGCCGCTTTGCGGTCCCATCCCGTGATCAGCGGTTCCCCCAGCGGATTCGGGGCCAGCAGCACGATCGCGGCAGTGTCCGCGGGCGTCGCTTCCAGAAGCTGTTTCAGAATCTCGGCTTCCAGCGCCTCCGGCTCGTGCGACGATTGCAGGCGCGCCCCAATCATCAGCAGGCTGCGGGCGCGCTTGCTGAACTCGCTGTCGTGAACACTGCCATCGAACAGCCGCCAGATCGCGGTCTCCGCCGTCTCCGACCGCGGTCCTTCCACGCACGAGTTGGCAACCACACCGTTATCCGGTATTGACAGGGACCGCGTCCGCTCTTCCTCCTGCAGAAACAGGAAGATCGTGTCGCCCACCCGGATTTTGTCGCCGTGTGACAGAGGGCAGTCGTCCACTTTTTTGCCATTGACCACCGTGCCGTTGATCGTGCTGAGATTGCGCACGCGGAATCCTTCGTCCCCGCGCTCAATGATGCAATGCTGGCGCGAAACCGACCGGTCGCCGATACAGAGATGATTGGTCGACTGGCGTCCGATGGTCACCTCCGGCGTGACCAACTGGAACACAGCTCCCTTGAGAGGCCCGGCGATGGCGCGAAGAAAAGGAATGACGGCCCCCGTCAATGAACCTCCAGAGTATAGCAAGGCGGAGCGCCCGCTTCAGCCGCTCACTTCAGCGAGCGGTCGAAGAACTCCACGGTCAGATCGTCCAACTGGTGGGCCAGCGCCCCGGTAACGGCGTGGGTTTTCTGCGGGTAGATCATCATCTCGAATTGCTTGCCGGCGGTTTCGAGCGCATTGGCCATCTGCAGCGTGTTCTGGAACAGAACATTGTCGTCTTCGAAATTGTGAGCGACCAGCAGTTTGCCCTGCAGATTGGCCGCGCGCGGCGGGAGCGCGGTGGATGAGTAACCGTCGGGATTCTCGTTAGGCAAACCCATGTAGCGCTCGGTATAGATGGTGTCGTAGTTCAGCCAACTGGTAACCGGCGCGCCCGCAAAGCCCGCATGAAATACGGTTGGGGCGTTGAGCAGGGCGTTGATGGTCATGAACCCGCCGTAACTCCATCCGCGAACGCCGACGCGCTGCGAGTCGGCGAATCCCAGCGAGAGGAGATGTTTGACGCCCGCCACCTGGTCCGCTAATTCGGCGCTCCCGAGCTTGTGATAAATGGCGGTTTCAAAAGCATGCCCGCGGCCGGAGCCGCCGCGGTTCTCGGCCTGCCAGACCACGTATCCGCGCTGCGCCAGCACCTGCTCGAGGCTCACGCCGAGCCACGCGTTGCGCACCGGCAGCGCGACATCCGGGCCTCCGTACACCATCACGACCACGGGGTATTTTCTGCCGGCCTGGAAGCCGGCGGGCTTGATCAGGCGTCCGTAGAGCGGCGTTCCGTCGTCACCTTGGAACTGCACAATTTCCGGCCGGAGAAACTCATATTCCTCAGTTAGTTTCCGATCGGGTTCCCGGTAGACCGCAATGTCCTGGCCGTCGCCTTCCCGCAGCATCGTGATTGGGGGCGTGCCTAGATTCGAAAACCTGTCCAGATAATACGCGCCCGCAGGCGCCATTAAGATGGAGTGCATGCCCGCCTCTTTTGAGATGCGGTGGGGGGCTCCGCCACGCAGGGGCACCGAATAGAGGTGCCGCTCGAGGTGCGTCGGTTCGCTCGAAGTATAGAATAGCCGGCCTGTGTTTTCATCAACCGCCTCGATGGCGTTGACCTCCCAGTTACCCTTGGTCAGCTGCTTTACCTGTTTGCCATCGTTGGAATACAGGTAGATGTGCCGGTAGCCGTCCCGCTCGCTCATCCAGAGAAAGCGGCCGTCTTTCAAGAACTTCAGATCGCCTTTCAGATTGATCCAGTAGGGATCAGATTCGCGAAAGATCGTCGCAGCGGCGCCGGACTCGATATCGAGCGCCAATGCCTCCAGGCGGTTCTGCACACGATTGGTGCGCACCGCGTAGACGCTCTTGGAACCGGGCATCCATCCGGCCCGCGCGAGGAGATAAGTGTGGCGCGTATCGCCGAGATCAAACCAACGCGTGGAGCCGCCACCCGCCGGCACGACACCAAAACGCACATCGGCGTTGTTCTCGCCCGCCTGCGGATAACGCTGCGGTTCAAACAACGCGCGCGGCTTCAGTAGGTCTTCGTGAGGAAATATCGGCTCGCGAGAGACATCGAATTGAAGATACGCTAGCGACTTCGAGTCGGGGGACCACCAAAACGCGCGGCTAAGGCCGATTTCTTCGGGATACACCCAGTCGAGGCCGCCATTGATCAGGGTGGGCGTGCCGCTGGTGGTCAGGCGCTTCTCTTTCCGTGTAGCGAGATCCAGGGTGTACAAATCCGAGCCGCGGCGGAAGGCCACCTGATTGCCGTCGGGCGATACCTCGGGATCGATTTCCGCCTCCGGAGTCTTCGTCAGCTGGTCCCAGGTGCCGCTTTCGACATGAATCAGGAATAGGTCGCCACGGCCGGAATATAGCAGCGATTTGCCGTCCGGCAACCATTCGATTCCACCGGTGCGCGCGCGCCGGTTGGTCCACTCCATCGGTAGGTCGCCGGTCTCTGGGACGGCAGCGTCGTCCATGGCGTCGAGCGAAGCAATGAGCCGGGACGTTTTTCCGACGGGCAAATACAGTCTAAGGACGCGCGACTGCTCGAACGCGAATGTCTTACCGTCGGGAGCCCAATGCGCCGGGCCGGGAACGTCGCGCTCCCGCGCGGCCTCGCGCAATGTATCGACGGTAATCGGCTTCTTTTGCGCAAGGGCAGCGGAGGCGAGCAGCAGCGCAAAGCCTAGCTTCGACATAACGTTCCGATTTTAGCTGAAACGGGGACACAGACTATGTTTCCCGATATAATTTCTGCATGGGCGAAGTCCGGCATTCCGTGTGCGCGCTCGATTGCCCGGACTGCTGTTCGCTCCTCATCAATGTGGAGAACGGCCGCGGCTCGCGGCTGCGCGGGAATCCGGCGCATCCCGTCACACGCGGATTTCTTTGCGGCAAGGTGGCACAGTATCTCGAGCGCGAGTACGCGCCGTCGCGCCTTCTCTACCCGCTGCGGCGCATCGGCGCAAAAGGTGAGGGCAAGTTCGAGCGCATCTCGTGGGATGAGGCGCTGGACTCCATCGCTTCGCGATTGAAGGCAGTCGCGGCCGAATTCGGGCCGGAAGCCATTCTTCCGTATAGCTACGCGGGAACGATGGGGCTGCTCAACGGCGCGGGCATGGACCGGCGTTTCTTTCACCGGCTGGGCGCTTCGCGTCTGGATCGCACGATCTGCTCGACGGCGGGAAGCGCGGGGTTGACTGAAGCCCTCGGACTGCGTTACGGGACCGAGCCCGAGCAGTTCGGGCACGCCCGCCTGATCCTGGCCTGGGGCGCGAATATTCTCGGCACGAACGTTCACTTGTGGCCGTTCATCGTCGAAGCCCGGCGCAATGGGGCGAAGTTCTACACCATCGATCCATATCGGAATCGCACGGGTGCGCTCGCCGACAAACATTTTTTCATTCATCCGGGCAGTGACACGGCGCTGGCGCTCGCGATGATGCACGTAATCATCGGGGATGGACTGCACGACGCGGCCTACGTTCGCGATCACACCGAGGGGTTCGACGGCCTGCGCGAAAGGGTCAAGGGGTGGACGCCGCAACGTGCCGCGGCGCTGACTGGGATTGCGGCGGAAGTAATTGTACAACTGGCGCGCGAATACGCGACCACCCGTCCCGCGGTGATCCGTCTGAACTACGGCGTGCAGCGCAGCGAACGCGGCGCCATGGCGGTGCGGACCATCGCGCTGCTGCCGGCGGTCACCGGTTCATGGAAAGACGTGGGAGGCGGGCTGCAGTTAAGCGTTTCGCAGGCGTTCCATCTGAACCGCGAGGGACTGGAACGCGCAGACTTGCAGAAGGAGAGTCTCGGCCGCGAAGCGCGCCTGGTCAACATGACTCAACTGGGGACGGCTCTGACGTCCTTGGACAACCCGCCGGTCAAAGCTTTGGTTGTGTACAACTCGAACCCCGGGGCGATCGCGCCCAATCAGAATGCGGTGCTCGCCGGGTTGCGGCGCGATGATCTGTTCACCGTCGTGCTGGAGCAATTTCAGAATGATACGGCGGATCACGCCGATATTCTTCTGCCGGTGACCACATTTCTCGAGCACACCGATCTGTATTTTGCCTACGGGCATTACTATCTGCAGCTCGCGCGTCCGGCACTGCCGGCGCCGGGCGAAACGAAATCGAACGTGGAGATCTTTCGGCTGCTGGCGGAGCGCATGGGTTTCGAGGATGCCTGCTTCCGCGAGTCGGAAGACGAGATGATTCGAACGCTGCTGGATACGGAACACCCTTTTATCAAGGGAATCACGCTCGAACAACTCGAGCGCGAGCACTTTGTCCGCTTGCGGATTCCGGAGCCGTTTCTGCCGTTCGCCGGCGGCAGCCGCCATTTTCATGCGGAGACTCTGGACTACACACCGCCCCAGGAATCGCGGCGCGGTTCTCTGGCCGGGAAGTATCCGCTCGAACTGATCTCGCCCAAGAACGACGACAGCATGAACTCGACGTTCGGCCACCGCGACGAGGTCGACCGGGAGACCGCCACACTGGAAATGCACCCGGCGGATGCGACGCGCCGCGGCATTGGCGATCGCGACACGGTGCGCGCGTTCAATGATCGCGGCTCCTGCGTGCTGGAAGCGCGCGTGGATGGCGCAGTCCCGCAAGGCGTGGTCTGCACCCACTCGGTCCGGTGGGCCAAGCGCGCGGCAGGCGGCCGGAACGTGAACGCGCTGACTTCGGAGCGGCTGACGGACGCCGGCGGCGGGCCGACGTTCTACAACTGCCTGGTGGAAGTCGAGCGGATCGGCGATTGAAGAAAGGCCGGCGGCCAGACCGCCGGCGCCGCGAATCAGGCTAAATCTTGCGCGCGAACCGGTAACTTGCGGATCCGCTTGCCGGTCAGCGCAAACAGCGCGTTGGTGACGGCCGGGGCGCTGGTCGGGGTGCTGGCTTCGCCGATGCCGCCGGGGTTCGCCTGGCTGGATACGACGTAGACCTCCACGACCGGCATTTCGTCCATGCGCAGCGGGTCGTATTGATTGAAATTCGCCTGCTGCACACGGCCGCGGTCGATCGTGATCTCGCCCTTCAGCGCCGCCGATAGTCCATAGACGATGCCGCTCTGAATCTGCTGCTCGAGGATCGCCGGGTTGATAACTTGGCCGCAATCGACCGCGCAGACCACGCGATGCACCCTGGGTTTTCCTTTCTCAATCGACACCTCGGCCACTTGCGCGTTGAAGCTGCCGATATTGTTCACCAGCGAGATGCCGCGCGCGCGCCCGGCGGGAAGCGGCTTGCCCCAGCCGGCTTTTTCGGCGGCCAGTTCCAACACGCCGAGGGCGCGCTTGTTGTTGGCCAGCAGATGGCGGCGGAACTCGAACGGGTCCTTGCCCGCCTCATGCGCCAGCTCATCGATGAAACTTTCCGTAAAGAAGGTGTTCTGAGAATAGCCGACTGAGCGCCAGTACGTGGTCGGAATGCCGGGCTCACCTTTGTGGTATTCCACCTGGATATTGGGAATGCCGTAGACCAGATCGGCGATGCCCTCCACCGCGGCTCGATCCACGCCGTTTTGCATACCTGCGAATGACGGGCACGCCGTGCGGCTGTGGAACGCTACCGGCCAGCCATCCGCGTCGAGAGCGCCAGTGAATTTCGTGTACGAAGCCGGACGGTACAAGTCGTGCTGCATGTCGTCTTCGCGCGACCAGGTGAGTTTCACCGGACCGCCGATCGCCTTAGATGTTTCGACTGCATCGGCGATGAAGTCGGCGCCGCCACGGCGGCCAAATCCGCCCCCGAGAAACATCGTGTGGATCTGCACCTTTTCCGGAGGCAGGCCGGTGATTTTCGCGGCTGTCTCGCGCGCCGCCGTCTGAATCTGCGTGGCAGCCCAGACGTCGCACCCGTCGGCGCGCACGTGCGCGGTAGCGTTCATCGGCTCCATCGGCGCATGCGAAAGATACGGCGCCTCGTAAACGGCTTCGATCTTCTTGGATGCGCTGTTGAGCGTGCCTTCCGCATCGCCGGCCTTGCGCGCCACGGCGCCCGGTTTTGCGGCGAGATCCGCGAACATCTGCCGGATTCCGGGGGTCGACCACTGCGCGACCGGACCTTCGTCCCAGATCACCTTCAGCGCGCGGCGGCCCTCCATCGCGTTCCACGTGTTGTCCGCCACCACGGCGACGCCGCTCGAGATCTGGACAACCTGCTTGACGCCAGGCACCTTCTTCGTTTGGCTGTCGTCGAAGCTGGCCACCTTACCGCCGAAAACCGGGCATTTCGCCACGACTGCGTACAGCATTCCCGGCACTTTCGCATCGATGCCGAACGTCGCGGTTCCGTTGATCTTCAATGGCGTATCGAGGCGCTTCAGCGATTTGCCGACATACCTGAATTGGTTGGGATTCTTCAACGCCGGAGTCGTAGGCACCGGAAGTTTCGCGGCGGCTTCCGCCAGGCTGCCGTACGTCAACCGGGCATTGGTGGCGGTGTTGACCACCGCACCGTTCTCGGCCCGGCACTGCGTTTTCTCGACGCCCCACTTCTGCGCAGCGGCCTCGACGAGCATTTCGCGCGCGCTCGCGCCGGCTTGCCGCAAGGGCATCCAGCTGGTGCGCACGCTCAAGCTGCCGAAGGTCCCCTGCAGCGGACCGTACAGTTTCGGATCCACGCCGGCGATCTCGGTGCGCACGATCTTCTTCCAGTCGCAATCCAACTCTTCGGCCAGGATCTGCGACAGAGAGGTGATGGGCCCCTGCCCCATTTCCGACTTCGTCAGGACAAACGTGATGTTGTCGTCCGCGCCAATGTGCACGTAGGCGTTCAGCTTCGTTACCGGCGCACCCGCCTGCGCGGCCATCCGCGCGGGTAGCGCGAAGGTGAGGGTGAGTCCGGCGGCGCCGGCCGCACCGGTCTTCAGAAAATCGCGGCGGTTGACTTTGGTGACGGTCTTCATGCCACACCGCCTTTATTGCCGGCGCCGTTGGACGCCGTCAGAATCTCCGAAGCGCGATGAATGGCCCTGCGGATGCCCTGGTAGGTGCCGCAGCGGCATAGATTGCCGCGCATCACTTCATCGATATCGGCGTCGGTCGGCCGCGCCTTCTTGGACAGCAACCCGGCGGCCGCCATGATCTGGCCGGATTGGCAGTAGCCGCACTGCGGCACATCCAGCTCGAGCCACGCGCGCTGTACGGCATGGCTGCTGTCGGCGGACAGCCCCTCGATCGTCGTGACGCTCTTGCCGGCGACGCTGGAAATTGGCGTGATGCACGAGCGGATCGCCTGGCCGTTCAAGTGGACGGTGCAGGCCCCGCATAAGGCCGCGCCGCAGCCGAACTTGGTGCCGGTCATCCCCAGTGTGTCGCGTAGAACCCAAAGCAGCGGCATGGCCGGGCTGACGTTGACAGTGTGCGCCTTACCGTTGACGTTGAACTTGATTTCTGCCATCGAAGCCTCCTCGAGTGCGGGCCAACAGAGTTGGAAACTCCTTAAAAGATATCACTTCGCGTACCATGAATGCATGCTGGCCGTGTATTTGGACAACGGGAGGGTCACGACACGGGAGGCGCCCCTCCCCGCGCGTCCCGAGGGCTTCGCCCTGCTGCGGCTGCTCTGCGGCGGTATCTGCAACACGGATTTGGAATTGCAGCGGGGTTATTACGGTTTCACGGGCGTCCCGGGACACGAATTTGTGGCGGAGGTGGTGGAGGCGGATAGCGAGACTCTAATCGGTAAGCGGGTGGTGGGAGAGATCAATCTGGCCTGCACGCACTGCGATTGGTGCCGCCGCGGACTCGGGCGCCATTGCCCCACGCGCACCGTGTTGGGAATCGTGAACCAGCCCGGCGCCCTGGAGGAGTTTTTCGTACTGCCCGAGCGCAATCTGCACGTGCTGCCGGATACGGTTGCGACTGAGCGCGCCGTATTCACGGAGCCTCTGGCGGCAGCGTGCGAAATCCTCGACCAGGTGCCGATTCCTGCTGGGGCCGAAGTCGCAGTGCTGGGCGATGGCAAGCTCGGGTTGCTGGTGGCGCAGGTTCTGAATGCGCATGGCTGTCAGGTGCACCAGTTCGGGCGCCACACGGGAAAGTTGTTCATCAGCGCCGCCGCGGGTGTGAACACCGAAATTGCGAACGGCGATCTGCCGGTGGCCGCTTATGACTGGGTGGTGGAGGCGACCGGCAATCCCGATGCGCTTCAGAAGGCGGCAGCGATGACGCGGCCGCGCGGCACCCTGATTCTGAAATCGACCGTGCACGGCCTGGTGAAGCTGGACACAGCGCCGATCATCGTCAATGAATTGACGCTGGTGGGCTCACGTTGCGGCCGTTTCGAAGCTGCGCTGCCGCTCCTGGAGAATCCGAAGATTCACGTGGACGAAATGATTGCGGCGCGATATCGGCTAGACGAAGCCGCGCAAGCTTTCGCGCATGCGGCGGAAAAAGGCACGCTCAAAGTCTTGATGCACCTGTAGCCGGCTGCTGCTGGGTCATGCAGTGGAGGGCGCCCAGGCCCCAGATCAGCTCGGTGCAATTGATGCCGGCTACTTCTCGGTCGGGAAAGATCTTCGCGAGGATCGAGAGCGCGATACGGTCATTGGGGTCGTTGAAGGTCGGGACCAGCACCAGTTGGTTGGCGATGTAGAAATTCGCATAACTGGCGGGGAGCCTGCGGCCGGCAAAAATCAGCGGGCGGGGCATCGGCAACCTGACGATGCGCAACCCGGCGGCGCGCAACCTCCGATGGTTATCGGCGAGCGGGGCGCGGTTTATGTCACCGCGGTCGCTTTCCCAGGCCGCGACTACGGTATCGGCGGACACGAAACGCGCGATGTCGTCCACGTGGCCGTGCGTGTCATCGCCGGCAATGCCATTGCCAAGCCAGATGACGCGCGTTGCGCCGAGGTGATCGCGCAGCATCTTCTCGATCCCGCCCCGCGATATGCCGGGATTGCGCGCCTGCACCGGGCTGAGCAGGCATTCTTCGGTGGTCAGCAGGAGGCCGCGGCCGTTGACGTCGATGCTGCCGCCCTCCAGGACCATTTCCGGGCGCCACTCCGGTTGTTTCAAGTGACGCGCTACGAAATCGCCGACGCGCTGATCGCATTGCCAGTCGTCGTACTTGGCCCAGGCGTTAAAACGCCAGCACGTCGAAGCCACCGCGCCGCGCCGGTTCTTCACAAACAGAGGACCGTAATCGCGGGTCCAGACGCGATTGGTGGGGCACTCGAAAAACTCCACTGCTTCGAGGTGCGCGCCCACTTTGCGCAACACGCGCAGGGCTTGTTCCTGTAGCGTTTGATCCTGCACCAGGACGCGTACACGTTCGACCAGGCTGAGTTTGCGTACGATTTCGCCGTAGACCCAGGGAATGGGCGCGAAGCGGCCCGGCCAATCTGAGCGGTTGTGCGGCCAGGCGATCCAGGTGGCCTCGTGCGGCTCCCACTCGGCCGGCATGCCGTAGCCCAGGCTGCGCGGGGTATCGGCCGTCAATCGATCACCCGGCTGCAGATTCCGGCGTAGGCATCGATACGGCGATCGCGCAAGAACGGCCAATTGCGGCGGACTTCTTCGATGCGCCGCGGGTCGCACTCGACTATCAAGGTTTCTTCATTGCTGTGCGAAGCCTCGGCGAGCACTTGTCCAAACGGATCAGCCACAAACGAGCCGCCCCAAAATTCCAGCCCATGCTCGGGCGGGCCCTCGTAGCCGACCCGATTCACGGCTGCCACGTACAGCCCATTGGCGATGGCGTGCGCGCGCTGGATGGTGCGCCAGGCGTCGTGCTGCGCCGCGCCGTATTGCGCTTTTTCGGAGGGATGCCAGCCGATGGCGGTGGGATAAAAGAGAATCTGCGCGCCGCCGAGCGCCGCCAGTCGCGCGGCTTCCGGATACCACTGATCCCAGCACACCAGCACCGCCATGCGCCCGAAGCGCGTGTCGAACGCGCGAAAACCGAGATCGCCAGGCGTGAAGTAATACTTCTCGTAGTACAGAGGATCATCCGGGATGTGCATTTTGCGATACGTGCCTGCGAGCGATCCATCCGCATCGAAGAGCAGCGCCGTATTGTGATACACGCCCGCGGCCCGGCGCTCGAAGATCGAGCCGACAATCACGACCTGCAAGTCGCGTGCGAGACAAGTGAACCGCTCGCTGGTGGGGCCGGGAATCGGCTCGGCGAGATCGAACAGTGCGGCGTTTTCTTCGCGGCAGAAGTATTGCGACCGGAACAGTTCCTGCACGCAAATGATCTGCGCGCCGTTGCCCGCGGCCTCGCGGATACGCCATTCGGCCTTCGCGAGGTTCTCGTTGGGATCGGTCGAGCAGGCCATCTGGATGAGCCCCGCGCGGAATTTCGATCGCTGCACATCCTTATTGTAGCGGCGGAGGTGCTGTTATGATTGCATTTCTTTGTGAGTTACCGGGCTCTGGTTCTGTTCGATATCGATGGCACGCTGGTCCGCCGCGCCGGCCCGCATCATCGCGAAGCCCTGGTTGAGGGAATCCGGAAGGTGACTGGTTTCGATACGACGACACAAGGGATACCGGTGCAGGGCATGCTGGATCCCGATATCGTAACCACAATGATGCGGAACGTGGGCGCGGCCGACGCACAGATCCGCGCGGCTATGCCGGAGATCCTCAGCGAGGCCGAGCGGCATTATCTGGGCGTCTGCCCGCTGTTGCGATCGGCCCATTGCCCGGGCGTCGAGCCGCTGCTCGAACGGCTGACCCGGCACGATATTCTGCTGGGACTGGTGACCGGAAATCTGACGCGTATTGGCTGGCGCAAGTTGCAGCGTGCCGGACTGCGCCGCTACTTTCGGTTCGGCGCGTTCGGCGAGATGGAGCGGACGAGAGCGGGGCTGGTCCGCCGCGCCATCGGTGAAGCGCGCCGGCGCGGATGGCTTGCGCGGACCGCGCGGGTTACCCTGATCGGCGATGCGCCTGCGGATATAATTGCCGCGCGCGCGAATCGCATCCGGGTCATCTCCGTCAAAACCGGCATCACGCCGCCCGAAGAGCTGCACGCGCACGCACCCGATTACCTGTTGCACGATCTGCGCCAATTACGGCTCAATATGCTCCAGTGAAGCGCGGGCGGAGGTTGCCTCGGTGCATGCCTACGAATTCTGCGGCAGCCGGAATGCCAGGAATTCGCCCGAGTAGTTGCCGCCGCTGATCGGGACCACGATGTATTGAACACCGCTGACAATGTAAGTCATCGGCGAGCCGCTCTGTGGCGCGGGCATCCACACGGCGCCGACTTCCTGGCCCGTCGCCTTGTTGTAGGCCCGCAGCATCGCGCCGCGCGGACGGCCTTCCCCGCTCGTCACCTGCGGATCGGCGGCAATCACGAGTGTCTTGGTCACCAGCACGCCGACATAGCCGGCCTGTCCCGTCCGCGGTATGTCGAGGCCCTTGAGCGCCGCATGGTTGCGAATGTAGTCGGGTGTTTCGCCGTGCGCGATCTGCCACACGAATTCGCCTTTGTCCATGTTGATCGCAGTGATGCGGCCATAGGGCGGTTTTAACAATGGCAACCCTTCGGGTGTCAGGTTGAGGCCATTGCCGACCCCGGCCGTCGTCGAATTTCCGGCACGAGCGGCCCCTTCGCGCCGCGGCGCCGCCGCCGGCGCATCGGCCCCGACATTTTCCCCGGGGCCGGACACATAGCGCACACCCGTGGTGGCAAAGCCTTCGACATAGTCGATATCGGAAAACTCCTTGTTGGGCGGAGGCATCAGACCGATCGGAGGGAACGAGATGAAGGATGGGATGTACGCAATGTGAGTCTCCGGATCGAACGAGAATCCCGGCCAGTTCATACCGCCCGACGAGCGGAACGACGCGATCGGTCCATCGGCTTTGCTGACCACCGGAGGCGTGAAGATCGGACCCAATTTAAATTTCGAAACGAGCTGCAACGCTTCGGCGTGAAGCTGCGGCGTGAAATCAATCAGATCGTCAGCCGTGACGCCCTGGTAATCGAACGCGGGCGGCCTGGTGGGAAACGGCTGAGTTGGCGAATACCACTCGCCCGGCACGTCCCCCCGCGGCACCGCCCGCTCCTCGATCGGCCATAACGGCTGCCCGGTCACTCGATCGAACGCGTAGAGGAATGCTTGCTTGCTCGATTCCAGCACCGCCTTCACCGGCTTGCCGTTCACGGTCAGGTCGGCCAGTACCGGACCCGCCGCGATATCCATGTTCCAGATCGAGTGGTGCACCAACTGGTAATGCCACTTGCGCTGACCGGTCTTGAGATCGACGCACACGAGGCTGTCGGCAAAGAGATTGTTTCCGGGGCGATGCCCTCCGTAAAAATCCGAAGACGGCGTTTCCACCGGCAGGTACGCCAGCCCAAGGTCTTCATCCACCGCCATCTGGCTCCACACGCCCACATTCCCGTTCACCGCCCAAGATTCTTTGAGCCACGTATCATTACCGAATTCCCCGGGCCGCGGAATGGTATTGAACTGCCACAGCTTTTTTCCCGTGTGCACATCAAAAGCCAGCACCATGCCTTTGGTGTTGTTGTGGGTTTTGGGAGTGCCGCCTTCGCGAAACGCGGAGCCCACCAGCACCACTCCGCTGCGCGTCACCGCCGGCGTGGCATGGAGGCCGATTTCCCCGTTGACGAGGTCGATCGGCTGCCCGGTGCCGAACACCGCGAATTGCTTCATATCGACCGAACCGTCCGTGCCGAAGGACCGTATGAGAGCGCCGGTTTTGGCATCCAGGCAGACGAGCCGGTACCCCGGAGTGACGTAGAGGATGCGCTCTTCCCTGCCGTCGGTCCAGTAGGAGAGGCCGCGGCCGGATAGCTGGCGAGGCGCTGCTGCGCCGCGCGCGCCTTCCCTTTCGCCGTGGACCCACAGCAACTCGCCGGTGGCCGCATTCAGCGCGATGGCGGCACGCCGCGAGCCCGCGGTGGTATAGAGCACACCGTGCACCATCAGCGGCGTCGCTTCCAGCTTGTATTCGGGGCGGTTTCCCAGATTATCGGTTTTGAAACGCCAGGCGATTTCGAGTTTATTGAAGTTACCCGCGTTGATCTGCGCGAGCGGCGAATAGTGGAAGTTCCGAAGGTCGCCCGCGTACGCCGGCCACTCGCCGTTGCTGGTCCCCGTTTGCCCGGCTAGTGAAACACTCAGCCCAAGCACCAGGCCTATTCCCCGAAGTCGCATCGCTCACCTCCCGTAGCACCGTTGATCTTGGCGCCGCGTGTCTTCCGATATTATCGGAACAAATGCCGAACTACATCTGTGTCACCTGCGGCGTGCAATTTCCCGAATCCGCGGCTCCGCCGGCGGCGTGTCCGATCTGCCTGGACCCGCGCCAGTTCGTCGGGTTTGACGGCCAGAAGTGGACGACGCTCGAAGAACTGCGCGCCAAACACCGCAATGTGATTCAACAGGAAGAAGCGGGCCTCCACTCGATCCATACCCAGCCTCCGTTCGCGATCAGCCAGCGCGCGTTCCTGTTGCAAACGCAGCGGGGCAACGTGCTCTGGGATTGTGTGAGCCTGCTCGACGACGCCACCATTGATCAGGTCCGCGCGCTCGGCGGCGTTACCGCCATCGCGATCTCGCACCCGCACTACTACGCGTCGATGATCGATTGGAGCAAGTCCTTTGGAGGCGCTCCGATCTACATCCACCAGTCCGATCAACCCTGGGTGATGCGGCCGGACCCCTGTGTTCGTTTCTGGTCGGGTGCTTCGGTCGAGATACTCGATGGACTCACGCTGATTCTGACTCCGGGTCACTTCGACGGCTTCCAGGTCCTGTACTGGAAGCAAGGCGCGGAAGGCCGGGGCGCTCTGCTTTCGGGCGATCAGCCGCAGGTCTGCATGGACACACGGTGGGTCAGCTTCATGTACAGCTATCCCAATTACATTCCGCTCGCGCCCGCTGCCGTCTCCCGCATCGCCGCGATTCTACGCCCGTATCCCTTCGATCGAATCTACGGCGCGTTTCCACACCGCACCGTTGCCAGCGAGGGAAACGCCTCGCTCGAGCGCTCGGCCGAGCGATATCTGCGGGCGGTCGGTGCTCCTGTTCAGATGTATACTGGCCGTGATTAGCCGAGTACATGGAGGAGGGGTCGTCATGGTTCGGAAGGCGCTGTTGGGTCTCACGCTGGTAGCCGCCGTTGCGGCGTCGCAATCGCTCAAGGTGAAATCCGCCGGCGTGGCCCCGCCGCAAACCATCCCGACGTTTTCTACCGCCGATCTGTCGCGCAGCGGCATCTTCTACGCCGGCGGCAAATATGTCGGCGCGCCCGGCAAGGAAGTGATGGGCGGCTCCGCCTACGTCGAGGTGTGGGTGCCCAGGCAGATTCGTCACCCGTATCCGATCATCTACATACACGGGGCCGGACAAACCGCTACCGACTGGCTGCAGACGCCGGACGGGCGCCCGGGCTGGGCCTACTATTTCGCCAGGCAGGGCTACGTGCAGTACATGGTTGATTCACCGGCACGCGGCCGTTCGCCCTACGTGCCAGGACACGACGGCAATCTCACGATCCGCACCGTCGAAGCCTTGGAATCGACGTTCACCGCCTCCGCCAAGAAGGGCGATTTTCCGCGCGCCCATCTGCACACGCAATTTCCCGGCACCGGCCTGATGGGCGATCCGATCTTCGACGACTTCGCCAAAACCCAAGTGCAGTTCCTGCAAGGCGGAGGACCGGAGTCGCAGGATGAGCTGAGCCGCGATGCGTTTGTGGCGCTGCTCGACATGATCAAAACGCCGGTGATCATTCTGTCGCACTCGCAAGGCGGGACGGTCGGCTGGCTGATGGCCGACGCGCGCCCCAACCAGGTGAAAGGCATCATTACGATCGAGCCGGCGGCTCCCCAGATCAAGGGCGTGGACACCGCGAAGGTGGCCTACAACAACGGCGGCGGTTTGAGCTGGGGCATCGCGAATGATCCGGTTCACTACGATCCTCCGATCCAGAACCCGTCGGAATTGCAGGTCGAACTGGAAGCTAAGTCGGATATTCCGGGCGACGTGGTCCCCTGCTACATGCAGAAGGAGCCGGCGCGCAAGCTCGTCAACCTGGAGAAAATCCCGGTTGTGTACCTTTCCTCCGAAGGCGGCTATCATCGCGTGTTCGACCATTGCCTGGCCAAGTGGCTCAATCAGGCGGGCGTCAAAACACAATTCGTGCGCCTGGAAGATGCCGGCATCCACGGCAACGGCCACGAACTGATGCTCGAGAAGAACAGCGACGAGATCGCGCGCTTCATGGACAGGTGGATCGACAAGAACGTGCCGCAAAAGGAAAAACCCAGCGTTGCTATGCCGGCGTCGTCGATTCCTACGTTTCCGGCCGAAGCCATCTCCCGCCAGGGCTTCTTCTACGCCGGTGGAAAGTACGTTGGGGCTCCCGGCAAAGAAATCATGGGCGACGCGATGTACACCGAGGTTTGGGTCCCCAAACAAGTGAAGCACCGGTATCCGATCGTGTTGTTCCATGGCAACGGGCAAACCGGCGCGGTGTGGCGGCAGACGCCCGATGGCCGGCCGGGATGGGCCTATTACCTGGTGGAACAGGGGTACACGGTTTATATGGTGGACTACCCCGCGCGCGGCCGCTCGCCCTATGTTCCCGGAGTGGATGGCAAGCTTGGCATCCGAACCGCGCTCGATCTGGAGCAGATCTGGACCGCGCCCGCCACCTCCGGCGGCAACTTCCCGCGCATGCACAAGTACACGCAGTGGCCGAGCGACTCGCCCAAGAAAGGAATGATGGGCGATCCGGTGTTCGATAACTTCGTCAAAGGCCAGGTGCAGTTCGTAAATAATCAGGCCGAGTTGGCCGTGCCGGCCGGCGTGGCGCTGTTGGACAAGATCGGCAGCCCTGTGATTCTGATAACCCATTCGCAAGGCGGCGGGATCGGTTTCAACGTGGCCGACGAGCGGCCAAAGTTAATCGCCGGCATGGTGGCGATCGAGCCGGGCGGCCCCCAGATCGGAACCGCCGATACGGCAAAGGTGGAGTACACGCGCGTGAACGCCGATTCTTGGGGCCTCACGCCCATGCCGATGAAATACGATCCTCCGTTCCACAGCCCGAAAGACATCAAGGTCCATCTGGAGCCTTCCGAACGGCCGGGCGATGAAGTCGGCTGCTACATGCAGGATGAGCCGGTCCATAAGCTCGTTGGTTTCCAGGGCATGCACATCCTCTCCATTTCCGCCGAAGGCACGTATCATCGCGTGTTCGACGTCTGTATCCCGAAGTGGCTCAACCAGGCCGGCGCGAAGGACGATTTCGTGCGCCTCGAAGATGTCGGCATACACGGCAACATGCACGAAATGTTTTTGGACCGCAACAGCCAGGAGGTGATCAAATTCATCGACGGCTGGCTGAACAAGAACGTAAAGTAATCGCCGGACGCCCCTCCCCGGCCTGACCGGGAAAGGCGGCGATTTTTCGATATAATATTCGCACCACCAAGGAGGCGTTTTTGTCCATGAAGATAAAGGCTTTGCTGGCTGGCGCGGCCCTGCTGCTGGCGGCTCTGCCGGCCGTGGCGCATCACGGAGATGCAGGCCGCTATGAGGATAATCTCACGATTCTGACGGGAACCGTGGTCGATCTGCAGCTGATCACGCCGCATTCCATCATCGTCCTCGACGTGACCGATGACAGCGGGAAAAGCGTGCGCTGGCAGGCGGAACTCGGTTCACGCACCAACATGATTCGCGATTTCGGCTGGACCAAGGACACTCTGAAACCGGGAGACAAAATCACGATCACCGGCCGTAAGGTGAAGAGCGGAGCTCCCTACATGAACCTGACAGACCGCGCCAACATCGTCATGGCGGACAGCGGCAAGGAAATCTTCCGCACCAACAATTACGGCACCGAAGAGCGCAAGCGGCCCGCAGCCGGGCTGACCAATCCGTAACGTGAAACGATCGATTTTGCTGGTATTGGTGGCGGCCACCGCCGCGGCCGGCCAACTCCGCGAAGTTGGGTACCTCAAGGCTTCCAACGCCAAAGCCAACGACCACTTCGGGAACGGCGGCACGCTGGAAGGTAAAGGCGTCGCACTCAGTGGCGACGGCAAGACCCTCGCGGTGAGCGCTCCCTATGAGAGCAGCGGCGCCAAGGGCGTCAACGGTAACCAAAACGATACGTCGGTCTACAGTTCGGGCGCCGTCTACGTGTTCGTTAATCGAAACGGGAAATGGGTGCAGCAGGCGTACCTGAAGGCTTCCAACCCGGGCCTCAGCTACCGCTTCGGACACGAGCTGAGCTTGAGCCAGGATGGCAACACGCTGGCGGTCTCGTCTCACTTCGAAGCCAGCGCGGCCAAAGGCATCGACGGCGATCAGAACGATCATTCCATCCCGCAGGCCGGCGCCGTTTATGTGTTCGCGCGGTCCGGCGAAACCTGGAGACAGCAAGCGTACATCAAAGCCTCCAATACGGGCGAGGCCGGCAAGGGCGATCAGCCCTCCAAAGGCGATCAGTTCGGCTTTTCCGTGGCGGTCAGCGCCGACGGCAACACGCTCGCTGCCGGCGCGATTTCCGAAGATAGCGGCGCCAAGGGGATCAACGGCGATCAGAACGACAACTCGCAGGCATCTTCGGGCGCTGTCTATGTGTTTACTCGTAGCGGTTCAACCTGGTCGCAGCAGGCGTATATTAAAGCATCCAACACCGACGCCAACGACTTGTTCGGCTACGCGGTCGGCCTGAGCGCGGACGGCAATACTCTGGCGGCCAGCGCGTACGACGAAGATAGCTCGGCCCGCGAGATCAACGGCGTCATGGACAAGAAGCGGCGCGGTGCGGGAGCGATCTATGTATTCACCCGCACCGGCGCCGAGTGGAAGCAGACGGCCTATTTAAAGGCGTCGAACGCCGAAGCCGGTGATTCGCTGGGCTACGACATGGCGATCAGCCAGGACGGCAACACCATTGCGGGCGGCGCGGCCGACGAAGACTGCTTCACCCCCGGAATCAACCCGCCGGGTTGCGATAACGACGTCAAACTGGACAGCTCCACCGGCGCCGTCTACGTCTTTGCGCGGAATAACGGCGCGTGGACGCAGCAGGCGTTTATCAAGTCTTCTCATCCGAATAAAGAAGACTGGTTCGGATCGCGGTTAAATATCAGCGGTGACGGCAACACCATCGCCGTCGGCGCGCAGCTCGAGAACGGGGGCTCGCGCGGCATCAACGGCAACCAGGCCGATCTCTCGGCCGAAGACTCCGGCGCGCTCTATCTGTTCACGCGTACGGGCAGCACCTGGACGCAAAAGGCGTACATCAAGTCGTCGAACGCGGACGCGTACGATGAATTCGGCAGCGCCATGGCTCTCAGCAAAGATGGCAAGGTGTTAGCCATCGGAGCCCGCAGTGAAGGTAGCGGCTCCAAGGGCGTGGGCGGCGATATGAAAGACAACTCCGCCCCGGGCGCCGGCGCCGTTTATATCTTCGATAACCAGTAGCGAAGAGCCGAATTCCTGGCGCGCCCGGAGAGACTCGAACTCCCGACCTACTGGTTCGAAGCCGGTGAGCGACGGGAAATCAGCGAGTTGCGGCGGTGAGCGGCATTGCTCGTGAGTTTGCGTTTTCAAATACTTCCGCTGATCCGCGAGTACCCATGATTAGCGGTGCTATGCAGGGGGTGGGCATACTATTGGGCATACCTGCGTGGTGTAATCCCCTCGACCCCGACTCAACCTCGAGTCCGTCGGAGCCGCTCGATCAAAGCGCGACAGGCGTCAACTGCTGAATCCCTGTACAGCTGTTCGCAGCGCGCAATTTCTATATCCTTTCGCGTCAGTGCTTCCGCGTTCCACTCTCGTCGCACCGGCCCGACCGGAAGATCGTCAGTTTCGCTGTCAATTCCGGCGAAAGGAAGAAACTGTTCTTCACATTCGTTGCCGAACGAGAACCGAAGGGCGGAAAGTTCGCGACAAGCCTCGATAACACCTATTTCCCCGGCGATCAGTTGTCCTGCAACCCGAATCGCGCGCACGGTTGGCGGGTCCGGACGATAACCGCCGTGAGAGTAGTTTGCCATCAACTCGTGGGCGAACCTTTCTCGTGCTGCTCGATCGCGCCACGCCGGAGCGCTGATGTCCAATGCATCCTCAACACTGAGCGGGCACATGCCAGCTTCCTCGATCATTTGGGCAGACAGATCGTCGAACCCCTTCTCCACGCCCAACACCAGAATTTCCGGACGGCGCTCCCCCCAGACTACCCAGCGGAGCGAGGTCGGAAACCAAACCAACACCTCTGTGTTGGAGGTCAGAGCGTCGGCTGGCGAGAGTTTTGGGGCAGCCTCCAAAACAGCGCGATACCGCTCGGCTGAGATATCTCTAGAGAATTCGGCCGCGGCGAAATGCCCGAAGTGACTGTAGAAATAGCCTTCGGGATCGGGTTCAAGGACCATCAGGTTGACACGATCGTCCTGACTCCGTTCCATAAATTGCCGGAGCATAGCCCAAAACTCGTTACTGCCAAACAAATCGAATTCAAGGAACTGGAATCTTCCATAGCCGGGTCGGAATACCCTCGCAGGCATTCTGGCCGACGAAACCACGGCCCTGTCTAGCGTTCCACGTAGCTTGCGGAACTCGACTGGGTCGGTGATCATCAGTTCCATTTACGAGCCTCGCGCCCCCGTCGGTCTACCCGTTTCGTCATGCCACCGCCTGAAGTCCGTTCTTGGCGACCAGCGACAGCAGTTTCAGGGAAGCCCCCTGCGGGCGCTTTTCCCCGCGTTCCCACTGGCTCACAAGCCCGGTGGTCACATTGAGGTAGCGGGCGAACACGGCCTGGCTGGCGCCTTCGCGCAGACGGAGCTGGCGGATTTCTTTTGGCTTCAGCGGACGGACCGGCGTGAGGCACATCTCGTCGAATTCCCGCATCGTGCGCTTGTCCATGGCGCCGGCGGCGTGCAGACCTTCGGCAGTTTCGTGGATCGACGCCATCAAAGCACTACGATACTGTCGTTTCATCGCACTTCACCTCCAACAGCACTCCCAACGCAATAACTCGCGCAAGCGTCTTGTCATCGTAGCCCAGCAGCTCGGCGGCGAGTTTCTTCAGCGCGACCAGTTCGTCCTTCTTGATGTTGTCCTTTTCGCTCTTGGCAAAACCGTGAACCAAGATCGCGCGTGTGCCCGCCTTGAACACGATCAGCGCTCGGAATCCGCCGGACTTGCCCTGACCAGAACGCGCGATCCGCTGTTTGATCACTCCGCCCCCGAGATCGGCAGCGACCAAACCTCGTTCTGCGTCCACCACAGCCCGGCACAGCGCAACATCGGAGATGCCAGCCTTGTCGGCAAAGCGCATGAACGCTTTGGTCTTGAATGTTCGCACCAATTTTCACCGAGGCTACGCTGAACAACACTTTTAAAATAAGTATAACACTCTGTGCTATAGATCGACCATCAGTGCGGGATCTGCTCCTTCTGCAATCGGATGTTGGGTGCTTCAATAGTCTAAACGCTCATGTCGCTTCTCAGCCGCGGATTCTGGAAGTCGTATTGGATTGCCTTGCGGCGAACCGGGAAGGACAAGCGTGCTAGATCGATTAGCTTGAGGATCACATTTTGGCTCGCGTATTTGGTGGCGTACGTCGTTTTTCTGGTGTTCATGGAAGTGAATACCGCGGCCGGCCAAGGTATCTGGAACGCTGTGTTTTATGCCTTCATCTTTGGAATGGGAGCGATCGCGGCAATGCTCATGCGGCGATGGCACCGCAAGCAGGACGAACTGCTGAACACCTCTCTGACGGGCCGTGCGCCCCTTCACCCTCAGGACTTCGCGGATGCCTCAGCGGAAGTTCGCTCTTATCTGGAGGAGCGCGCGCTGATCATTGCGTCATTGTTGGCTCGAGGAGCAAGCGAAATCTATCTCCAACATCATCAAATTGAGGGAGGGGCAGAGGTTGTGACACGGCAGGTCCACAACTCGTTCCTTCGTACGAACGGCTTATGGGATAAGCTGGAGCGGCCTGAAGCGGATCTCGCAAGCCTGGCAGATGGACTCTGGAGGGTGGAACAGCAGAACGATGTCTTGACGTGGTGTGAGCAGCTACGAGTACTGCGATGGGTCTTTGGGATTGATGCCGAACTAGTCCCTCTGGCGCACTTCCCGACGTTGGATTTTTCGTTGTCACAGGCAGTGTTGCGACAAGGAATGCCGCTTACCAGCAAACCGCTCCTCAAACCCTGGGATGTCCGCGTTCAACGCGATATCGCAACGGAATACACCGCACGCGTAGTAGCCGAGTTCAAAGCACGTGGCCTTATTGCCGGCGGTCCTGAACTCGACGGCTGGGCAGATGAGTTCCGGGCAAAATCGGTTGGCGATTCAACCGACTACCTTGCCGGCGCAAGGACGATTGGCGAGTTGGACGATGATGCGCTTCGTCGGCTCGGCGCCTTTGCATCGGCCCGCGAGCGGTACTGCGGGTATTTGGCCGAGTTGCTGAATGTGGCTCAACCGTTTTCGTTTTCCACTTGGAAGGACTGAAGCCCCCTCCCGTAGCCGTGTCCCGATCGTCATTTCGTCAGTCAGCAGACGACTAGGATAGACTGAGAATCGAAATGGGGCGAAGAACAACCCGAAAGAAGATTCGCGGAAATCAGGTGCGACCGTGCGGGAGCTTGAAGCTGAAACGGCCGGTTAGCGCGCAAGACCTACAAACCGACACCGAAGATGACCCGGAAGGAGCGGAGGAATTCGTGGCGCTCATCCGGGCGCTTCGGAAGGAAGCCCCGCTCATTGCGGACTGAGCCAGTTGTGGCCGGTCAACAAGAGTCAACAAATTACAACAAGGTCAACAGTTGTCAACAAGAGTCAACAATTTTCAACAATCCGGGCAGCCCACATTCGGAGTGCCAGGATCAGCGGTAGTGGAACATAAAGGAAACGTCGCACGCTGCTGTAGTTTTTTCGGCCCATACCATTTCCCCTCATTAAGTTGCACCGTGTCACGTTTTCGTGCTGGTGTGCCACACTCGTCGCACACCGGCGCGTGTGCGATTTTCAAGTGCCGCGTCCCGAAAGGCCTCCGGGAGTCACATAGCATTTAGAGGCCCCGTGAAAAGGCAGGGCCGCGCATCGCTACTCAGAGGTGACCTGATGCTCGATCTCCTGACGGAAAATGACGTTTCCACGCGGCTCAACGTCAGCGTCGCGTCGCTTCGCCGATGGCGTCTCCAAGGACGCGGGCCGGCGTTCCTTAAGGTCGGGTGCCTGGTGCGATATCGCCCCGAGGATCTCGATTCCTGGATTGCACATCTGCCGGTCGGCGGGTACGCTGACGACCGGCGCATTCCGCTCACACAAGCGGGCACGGCGAGCTGAGCTCGAATCCTCATGGCGGTCTATAAGCAGCCCAAGAGCAAGTATTGGTGGTACAAGTTCACCTGGAACGGCGAACCGATTCGCCAGAGCACCAAGCAGTCCAACAAGCGCGTCGCCGAACAGATGGAGGCGGCGCACCGGACCGCACTCGCGAAAGGCGAAGTCGGCATCCGCGACAGGAAGCCGATACCGGCGTTGAGGGACTTCGCCGAAAACGATTTCCTGCCATTCGTGCGCTCGACTTTCTCCGCGAAGGAAAAGACGCTGAAATACTACGAGTACGGCGTCAAAAGCCTGCTTGCCATTGAGAAACTGGCGGGCGCGCGGCTGGACGCCATCACCACGGAAACGATCGCCGCCTTCATCGCGGCGCGCAAAGAGGCCGGCGTGCAAATCAGCAGCATCAATCGTGAGCTCCAAGCTCCGCAGGATGTTTCATCTGGCGGAGGAATGGGGCAAAGTCGAAAGGGCGCTGCCGACTGTGCGGATGATTCCGGGCGAGAATCATCGCGAACGAGTCCTCAGCACCGAAGAAGAAGCCCTCTACTTCGCAGGCGCGAAATCCGATGCCATGCATCAGCACGTGGACGCGACCTTGCTTTCGGATGTGGCGACCATCCTCCTCGATTGCGGGCTCCGGCCTGAGGAGTGCTTCCGTCTTCGAACCGAGAACGTCCGCGACGGGAAGATCGAAATCCCTTATGGCAAGACCGACAACGCCCGCCGCCGCATTCCAATGACTCCGCGGGTGCAAGCGATTCTGTACATGCGCCTGTCCAAGGCTTCCGGCAGCCAGTGGGTCTTTCCGGCTCCGACGAAGAGCGGGCACATGGAGTCTTCCACGCTTAAGAAGCAGCACGCCAAAGCGATTCAGGAGGCAACGAAGATCCTCCGCAAGCAAACCAAACGCGACGACGTCAGCTTCCAGGGATTCGAGCTCTACACACTACGGCACACCTGCCTGACCCGCTGGGCGCCGCACATGGACCAGTGGACGCTCGCCTACCTCGCCGGCCACCGCGACATGAACATCACGAAGCGCTACGTGCATCCGCAGGAACAAACGATCCGCGCCGCCATGGATCGCGCGCGAGGCGTCGAGAGTGGGCATACTTTTGGGCATACCGCGCAAAATTCGAATCCGGGGAAAACGGCTTCGGGATCCCAACCGCTTGACGCTGAGGACGTTTCTGGCGCGCCCGGAGAGACTCGAACTCCCGACCTACTGGTTCGAAGCCAGCCGCTCTATCCACCTGAGCTACGGGCGCGCTGCGTTGATTTTAGCAAACGCCCAAACGCCTCCAAACGGCCTTTCAATGTCCGCCCTCACACACACCCATGTTCCCTCTCATGCTCGCGCAGCGCCCCGATTCTCCGTTCCTTTTCCCCAACAGCTAATTCCAGATCACGGTCCAGACCATAGAAACTGGCGCGATTGCCCTCCATCGCGTGTATTTCTTCGAGGGCGATCCGTATAATGTGTTCTAGAATTTCATTCACGCTTTGCACGAGCTTCTCTCGCACTGGACACATTGAAACGAAATGCAAACAGCGGTCCAAAGTGATGGTTATCTTACAAATTACTCACCGACGTCAATATTGTTCTTTCCGGCGCAATCTGACTACTCTGTGGCTGGCACGCCCATGCCCCTGAGAATCCGGCCCATCACGCGACTGCGGCGGTCCCTCCTGGTCGTGCTGCTCGGTACGCTCTCGGTCCCGCCCGCGCCGGCCAGGAAGGCGCGGCCGGTCCTCGATTGGAAAACAGGCGTGCTCTGGGAAACCCCCGACGCGTGCAACGAAACGTCGCCCGTTTACAAGGAGACTTTTCTCATTCTGGCCGATGACACGCTGTATCACGTGGCGTTCATTCCGATTCGCCGCAAGCCCAATGTCACCGAGCGCCGCGAAATCAAATATGACATCATCCAAGGGGATCTCTACCTGCAGGATGATGATGGGCACGTCTTTAAGTTATCGATCGTGAAAAAGGAACAGGACCCCGCCGCGCGACAACTGCTGAACAGCGGCAAAATGCCGTGCCAGCCGTGAGCGTCCGGCCATCCGCCGCGCCGAACTCCTGAGGCGCGCTCACGCCGCCGCCGTGTCTCGCTGCAACGATTCCAGGTCCGACGCGTGCTGCTCGAGCAGCGATTGCAGCCCGGCGTCCTCGATCAGCCGCTCTTCATACTTGGTCACGCTGGCGCGGCAGGAGTCGGCCAGAGCGGTGTAGCGCTGCGCGATCTGCCGGTGAACTACCGCCTTCTCCGCGTGGCGCCGGATCACCAGCACCGCGTTGCCGGCCAGCGCCACCACAGCCAAAACCACAACCGGCGT